>Ga0210059_1011551_pt1 | contig 13484 bp, 21 predicted proteins | sample Ectturendosymbi2_FD_188042 | JGI IMG/M metagenome (GOLD analysis project Ga0210059, IMG submission 188042) | Ecteinascidia turbinata endosymbiont from Florida, USA - Sample 2 (SPAdes) (version 2) | ecosystem: Host-associated > Tunicates > Ascidians > Unclassified | place: Key West, Florida...
TTGCAAAAAGTTGCAATATAAAATTCCTGGAAACAGCTCAAAACATTGAAACACAGATATTTTGAGCATTTAAGCAGCTGTTGGAAGCTGTAAAAAAAAGTTGCAAAAGTTGCAAAAACTTGCCCTAATTATCACCTTTTCTCACGAGTGTCAAATGATACTTCAAACCGTAGACAACTTTTTCATAGTCATCACAGAACCCAAAGATATGTTTAAGTGGAACTCTGAATGAAAATGTGCCATTAGGGTCAGGCTTTTCAATGACATAACCCTGACGGGCTACAAATCTGATGTTATTTTGAAGACGTGCTGTTGTGTGTGAATCTTTCATCCACAATTGGTTGAGCCCTTTAGATTTTTGAAAATCATCAGGATATTTCAACAGCCCAAGCATCGTTGTTGCTTGTTCCGGGTGGAAAACTGATTCAATTTCTTGTCCTGAAAGTTGATATTTTATGTTGCTAAAAAGGTGCATCATTGCATTGTTTGCAAGCGTGATGACGTCCGCGTTAGCATATTCACTGTCATCAGACACTTTTACCAACTTCCCGTCAAAAAACAAGATACGACTCAGCTGGGTGTGTGAACAAGTCCTGCGTTTCAATATTTAATCTAATTTCACCAGGATTGTTGAGATTAGTGCCAGTAATTGGCTCATAACTGTGATATTCATATTCTTCGATCGATACATCAATTTCAGGTTTTTCAGTAATGTTATGAATGCTCATTTATAATATGTATTATTTATTTTGTTTGTTCAATTGTCTTACAAGGTCTTGAATTTTTATCGCGGGTTGTCCCAAGCCAGCTATCAAATTGTGCAAATTTGGTGTTGGCATCTGCTGAGACCCTTGGGATGTTGCCACAAGTTTTGATAAAATTTGTTGTGATTTGGGTGTCAACTTTGCAATAGCCTTTTGTCCGGCCTTTTGCCCAACGCTTTGCGCGATGTTCAAAGACGTGTCAACGACTTGCTTTTTACTAATAAATCTTGATAAAAAGTCTTTGAGCTTTGAAAAAATCCCAGAGCCACCGACTAGATACTTTCTTTGATATCCGCGTTTAATAATTAGCATCTTTATTTGAGGTCAGCATAAGTTTTTTGTAGGCATCAGTAGGCAAAATTTTTGTCTCAGCAGTTCGCCACAAATGCTAACGATTTCGTTTCGAAGACCAGTGTTTCCTGCTTGTTTTGAAGCCATTAACAGTTCAAGTCGCTCACACAAAGCGTTTGGATCAATTGGGAGAAAACCTGAACCTTTCTTCTGTTGACGTTTCACTTTTTGCTTTGTTTTTTCTCATATTTATTCCACATTGGTCTTATGATATTTTGCCATTTATATCCTTTGTTTGGAGCTGGTCTTTGTGGATTTTTCCTGTTTCTCATTGCTTCAGAATTAGGCATTATCTCTTCATAATTTTTTTTGTCTTCTTCTGTTGCTAAACCAAGCACTGGTTTTTTCATCGTTATCAAATCCCAAAGTCCTTTCGTTCCCTTGTATTTATTTCCATCAATTATTAAATCATCTCCATCAAAATCAACACTAGCATTCCCAAGAAAAAATTTTCCACCTCTGTTATTAAGCCCAAAGGTTTTATCACCTACCATTCCATATGAATCAGTCAAATATTTTCTTGGATTTGCCCTATATCAGTTGGATGAAGAGCCTCAGCGTCTCATAAGGCTTCAAGTTCAGGTTGAGGTAATGCCGGAGGATCTTGTAGTTAATTTTCAATCGCTTGTAGTTTGGAAACAATTTCTTCAGACGTTTTTTGTTGTTGTTCAGTTACTGGTTTGAATATTTTTCCAAAATCTTCGTAAAGTGATTGTTCACCTAATCGTTCTGTGCAAAAATCATCTTGAAATTTTTGTTGGTTTTGATAAACGCAGCGACAAGTTTGTCACGTTTTGATGAATCTGTGATTTTTAAGAAACTCATTTATTATACCTTTACATTTTTGGATAGAGCCAATTCGTTTAGACCCAGTCCAAAATCGTTTTAGATCCAGTCCAAATTGCAGCATGTGTTTTGACCCAGTCCAAATTCGTTTTGACCCAGTCCAATATCGTTTTGACCCAGTCCAAATTGCCAACCTCGACAGATGAAAACTTTTCTATACAGCTTTGGATCAATGTTCATAATTTTTTGCAATTCTTTACATTGCTCTGGTGTGAGTTTGTCGTTCAGAAAGGCAGTGACTGTTGAGCTTTTGATTCCAAGACTTTTTTTTGGCATTTTATATTAAAGTTTAATAAGATCTTTGTTGTCCAGCCAAGAGTTGAAACTTGCTGGATACCCTTTCCATTTAACCAATGACCTTGTTTTGCCTTTCTTCACAATCTTCTCAGTTCTGAAAACTTCTTGTGATGTCTTCTGAAGCTCTTGTTCATAGAAAGTTCCTTGAATTTCTTTATCATTCAGGTCATTTATTTTATAAGTAACTGTGTTGGTTCTTTGAATTTTTGAAACGGTGAATACTTCTTCTGTCCAGTTTGGGGCGAAACCTTTCTCAAAAAACTTCTTTTTCTTTAAAATTCTAACTTTATCTCCAATTTTGAATTTTGCTCTCATGGGTCGTCTTGTTAAGTATGGATACTCTTGATACAAATTTCTGTAAACAGTTATAGTATTTATTATTTTGCTCACTTAAACAGGAGTCATTTTTATTGATGAATGCCGTGTGTTGTTGTATTTATCAACAAACTCGTCAAGAACGTCAATATTTTTGTTGGTATTGTTTTGCCGTGAAATACTTGAATATTTTTTTTATTCATTGTTCTGTTCCAGCGTTCAGCGACTGACAATTTCTCCTCATTTTCAGTAGAGTAAAGTTCAACACCCAACATGTTCACATGTTTATTATAAAATTCTTTGCCTTTATCTGTCCTAAGCTTTTCTGGTTTTCTCTGTTTGAAAATTTCTTTTAGTGCGTTCGCGACAGAAACTCCAGTTTTATCTTTCAATGGAAGCATCCAAAAATATTTTGAAAATACATCAATCACAGTCAGGAGATACTTGACTCAACGGTTGAACCTTGAAAATCACTGCATGTCCACAAGGTCAGCAGCCCAAATTTTATCGATACTGTTCACAAAGACTTTTCGTTTATGAAAATTTTTGATGACTGGCTTGCGTAGTTCTGCGGCTAATGGTGAACTCCAGAAAACGCGGTCGTTCTTTTTTAGTCCCATCCCGAAGCGTTTCTTTGTTCCGATAATCGGTCTAACAATTCTGTGATAAATTCTTTCTTGAAGAATTGGGTTATAAATGCCATCAAGTTCTTCCAGCATATTTTTGTCACAAACTTCGTTGCGAGTTTTTGTGTCTTTGTTTTTAACATAAAAAATGTCATGGTGATAAGCTGCTTGATCGACTCTGTTGATTGGTTTTGACCATGCTTTTGGGGTTAGATCAGGATTCAAACGTTTGTTCAGCTTTGTGCCAGGCCCTGTGAAATTATGTCTGGGCAGGTGCATTTCAAAAGGAAGACTGTTGATTTCTTTGTTCAAGAAACCTTTGCCGCTGGTGCTTGCACTTATAAACTTACTCTTTTTCGTTCCACAAACAACACATATGCCTTGAAGCAAATGGCGATTGTTAGAAGTTTGAAGTTTTCCTACGTTTTTCGTTTCAGTAAACTTTCGACATTTTACACAATATATTTCAACCATTTATTTAATGCTTTCATTAAATAAATGGAAGTCAAAAACCTTTCTTGGAATGAGCACATAGCAAATAAAAAGAATCATAATCTTTTGACAAAGAGTCTACGAGGTCTGATTGTAGGAAAGTCAGGCTGTGGTAAGACTACTTTTCTGCTGAACCTTCTTCTCAGGCCTGGCTGGTTGGACTATTCAAAATTGTCAGTTTTTGGTAAGAGTTTGTTTCAACCAGAATATAAAATTTTGAGAAAAGATTTTGAAGAACAATTACCAAAAGAGATGATAATGAGAGTTTTTGAAAATCGTGATGAAATACAACGAGAACAAATTTACCGAGTGTCTTGATTGACGCGTTAGCAAAAAATCAACTCCAACATTTCAAAGAGCATATTGAGTGTAATTTTTGTGAATCAGCTGATGATTTCCCTGACCCAACAGGATTGGCCCCCGAGCATAAAAACCTGATGATATTTGACGATCTCCTGCTTCAGAAGCAGAACAAGTGTGAGACATATTACGTTCATGGAAGACATTCAAATTGCGATTGTTTGTATTTATCACAAAACTATTTCAAACTTCCGCGTCAAACAATTCGTGAAAATGCGAACTTTTTTGTCTGTTTCCCCAGTACCTGAAAAACATTGATCATATATTTAATGATCACGTGTCCCAAGATATGACGAAGGCGCACTTTAAAGAGTTATGCAAATACGCATGGTTGAAACCTCACAATTTTGTTGTGATTGATTTGACCTCACCAAAACACAACGGAAAATACAAATCTGGATTTGCCGATTTTGATATTATTGAACAAATGAGTGACATAGCGACAGCAACAGAACTTCTTGAAAAAATTGTTCAAAACACTGAGCCAAAAACTTCAACTCAGATTGTTGTTTCTGACAATTCAACAAAAATAAAGACGACTTTTTACCCAACACTCGAGTTGGACAAAACGCGAAAGTATGAAATGGCTTTGGTGAATCTCGAGACGTATTATTCGTTTCCAAACATTGATTCAAATAATAATATCTTCCAGTATTCTCCTGGGTCATCACAACAAAGACAATGGGTTTATATTGGTATTCCAGAAGGCAGTTACGATCTGATTGATATTGCAGAAACTATTAAAATATCAATGAAAAGAAATGGACATAACGGTCAATCTATTAAAATAACAGTAAACACAAACACTTTGAAAAGCGTCATGGAAATTTCAAACGACTTTATCGTTGATTTCAGAGTGCAAAGATCAATTGCAAGTGTTCTCGGGTTTGCAGAAATAATTTACAAAGAAGGCCTCCACGAATCGCAAAATGTCGTCAACATCTTATCAATAAATTCAATTCTCGTGAATGTTGATGTGATCGGAGGGTCTTATGTGAATGGAAACACTCAAAACACAATTTACAGTTTCTTTCCAAATGTGTCGTCCGGATATAAAATTGTTGAAAATCCGAGAAACCTTGTGTATCTTCCAGTTATTTTAGACAAAATCAGTGAAATGGAAACAGTTGTCACAGACCAAAATGGAAAGCAACTGAATCTTCGTGGAGACAACTTGACTATCAGATATCACTTGAGAGAAATTTAATTGCATAATATAAATGAGCTATATTAATGTGCATGTAAACATTTTAGAAAATCAGAAGCACATTTTGAAACAGGCAATTGAGTCAAAAGGTCCAGTGAGCATTCGTTTGGGCTACGGAGATTTAGAGGGAAATTATATTCTCGCTTTGACCAATTCAGAAGTGAACAGAATGACAAAAACCTATGAGAATGGAAAAGGCGTCACGATAAAAATGAGTAAACGTCAGGTTGAACACAACAAAACAATTGAGGGCGGGTTCCTTTCGTTGTTAGCAGGTTTAGCCGCAAAAGCTCTACCATTTTGGCAAAGACTGTCTTGCCAAGATTGGCGACTGGAGCGTTGAGTGGGGTCGGGTCTGCACTTGTTCAAAAAGCAACAAACAAAGCTGTGGGAAACGGTCTGTATTTGAAAAAAGGCAATAACATTGCAAGAGTTGAAACAGATGGTCAATGGTTGTATTTGAAGCCATACAAAGGCTCGGGGCTTAGCTAAGTTGGAGATGATTTGTATTTGAAACAGGGGGTCACGTTTTTGCCGGTTCTGGTCTTCTTCTTGGTCCAAACAGTTCTTTGAAACATATCCCAGTTCTTGGTTGGCTGCTTTAGATTTTCTAGCATTAAATAAATGTGCAAACCAAAGGAAAAACGAATTGAACAAAAAGTCACGCAAGACATCAACCATCACAAAGATCAACTCATCAACCAAGATGTCACTGAGCAAAATAAGGGCAAAGAAGTACTAATTAACCAGAAAATTTACCAGCAAATAAATCATTTGAATCAACACATCAACCAAAATGTAAAGTAAATTAACCCTAGTTTATGCAGACTACATGAAATTCATCAAATTGAAAAAAAACTCCATGAAGAAAAACTCAAACACTCCGCAATGATAAAAAAATATCGTTGCTTGCTGAACTTTTTAACTTTTGGTCACCTTTTGATTTTTCAGTTTTGCATGTTTCTCCTGAATGTTGGGTTTTTGTCATATTTGGAAGAAATCATTGGAACTATTTCTGGGAAGGTTTTACATGGATCGAACGTGTTTTTTGGAAGTGCTTCAATTTTTACGAAAGTAATTGAAAAATTCCTTTTCAACAAAATTCAGAGACATGAGAAGCAAAAAACTTTGATTGAGCTGCAGCTCAACTCAATTCGTAACATGATTTCGAAGGCGTTGATTGACAACGAAATTTCTGAAGCTGAGTTTGAGAATATTATTTCTAAAACGATAAAACGAAATGAAACATTCATAAAATTTGATGAACTGTTCCCAGAAAATAATGTTTAGAATAAATGATTCAAGTTGAGAATGTGATATTACCAAACAAGCCTCTGTGCAACTTTGAAATACTAGACGCTGTTAAAAAAATTGATTTGCAAAACTTTCGTGGCGTTTCCTTGCGAGGCACTTTGCCAAAGAAACTAAAAAGACACGAATGCGCAATTATGAACCTTGACGATTCTTCTGGAAACGGGACACACTGGGTTGCGTGGTTCAAACGTGGAAACGATAAGTGGTATTTTGAGTCATTCGGATTGCCCCCATCAACTGAGTTGAACAAGTACCTCAGGGGTAATGTGTTCTATCCAACTGAGCAAATACAGCCTAGGCAACAAGTATTTTGTGGTCATCTTTGTCTTCACGTTTTGAAGCAGATGCAAAACGGCAGAGGTCTCCAAGACATAATCAACAGTTTTTGGTAAAAAAAAAATCACCATTATAATAAAGATGCCAGTTGATAAATTCGGACGAAGTCCTATGACAAGTCAAACAGAAATTCAAGGGAGTGGAGTCTCACTCGGATACATAAATAATAATTTTTTACGATAAGGCCAAATGATTGACATGAATGGAAAAACTATAACTAATCTCGGCTCGGGACAAACCCTTACTGATGCTGTAAGAAAGAAATATGTCAATGAAAAAGTTTTTAAAAAAGGTGTTCCAGTTGATATGCAGAATAATCCGATTAAAAACGTTTTAGCTCCTGTTGACGAAGGCGACACAGCAAATAAGTCTTATGTAGATTCGAAAAGTGTCGGTGAAAGTGATTTGGATATGAACGGGAATTTGATAAAAAAACGTGAGATGGCCAGAAGAAGATCATGACTAGGTGAATCGAGCATATGTTTATTTTGTAGCAGGTAGGAAGCTAACAATTGAAGGGGGCACTATGCAGGGGCAAATTGATATGGGAGAGCATAGAATAAGAAATATTAACCCAAATCCACAAAATGAAGACAAACTGGTTCCGAAACAGTGGATTGAAGAAAATTTTTTGAATCGTTATAACCCTGCGTCGACTATTGTAATGGCGCTAGGGCCATTACATACAGAGATAAATTCGATAAGCGTATCGACAAAGTCCAAGGGAACTTCCTCGGCGGAAAGCACCTATCAAACGGATATGAGATGACGCCGCGCAGCAATGCGAAGGGAAGGCCTGAGGGCTGAGTCGAAACATATAACGCCTTGATCTGTAAAGACGAGGGAAGCGCTTCTTTGGTCTAAGGGGTTAGGCATTGGCAATTGGCAGACAAAGACGTTTCTCTCCCTGGGAATCATGATGGTTCGATCCCCCGGCTTGAATTGGCACAGGCGGGCAAAAGTGCCTCTTCACTATGGAAAGAGATTTAAACATGGATGGACGTCATGTCTCATACTTGAAAGAGCCAGAACAAAGTCACCACGCAGTGACAAAAGGATATGCTGATACGAAGCTGTCGCTTTTGGGTGGTGATATGCAGGGTGAAATTGGTATGGGTGGAAACAGGATTTCACATTTGGGCGAACCTCAGCATGACAATGATGCGCACAGATTGAGTTCTGCAAACGATTATTATCTTAGACGTGACAGGGCCAATTGGATGCGAAATGACTTATCTGAGGGTGGGTTTAGAGTAAGAGGCATGGCAAATCCACAAACTGATCAAGATGGGGTAAATTTAAGAACGCTTCAAGCTTCAGCAGCAAGTGTTACCAGTGCAGCTGACACGGTAGTCGGTGATGCGATAACAAACCACGCAAACATCTTGAATCGAGAAATCAGAAAAATTTTAGCATGGGTGGACAACATCATATTGCTGTACTTCGAGATCCAACACTTGAACACGAGACTGTCAATCTCAGAACGTTGAACCAAAAAGTTTTGACAGAAATTAGGGCTAATAACCAGTTAGAATCATTTAAATATTTGAGGCTTGATGGTGAAAATCAGATGGTTTCAGATCTTCAAATGAACGATCACAAACTTGTCTGTCTGACCGATGCGACAGCGCCTACTGATGGTGTGAATAAGAAAGTTTTGGACGAGGCTGTTCGTGCCAAAGGAATACTGATAATTTAATAGTTCAAACAAATGAAAACAAAAGTGCTGAAATTGAACTGCTAAGATTGGAAGCTAAATCTTACACTGATGACAAATTTGAGAGAATAGAAGCGTCCATTGCTGTAATAAATGGGGGAATTGCAACAAATACTGAAACAGACGAACTAAAAGAAACAATATCAAATAAAAAATTGATAGAAAAAATTTTGTTCAAAGAATGAATGATTTAGAATTCCAATTTAGAAAACTACAAGAGTGAGCAAAAAACGTTTTTAGAGTTAAAATGAATTACTGTGGAATGCCGGATAACTTGGATAAAAAAAAACTCATTCTCATCCATGGCAAACACAAAAACTTAAATACACACTAACAAACTTTTGTGAGAGCTTGGGAAAAGAAAAAACGCTAGAGCAGATTGATGCTGCTTTTGAAACGTGGCAGAGTGTGTGTGGATTGAAATTCAAAAGAGTTGAGCCTATTGAAAAATGTGAGATAAAAATTACATTCTCAAATAATCATGATGAAATGCATGGGCTAAATTGTCCATACAAACTCAGCGGGCAAAAAGGGGGCACTTTAGCGCATGCTTTTTACCCTGGTAAGTCCGCAATAAGTGGAGATATACATTTTGATTCAGAAAACTGGACAGACCAAAAAACAGTTCCAGGAGATGGCAAATACAATTGATTTTACATGGCAGTCCACAAACTTGGCCATGCCTTGGGACTTTATCACAACACTGAAGACAAAGACAGATTTATGCAACCAATTTATAAACCAAGATTTAGTGCCGAAAACAAAAACAAGATAATTTCTGAACCTGACATTAAAACAATCCAAGAAATGTATGGCGCAGCAAGAAATGTAATTGTTACGGCAATTGTTAACTCTAACAAAGCAAAAGTTATGATCAGAAAAATAGATGGAGGCTCAAAAACAAAAAAGGTAAAAATAATTTACACTTTGAAACCAAAACACTTCGGCAAAGATTCAGAAATATCTAAAGAATCATTTAAAAGTCTCTTACAAAAATTGAAAAAAATTGATCATGATGCATTTGTGGCTGAGAATTTTGAGGTTGAAAATTTTGACAGAAATCGAATCTGCATTAAATTACAAAGACTGTGATATGAAATATGTGTTGGTAGGTGTTCTGGAAAGTTCTTTTAATATAGAATGAACAGTAGGTTGGCAGCCGATATCTGTCTGCCTCAGACACTATCTGTGCGCAAAAACCGTACTGAATATTTTGTACGAAATCTCTCGATTCCGAATAGTGTAGTTCAAAATTTTGACAGAAATGGAATCTGCATGAAATTATAAAGACTGTGATATAAAATAATCGTTCGTATGTGTTCCGGTGTCAAGCCAAATTTCTGACTTCACACCAGGTACGCATCCACAGAGAATATTCTACTTTCCAAATACGTTGATAAAACTGATTATTAGGGCTGGGGAATTCGTGTTTAGGTAAGTATGTCGGGTTAGGGTGTGGGCTATGGTGAGAAAAAGAAAAATAACTGAGGTCAAGGACTAAGACCGAAAATTTTCAATGGTGAAATCTTTAGAAGCATCTTTTCAGCCTTCTGCACCATGACTCCGAGTCTGTCTATGGTGTAATCTCTGAACCGTAGAGTTATGCCAAGTTTGTCAGCATGAATATGTTCCTGGTGTGGCAAGATAGGGCTCTCTTTCAGTGTACATTAAAAGGACGTTTTTTGCTGCGTACCTGGACTAAGGCTAGCTAGTGCAGACCTACTGTGATCTGTAGTCTAGACTGAGAATAGCTAGAGCACTAGCTCTTTTTTTAATGTGTTCTGAAGTCTACACCAGGTCTTGCAGTCTTCACGCCTATTCTACATGATCCTACATAGTACATTGACTGGTTGTTGGGTGATATCCTACCAGGCCAGATAGCTTTTTTAAACATGATATGCAAAACTGTAGATTTGTGACACTGACTTGTTAGACTACATTTTTAATCAGTCATTTCAATATAAAAGACATATTTTAAGCCAGTGTATTGTTTTGAATACAATTTTGATTTGTAGAATAGCATTGCTATGTAGTTAGGTTTGGTGAAAGTGCAACAATGGGTAGAATTAATGAAAAAACTTGAATGTGAACTCATGGATGGTGTTAAAATCTAACCATTGTTGCCAAAAAATGGCCAATGAAAAACTTCGTGTGGCAACAGAACCGTCACCAGAAAGTCTTCCATAGGGGAGCTTTACAATACGTTTGTGCAGTGGGGCTTGACATTCTGAAATTTGAACAAACATCACTGTTTTATAGTGCTTCATATTTCAATTTGGGAGGGGGGTTTGGAGCTTTGTTTCAGAGGGTCTAAGCCCACCAAAGGCCCCTGTGGTGACTGGACTGTGTGGCAAAACTTCAGCTTGCTTTTTCATGCAACTGACTTGGAAAAGTACTTAGGTTATGCAATATGTCAAGCTTGCAAGAGAAGATATGTCAACCTTTCTGTTTACAAGCATGACAGGGACCAAAGTGATACAACGTATTCAAGTGTCTATTGTGCTTCAAGGCAAAATCTGTGCTGGGACTATTTTGCCTTCATTTGAACACAATTGGTTGAAGTAGTCATATGACAAGCATGATACGCAGAGACAATTGGTTGGGATTTATGAGTTTATGATTAGTGTTTAGGATCAGGGTTTGTGGTCAAGTTTTAGGTTTAGGGGTTTAATGTTTAGTGTTAGGGTTTAGCCTACAGTTGTCGTAATGCAAACAAGAAGCTGCTAACTGCTTGCCATCCCTGAAACCATGACAACCATCATCCATGCATGGGACTGAGCTTTTACAGATGTCACGGTCAACAAAGCAGGACATGCGTTCCAAACTTGTCGTGTGACTACTTCAACCAATCGTGTTTAGCTAAAGGTAAATGCCTCATGAGGCAAAATAGACACAGCACAAAAGTGTATGTTGTTCATCGCAATACACTTTCGTATAGTTTTCGGATACGGATAGTATGATTTCAACCAAAACAGGATTCGGATCGGACACGGATATCATTTTTACAAAACTGGATAGTATAGGATAGTAAAAATCCACTATCCGATCATCTCTGGTACACAGTATGACACCCTGCACCAGTGTTGCCAACCTTGCGGTTTTCCCGCGAATTTGGGCTTGTTTTTTGTGGATTTGCAGTATTTTTGAAGACGTGCAGGTTGTTTGTTTTTGGGCTTCTTTTGTTTGAATTACTTGTTTTGAGGCTTGTTTTTTGCAGATTTCTGTATTGCGGATTGCTTTATTATCAAATTTCATGGCCATCTTGCTCCTCCAATTTACCGCAAAAAGAAATTTTGGCGTGTTTTTGTGTAAATTTGCTGATTTTGGGCTTGTTTTTTCAGATTTGCCTCCCTGTTATTGTATTTAACTAACCTGTTTTTTTTATTTTCCTACCAAACGTACGTTGGGCTTGTTTTTCCGTAAATTACCCATTTTGGGCTTGTTTTTGAAAATTTTTTGCTTGTTTTTAGAAAATAACGTGGCATCACTGCCCTGCACAAGAGGTGGGTTCGCTGTTCTGGTGTCACGGTGAGCTTACGGTTTGCTCATGTTTGCGACTTCGCTTGCAGATGCCGGTTGCAAAGCTTGTGAGCGGATTGTTTGATCGTTGCTCTTTATTGCGTAACAACAGCATGCCAACAAACCTTCAAAAGTTAAGTTACGGTCGTAGGCGTTGTGCCGCATGTGACTGTTGAATGCAGTTACATCTTTTTAGGCTTGTCACAATGGCGGCCGTCCGTATGCTAAATGAGGTCCGATTGTGCCGCGCGCTGCGCTAGCAGTAGCAGCTTTCACTGGCAAACTGAAACTAGGTCACAAGTGTAGAAAAAGTTAGCAGGTATATATAAGCAAGGAATCGATCAGCAAATTTTTAATAGGAAATCGATTTCACGTAAAATTACGCATCCTCAGTCCTGGAAATTGCAAGCAAAGCTTACGGGTGAAAAGTTGAAAGGCTGAAGTAACAGCAGAGAAAAAACAAACGCAAGACTACAATCGAAATTTCGTAACACAAGCTCAAAATCATAACATCTTAATAAACTGACTGACGTCAAGAATACTAGTGGCGACAAAAAAAACTGATTCATGAAATAAGTGTTTACTCAAAAAAAACGTTTACTCAAACAAATAAAAGACTGAAACATCTAACTAGTTGATGCTAATGCCAATGGCTGAAAAATTTCTCCAACTAAAAACTAACTCTTGGTGAAATGAATAACAATGGTAGAGAAAAATAATAAGCCATGTCCATGTGCAGGCAGTAAGCCTCTGGGGTACGCATTTAAACCTGCCACGAGTTCGCTTTAAAAATGCTGCGGTGGGAGTAAGCAAAGTGTGTTGAGAGAAAAGCTAGCGCATAAACCAGAAGACAACATCGGATTGAGTCAAACAACGCAAAGCATCGTAATAATTATTTCACATGGGGAGGATTATGTTCTGAATGTTGATTTGCACGTCAATTAGGTGATACCATTTATTTTCACAGATATCCAGACAGTGACAACTTGGTTGTTCGACAAAAGTAACGGTGTATGCTTCCTGCAGAGGTGGCTAGTTTATAGTGCTGTGGTTCTCTGAATAGTGCCGCGACAAGGCCATCTGATCCTTGTCGCTGTCAGTTTTACAATCTTGTTTGTTCCAATTACTGCGATGCACTGACCATCTTTTGGAAAATTTGTTGCTAGTTTGACCAACATACTCATACTGTTCATGACATATCACACAAGTTGTGACGTAAATGCCAAAATCTGCGCAAGTCAAGCTTTGGTTTAGCTTAAAAGTTTTGGTTTTAGTCAGCAATTATGAAACATTTGGTACCATGGATTTGTTATTTTTTCCATAGCAACCACAAAGTGCAC
>Ga0210059_1011552_pt1 | contig 13484 bp, 7 predicted proteins | sample Ectturendosymbi2_FD_188042 | JGI IMG/M metagenome (GOLD analysis project Ga0210059, IMG submission 188042) | Ecteinascidia turbinata endosymbiont from Florida, USA - Sample 2 (SPAdes) (version 2) | ecosystem: Host-associated > Tunicates > Ascidians > Unclassified | place: Key West, Florida...
TAGTTCACTTTATCCGAAAAATTGCATTTATTTTGTCTGCTAAGGCTGATCAGCACAAGCGCTGACAGCATTGGCTGCATTAGGCCTACCAATTTCTGTAGCACAAAACTGTTTCACGAGCTCAAAACATCAGTTGTTAACATAGAAGCATCCATTTATTGTGTCTCAGCAGGAAAAAAGGAAAACTAAAAGTGTGCTAGACTTCTAAAAATAACAGCAAAATCGAAAGTTTTCTTGCGTATTTTATGCGCATTCTCAATTCTTGTGTAGTTTAGCAAGATTCGATTTTTCAAACCGGGGTGTGCGCCAGCCAGTCCACCCGCATTTACTCCATGCTCGACTGCTCATATTCGGCAAGATATTAGGACAGCCTCATTTTTCCGCTGTAAATTGCTCTGACGAATTGATGAGTGTGGTACCCCTTGTTTTAACGCACCGCCTGATATTTTTGCAGTTACGAACTGTGTATCGTAGCGTTGGGTGTATTTTCCTCCGATAGCCTAACTTGGAGCGCTAATAGGTTATATTCAGTGCAATGACACATAAAATAAGGAGAGTGGATGTATAGCAAAACGTGCATATTATGTCAGCAAATTTTGCTAAAACGTTGGTTTGGAAACAGAACTATGACGTCAAGTTGTGACGTCACAAGCAGCGCACAACAAATACAAATGACTACCCTATGTCACTGAATGAAACCCCCCCCATGAAAATTTTCTGCGTACGCCACTGGACTTAACAATTTAATAATGAATAATTTAAGTGCAGTCATTGAAGGATAAAGCCAAACATATCAGTTATATATGGTCACTGAAACTTAAAATGTCCAATGGCTTGCTGCAGAATAAGTGGCATTTGCTCAAGTTAAATGTCATAATGCCAAATTGCTAGATTTATGTGATAAACTTGCTGCGGTGCTGGTTTTACTATATGAAAAAAGAATGTTGCAACAAATCTTTTAATGCAATAAAAAACGAAATATCAAGTATGAAAAACACTCAGTAACAAATGCTTTGCAATGATCAAACACACTAACATGTTTTTCAAAGTCTTGGTTAAAATTCCATTGCCTCTTCTGCAAATTATCCTGTATTGGATACTTGCGTTTAATTAAAATAGGCAAATATAGGTGTTACAATTTACCTATTGCTTTTGTTACATTCAAATTTCTCTTGATCATACAGTGGCTGCATGGTCTGTATGTGGTAGTGCCTGTTGCTCTGATTACCTCCAAGTTGACCTGAAGTCTGGCAATTTTGCTAATTTCAGCTGTTAAGTATTGATACTGTAGCGTCAAATAATAAGCAACAACCTTAAGCAAAATGGTAATCAGCTGATTCTTCACAAAGTGATACACAGTGATGCCTTATATTCTTGAGTAAGAACAGTAATGATTGTTGTAATGAAGCAATTCTGCATTCATTAGTGCTAATGATTGTTGTGGTAGCTTGCAGTATTGCCTGTCATGCTTCGTTGTAATATAATTCTTTGTTTTTTCAGACATGGCAGTTTGCGACGAAATGAGGCACCTGCAACTGTTTTTAACTGATGAGTTTCAAAAAGGTCGTCATGTATCTGACCTTTACGAATTGGTCCAGTATGCTGGAAATATAATACCGCGTTTGTAAGTAAATGACAACACCGCAGTACATTCCGATCTGCATTTTGCGAAGTGACTTTTTCCTTTTGTCTCGTGGGGTACTCGCTGATGCAATGTGCAGTTGCTCTAGAATTTACGTTTTTGTTTATGTGCAGTGGTGCAGAGTGCCATCCGTTTGCATTTCAGATACCTGATGGTTACTGTCGGCGTGGTTTACATCAAGTTAAAACCGGCTGCATGTGAAACAATCCTGAAAGACCTTGTCGAGATGTGTCGTGGTGTTCAGCATCCATTACGTGGCTTATTTCTCCGCAACTATCTGCTGCAGTGCACGAAAAACGTCCTTCCTGATGTGAAGGTCTCTTCCAGTCAGGAGTACGTTGTTTGATATCTCCGCCTTTAGTGTGCTGTCCTAGAACGGCTCAAAAACGGTCTTTTTTGAGCTTATAATCCGTGAACTTCATAAGTAGAGATCGACCGATAAATCGGCCGATATTTTGGTTTTACCGATATATTGGTGTCGGCCAAAACGGCCGATTTTATCGGCCTCAGTAGGTGTTGACAACACGCTGTTATATTCCTCATGCATCCAGACAATTTGCACAAGAAAGCACAACGAAGCAAGAGAAGTTTACATGTTAGAGTCACATGCTCGATTTCTTTCACAGCGTGAAAGAGGAAGGAACGACTTCTGTGCAGTCAGCTATCGACTTCGTTTTGCTGAACTTTGCAGAGATGAATAAATTGTGGGTTAGAATGCAGCACTTGGTAAGTAAATTGTTTTATTTCATTGTGCTCTGCCAAAAGAAATATCCCTGCTATTTTTCTTGCACCGTCTAGTTCTAGCAGTTAGTGAGAAGAGTTGGCGCAAACGCCGTTGGTCAGTTGTTCTTATCTTCTTGTTCAACTGAGCTATAGATAAAAACGGAATCTTTACCATAAATACCCATAGTAAGGGCAAGTCAACTGTGCAAAACGGTGTGTCGAGGCCAGCTTTCATCCAGCGATATTTGGGAAGAGCAAAATCTCCCTAGTTTTCCGAAAATTCTGTAAAATCCTCGACATTAAAAGCTAGAGAAAATCGTTCCACTCGCAACTCTTTGGTTGGTTGTGGGCTTGCTCCCGTCTTCGACTACGAAATTTGAATGGTAATGAGGGACGTGTCAAAATCAAATCCACAGTCTCTAACTTCTGATCTCGTTGCACAGGACCCAACTGTATAGATCGAATCTTGAGGACTGCGATTTCAGTCTTACCGCTGTGTGGGTATTATTGAAGTTGTGGTTTCTATGAAGGGTCACAGCCGGGAACGCGAGAAGCGTGAACGGGAACGTCAAGAACTGAGGATTCTTGTTGGGACCAATCTGGTTCGGCTCAGTCAATTGGAAGGTGTGGATGTGAACAGTTATCGCAAAGTAAGAACGTTTGCTTTGTTAACTGCCGACCATGACACTCTTCGATTGTTACCCCCTTGCCCTCCCTTCGTTTTTCGTCATTATTAGAAGTTTCATGGAGGTACACGATCGTTTTCTTCGCACCATCGAAACTTTTCAAAGGGCAAATTTTTAATTAATTCACAGCACTATTATGTTAATACTTGGAAAAAAAAACTTGGGAGTCCAGCTCTATCTCGATTTACCTTTTTTCTGCAAAATGATGCTGTTAAATTCCGGAAAAAAACATTTGTTGGTTACGTCGTAAAGTTGGTGACACCACTTCTGACTGTAAAATCACTCCTTGTTTAGGTCTAGTTAATTTCATAACATTAACTACGCTCCCCCTTTTCCGTTTGTAGTTCCTTCGCTCTAACCTGGGCTCTTGGGACGCAAAGCTGTCAGTACAATCTTGCTGTTGGTTTCCGTACGAAACCCAGCGCATTCGGTTGTCCGAATGCCAGAATTCAGATGTACCCAGCAATAGGAAAAACTGGTAGCTGAACTGTTAGACCACAACCGCAAGCACATACTGATAAACTGGGCCAAGTCGTTGCAGGAGTTAAATTTCACCTTTGAAATTTTACGCAAACGCTGTTTTCTTCTGAGAGCCCAAGGATAAGGTAACTGCGCGTACTTACATACCGTTGCAGTTTTTGGTGTTCCGGTCCCTATATTCGACAGCAACAGGCGTTGCCGTCTGGAGTATGCTGCAGGAGAATGAAATGATTGGCGACGCTGTGGAGATAAATTTTTAAAATCAGTCCTCTGCTGGCACCCGCACGTGAAAGCGTCATCCAGTTTTGAGTTTGAGGCAACAGTGGCATCAGTCTCCGTTCCAGTTTCCCAGCTGCTACAGTAAGGAGTCTACCATGCGTGGGGATGGAATTTAGGCCACTCGTGATCATTAATGCAAAAGTGCTCGCAGTCTTTCGTCTGTCTTGTAACTGGATTGTGATGCGCTTCCTAAAGCACGCCGTGAAAGCGTAGGGGTTAGGAAATCTTGTCGGGGAAAGTTTTCCTGTAAGTAAAGCAGCGTTTTTGTGACAATATTAGAAGATTGATGTGTTTTCTTGGCAGGTTGTCCTGAATGGAATTCTTGAGCAAGTAATCAATTGCAGAGATCCCATTGCCCAAGAGTACCTGATGGAATGCATAATTCAAGTAAGTTTCTGCTGCTCCCTTACTGCAACTAATGTTGAACATAAAAGGGTTTAGTGCTATACTAATTCCTAAACTGTCTGTAATAATAGAGGTTTGTTGTTTTACGCTTTGCGTCTCGTGCTCCAGGCATCTTTCAATTTTGTACGATTCAGATAATTTTGCCCAATTATGAGAAAACTTGTATTGGAAAGGTTTTGAAGTTCTTTCGTGATGAGGTCTGCGAAAGCGGAATCACATTTTTAGACTCCAGCTACTCCGGAATCTGTTTCCATTTGGAAATAGCCCAAGCAACTTATAACAACGATGGATTTTTACGTTCCATGTGTTTTTGCAAAAAAACAGGCATAAAATTTGTTTGCAATTTAGATCCTTCAGTTGCTCAAATTTCTCATAAGAACATGTTACACGATATCTGAAAAAACTCATAACATCCGTTTGTTCTTCTTGCATGCCACAAATAGCGGATTTTAGAATGTGCATGTCATTATGTGAATAACGTGAGAACCAGTGGCAAAATATCACATACACCTGGCTTTTCGTACTTTGCGAGCACGATTTTCGTTTAGCCTCACCCACAAAGATACAGTAGCTTCTTAACCGTAGAAGGGTAAACTGTACATGCGAGCGAAGCTTTATTAAGGCATATTGCCAAATTCAACTAGAACTTTGAGTGCAGTGCAGCTTAGGCCAGGGATATCTCCATCAACAGCGGTAACAATGCTCGTTGCTCCCTCTAGTGTTGCAATATAGCAACGTAGGACTACGCTAATGTTTTTTTCAGAAAAATCAATCAATTCCATTCTGTTCGACCAGTTCTGATATTTCGATTGTCTTTCCCAATCCCTCCGTTCAACGTACTTACTGTAGTTCGTTTAGCCATAGTTAGTTCCAGTGCAAGAAATCGTTATGGAGTGTATTTGATTGTTGTTTTTTTGGATCCCATCGAAATCAAGTTTTGGCACGAGTTTCGCCGCACCTCCCGTAACAGCAAAACTATCAGCTCTGATATGACAGGTCTACTAGCCGCTTAACACTTCACATTTTCTCGATGTCTTACTATGACGCGCTCATCTGGAGCAGCATTTAGGTGAAGTACTGAAACGTCATGCTTGTCAAGGAAACCCACAGATCAGTGTTGTGAAAAAATCCGAAAGCAATTCACGTGCGTTTTTCGTTTAGAAGTTATAAAATCCGTGTATTCTTTTTTCTTTTATTTTTTACATAAACATGAATGCAAAAAATATTTTCAAGGCAAACTGTGAGTTATCCAGAAGTCGCGCACCATATAATAATTTATTTTTTTACGGTATGTTTCAAGTCGAGTAAAAGACAGTTTATAAAGAGAATTGATGCATGTGTCAATGCAGAGGGTAAATAATTTGAGCATCTGTTATGATTGTGATCAATAAAATTGTTATTTACATATATTTTCATAAAAATCTGCATGGTGCACGACTTCTGGGACACATTGTATATATGTAAATAAAAATGAAAGATGGAGTGTTAAAAACAGTATGAGGTACAGTAAATCTGATATACGTTTTTCATTGAATAGGCATTTACCTTGTTGAATTTTGATACGATGTTTATATTCAGCGATAATAGGCTTATCTCAATTGTTTAGATAATTTACCACCTGAAAAATCAAAATTTTCCTGGATTTCACACACGAAAATATTGTGTGTGACATATCAAAATGGGCTTATCCTTGGAAAAAAGTCTGTGAATTAATGACACCATGCCAAGACCAAGCATATTGCAAATTTGCAGTGATTGTTGTCTGAACCGTCCAGCTCATCAAATGAGGAAAATGGTAAAGCAGTTATCAAGTATGTTGGGTATTTTAGTTTATGATCCAAAAAAGTACCTTTTCCCGATAGATTGCGCCTTTGCAGAGTTTTTGACTTCCCTGTGAATTCACAGGTATTCTCATTATGGAAAAACTCGGTGTCTTTTCGACTGGTTATTCAAAAAGAAGACGGGTGGATTTTTTTGACCTGGATAAAATTAAATCAAGCCTTGACCGATACTAATCGGAGCTCTTGCCCCTTCCATAATTTTCCCGCGGCATTTCGTGGACCTGCCACAGAAGCATGCGGGTGAAGTCAGCCACTGCGTCATTTAACTTCTGTTTCTTCTGCGCGCTCTCTTCAGGTTTTTCCCGACGAGTTTCATCTGCAGACTTTGCGAAGTTTTCTCAACGCTTGCGCTGACCTTCATCCCAATGTGAATGTGAAAAATACTATCACTGCCCTGATCGACAGGTGAATTATACGACCTTTCAAAAAGTAAAAATTTTTACTTTCTTTCGAAGAATCTTCGCCGAAATACGCTAAGTTTCAGCTTCTGCACAAACGAAAAAGCCGCTTACGTGTGTTAACCCTGCTCAGGTAACCTCTGCCCAATTTGGGCAAACGGTTCTTCTACTTAAATTAAAAATTAGTTAACGTTCACGTAGAAAGCTGATTCTTTCAGTTATGGCATTTTTTAGACGCTGTTTCGGGCAGTCCTATCGAAATCTGCACAAGTTTTGTAGTTTTTGATGGGGAACAAAAATTTGCCCAAATTGACACCCATGGTTGCCTGAGGTGTAACAAAATTCCTACACAAAGATCCCCCCCTAAGGTAACCTTGACCAATTTGGGCAAAAGGAGTTGGTGCATGTAGGTTCACTAGTAAGCCACGGCAACAACCTTTGATCGAAGCCAGCTCGTGGTTTTCATTGACAAACAGGCAGGAGAATGTACGACGCCTTCTCCGTCAAAGGAAAGAAATTGGAGCCAGAAAGAGATTGCACCTTGTTGTGTGTGCACTTGTGGTGAAGGGTCAAAGCATTTTATTAAGGACAAGATGAACCTTGTGCTTCTCTTTTCTTAACTGAAGTTTCTAGAACTTTGGCTTAGCCAAAAAGGCTTGCTCCTTGTTGTGCGTACACTTGTGGTAAAAGGCCAAAGCACTTTATTTGGGACATGAACTTTGAGACCAGACAACGCTGTGGAACCTGTGCACCATCAAAACAGAACAAAACGAGGTTCACGTGTCAACTGCCAGTGCCAACGGTGGGAGGACTTGCCGGCATTGATCACTATCAAGTTTTCTGCAAAGATTACTCACACCCCTGGAATACCAATCCCCGGTGATTTCCACCCGGAGAGGAGCGGTGGCCACGTGGTACCTAGGTGATGATCAGCCCAAGTTATGGTTAGAGTGAGTTTTTTGTTTCCCTGTTGCTGCCTTCGCATTGTAAAAATTGGCAGAACTGCACTTATTTATAGTTTTCGTATTTCAATTTGGGGGGCTTGGAGCATTATTTGGGGGACTTAGCCCACCAAATTCCCCCTGTGGCGACGGGACTGGCCATATGTGAGACATGAAAGTCAATAGCAGTGCCGCGATCAATCTGATTGCCCAACAATTGTCGCAAAGCATTTGCCCATTTTGGGCACGTTTACCTTATGTGCCTGATTTTCGTACAAAATTTGCTCAATTTGGGCAAGGTTGATTAATGAGGCTGAAAATTGCAATGAAAATAGAAAAATTTCATGTCTCAACCTAATTTACTTTTATTGCAGATAGAACCACAAGCTTGAAATTAGGCTTTGTTTAAACCTTAAACCGACCACCAATGATGTCTGCTGGCGGAAATTTTGGATTTTTCTTTACTTTTTCGTTCAATTGTTAAGAGCACTTCCCACATTTTTGAGTGGAAAATTGCTTTTGTTCTTCGTCATATAAAAATTTTTCCAAAATCAACACGTTGTTTTTTCTAATCGGATGAGCTTGAGGAGACTTGCTAAGTTGTAAAAAAACGCGCGCTCGTCTAAATCTGTCAGTTAGTCCAGTACAAGCGAATAAACAAAATCTGCCCATTTCAACAAAAGTTTTTGTGTTTAGAGGTTACCTGAGCAGAGTTAAGGACACATTTGAAATCACTTAAATCTTTCTGGAATCAAGCTGTACTGCCACTGCTGGTCCGTTGAGTACTGAGGCGTTCTGATTTGAGGTAGATTTGAAAAACGCCTTGAAGATGTTTTTCGTCTAATTGTTGAATAAAATTTGTTTATTTAAATGCAAGTCTGCCTGCCGACCTGTTCCACGTACTAGTTTCTTGCAGATTAGCGCATTACGTGTCCAGAGACGACGGAGAGGGAATCCCAGCAGATATAATGCTCTTCGATATATTCTCCGAGCAAGTTGGAGCCATCATCGAGGTCAGTATCTGCTGCTTGTTTTAAATCCGACTGTGCGTTCTTATTTTCTTAATCTGGTCTAACAGAAGCACGCTCACCTGTCGTTGAAAAATTTTCTGCCTTCGCAAATTATTGGCTCCTGAAAGTTTTGGTCCCCGGTGAAAACGCCTTTAATTTTGTTTGCTTAGTAAATAACTGGCCGTGCGCCGTGCCGGGCAACCAATAGCACCGCTATTCTGTGAGGTACTCATTTTTTTAATCGCGTCGAAGCTAGAACGGCCAATATTCACTTACACGAATCGTTTAGCAATAACGCAAGGCTTCGTGCCAGTGGTGACGAACTTCAAGCTACCAACCAATCAGTGCAACGCGAAAAATTTATGTCTTTTCGTCACGATGGTCGCCGTGAGATGAACTCGTCAGCAGAGCATCTGCTGATAGTTTGATCCGGTCTGGTGCGAAACGGAAGATAACATAGATTTTGGTATTCCTGTCCACGGGCTGGCGTCGTCATTTTGAACGTGTACGTTTGGCATCAACAGACACGACCGGATATGAACTTGGAAGACGTGGTCTCGATGCAGACAGCGCTGGTCAACCTCGCTTTCAAATGCTACCCCGACCGCGTGGATTACATGGACAGGGTGCTCGAGGCAACCGTAGAAGTTTTTCAAAAGCGGAACATCGAAAAGTATGCAAATATTTTTGTGACGTTTGTCTTTTTACGTGCGCGTGGAAGTTCATGCGGTCTTATGCGAATTATTTAATGTTGACTTTTTGAACGACTAACAGCCATTCATTAATATTTATTGTAATTCGCCTAACACAGCGTGCCTTGGCTGAATTTATGACCGCACAGAACTGTGCTTTACCTCTAATTCTTGGCAGTTCATTGAATTTTGAACTGCGATAGTAATTTCAGCAAATCTAGTTGTGATTAGTGTGTTCAAGTTTGGTAAAGATAATCTTTTAAAAGCTACGCTGCTAATGTCTGCCCACTTGGCCAGAATTACAAATCGTACTCCGAAGCGTTTTTTTGCGTGGCAACGAATGCAGCCTTCGAAGCACTTGTGAACAGTTTACCGCTCCTGGGCTGTCTTTTTTACTTTGTAATACTTATACGCTTTTCGTTATAGCGTTGCTAATGGGACAACCCTATGCAAAGAGGTGTCACAGTTGCTCCACGTACCGATCGATGCGTACAACAACCTGTTGACCCTGCTAAAACTTCAGTAAGTTTCTGTCTAGATCGGCAGTTCGTCAGCACTTCCTGCACGTGTGTTTGTTCGTTATTTGCTGTGGTGGGTGCAACAGTATGCGATTGTAAATTGAAGGACATAGATCGTGAGAGTGTTGGAGCGCAAAATACTTGAAAGCTAGTGGTGCAAACCGTCAAACGTTTCTATAAGAGACAAAACCTTTGCAAAAGCTGAAAAATTCCCTCCAAAATAAGATTTGCAAACGTGCGAGGTAGACATCGCCTGGTTTCTTTTACTTTCTGTCCTGTGTGAAGCAGATCGGGACCATAAAATCCAAATTCCGCATCGCGTGTTACACGCAAATATAAAGTCTTCAGACTTGAGCTTCGCCTCGATCTTGATCGCTTTGTGCAGGCAGTTATGGAATTCACTTTTAGCATCCAATTCATTCTGATCTGTTACTTGTCGGGGTCAGTGACGTTTTGCTTGTCTTTTGAAAAGCAATATTATTGTAGCTTTGTCTTGAGCTGGTGAAAGACACATTTAAAAAAGCTGTATAATAAAAAATCCGCTATTTTTCTGCTGTAAGCTTTCGAGGAATCAGCTTTCATTGCAATGATTCGCACTTGCACGTATCTGTATTCAAGCAGCTAATGAAAAGATAGAATCAATCAGCAAAGTTTTAATTAGAAATCGATTTCACATAACACTACGCATTGTCAGTCCTACAACCTTATTCAAATCGAATCAGAAAATCCGTTTAGAATTCCCTTTGACTTTATGTCAACGTCCTTAGCCATGACGTTGCAAAGTGATCTACATCCAGAGGCGTAACGAGGGGGGCAAAGGGGTGCAATTCCCCGGGCGCCGAATCACTGCTGAGGGCGCTGAAAAGTTCCAGCAATGTAACAAGTACTTTCTTCGATGCGGCACATTTGCTTCCGAAAGACCTCAGGTTCGAACATGGGGGCGCCAAACTTGTTTCTTGTCCCGGGCGCCATCTAACCTCGTTACGCCCCTGCCTCCATCAACCTATGCTGATTTTAGTGATGTTTTTGATGACTAACGTGATTTAACGTCTCAGCATCTCAGATGTGCGATCAACATTTGCCACACTAGCCAATATTCTTAATTCTTTCGCCACAATATCTTTCACTACACGTACTCATCATGGTCTTTCCATCGAAGGACATAGGTTTGAGCAAAAGCGCGCTCTTATCACAGTCCGTACAACGTGATCGGTTTTGGAACGCTGCGATAGATCGAAAGTATTCGAAATACCTATTCACGGTGAAACGTCTTTGATTGCTTCAAGATCGTTCTTGATATAAACATGTTCATAGTGGGGGATGCACCTTGCAGCATGGTTTTTGAGAGAAATGGTGTTTGTAACCGACGACGTGTTAAGGAGATTTTTGTGACATTCGCATGTGGATGAGATCAAGCCCACAGCCAGGTTTTAAGGATTGGAAGAAAAACGCATTTTTAGGGGGGGAGGTTTTTTTTATTACATGTTTAAAATAAATTGTTTTTGGCAACAAGAATTTGGGGAGCACTGCCCCCGAATGTCCCCCCGTGGCTACGGGCCTGGATAAGATTAGACTTTGTGTTGTGCGAGGAGCTGCGTTGGCTGAACACAAATCTGTTAAATCCAGCTGTTAGCGGTGGGCAATAAAAATGTGATTCCTCAGTCAGGCAGGTCGAAATACCAAGCGGACCAAACTTCCTCAACGTAGACTAAGGTAACTTTTCTCTGAACCACCAAACCACGAATAAGAACACAGCAAAGGTGTATGACTGAAGAGAGTTAAATTAGCTTTCCAAGTTAAAGCATGACTTGCTTTTTTGTTCTCGGCGTTCATACATCAAATTCAGAGTCTTATCAGTTGCACGACTGGATAAGCGGCACTGAAACTACATAAATGATACGATAAGGGCCAGTGTTTCAAACGAAAACACAAGACCATCTTGTCTCAGGCACTTCGCACCGCTGTACGAGTACTTGGATTTCGCATCAAGGAAGCGAGTTGCACTGAATATGGTTACGAACGCACTCGACTACTCGACCGTCATTCCCACTCCTGAGCAAGTACGTTAAGTTTTGTTTACGCTTATGTTTGTTTGAGTCACTCATGGTTTGCATTCCCGGCCAGATGCAGTGTTCTAATTATCCGTAAATTTCAGTTGTTTTCCATTCTGGGACAAACTCGTTCAAAAGCGATGCTTTTTTTTAAGGTGCTGTTTTTCATTTTTTGTCGTAATCGTTTGAATTTTAGCGCTGCTGCTAAAATTTCAATTGGCTTCGAGTCCTTGATGTAAGCAGGTGTGCAAAATGAGACGGGTTGCGGGCTTTCTTTGCGTCCGGATTTCAAAAAGGTGTGGCACTATCGCACACAGTAGACGTTTTCGTCAGAAAGCTTCCTTCAAAACTAACGTTTCTTCAAAGCTGAGAGAAGGGAGCTACTGGAAAATAAGTATATATTGTCACTTATGGCCATTTCGTCACGACAGCCGAGCTTGCGTTTCCGCTATCACCGACAGAGGACATTGTTTTTCAATTGCCCGTCTGCATTTAACAATTATTTTAAACTTATTCCAGACGTTCATCCGTATAATACGAGACAAACTAATTGCTTCAATGCCAAAAACACGTTCAAATTCAGTCGCTAAAATGATAAAGTACAGTGCAATAGAAATCTGATCAAAAATTCCCTTTAGAACTAAAAAATAAATCGTGTTTGGCACTTTTTTACCGCGAAATATAAAAAATGTGTATTAGTCGGCTACTAGAAACATATTTTGTATTACTTTTATTGATGTACATAAAGCAGGTGCATTGATTTAACTATTTAACGCTGTTACTATGAAAATAGTCGAATCATGAAGTATCGTCGTTATATCTTACTCAGTTTGGTTTCTGTTGCGTTCACTAAAGTTGGTCTCATCAAACTCTTGTGTAAAGTGGTGGGACGCATTTAGTCTCTAAACGCAAAGCGAATAATGTTTCTACAGAACTGCAAACAAATTCCCGTTCCCAATGCATGACTCATGAAATCAAACGAGAATTATTTTCCGTAATACAAGATTGGACGCCTTGTTTTCAACCTGCTTAAATTCCGTGACACCATTGCAGCGCTGCACTAGTCTATAACTGTTGACGCATTTCCTCTCTAGCTTTCACGAATATTTTTAAATATGTGAAAACAGCAAGCGTTCAATCTGACAGTGTTAAACCAATATTTTCTTGTGGCTTGACCTTGCCTGCATCGCATTTTGCTTGAATAAACCATAAAACCGCTTTGCGCATATTAAACTATACTCAGAGCAAAAGACTTACTTGCTGCTATAAAGTGTTCCCTTTACACTGTGAGTAGCTTCTTCGTAGGGAGGTCAGCAGCCTAAATGATTCCTGGTCCTTCGCAGCCTCCCATCACCCCCTATGCATCTTATAAATCGGTGTACTTGGAAGTCATCGCAGTACTACATTATAATAATTGTGATGGTGTCATTCATTCGTATGCCCTTTATGCTTGTGTGTCATCAAAGTAAATGTATTAGCGCCATCAAGCGTATACTTTTCTACTACCGCCACGTATATATCCTCGTGCAGTTTCGTGTTCCTTGTTACTTCGATGCATGCTTAAATATAGTGCGTTGCGTGTGAGAGTGAAGACGTGACACAGCACAATCATACATTTTTCAATAACCAAGAATTGATAGAAACACTGCTTTTCGTTCCTACATACGGCTGTTTCTGAACTCCCTTGATCAATGGTGTAGGGCAGGGGTGGCCAACACGTCGATCGCGATCGACCGGTCGATCGCCGAGTCCCAGTTGGTCGATCGCGCCTAATTTTGCATTGAATTGACTAGATACCTAAAAAGAACATTTTCAATC
>Ga0210059_1011553_pt1 | contig 13483 bp, 9 predicted proteins | sample Ectturendosymbi2_FD_188042 | JGI IMG/M metagenome (GOLD analysis project Ga0210059, IMG submission 188042) | Ecteinascidia turbinata endosymbiont from Florida, USA - Sample 2 (SPAdes) (version 2) | ecosystem: Host-associated > Tunicates > Ascidians > Unclassified | place: Key West, Florida...
CTTTCATAAAAGTACCAGAGGTAATTTCCTGCCTTGTCAAGATCGATTTGAAAAAAATTTATTGCAGCTATTCGCGCACACCCGAAACGTCGGAAAGTTTTTCTATAATTTATGTTATTATTTTTGTGGTCAACATCGTTGCTGAACAGAAACAAGCATAATTGGAAACGAGTTTTTGTTTTTTACCTTTAACTCTTTTACTGATCCCCCCTACCGCTGTTCCAGCATGCCTGGGCAAAAACTTTAGTCTGAAAACCTAACGCGAAGGGTAACGATATGTTTACATACGGTTGTGATTAAGGTTTTAAATAGGCCGTTAATCGGAATGGTTGTACAACTTGGCAATGGCTGTACTGAATGAAGTTGTTCAACGCAATTACCGTCCAACGTAAGACGTTGCAATCCTGCTGAGCATCCAAAAGGCCTGTGTCCGAATTGGCAAGGTTTGATTTCTCGTAAAGTTTTCGAAATAGACGTCTGTTGGTAACCAGTTCCCTCGCCACGGGTCTTAGTTTCCCAAACAAAACTCCAACGCCCGGCAATGTGAAATGTGAAACAACATAAATCAGTGGATTTTTCGTCAAATTTAAAATGTCAATCCCCCTGCACAAACACAAAGTCCCACAATTGATGGCCTTATAGTGATGGTTCTGTTGGTAACGAACAAAGGCAAACACTATGCACGTGTAATTGGAAGAGGTCAAACCTAACAGCTAGACTATGTGCGCAAGTCACGATGAAGGGCCAGCACTTCTGCAAGCCAGCACTTTTCATCCATAGCCGGTTTTAAACTTGAAAGTTTTTCAAAATGGGTCAGCACCAATAGATGGCTCCGCGCAAGTGCCGACAGAGTTAGCGTTTGAAGCCTTTTATAGATTCTAAGAGACTTAAACCACTACTGAAACGTGAAGTGAACAATCAAACGATCTTTGCATCACTGTGGTCATATTATCAGGTTTAGTATTATAGCCTGCTTTATGCAGTAAATATACCTTTTAATCAAAGACGGGGATACTACACGAAATAACATACATGAATGTTTACATCTGTAAAGTAGGTATGCCACCATCACATCCCTTAATTTTTTCGTTTGATCCCCTGGAATGAGTGAACTATTAAAAAAACATTCGTTTGGCTTACCAGCAGAGCAGAAAATTTGGCGAATCATGTCGGGTTCGTATATGCATATGCAAAGCAAGCAAAAAATGCAAAAAATAATGATGAGAAACGTGGCAACAAGCCGACAAAGCAAAACTTATAATCGACAGTGAAAATCAAGACTTATTTCAGTTGGTGAGTGTTTGATTGTGATTATCAAGAAGCTTGATTCATGCTTAAATCTTTAAATGCGCACGAAACATGATCTCCTTTTATTTTAAAATCTTGTAAGCAAATTAAAGGCGTGGTAAGGGCGGCACTTTTATGGTCGAGCCCGGGTGGCACTTATAGCCTCGCTACGCCACTGCGACTACAGGTGGGTCAAAACAGGCATTTTCCCCTCCCTGGAAATTGTGACTATGAACCAAAATATTCTAGGAAACTTGACGTCTGCTTTTATTTGTCGCTATGACACCCAATTTCCACAACAGTCAGGTTCGTTGTTCTGGTGTCATACAGTGGTGGGCTTGCGTTTCACTCATGTATGCTCATTCGCCTGCAGAGGCAAGTTGCCAAACTTGCGAGCAGATTTTTTTACTGTTGGTCTTTCTTGTGTAAAAATAACAAGGCAACAAATCTTCTAATCTTCAGTTCAAGTTACGATATTAGGCGTTTCACCGGATGTGACCGTTGAACGCAGACATATTGGCAGGTAAGGCAGCGAGGCAGTGACAGCTGATAGCGGTAAATAAAGATGTCGGAGAGTGGGGTCATTGCCATAAGTGGCGGAACCTGGGGGCCGCATGGGCCAGCCCCCCATTTTCAACACAATTAGTATTGGGTCAATTGTTAAATTAAATTGTTTAATGAAAAAATATTGCGGAATTTTAGCAGTATTTCGTCAATATTGTTTGTAATACATTATTTGCTATTCGACAGTGAATTGACAGGATTCTTAATTGTGTGTCAGAATACACCGTGCACAGTGTATGACCGTGCTGTGGCTTGCTTACCGCATTGGAGTTGTTGAACAATGTTGCCAGATAGTGCAATACCACACAATTTTTTATAAAAATGGTGTAATTTAACATGCTATTGGGTATGGGCGTCAGAGGAATTTTTCCAGGGGACCACAAGTGCATTCTTCCAAATATTATTCTAGGGGGGCCAAAGTGGTGAAATTTTTGTCTTGCCACTCGAACTAAGAAAACAGCCTTTTTTGCTTAAATTTTCGAATTCCTACCCCCTTCCCACACCCAAGCTTGTGTGAAGGAAAAAGTTCGTTTCACACCATTAAAAATTGGTGTAATTTCAAGCGTTTCAGCACCATTCTAAATAGTGAAATTTTGCTGACTCTCATACATAAAATCAAATATTTGACATAACAGTTTCAATTGGGTTGTTGTTTTTGCAATGGCAACACTGAATAGCTATATTTTGCTTATGCATTGCCAACACAATTGGCATCTTTACAGCAGAAAACTTGCCAGTTGCTACATATGCTTTGCCTTGTCTTTGCATTCCGGTATCTAATGCAGTTTTAGAATGAGTATTCGTTATGTCACTTTGCTGATCCTTAATTAGCTTTAAGACCCCAGGAGGGGCGAAAAGTTTTTCGAGAGGGGCCCAAATTTTTTGAACAATGTCAAATATATTTAAACAACGTCCAACACATTTCTCCATGGAAGGGCGAAAAAATTTAAAGGGGGATTTTTCTCCCCTGATCACGGGCCTGTACTTCTGTGTTCAAGATGTGGAAAAGTGTGATTTTGAATGTGTTCAAGACAGGTATCAATGCTGTGTCATTTTTGCCCTGCCTGTTTTCCAAACTGTGTGTGTTCTTGTTGTTTTCGAAAGCCCAGTGGCGTCTCCGGCACACGGGCTCCTCGGGCTTTGCCCGATTCCGCGATTATGATGTATATTGGAGAATGAAAGCTTCCTTGCTTTTTATATTTGTGCCACCACCCACGGTCCCACTTGACTACATTGTTAACTCGGGTTCATTTCTATGGGCCTTTTCACTGTTCATATATTTTCGTTCCACGTCTGGCCTTTCGCAAGAGGCAAATTTTTTTTTTCGGGGCCGTAGGCTATTTTAAATTGGGGGCCCTCCTGGAAGGTTTGCGACGTCTGATGTCATACTAATTACCACTGCACGTGCTCGTTACATTCACTGAAAAACTTGTTCCATATTCATGAACATAGTACAGTACTCTTTTCTGAAATGTCTCGATATCTAAAAAGGCAGCGGTGAAGTTATCTGACCACACTCACATTACATATTTAGTGAGTGCCTCGCTGGCCTCGTGTAATCTGAAAAATGGATTTAGGCGTTTTGCTCCACATATTATACGTAACAATAACCAATTCTCAACGCCATACAAAGAAAATGCTTGTCGTCATTCACTTCAATCTCTCGCGCTCATTCTTCTACAGAGATCTTTTGATAGCTGCGGGGTAAAAACAAGTGCGTTGAACCAAAAGAAGAATACAAATGTAAATGCTTATAGATATGCTGGAAATTGTCCTTACTCCCAAAACTTTGGGCCCCAACGAAATCGGGGCGCCCTAGGCTGCTTTCAGTCTAATGGTAAATCCACGCCTGCTTTTCGCGTTCATGTTACTGTGATCTGAATAAAACAATATCGTTCATAGCAGGCGTTCTCACGACTTCGTTCGCTCGTGCTTGATTCTGGCTCATCCATTAGAGCTCGAGATGCCCTATGCAATTGAGTATTTTTGAAAAGATAATTCATATCTGGCTGAATTTTTTTTGAAGCAATGAATTTGTATAGAACATTGGAATGTAAGTCCAATCTAATGGACAGTTTCCGTTTCGAGAGTAATTTCAAACGAACGATAAATTGTCCATTAATTTGTATAATATGAATGAGCCTAGTAAGCAGAGGCCTTACTGGGGTTATCATTGCTCTGTGTCGTATGTTACTCAACAATGGAGAAGTTATCATGAGTACGTCTCATTTATTGTTACGTAATTAGCGTCACAGAGTAGCGACAATATCAGCCAGAATGAATGCAAATGGAAATTTCAGTGACGTCAAGGGGGAACGGTTTTATTCATTCCTAATTAATCGTATGATGAGCCCGAGTGACGTTGTTGACCTGAGTCACCCCTGTAACAGCCTATTTTAATTCCAGGTGGCTCACCAATACGTTTTCTTGGTGGTGCAACTTGGTCTAAAATGGTGTAAATTAGGCCTTCATAGGGCGTACGGCTGATGACATCATATTTCAAGACTTGTGACTTCACAGTTATCAATGTAAATCACAAAAATGTAATACATTTTGTGACGTGCGCTTGTGCCCCCACTTTGAAAAAGGTTCCGCCACCCATGGCCATTGCATACCCCGAGCTTTTCAAAATGGTCAACGGGCAGGGGCGTAACGAGGCTGGGTGGCACCCGCGGCAAGAAGCAAATTTGGCGACCCCATGTTCGGATTTGAGGCCTTTCGCAAGCAAATGCACTGCATTGAAGAGAGTGCTTGTGGCATTGTTGGGACTTTTCGGCGCCCGGCGAATTGTGCCCCCATTGACCCCTCGTTGCACCCCTGGAAATGGGGTCAGAAGTGTCTTTTTCATTACAGCATCATCATTTTATGGTTGTTCAAGATCGAGTTGAAACAATTTTCTACAGTTTTTTCTACAGTTTCTTTCATTATTTTTTAGGTCAAAGATGTTGTTGAACTGTAGTAAGCACAGCTGGTGATGATTTTTCTCGTAAGTTTCCATTGCTTTCAAAATTTTTATTACACACACTCCTCTACAAATGTTAGGGCATTCCTGCAAACAGGCCCTCTCCATAAGTCCTCAACACAGTCTTTATTCATATACCAAACGACTAATGCGCGATGGTGTTTCACATTCTATGTGAGTGTCAGGCAAAGTAATGTAGTTGGATAAGTGATAGAGTTTTTGCACATGATATTTGTGGGAACAAGTTTACCACGAAACTTTGCTGTGTGCACATTTTTATAGGAGAAGCTTTGCCCTGTAACTATTGAATAAGCAGGTACACAGCAACCACCACACCAGGAAGAAATATGAGGTATGTTTCAGTGATCGATGATATTTTGGTTCCTTCTACCCCACACCCAACGTCAAGATAGCACATGAAAATTGAAACTAATAGCTTTTGTTGTAGTTTAGGTTATCCTATCCAGAATAACCAATATCTGAAGTTATTGAATGTTTATAAAGTGTCTGGTTTGCGTTGATGTCCGCTTTGAAAACGCTGGATATTACCTTGCTGGGTCAAGTGTCAAAAAGTGTTTTGACATCAAACCCTCAAGTGATGCATACATTTATTGAAATTGTAACATGCCAATGATGACTTTATACAGCTGAAGGCTTGAAGAAATATCTGAAAATGCTCTTCATGGAAAGATATGCAGTACAAGCGTTTGTAGAACCGTTGTTGGTTGAAATGTTAATGTAAAATAACACAATAAGGCATAAAGATTTTTCGGAAGTATAGTTATCTATGGAGTGAAGATCACTTTCATGTGATAAATTCGAAGCGTTTCTTACCCTTGCAGGTTGGAATGAAAGGAGACAAAATGAATTCCTCCACAATGTCTACAGCTTTTTGAATATCAGGAAAAAGACTCGCATATGAAGTTGTAAGCAAATTTTGCAGGAGTGATGTAACAGCGGCCTTATTGCAGCTGTTTTTCCAAACCTTTCCGATTTCGGCGTTGAAGCTGACCAAAGATCTAAGTAGAAAAAAGAATTTGTAAACCTAACCTGAGGTGAAAAATCTTTACTGTGATTCTTGCGCATAGGAACAAGATTCCTGCGCATATGTTTATGCGTATAGAAATATAATTCTTCGTTACAAAAAGACGATTCTTCCGTTATCGGAAGTAGCTTCGTCTATTTTGCAGCAGTATCCAAAGCAGCTATTTCCTGCTTATTCAAAGTTGGTGTTTTCTTCCCCACGGAGTTTTGATTATCTGAATCTAATTTGGTGAGTCCTTACCAGTTACCTGATAAGAGGCTGTGCTGATGAACTGCAAACAATACAGCGCAATAGCGTCGCGCACTCAAGTTCAACTAATTTGCCAGTGTTAATTCCTAGAGCAAATGTTTGAATTTCTTTCCTAATTTGAGTCATCGGTTGTTATTGTGGTAAAGTAAGAAGCTCTAACTGAGAAACTGCAAACAATCTAAAGCAATTGCTTCTCGCTAAAAGACTGAACACACAAATATCGCATAACATTGCTCAGAGTTACATTTGATCTTTGCTGAAAGATATACTAGCAAACGAGATGGTTGTGAAGATTTTGTTTGCATTATGATAGAAAGGAAAATGTTAAACCTGCACAACTCTCTTCAAATGCTTTACGTGCAAAGGATTTTGATAAATTACGCAATTTCGCTTATGAGGAAATTGTTTGTGGGACCAGGAGCGAAACCAGCGAATATTTTCGGAGGTAAATTTATTGCAAATATTGTAGTTGCAGTACTAGTTTCGGTTGGGGGCAAATGATTGTAACTTGGTGCTTCACCTAAAAACTAAACACGTTTTTGAAAAATTCAGGGGGTGTGATTTTCTGGTAGCCCCCTGGTTTGCGGGACTGTTTGTAGCAATTCTACATTTTTCGCTTGCGCAAACCGAAAACGCCATAGCGGATTTTGTCCTTTGACGTTTCGAATTATTCTTAATCCATCTTCCAGGAAGATGGATTATTGGATTAGGAAGATGGATTAGGAATTAATGATGGATTTATGGATTAGGAATATGGGATTGTTAATGAATTTGGTTTTATAGGAATATGGATTTATGAATATGAATTCATGGATTAGGAAGATGGATTAAGAATAATCCGAAACGTCTCAAAATAAAATATGTATAGTTTTTTGAAGGTTTTTAAGTGTTGATGAAATCTTTCGCGTTTGTGTGAAGGATTTTGAAAGCATTGTACTGTAGGTGTTTCATAGAAAGCTTGATGTTTCGGTTAGCTCAAGAAAAGCTACACTGTCACTATGGACGTTCTTACAAAATTGCTGTGTGCATCGATGTCATTTATATTTATAGTGGATTAGTGAGCCACTTTAACAAGTTTTCGATTACCTGTTGGTTTCAAAGCATATTTTGCAAAAACGTGAAATGAATCCCCAAAAGATTTTCATGCATGAGGAGAAATATGAATGTAACAGACCAATGAATTGAGTGAAATCACGTGAATGTTCTGAATTTTCAGTACCACTAGTGGTACGCGCGCCACAGTTTCTGAACCATTGTTCCAAAACCAAATAGTTTTGGCAATCAGCAAAATTTAACGAACGCCATATGCTTAAGTGAAATCAAACTCAAAATGAAATGATAAAATCAGTAACTGCAATGTATATCAATAGCTTTTTTGTACCCAGTTTTCAAACCCAAGTGAAAACTGTCCAAATGTAGTGGCGCAATTCACTACATGCGCAGAGGCAGTCAAAGTCACGACATCCCCGATGGTGTGAAAAACATCGGAAGCTTCCTTTGGCCGAACAACTAGGGCCGAAGCAAACCGATCCAAAACAAACTGGATTGATTCAGATAAAATGGTTTCTTTGCTATAAAACTTGGCAATATTTGCAGGCTTCGCTTTTTCCGGATAAAACTATAAAAGGAAAGGTGTTATTTAGAAATATGTATGCTGCAATTATTTCCACAAAATCTTTTGCGCCGCATGTTTTGTATATACTTTTATTGACACAACAAGGAACCGGCACAGACTCTGCAGTTTTGCGCGGGCAATCGTCCCGGCGTTCACTACTTAGTAGATTTGAAATCCGCGCCTCGCCTGCTTCTCCAAACTAGACTTGTCGATCACAAATGACCTTGCATCAAATGAAGCTCTATTTGTTACTGAGAACGCAGTCGAGCACACTAACGGAAAGCTTTGACACGCTGTTACCTCTGCCAGGTGATGTACGTAGCAAAACCTAAAACCACAACTCACGAGCAACTACTCTCCCACGAGGCCGACCATGCTAGTGCTACAGGCTTACAGCCATGAGTCTGGTCCTTTCAGTCACACTGCCTATGACGCAACCATAAGAAACCAAGTCTCTTGAAGCACGGGCTTAGCCGGGCGTGTAAATTCGGAAACAATGATACCATCAATGAATTGCGCCCAATTACGCCCCTAGTGTAAATGCGGCCTTAGAATCAGTTTCACTTGTGCATGCTCATGCAACAGCGCAGGCTAGTAGTCGTAATTTACTAAAAATTTCCTACAGACACTTTATTGCGAAAAATCATCTAATGCATCCTGTTTTTCCCTCTAAATCCCTGAAAAGAGAGCAAAACGTATTTGAAATATATTGATATCAAGTCACCAATGTATGCACATGCAAAGGTAAATGTTTCCTAAACATTTTTCTACTAAAAAACAAGATTTATGAAAATTGCCCAATATTTTCTGTGGTCAAACACTGCCCTCAGAATTTGCCAAAAATGCATTTGATTGGAGATTGTGGGAACAAAATTTTTTCAAAATTCTTTTCCAAAGTATAGATTCAAAACATTATTTTGTACTTTTTTAGTCTGCCCCAAAAAGGAAACATGGCATTGCATGGTCTTCCTATGCCTACCTTTTGAGCTGGTTTTGGAGCGTTTTGAATGCAAGTTTTTCAACACCTTCCTGAAACCTCTGTGATTTCAACTGTTGTCGAGGTCAATTTTGTTTCTATCGTCATAGTTCATATGTTGAAATTTCTTGAATGAAATAAAAAAAACGTAACGAATGCATTTGCATTTGTGGTTTGAACCAGCTCACCATTAACACATATGTCGCTGATAAAGAAAACAGCCCAAGATTACAAACCTGCAGAAGGCTGTATGATTTGCAGCATTGATGAGTTCTTGGGCAATTCGCATTCCTTGACTGGCGAGATTTGTCAGTGCTGAAGCATTACATACAGGGGTGACCGGATTTACACCAGCAACCAAAGACGGTAGGTTTTGAATCATTCCCAAGTAGGTATTGCCAGATTGGAGGCAAATTGCTCCTAAAATCGCGTCACGCGTGTTGCTGTCAACGCCCAAGGCACCCATAAGAGAGGAAAATGAACTGTAGTTTTGACTGGAAGCAACGATTTGCTGAAACAGAACATGTAAAACAGGGGACCATTTAAACATTTGAGACTTTTAGCACAATTATAGTATAATGTCAAGAAATAGAATCATTACCGCCAGGTTTGTCCCATGATCGCATAAACTTTTAATTACGGAAACGAATTGGCGCTTGAATACATAACCTAAGAAATATGCAACACATTTGTGCACTAAATATTAAATCTTGATAAGAATGAATCGGCATTTTGCTTTATAACTTTTGTGTTTGCTTTTGAAATGCAGAGAAACATAAAAAAGTCGCCAAACGTTTCGCTCAATTTTCCGTTTCTTCCAAACGATTCTATATCTTCACGAAAATTTCTCTCCTGATCCTTTATTTGCTTCAAATTAGCGAAAGAAAGAATCACTTGAACAGCCTCAACATGTTCCATATTGTGTGATGCTCTTCATAATTATTTTTCTCCTGATGCATTTTGAAACCAACAACAAGCAATAAAGGTTGGAATGGCCCCACCTCCACTCTAATTCCCCGAGTGAATTTAAGATACTCGTAAGTATCAAGGGACGTTTTTGACTCGAAGCGCAGTTCAATTGACCTGTTAGATTTTTTGTCTTCATGCATATTTCCGAAATTGTTAATGTAACGGAGCATTTAGCGGTAAGCGTTTACTGCGAAAAGCAATAGCATCACAAAACACGTTTCATCAGCAGAAAAAGAACCACGTATATACTGAAATTAAAAACAAGGAAAAGTAATACGCCTCATGCTTCTATAGCTACCCACAGCGTAGGTGGATCTCAGGTCAAAAGGAATCACATCCAGGATAGTTGGACAAGAACTATTTAGGCATGAAACCATACTGTTGACGCCACAACTCAATGCGTTGTCAAGACCTGATCTGCAACATGAAACAAAGTGTTTTTGTGTTGATAACGGTTCTAAAATACTTGCCCAGTGTGTACAAACATGGTCGTTCAAATTACACTCAGCGAAATCAATGCAGTGATAAATTCCGCACGAACACGCAAATGGATACGCTAACACGATTCGGCGATGTCCTTTGCAGCAACGGACATTGTTTATCCTGACAGGTTTCAAATGATCCAGTTATGATATCGTGTGATTGTGATGTCTTTTCAACTCACAACCGCCGAAAACTATGCGAATTAACGATATTGTCGATGAGAACCGAAACTGTGTTGTTTCCAAAATTTCAAAACAATTTTCATCATTACGAGTTTGCGCTTTTCATACGTTTCGGCATTTCTTACCAACTGAAAAATTTTCCCGACCTAAGGAATTTTTAATTATATTTCCAATAAACACATTTAATAGGTTTTACGCGTCTGAAACGCAATCGACGTTGTGAAGTGTTTAATTGCAGAACAGTGAAGAAGCACGAAAAATGTCTCAAGCTCATCATTAATGTCTAGTTAGCCGGTATCACAAGCAAACTTCCATTCAGATTGGAAAACAACATTTTGAAAAATGCTGAGCATCAGCAAATCTTATGACATTTTTCCTTAGCATTTCGCTTAATATGAATTATTTTTGAGTTCTCACAATGACGCTTAATCTATTAGCAAGTATACTGGGAAGTAAAACCAGTTGATTTCATTGGAAGTAAAGTTGCCGTATAGTTTATTGGAAAGTTTACGTTGTTTACTATACAGATGACTTTTGTAAATATAGTCGGTGTTATGAAAGATAAGGCAAATATCGGTGCTGGGTGTTAGGTGTAACAGTTCAACAACGCATAAAAAACAGGGAAAATTTAGAAACGAACCACAAAACGTTTCAAATAAATATATTTATATTGAACGTGATGGGCACGAGACCTGTTTTCAAAACCATCCCGTATTCGTCGAATTTGTGACAACATAGATTTGCAGTCTCTTCACAACTTAAAAACGTCTTTTTTTTTGGTTTAGCAGCAACGAATCATATTGGTTTGCAGAAAAAAAGAACAAACATCACTAGGAAACTAGCTCTCTGCATTTCCGTGCTGACTAAAAATGCATGAATGAAAAGAATATTTCCAAAGACATCGCAGCACGGAGCGAGACTTCTTGAAAAATATCTATCTCTCTTTACATTAATTGTCCCACCTCTACAAAAATACTGTTGTTCAAAATATTGCTATTTTGCAATCAAAATCATCTGCTAAAACAGTGCGTAATAATTTCCTTTGGTGATTCAATAAGACAGTTTGCATGCATTGGCATGTCTCCTGCCAAATACAGTTTTGATTTTGCTTAATTTGTGTTACAAATATAAAAGCATTTCAAAAGCAAACTATTAACCACAAAAATTTTTGTGTACCCATAGTGAATCAAACACATGAGCAGCATAACATGTGTATATCAACTTGCACCACAATCTTTAAAAACGTCTCCCTGGAACTCAATAAAGATAATGCAGAATATATCTTTTTTTCTAGGTACACCACGAACATATTCACACGGAATGGTGTTGAACCAAAAGAGTACGGTAATAGGTTATATTTGGTGGAAAACGCAAAGTGTAACATAAAAACAGTTAGCTTGGAAAAGTTGGTGCCAGTAACAGATTTTCAACGGTTTGCTTGCATTGGAATTTACTCAACAACCTGATATATTGTCTAAAAATACAAGAATAAGCCATAATTCACAGTTTCTCTCGTCATCGCATTCATTCTATACGCAATATCCAAACGTTCTACTTTTGTTTGAACTTACTCGCATGCACTCTGGCTGCTGTAGGGGTAGCCTTGAAGAAGCGGGGTCGTGCAATTTGTGCCTTCACTCAAAGCTGTTTTTAAGGTACAGTTCGGTAATATCTGGACATCTGCGAAATAGCACAAAATTGATATGGAATTTCCGAAGGGGTCTTTTATTAAACCACAATGTTTTGAAAAAAGGAAAGCAATCGGAAAAACGTCGTATGAGTATCATAATAGTGACAAAAGTGTGAGTTATTTGAGTCGCATGTGTTCACTAAAAAGTCGGTTCACAATGAAGTAGGACAAGCCTTGTCAAAGCCTAGAGCTCTTCAAAATGGATACAGCTGCGGGTTTTACAAGAAAAACAAGAAAAAGTTGCGATCGATTTCAGCTGAAACATTTGATAGGAAGCCGAGAGTATTTTTCTGCTTTCTTTTAAACGTACATTCTTTTAAACGTACACATATTCAGCGTGAAAGGACCTTTTTTTACAAACAACTACCATTTACCTCCAGCTGGAGGATTAGCGCTGCATCCTTCAGGTAGGATGAACTTGTTGCAAGCAAATGTGCTGCACTCAGTTAAGTTGCATGTCGGTGAAGGAATGTTGAGATTTAGACTTGCCAAAATCGAAGAACAATTGCTTCCGGAAGGAACTTGGTCGGAGCAAGTGGCATATTCTGTGGTAACTGCAAACGAAAAGACTGAATGTTCCTTTTTCCTGCTCTCGTGGAAATCAACAAGGGAAGTTCAATTATGCTTGGACAGTGCTTCGCTGTAAATCAGAAATCGTTTTGTGGTTGTGGTGCACCAAGATTGGAAACATGAGCGTAAGACTGGCATGCAAGCATTGTAACAACCTTCATTTTGGACTGAATGTTTAAAAAATGTATCTGTTTGAAGGCTTATCTATGACATTTTTGCGTTTACATCACTTTCCAAGGCTACCACGTGTTGATTCTGACGTCCAACACGTTGATAATAATTGCTTTCTGTCCCATTGTGTTCCTTTATTTTCGTTTTCGTTTAAATTTACATAAAGTTGTTTAAACCACTGTCCATGACATTTACTATAGCCTAGCCTAAAAAACTCCTGCAGCAACATTTCACCTCAGACGAGGTTTTCAACTGTTGCATGAAAATTAGCCATGACTGCAATTGTTGTGATGTGAATTGGTAATCACATTGAAATCAGCTCGACGAAAGTGCGGAAGTGCAAGTAAAGACATTTTCTGCAAGATTTCGTAAGCAATCATTAAATTATTTTGAACCAACGTTACCTACATTAAACAAAGTACTATCATTTTCAAATATAGACAACGGGTCAGACGTTAAGAATGTAACACCATTTCATAGTGGATAGTGTTTGTTGATTCACATCAATTTGAAGCTGTTGAAAAACAGCAGATGAAACGAACTAAACCCTGTTGTCCGTTTCACGAAGTAAAATTAAATCAATTGAATGTAGCTCCCAAAAAAGATGAAAAGTATCTAAGTTTAGATTACAATATGCAAATGCACATTCTGCGCTGTGAAGGAAATTAAACACAACACTGCTGTAAAGTGAAAGCCTTTTCTAGAAAACGGACTCGTTTG
>Ga0210059_1011554_pt1 | contig 13483 bp, 10 predicted proteins | sample Ectturendosymbi2_FD_188042 | JGI IMG/M metagenome (GOLD analysis project Ga0210059, IMG submission 188042) | Ecteinascidia turbinata endosymbiont from Florida, USA - Sample 2 (SPAdes) (version 2) | ecosystem: Host-associated > Tunicates > Ascidians > Unclassified | place: Key West, Florida...
TACGTGAAAAGTTTCGAAAACAACGTTTTCATCATCAGAAATGATTTCAATCAATCAAACTTCGCTGCATTGCTGGCTATGAAAATAATTGTTTGAAATCTGGTGATTTCACCAAATCAGTTTTATTTTTGGTTTCAACGAGTTCGTTCTTTCACTTCGGTTTACGTGATAGGTGAGGTAATTTGTGTTGCGTTTTTTTCGGTTTCTGGCATGAATTTCAATGATACGTAATTCTTGGAGTGATGTCGTAATCGCCTCTAATTTATCGTATTGACTTTTGTGAGCTCGGCTCAGAGTGGTCAGTTACAGTGAAGTCGTGGCCTCAAGTGTTAAGTGCGTCCGCTTTGGTGCTGGTAGGTCGCGAGTTCGGCTCTTGGCCGGGTCTTACCAAGACCTTGTAAACTGGTACTGTAGCCTTGCAGGACCACGGTGTACGGACGAGCTGCAGGGAACACACCCAGAACACAAAACAAACCAGAAATCGTACAAAACTCAGTCGTGGCGCTACAAGACCATTGTAGTTATACAGCGCCAACAACAAACCACCATCTCAGAAAAATGCAGTGAAGTATCAGCTAAAGAAGGAAAAATCGTTTACAATCCGGTAGCGCACTGCCGTGACTCTAGTAATGTCTTCTGGAGTCGTGCATTAGATCATTTTGAGCATCATTGGATGCTGCGTCAGTTTTTGCTTTATTATGTGCTGTGATTCCACGACGATTTTACTCGTAATGTCCCTGAGCTGCGCTTTTAACATGGCGTTGGTTGTGCTCCGCAGCGCTGAATGTGGGAGCTGGGAATTTTATTATTTATTTGTAATTATTCCTTTTGTTGCAAGAATTGACTGATAATTTATGATGTTCCCAGATAAAGCTGGTATTGTTTTTGCTTTCCATGATAGCAACTGAGGTGAATGCGTTTTTTTACCAGAAATTTTGCTTTGCCATGCAGGTAGAACTATGTCTTGGCACACAATAAATTCGATTTTATTTTTCAGCCTCTGGTTCAAAGCTGATAAGTATCGACTAACCTTTGCTCAATATTATCACGACTGTTGTGTTACATAACTTAGTTACTTCAAAGGGAGAATTGGGTCAATCAGAAATGCACGCATATCTTTCGGAAAAAAATTGCACTCTGAAACATGCTTGTAAAGAAGTCCTTTAGATATAGTCTGTGAAATCTTTAAAAGCGACTTTTCAACACTTTCTTAGTGTTCGGTTTTCCATTGACGATGGCTGAAGTGCTAAGCAGTGTTCTTTAACGGATTTTGAGATATTGGAACGGTCTCGGTCTGAAATGTCTTTGCGGTCACCAAGTTCAAACCTTACAAATACGTCATATGTCTGCCTTTTCACACTGTTCGAAAACAGTCATTCAAATCTAGTGGGACAGTTAACTGACATCGTTTTGTCGGGCTTAGTGTGCTTCTACATAATCTGGCGCACGAGGCATAAGCCTCATGACGAGAGTGCTATGAATAACAACTAATGTTGAGGCACCTCTTTACAGCCATCTTTACAGCCAGCAGGTCTAATACAGCCATCTTCCAGGTCTAATACAAAATTTTGAAGGAATTTTAACTGATTTTTTACGTTTATAAACATCTGGAGGACCGTCAAGTTACTTCGGAACAACATTGTGCACCAGTGACGTCAGCGTGATTGCGAAAAAAACGTGTTGAGCTATAGCAATATTTTCTTTCGCTATTTTTCACAGGTACAAGCACTAGCCACAAAACGTAGTTGTATCATCCAATAAATCGCGTGAAAGTTGCAAAAACATCATTCACTGTCTTCAAGATGCAAGTAGCTCGAAATTGCACAGTAAAAATATCTGGTCTACTGGGTGGGACTATAAACTTTGCTTGTTTTGAACGCGAATACCACTTCGTGAAATAACGCTACGCATGCGCAGGATGTTCCTGTTTGATGCAAACAAAGTTTGTAGTAGCGGAGAGAAGCTAGAATACCCTGCCTTGTTGTGCAGAAACGTAAGTTGAATATCGTGCTGAAGTCGAATCGAGTTTCCTGTGATAACCAAAGCTTGCAGAGCAACGCGACACTTGATGTAACCAAGTTAAATTACCGTAACACCAGCAAGACAAAATCGTGGGACGGTGTCTACAGCACGTATTTATGTATACACAGCAAGAGATCCTATATCTACATGCGATAAAAGCATTGCTGTTGAATTCAATTGAAGCGATGAAGATGAACAAGCTCCTTTTATAACTACGACCAACAGTGTTCAAAACTGGAAAATATTCTTCCAAATATTCTGCTTACATATTTGTCTGTTAAATAACGTTATGCTGTTAACAAGATGTTGTTAACAACTTTTAGTTTTAAAGACAAAGCTACAGCTCCTACTGTAGTAGGCCTACCCAAATTGAATAACTAAAATATTTAGCACTGTCTGTGCACACTGCACAAGTAACAAAAATCAGCAAGCATTGATGTTATTTAGTGGAAATCGATTTCGCCATAAGGCATCTTCAGTCCAAGTAAATTAAAAGTAATAACGAGTGGAAGTACGCAAAGCAGTGATTATTACGAAACAAAGACAAAGGTTGCGTGAAAAACATATTGAGCTAACGTTGACAGTATCGTACTGTCAATAAGCATTTAGAGTAAGCACAAACAAAACAAGACCAGCTAGTAACAATAAGTTAAAACACACAGCGGGAGGAAAGAGCAATAAATGAGAGAAGAAAAAATGGTGCGCCAAAACAAAAGTGATGACAAGAGCAACGTCTAAACAAGGGCAAGTCTATCATTTAATGCGAGGCAAAATAATTCTGTGCTTGTTGATGCTAGCGCTGACTTTGTTGAGCCACTTATCTTCACAAATATGAAGGTAATCATAGCTAGGTTGTTCTACGAACGTGACTATAAAACATTCACTGATTTTAGGCTTTTTTTCAATCTTATGTTCGTGCATCACATGGTGTAGTAAAGGCACCTGCTCTTGGTCATCAGACAAACTGACAGTGTTCCACGAAGAGCGGTGGGAATTCCAACGTTTCGAAAATTTATTTGAGGTTTGGCCAACATACTGCTCTCCGCATAATTTACAGGTTGCAACGTAAATACCGTAATTGACGCAAGTTAGCACCTGCCTTAAAGGAAACACTTTGCCCTTTGAGTGCAAGGCAGTGACTTTAGGTGCCATGTTTGCATCGTGCTTGCCAAATTTGCCACACAACGCACAGTGTCCGCATGGTCCCGAATAATCTCTTTGCTGTTAGTTCGAAGTTTCACTGTGCGCCAGTGATCTGTAGTTTGTTAGAAGTTGGCCAACTGTGGTTGCTCTTTTATATGTGATCATAGCTTCGTTATTTAAAATTTTTTCCTTCTTTGTTAGACGAAGCAGATTGGGAAAAGAAGTTGACCAGACACTGTAATTATTTTTATCACTAGGATTTGGTGGATGCAGTCTATTTTCCCACTTGGACACCAGTGTGATCATGTCGTTCGATCATGTCGTTCCACTTTTGTTTTGGCGTACCATTTTTTCTTCTCTCATTTATTGCTCTTTCCTCCCGCTGTCTGTTTCAACTTATTGTTACTAGTTGGTCTTGTTTTGTTTGTGCTTGCTCTAAATCAGTGGTTCCCAACCTGTCTGGGCTTGCGGCACCCTGCAGAAGAGAATTATATTTTGCGACACCCAGTGGCGAACCCATACAATTTTGCTTCAAGGTTTGATGACAGTTTGAAAATGTATTTTTAGGAGTATATTAAAAAACGTATTAGCTCGCGGCACCCCTGGGTATTGTAAATGGCACCACAGGGTGCCGCAGCACCCCGGTTGGGAACCACTGGTCTAAATGCTTATTGACAGTACGATACTGTCAACGTTAGCTCAATATGTTTTTCACGCAACCTTCTTCTTTGTTTCGTAATAATCACTGCTTTGAGTACTTCCACTCGTTTTTACTTTTAATTTACTTGGACTGAAGATGCCTTATGGCGAAATCGATTTCCATTAAATTACATCACTGCCTGCTGATTTTTGTTACTGGTGCAGTGTGCACAGACAGTGCTTAAGTTGAAGATATGGGTAGACAAGAATCGCAGCAGTTATTAGAAAGGAAGACATAGGTTGATACTGATGCTCAAGAAACAAGTAGAGTTTCCAACTAAAATATTTACCTTCAATACTCGATCTATAGATACGCGTATAAATCTTTGTAGATTCCATCACTTATTTTTGCTTTATTGTATCTTCCACACTTTTCAGCGCAGTATAGATAGTACAGGCTGCCTTCGTTGATTGTTCGCATCATCAGTGAAACACGTTTTCATTTACACAAAGTTAAACTATCCCAAATGGATTATAACAAACTGAACAATCGGTATGCAAAAAAGCATTCAGATTTTGTTTTAAGATCATTCATTCTGGACACGTTCATGCCCTGTTTCAGGTTCAGCCGGTCGACATTCAACCAGTCAGCATGCCGCAAATGACCTTGCAGCCTGAGTGGATGCCGGTAATCCCATATGTTCAAGCTTGCCCACCTGGACTAGAATACCTTGACAGATTAAATCAAGTTCGTATTCGTCCAAGATTGGATACATTAGAAAGTAAGTAACTTTTAAGCTGAGTTTATGCGTACTTGGGTCTTATATGTTCAAAATTTCTCTTATTGCTTTCATTGCATGAACTCTTTAAAGACCTAAAGTCAATTGCTTTCCGACCTTTTGAAGTTACAGTCTTAGAGATGATATTTCTTTCGGTGCAAACCTCAGTTTTTGATTACAAGCTCGTGTCGATGACTCTTTTGTTTCACAGCATTCAACCAAGTGCGTCCAGGGTTCACTGTAAGAAAAAGCTTCGAAGTCGAAAACATGACAAATCAGCTGTGTTATATCGCACTTCAAGGTAGTCTGACAAGGTTTTATTTTTTTGTAAGCGATATGATTTCATGTATGTTCGAAGATAGCCCTTACACATGAATTCTAAACTTTTCATGATGAAACCATTTAAGCATTTTAAACGTTGGCAACCGGTTCAACAATTGTGGCGATCCAATGAGCAGAAAGCTTGGTAACAACGAGGCTTACTCAAGTTCTTTATCGTCCAAAAACTCAAGATGTTTAACCTGAAAACGGTCAGGTGTCTTTGTGCAACTAAAGCAGCTTCATTATGCAGATTGAGTCATGAAATGCGGTTATTTTGCTAAGTTTATTGCGAAGGCAGGAAGATAAGCACTGTTGAATGATTGTATTATTTAAAACAAAGACTCCTTGATTCAACTTTACATTGAGTAGTTTTTTTCATGTCCTCACTCCCATAGTAAATTAAAGTCTTCTAATTCTGGTCAAAGATTTCATTTCAAAGCAAAAGCTGGCCTTACGCGTCTGTCAAGGGTGAATGAACATTGGCCCAAACTGTTGCAGACATTGCAGCAGCTTAACCTTGTGTTGTGAAATAAACGCCAATATCAAGCTCTGCCAAGAAAGAACGTTTAAATTATTATTTTTATTTTGATAAGAAGTAAAAAATGGTTGTGAAAAGTCACAGCTAATTGGTCTTGTACACCTGATATTGATACATGAATAAGACATCTTTTCAATGCACAGATCAAGGGTCAAAGCTCCCCCGTAAGTCCCCGTACGAGGATCATTGACCAAGTGGTTTGCAATGCAGCAATGCAGTGCATTTCGTTTCAGTTGCAGAACTCATCAAATATTTTGCAGAACATGGATAGCTTGAGTTTTCCTTGTGTTTACCACCGTCGAGGATAAAAACCAAATGTCTGCAACAAATAAGAACTGATTATTTTTTGACAGGTCAAACACACGGCTTTTTGCTTGCGCTTCACCACCATGTGGCCAGGCCGAAGGAGATAATCGTTAATAGAGTAGCAACACTTATGCTTCATAATGGATTTTAACAGCGCAAGCAGCCTTGTCAATACATGACTACTTTTCTCCTGGATGATTGTTTTGTTGTGGTGACCTATTTTTTCAGAGCCACATTTGTCAATGGCACACGACTGTTGTGATCGCAAAGAACCGTTTGTGATGCATTTCATGAATAACAACCAGCAGGTGGGAACATTCGGTCTTATCTTCTACTTATTTTCGTTCCGTGGCAATTGGCGCCGGGATTATTTGTCTATTACTAAGACTTTTTGGTCATGACCCAACTTCCAATATACGGACTTTTTCAATGTTCATGTTTTTGCACAAATACGAATCTACACTGTGATCATAAAATTGAAAATACCCATTTTGTCCTATGATTGATTTGCGTGCTATCCCAATTATAAGCACGACTATTTATTGGTCACATTCTCTTTGCTTAACATTTTGGGCGTTTTTCGCAGGAGGTGATGCGGGTCACTCGTCCCCATCAGACTTGTGGTGGTTTCTGCGGCTGCTCCTGGTTTAACAGCTGCTTGTACTCTGTTGAAGTCGAAGCACCGGTTGGAAGTTTGATTGGATCCGTGAAGCAATTGTAAGCGAGTGTTTTCTGAGATATTAACCATTTTTGGCAAACTCAATTTGTTATGGTCAACAACACTGTTCTTAAGTGACATCTCGAACAGATGCAAAACATAGTTAAATTGGCTTTGATTACAACCGATGAAAAATGTCTGTTGGAAATAAGAAATATGACTGAATTTTGTAAATTGGGGGCAAAACAAGTTTTCAGACACACGCGGCGCAAATCCCAAGGTGTTGCGGCATTGGCGGCGCTGAAGAATATGATACAGTTAATCATGGCACAACATTCCACTGGCCTACCTGCGTAGGGAATACTCCACTTTCAAGCTGGCGCTCCAGGCACAGCTGAATACCAACCACTCCCTACATACGCTTGTCAAAAGTTCACAGTTCCTCGGCATAAAGCGCCTGCATTCACGACGCCCCTTCCACCGCCATGCTGCGGCGCTAGTGAACTCTGGCTTCAATCTGTTAGAGAGTCGTGGAGAGTGGCATGGGAAAGTGCCACGCCACTGGCCCAGTTTCTAGTTTCCCTGCCGTTTGCCTCCCGTCTGGCTTCCCCGGAGCCTGTGGGCAGCACTAAATAAGCTGAGAACAGGCGTCGGCCGCTTTGGTACATGCCTGTACCGCTGGAACATGCTAGATACACCCAAATGAATCTGTGGTGCTGAGGAGCGGGCGGCCAATCATATAATCTTCGATTGTAACATCACCCGTCGTGTAAAGTCTAAACCGACTGGACGACCTGCGGTCCCCTGACATCAGCAACACTAAATGGCTTGAGGACCTTGTGGATTTTGTCTGAACCGCTGCACACACGCAAGAAGAATCGCACATCAAACAAAGTATATTGCTGGAGTTGATGTGACTGTTATTTGGGGTTTGCACACACAATCCTTGTGCAAAATCATTTCTCCTTTGCGGAGGAACTAAGTAGGGATCTTGCGATTAAAAGCAAAGAAGCAAATGTTATCAGCAACTTCACTTCATGTTGGGAACAAATCGAGATTTATGATAGAGGTTGTGAAAAAAATCTGCTCAGAAATTCTTTTTTGTTACCTTTTCTGGCAATAAAGGAGGAACTGTTTTTTATTCGTTATCCTTTAGCGATGAAGAAGTTAGTAATGTCGCTTTATTTAATTTCAGCAAACGCGAAACCAATAAATCTCTGCAAAGCAGCTAAATTGCAACATCAAGATCGCACCTGGCTTTATACATGAAGTTAGTCAAATACTGTATTCATATCAAAAAATCGATTTTAATCAAACAAATAATCTTGAAATGTTAAAGACGCTACGCATGGTGTGGAGTGCTAATTGTTTACAGCACAGTTTTGCCGATATTTGCAGAAAATCGTGGTGTTTCCCACACTATGCTGTGCACGACGCCTCCGGTCATGAAGTCTTTACGATCAAAGGGCCGCAAGAAATTTGCATCGGTTCAACAACATCCAGAAAATACAGGTTCAACATCCTTGGTCTTGGGGGTGCCGAACATTCTGTGGGCCAGATAACTATGCGTTGTTCGGAAGTTCGACTAGAAATGATCAAAGGTCTCTACGTAAGATGTAAGTGGAATCGAGCAAATTTTATATTCTCAAACAATTAAATGTGCTCTTTTTATCGCTCCGGACATTAGAATTACATTTAGCGGTTTAGGTTAGAAAATAAGTGTTTAGCCTTAGTCTAAGTTTTTACCCGAAGCTGATAGATGCTGGTAATGCACCTATTTTTGGAAAGTTATTTCTTTGCGTCGCCTTGCATTCTTTGCTCTAGCTTTTGTCTAGACCAGGGGTGACAAACCTATTTGCTATCGCGGGCCACTTTGTCAGTTTCCGCTGATTAAGCGGACCGCACAACTTTTTAGTCATATTGTGAAACCTGTTAAAAACGAAAAAAATTGTTCATCAACAGAAATGGGTCAAAGAAAGTTCAAGACTGCTGGTCTCGCCTGAATGCTTCGCGGACCGCACGAAATTCTTTTGCGGGCCGCATATTAATCACTTCTGGTCTAGACCGTGTATGTTTATGCGTTTCTCATGTGTTGGTCAGGCGTTTACACAAAATATTGAGTTTGCGTGTTTACATAGCATCAATGCTGGCAATAACGTCCATCCTCAAAAGATTGAAAAGAGAAATTGGTGGCAGCAGGCTTTTATAAATAATATCTTCCCAAGGCCTGAGGGAGTACTGGGAAAAAACTCGTTGCCATTCTGCAGCTAGTTAGAAGTGAACTCTACGCCAAAAAATTTCACAGCTTTTCCGCAACAAAAATAACGATAAATAAACAAATATCCTCAAACTTTGAGAAGGCTTCTTAAAATTTGAGGTGTAATACATCTGCAGTCATAAACAATTTACGAGAATCATCTGTTGAGACATAAAAAGCAAGTATTTTGTCCCCTTCACCAGCAGTACCAGGTGTTTTTTTGCTTTGACCAAACATCTGTTTCAGCATAATCAAACTTATCGCACTGATATTTAAAACATTTCTTTGGAGGTTAAACGCAGGGCTGTGGAACCGGAAGCGGAAGCGGTGGAAGCGGTCCTTTTTCAGTGGAAGCGGAAGCGCGGAAATTCTATCACTTCCGCTTCCACGTAGGTTATTTGACTTCAAGAGTAACTTGGCGAAAAATTTTGTCCATTTCCCAATGTGGACTAAACGGTGAAGTTGCATTATAAGTCTGAATGAACGTGCGATATCAGTAGCGCAAGAGAACGAGATAAAGCATGGCTAGAATCCATGGCGTTCTTCATAGAAGGCCAAGTCATCGTGCAGCTTACCGATTTTTTCGGAGGCTGACTTTTCAAACCTGGCTGCCTGTCTTGGTGTCTAATAAAATGGTAACAGTTTGAAAGTACAGCAATCTCCCGGTTAAGTTCGCAACTTGAATCTGAGCTGTTTGTGCGAACTTATGTGGTAGGTACGAACTTAGCAGTTGTGCTTTTAACTGCCTTAGCAAACAGATGCTGATCATTAGGCCTAATGTTTGGAGACTGATTGATGCTTTGACTGAAGCTAACTCTTCTTTTCAGCAAGGCATATAGTATTCACTTACATTATGCCATTCAGTTCACAAACAATGTTAGGCAAAGCCAAGCGTTTGAGTCATTTTGAGTCAACTCATCCAAGTTAACGAAACATCGCACGACAGTACGGAGTGAGGCTGTTGTAGGGAAGTCTGTGCGAAGCAGGAAGTTATGTGCAAAGGATATTTTCCCTAATGTGTGAAGACACACACACAAAAAAAGTTAGTACGTCTGTCCGCAGATTGACAGAGCTGGATATTAAGGTGTATCTTTGTACTGATAACACGCATCGAGCAAACTGCCCCTTCCACCTTCACTAACCATTTTGAAAGCAAAAGGACTTGCTGAACAATTATATCAAATCGTGAACTTTAGCAACAGAATGTTTCGTGTTTAACATTTTTTATGACCCTTTGTCAAGCTTGATTTTCTGTAAATACCAATAAATTGCTTAAAAAGCTTAATCCAGATTTTTTCATAACTTTGTACGAACTTAACTGGGATGCAAACTTAACTTAGATACTACTGTATATATGTGTTTGCCAACTCAGTCCAAAAAGCAGTTAGCATTTTATTGAAGATGTAAAAAGTTAGTCCAAATCCTTGCGTTGTAGAATTTTGCTCAATGCATTAATCTGTCATAATAATGTATGACAATCTTGATATTTGTTAGGCTAAGGTCAGGTTGTTGTAAGCGTTGTTTGTATTGATATGTGTTGAATACAGTTTTCTCGGTTGTGTTTAGAGATAGACCGATGTATTGGCCTGGCCGATACCGGCCGATTTTATCGGCTTCAGCAGGTGTTGACAAAACCCTGTTATATTCCTCACCCATCCACACACCTTGCGCAAAAAAGTGCAATGAACCAAGTCAAGACAGTTATCTTGCAGCAACGCTAGCAGGTGCGGTTTCATAAACAAGCAGACAAGATGAACTGTGGTGCACGCGTCGGCCGTCGCAGACAAAACAAAAGCATCATCATTAATCAGATTTAATTGAAAATCATAGCAAAATATCGAAATTGCTGCAATTTGAAGTATTTTTCCTCGTAAATCCTGATTTTGAAGTTTATGAAAAAAAAGGTCAGGCATAAAATACATTGTATTTTTGATAATGAAGCAGAAAACAAGATTTAAAAAATTTTGAAATATCGGTATCGGCTATCGGTCCATGAATGGCCGACATATCGGCATCGGTATGGGCCCCAAAACAGCCATATCGGTCGATCTCTAGTTGTGTTTTTTATAAGAGCAGAGTAGCAGTACCGTGCTGACAGATACTAACTCATGCGATCATTTTAACTAGTAATGCGCCCTTGTATATGGCAAGCTGTTGGTTTTGATAGTCATGCTTGTCAGCAAGTTTATAGATGAGATAGAGTCCAGGCTCTGTTGGAAGCGGAAGCGATAGGTGTGGAAGCGGAAGCGGTTGATGAAATAGCCGCTTCCATATCCCTGGTCAAAAGATATGTATTAGAGCATGTCACACGCATTGGTTGCTTACAATTTTCTTCAAACAGCTAAGAGATTGTTGCATGTGCACTTGGATACAAGATTGCTGCTGTATTTTGCGAAAGCGAAACTGTTGTGAAGTGTCGAATTAAACTGTTGTGAAATTTACTGACCTCACAGTTTGTTTTTCCAGTTCCTAATGACCTGGACATGAAGATGAAAGCAGTGCTTCTAGGCGGCGGATTTCTGATAGTAAGATATATTAGTCTTTCCAAAATGTTTTTGCAAAGTCTTATGTATCCATCTTTCCAAGTAGCTGAAGTATATTGCTGCTGTGTTTTGTTTAATCAACACCGTTAAATGACATCGGTTACTGATAAACATGCCCAGATTGAGGCTGTGGGTGAACTAGGTTTACCCTTAACATCTACTATGTGTAATTTTTATATGCAAAACAGCTATTCTCAAACCTGAAAAGCTCCTTCAATGTCTCAGTGATTCACATGGTTAAGGTGGTTCATTGTCTAGAGCAGTGAATCTCAACCCCGTGATTAGAGCCGCATGCGGCTCCCACACGCCTTTAATTGTGCCGCTTTCAGCAGCCTTTCAATAAAAGCTCTAAATATTAAACTTCGTTCTGGAATGCAACAAGACGTGCCAATTGACTTGTGTTAAAATTTCTTTAGTGCGGCTCTCTAACAAAGTTGTAGGTCCGGATTTGGCTCCGTTCAGCGAAAAGGTTGAGAACCGCTGGTCCAAAGAGTCAGACCTGTAATTTCCTCCTCTCTGATTTTTAATGCTTGAGTTCGCACTCACGTTTTCATCGAGATAATCAGTGATTTGATTGAGACACTGACGTTTCAGCCCTTCTGAGTCTCTGTATCACAAACAATCGAAACACTTGTTCGTTCACAAACTGTTTCTTTTTTCGCAGAACACAATGTTTGCTGACGACAACCAAAGCAGCGATGGCCAATGAAGCATGCCTGGACTGTATTTGAACACATAAGTTGTTCGAAGCAACAAGCAACTCCAGGTTGCACTGATTATTGCAACGATGTGGTTTTGTGAAGAGTAAAATGCACGTTGAACAAATATTGAATGGTGTTTACATTTTTCTGGCAGAAAACGAGTGGCTAAACTTTTAGTAAAAATTAAAGCAAGGTAAAGATTGCGAAACCATACATGGCTTGGAAAAAGCAAACAACCCATAGCCAAGTCTTCAAGCCCTTGGTCCAAACTTTGTCACAGGATGACACTTTACAATTATGGCCTTACACGGACTGGCAATAACATAAATTATTAAAGAAATGTGTTGCTGTGTCCAGTGTCTTGTGTATCTCACATGCATCAAACCAAAATCAGCGGCGCAGTTAGCCCATGAATCATCGATCACTAGTATAACCATACGCCGGGAAGCATAGGCGTCGTAGTATAGGGGGAGAAGGGGAGCCTTTCACTCCAAGACTTTGACATTTGATATTTTCCTATTAAATTTTGTAGCAAATATTTTCTTTTGGGTTTCGAGTTGGCAAAATGATATATCACCACCACTGCGCCCCTAAACATTTTGGTGAACTTTAGCCCGAACCCTACTCGAAATGTCAGGCCCGACTTATAAACCGAACCGAAAAGCTCGGCACCATTTACACCACTGGCAAAATGGACGATCGAGCTACGAGAGCGCCTTTTTTCAGTGGAAAAAATATTACTACAGAAGGCACACTGCTAAGGAATCAGCCGGTTGATCAATTTATATTCTTCAACTTGAACGAATGCGCATTCGATTATGATATACTCTACTCGCAAAACTATTTTATGAAATCGATATCATGTCACATTACGTACATCAGTCATAAGCAATGCTTATGAGTAGAAAGTTGAATTGTTTTAAGGAACAAACTGAAGACTAATTTGAATAAACTAAAGAAGGTACATACCGAATATATTTTGATAAGGGTGGAACCACAACTGATTTGCTGCGAATGATAGTAAAAATGTTTGTGAACTTTGAACCAGGTGGATTGACTTTTTTTAATGTTCATCTTTAAAAATTGCATGTTGGATTGTGGGAGATTTCACCATCTATTGATAAAAAACACGACGATTTCAGCTGTGCTTGTTTTTGTGACTTACAAAAACTTTCTTTGAGCAGTTGCATTGCACGAAACAATAAAGAAGAGCTTGGTGGGACAGAAGAAATAACGTCATATGCAATGACAGTGAATGGCTAAGTTTCATTGTTTATATTCACCTATTCCTTATCCACAAGCGGAAAAACAGCATAAATGCATGGCCAAGCAACTTTTTGATCTGATCCGTTTTCAAACCCTTTTGCAATTTTCAGTCGAGGAAAAAAGGTTGACCAAGGCTTAGAACTTCAGTAAATTTTTCTCTTCAACGAAAAGGCTCGGGCAACATTTTTCTTGTCAGATCATCCACATCATAGATTTTCCAGTTAGGTTCAGTAGTAGTTCTGGGTGGGTGCCTCTAAAAATGAACTTGTTCTTATTTGTCAGCCCCAAACGAATCGTGCCAATTGAATCA
>Ga0210059_1011555_pt1 | contig 13482 bp, 11 predicted proteins | sample Ectturendosymbi2_FD_188042 | JGI IMG/M metagenome (GOLD analysis project Ga0210059, IMG submission 188042) | Ecteinascidia turbinata endosymbiont from Florida, USA - Sample 2 (SPAdes) (version 2) | ecosystem: Host-associated > Tunicates > Ascidians > Unclassified | place: Key West, Florida...
GCGTATAAAAACGTAGTCTACGTTAACAAGACAGTGGTCCACGCATTTTTTCCAGAAGTTATCTGAGCCACGTACGGATAAAGGTTTAGAACCACTAGTCCTAATCAATGAAGCTATTTCCAACTTGCGGAAAGCCGAGACAACGTTGAAGTTAAAGGTACTTGCCAGCCAGCAGCGCGCGGTGGAGGTGTGTCTTGCCGTCCTCATCAGCCCCGTCCACGTCCACTTTGTGCGACACCAGCGTGTCTGCAATGGACCGCTGCCCGCTGGAAAGAGCTATTTGCAGCGGCCAGTCTCCGCTGTCGTCTCTTTCGTTGATTTTCGAAGGCAACTGAAGAAGTTCACAGCATCCACGTCAAGAAACGCGAAACGGCAAAGCGGCGTAATAGAGCTTTACAATGAAAACAAGTCCAAATCCAAAAGACTGAACTACATTGGTTCGCTTCGTAAGATAATGTTAAATAGTTGAATTCGCTGAAACTGTCCAAAGCATTTTATTTGGAATGTTACAGTTGGATCATGCACGATTTCTTATAAGATACAATCACGCACAGACATGTATTTGGACGCAAGTGCACTGCTATGCTTCAACAACCAACAGACCTAATTCATAACAACTCACCAAACATCAAATCTGATTTAAAATTACGATTAAATTGGTTAGATTTTCATTTCTCGCAATTACCGGTACTTGCCCATCACCCAGTGCCAAGTGAGTCTGAGCAGCAGTTCGCAAGAAGTAACCACACCACAGGCTTGAGCGTCAAGGATTTTTGTAGGAGGGGGGCAATAATGGGATATTCCAGGGGTGGTCAAAGGATTTCTTCCTGTGGTAAATTTCATTGGGGAGCCAACAGTGGTGAAATTTCATTTTACTAAATCTCGAAATTAAGCGAACAACATTTTTTGCTAAAACGTTAATAGGTAAATAGCAAATTTCAAAATCCATGAGGGATCTTCCCCCCCCATGCCACCCTCTTCAGACGCCCATGACCATATATGGCTCTGTGCGATCGGAAAGCCCGAGCAGCATGCGCGCAAAGCTTCGCACTGTGGCAGCAAGCAACAATAGAGATCACACGTCGCGATCACTCTCCGCGTACGCCATAGGCTACATGTCACGTTCAATTATTCACATGTCAGTAACGGCAGAGCTTACACGTCACGATCACTTTATTATTGCTTGTTCGCGCCATGTATATATCTATATGGGTGTTGCAACAGCTTGACGCTACTCATTGGATAATTGACATTTATCAAAATGTTTGACGTGGTTCTGATAAACACGCCCGAATGCTAAATAAGAGCTTGATAAGATAGAAAAAGAGACTTGAAATACTCGGTGGTCTCGGCAAGTAGTCTCATCACGCAGAAACTGGCGTTGGTGATTCCCGGTTGTGAACGTCGATTTTATTCACAAATAAGTTTCCGCGACCAAACGCCCAACGGTTATACATCGTCGGGAAAGGGAAGTAAATATCGTATGGAACACAATCCGCAAGACACGACCATCGTGATCTACTTGGACGCCGCCAATGCATTGCGGCAGTAACGACTTCTTTTAAGACATTTCTGCACTCTCGACAATAACTCCACACTGTCGTCACTACAGTGCTTTTTCTCTTGTTTGAAGTGATGTACTTTAGGAACCAAATCAGGTGATCGTTAGCTTCTCCCGCTAGGGGGGAACTTCGCAATACGACCCTATATCACTTTATTGCAATCAGCAAAAAGAAAAAACGCACAAAAATGCACCTGGTTGTTGAACTCGATCAGATACAAGAAAACCACGTCTTCCCTCTTAGCATGTATTGCTTTGTGCAAAGGCCACGACGACTTCGACTTGAGCATAGTGTACAGTACGGAGGCAGACATGGACGAAAAGTCGTCAGCAGTCAGGTCGTCCTGCACGAAACGCCTTCGTCAGCGTACTATCTCTGCATCGCGACGTTACCTTGCTGCTCGGAAACCTCCAACTATCGCTATTTCACTGCTCGCGCATCACATTCACGGCAAGTACTGGCGGTTGTCGAAAAGAAATAGCGCTACTGTTTCTGGAAGAAGCAGTTTAGGAATTCGGAAATCGTCCAAAATGACTTAAAAAGCGTGCAGTAAATATGACAACGGGGAAACTTATTCGACAACGCAAGTTTATAGAACATTTACAGATCACATGCACTTTCACAGAAAGCAAAATGGACATTGATTTCTTAACTGATTATATCAGCCCCAAAAACTATTGAGCACCACCCATGCGCGACCTTTAAATACACGTCTTAAATCTGCGCATATACTCGTAGTCGCAATGATAAATCTAATGTCGGCGGCTTACCCAGTGCATCGACACAAGACTAGAACAATATTCCTTCAAAGACCTGGCGTCGATTTCTTCAGCGAGCTGATAAAATTGTATGCAGTTCCGTACGTTGACGGTTGAGAGAATCGCTTGCTCGCATCTGCCCGAAAACAATATCATGGCATCACCTTCCATGAATTTATTAGTGAAAATTGCCAATGACCAGAGTGTTTCTACTTAGTGCATCGGCATATTGTGCTTAACAACAAGATTCTGATCCGAGTTGCCGATGAAGCGGAAAGAACAAGTTCGTGCGAACGAGTGATAATACCACGAAACTGTACCACGGTCATTAATATTTGGTATCAAGACTATGGTCACCACGGCAAAAAGGCCATAGTATTTGTTAGAACACGTAATCTAAACTCAGCAACACCACAGATGCATTGGCGAAAGCTAATACAGTAAATGTTTGTTCATGAATGCGTCTGCAATGACGTTGAGCACTACTTGATTTCAAACCAAGTCTCACCAACAGTCTGGGTATTTAAATACGCAGGTCGATTAATTGTAACTGACCATCAAGATTCGAAACATTTAGATTGCCATTTTAACTTGACTTTCACAACCATGGTCATTGCCATTTTCTTCGTTTTCAATCCCAGCAAATCTTTAGTAAAATATTGTCACGCAGCATAAAATGTTTTTTTGAGAAAAAGTTCTTTAGAACCGTCGTGATTCGGTTCGAATTATGAAACTCACTGCACATGTTTTACATTTTTCATTAGTTTTTTTACTTCGATTTTTTCTTAAACACACTGGCAGCCATTGTTCTACTTCGTTAAGAAGTCTTATGAAAAAAAACATAATCATGTGACTTTAGCAGATCTGAGCAAGATGGCAAAAGAGAGACAGCCACAATTAATTTTGCTACAGCAGTGCAGATATTATCATTTGTCATCCACCAGTACTTTCTTCATTTCACATTTTAATACTTTATACCTTAACTGCAGACCGTGAAGCATGTATTTGTTTGCAGTCTTCATCAACTGAATTATGAAATCATCACTGCAACGATGGAGGTCAACAGCATCAGTGTATAACCATTTCACAACAGCATCCCCAGCCTGGGAAGTAATGCAGTGCAGTTGCAAACAATATTGTAAACCTGTTGATTGTATCGTATAATCATACTCAACTGCAAGCGAGTTACGAATACAATTATATCAGTTTTTTGTTAACATAACAAGCTAGTTTTGAACTTAATGACAGCATCATTTTCTATGCTTCAAGGTTGTGATTCAATTTCATTAAGCAAGTTTGTGAACTGCCTTCAAAGATGACATTACCTTTTCTGTTACTTTTATAATATTGAGCTACTTTTTGTGAATATTAAACATATATATATACAGTATATATATTTAATCTTGACACAAACATTGTCTTGTTGTGATTTTCACAATAAGTTTAATTCCACGAGTCAAAAATAAAAAAAACTGATGTCTGTTACCTCACTATCAAGCACTTGTAAATCAAGTGAATCAGTTGATTGCAAGCAATCTGAATTCCATACACCGCCACGGCAAGCAAGAACAAATTTGTGACCAGCACAAACTTTGTGGCGCAGTCTTATTTCAATGTCACTGTAATAAAGACAATTAAGAGGAAGATCTACTTTGGTACACAAAAAGTAGAAGTGCTGAATAGCCTTAATGAAAATAATGGCCCAAGATCTACTTTGTATTTTATAGGTTGTATGCACAAAATATTAATATTACTGAGAGAAGGCAGGGAAGATACTAAAACAAAGTTGCTTCAAGAACTGTGGTGGCGAAATATAACCAAAATGTTGTACACACTCTTCATAGCTTTAAAAATAACAAATTTTTAGGACCACCACAAACCTTCATACATCCGTGTGGCAACATATTTGAAAACAGCAGCCACAGTATAACACTGATTTTTGAACAGGTTGCTACATAGGGTTTCATGAGGTCTCAATAGGGTGAACAGTTCCAACAAACAAGAATGTTAGCTTAACTAATTTCTCACAAAAACTTGGTCAATTTCCATGTCTTCCTGCTTATTTTGCAATAACATGTTACTGGGCATGTAATACAACAGTAGTAAATTGCTGGTTGCAATTTTGTTCATGGAAGTATCAAATTATGCTCAATGAATCTATCCTTAATTCTGAATAACACATTAAGTTGAGAAATTGGTAGGATTCACCAAAATGCAACACAAGAAGGCTTGTGAAACGAAGTTGCTGCTGTTTTGCTACCCAATTTTTACTGAACAATATGCTACTAACTTAAGTCATCATAACTCTGACAACTTATCTAAAGCATTGATATCACTGATTAAAGAAATTACCTGAATAAACTGCTACCATGCAGTCGCTTGGTGAGCTTTAATAGTCCTGACGCAAGGGAATGATCTTCAGACACTGACTCAAGGCTAGGCTCAGGAAGGAGTGTAACATTGCTGGATGCTTTCAAGGCAGAATGGGTTCGTTGTAGTTCAGCATACTGTTCTTGAAGTTTAACATACTGCTCACGTAAAAGGTTCAAGTGCTTCCGTGCCTTCTCAAGTTCTTCTGTTTGATACAAAATAAGTTTGAACACATGCAATAGCTTGCTACAACACACTAGCTACATGCTGCAACACACTGGGTTGTGGGAGACTTCATGATGTTGACAGTTATTTTCAGTAAGGAACAGCAGCTTTACAATGCAACTTGGTCATGAACACATATACCACTACTATAATTTAATCACCACAATATATCTATGATTTTATCATATCCAGATTGAACTTGGCTTCCCATCATGGCACTTAATAATTTGTCAAAATACAGGCAATTAACACATAATATTTCACTAAACTTTTATATAGAAAGTGCAAAAACTTTGCTGAATATTTTTATCACACAATTATTACAACCAAACTTTTGAATTAAAATACTCACCATGCTGAAAAGAATTTGCAGCATTGGCATCAGGCATTATTGCCACACCAGAGCATAGAAATTAGACAGCAGCTATCACCACAGATTTAAACAACCTTAAACAAATTTGAAACTTCTACTAGGATACAATGTATCACTACGCATATGAAAAAAACTGAGGGGACCACGAATTGACACTACCTTTTCACTCTTCAAGGAAATAACAATTAGGCAAACTAGAACAGCATTTTCTCTAGATGCTTATTATTTGTAAATCTTACTCTTTGCTGGGTATATTGTTTGGCCAACCATATTGTCTATGTTAAGCTGGCACAACCTGGTGAATTTCGGTAGAATTAGAATAATAAAGAAACTTTGGATACTATGCCATGCTGTCCTGAACGATGTTGTAACCATTAAAGCCAAGCACTTCTGTTTTGCCACAGTAAGGGCTCATATTTAAGGTTTTGGCCTAGCCATGCTAAGGTTTGTTTCAATATCCATTCTGTTATGCTAAACTACAAACTTCATTCGACTGCTTATAAGAGTTTTGACAGCATACAATGTCATAGATAATGCAGTGTGATTATTATAATTTTTGAAGCAAATCTAGATCATATATAGTATAGTTGTATCATGAGTATATACTATTACAAGAAGCTATTCTGAACTAAGTAGAATTTGGCTATAATCGAAGCACACTTGAAATACCCATGTGCTTTTCCAGCCAGGCACCATTATATTCTAATTGAAAAAGAAAGTAGTATTGAAACACAGGATCACATTAAGTTGGATATACTGTGTATTTTCTTTTTGCATTGTAAAGGTAATACAATAACTTTTTTAGTGATAAAACTTTTTATTTTCAACTTTTTGCTGCAACAGAAAGTTTACAGCCTGCATAACAAAAATTGAAAGACTAGAAAAACCCATCTTTTAAACATACTACAGTAGCCTAACAAGTTCGAAGAAATATGCGCAATTTCAGAGAATTTTAATAGCTGCTTAGAAGGGTTGTCTACATGTATTTTTTAAATATATACTGGTGGTCCTTTTAAGTGCAGTTCCACAGTGAAGCTTCACATAACATAACTTAGCCCTGATCGGAACAAAAACATTTTGACTGATCTATTGTCTGCTCCAGCACATTGTGCTGCTAACTGCTGGATTTACTGATGAATACCAACCACTCAACTTTGGAAAAATGAAATCACGGTGATACCATTGTTATTTGATCATGACATGTGCAAATTTTTGTGAAAATGGTGTCACACTAAAAGATAATAACATCAGAAAATGAATAAACATGACTATTTTACAAACCTCCTGCAGACCTTACACGACATACCCCATTCCACCCTCTTTGCTTTATTTATTTATTATTATTTTGTTTTGATTCAGACTCATGCTACATATCCCAAGGGTAATCAAATAACACAAGAACACAAAAATGGTTTGGTTAGTCACAGCGCATTACAGAGTAGGTGTTAGTTGATAAACACAGAAAAAACTGAGAGCAGCAAAACACCAAAACAGCCATTCCTCTATTCACTCAATGTCATACAGGAATCCAGCAGTCGAAGAGAAATGAAGATGTCAATCTAACATCAGGTTCTGCAGTAAATGGCAAAAACAGGCAGATGGAGGTGATCAACGGCATACATAAGCATATAATTTGTTTTGATCTAGATTTCAAATGTTTTAGCGAGATATTTAGCTTAAGGCTGACAACCACTGAACATTATAGAGTAACACAAATATACAAAGCAACGTATGAACATAATCATTCACCCATCATCATAATGATCCAGTATTGAAGAGAAAGCAAAATGAACAAATGAATTTAGTAGTTCATAACATTATGACATGAAAGGAGATAAAAAGGTCAACAGTACCAATTAGTTACCCATGGTAGAAAACATACAACGTCAGATGCAAACAAAAATTGGAAAGACAAGCAATATACCCCAAAGTCAAAAACAGCAAATGAAAGGACACCATGGCAAGCATGAACGAAATAATCCCATGAGATTTCAATTGAACAACATGTATTACAGAAACACAAATGTTAAATCATACACATAAAAATCATCTACGTAACACACATTATGTTGGGCAAGCAATGGGTGAAGAGTTGAGACATGTACAGGTGAATCATGGGTGAGAGAAGTAAGCAACAATATACAAGGGTTATGAGATGGAAAGCAATGCAGTAAACACATTTCAGAACAAACGCAAGGGCAAAAATAGTGTTTATCCAAAAAAATCATGAAGATGTAATACAATTACCAGGACGATAATGGAGTACCATGGTTGCATGTATGTTTTACCATGTACATAGCATCATTGAATGAGGTTGAATAGGCAGAGGTAGAAACAGATTATAGAAAGGTTTAGCAGTAAACAGCAGCCCAATAAGTGTCGGGTACATGAAAACCAAAATAGGGTTCGTTGAAGAGTGGAGTATTTGATTCTAGAGGAGATATTATTTCATTCATACTGTCATGACTTATGACATATATCCACCCATTGCACAACTAATATTGGTATCATGACATTGGCACAATAATTCAGCTTTACTGAATAATGGGCCTAGCAATTAAATTGAAGTCAACGTCTGTGAGATCCTGGAGGTGAATATCACTCCGTTTGCATCAAAAGCCTCATGTTACGGCAAGGCTGCTCATCAGAAGTACAAATATTCAGCTTTGTTCTAATGTAGGCCATGACAGATGCATATAGCTTCCTTTGTTTTTCAGCTATTTTTCAGCCAGTCTTTTATTGATGCAAGTGGCTATAGTTCTGCTGGCAGTGGCACGCTTCTAATAAAATGGTGTTTTTTTTCTTCTAGCAACACCGTCATGGCAGGCAAGCAGACGCGTCTACGTCTTTCGTCTGACGATTTTTAATGTTTATTTTGTGTTTGGTTATGCATATTTTATGTGTATATGCTTTAAAACTGCTATCTGGCTTTTTTTGAAGCCAGGTCTGGCTTATTTTGGTGAAGACAGGTTGGCAACACTGAGTGGTGGTTGCACTTTTTATGGGAGTGGTTTTTATTTACTTTTTTCAAAAGTTTCCAAACTTTTGTGTTCAGATTTACAGGTTAGGGTTTAGGTTTAGTATGCTTCTACCAAGTTAAGTGCAGTTTTTACTGCACACTTGTTGTCCCTTAGTGTCACACTGCAGACAGCAGATGAATAAGTTTCCAAAAATGAAAGCCTGCTGGTAGACCTACAGCTAATGCCTTTGTTGGCCTTGGTGCATTCCGGTGCCGTCCCTCCACTTGATACAAAGACAAGGAGATTATAATGGGGACTTCTCAACTGCTCAAAGGTTGACAACCATTTGTTTTCACTAAATTTAAAGCAATATTTAGTGGTCGATATTTTGCTAGTTTTATATATTCTATTTTTTACATGTTTGGCTTATATACATCGTCGACATTCTGGGGGTGATAGAGGAATCACAAGAAAATAAAGAAATCATGAGGCAACATGAAGCACACAGAAGGTTTTGATTGCTATGAAAAGACATTGAAACAATGTTAATGAGCGTTCTTCCACGCTACCAACGCTAATGAGCATTCTTGCTATAACACCCTTCCACAAATGTTTGAACTAAGAATATTAGCCATTTGAAAACTGATTTTAAATCTTTAAGGTCAGGAGCTGATCACCTATTTTATAAATATTGATTCCTACTTTAATGATGTGCTTAGAAAAAACTCTGAACTATGACTCTGACTCAATAAAAAAATTACATAAAACAGTAAATTTTGTACAGCAGATTATCAACCAACGTATATTATAAGTAGGCCACACATATATAAAAATATGAAGTGCATAAGTAGCCAGCGATGGCCAAACAAGGTCAACTGCTAGTTCAGTGCTCTTCAACCTTTTTTGTTACAGTGCACCCTTGAAGATATTTTGCCGAACTAATGCATCCTATTTACTGACACTTCCCTCGTGTCCCCCCCCACGTAATTGCGCCCATGTCTGTAAGTACTCGGGTCTAAATAAACAAGTCCCCTAATTCAGTAACTCAGCTACATAATTCAATTGGTAATGGCTCATTGTCCGTTGCTTATGAAACACAAATAATCATCTAATTACAACAATTAGCTTGAAATGGTCTGATGCTTATGCACCACACTTTAGCATGTGCAAAGTCTTGGTTAAATCCCGAAAGTCATTGGTTGGTAATGGTTCATTTTTGCTAACAGAAAGTTTTGTAAAAATAAGTTTGTGATGTACTTTTGAGTTTGTGAACCCTTTTTTAGTGGTGCACCCCACACATATATTGGTGCACCCTAGGGTGCACCGTGCACACCGGTTGAAGAGTGCTGTGCTCGGTAGCCAGCACCCATGTGTTTCAGCGCATGGTTAGGTTTGGTCACCACAAACAGAAAGCAGGTTCTGACTTTCTTTATATCATTGTAGGGTGAACATACAACAGTAGAGTGGTGGCATTGAAGGTCATGTCAGCGTTGCGCTCGAGTTTCTGGTATGCTTTTCTTATGGTACTTGGGTTGCAATGTCAAGTTTAGCATTTTAGCTTCTATACTGATACTATGAGCCAGAAGTTGCTAGGTGCAATTTTTCTTTTGTTTGATGGCTTCCAGGATTTGCCATAATGAGCTGGTCGCACAATTACTCGACGCAACAAAAGAAACAAAGGATTATACCTAACAACCTTTTGCTCATTTTCAGTGTAAAGAGGCATTTACACTTTTATCTTTCAAGCTTCAGCTTTAGTTAGGGTTTTCATTTTAGTTTCAGGTTTAGGGTTTCAGGTTTAGGGTTTCAGGTTTAGGGTTTCAGGTTTACAGTTTAGGTTTAAGGTTTAGTGTTAGGCTTTTGTGTAATAGGATTGGTTAAATGTAGGTTTAGAGCTGCATATATTAGCCTATTCAGCATTCTTTAGTCAATAGAATTACGCTAATATAGCTACCAATTATTGCAGTTTACATTTCTATATTAACCAACTTCCAATGCATTGAAATTATGAAATCCCCAGCATTATCCACAACTAACGTACAACTATACCCTTAGTCACGTGACTGTAAATCATTAGTGTCATAACTGCAGCACAACTCGGCTTGCATAGCCATAGTCAGAGACAAGGAAGATTTTTGTTTTACTTTTTGAACACATTTGTCTCCATATTCACTGCCGGCGGGTAATCCCTGCTGTACACTGTTATGATCGGAAAAGCCTGAGCGCCATGTGCGCAAAGCTTAGCACTGTGGCAGCAAGCAACAATCGAGATCATGTGCTGCAATCACTCTCTATTGCTTGTTTGTGCCGCGTATATATTATGTGGTGTTGTTCTTCGCGCACATCTCATTCGTGGTGAATCACACATTCAATACAACGTCGACAGAGGTTGCAACAACATTATACTTGGGTTTTAGTTTTTATGTTGCCGGCCACCTAGCAGTTTACCCTGTGTAGCCATTGTCAGCTGCCTAGACACAGCCACAAAAATAAGAAATAGAAAACAACACATACTAGCTTCAAAATGGGGGCAGAGGTTAGCCTAAAAGCTTATGCAAGTGGTGGCATACTAGAAATATGCATGATCGATGCAGATATGGTATATATTTATTGAAGAGACCAGTGACAGGCAGCAACACTGATTAATAAACTGAGAATGGCAAAAATCACTCAGATGAAACTTGCACACAGGCTGTACAATATAAAATCAAAATTTCAAGAGTTAGTTATGGAAATATTTTTACATGAACTAGCCTACAAATAAAAATGTTTGAAACTAGGCTAGTCTGCTCCACATTTTTAAAGATTACATAATGAGAAGAATCGTTCAAGATTATTTTCGTACAACAGTTACATTCTAACCTTAAAAATTGCATTTTATAAGAAATAGTGAGAGCACAGAAGTTTACTGTAGTAGGAAGTCAATTGCGTGAGCACAGCCTGCACTGTCGCACCCAGACTGGGAGGTAGTTGTCGACGAGATATCGTGCATGACCAGATTTTCAGGCGCAACACGCTTGATAAAACTTTAGCGTGTGATGTTCACGCGTGATTGCTTTTCACTGAAATCATAATGGCGCGTGAAATCTGTTTTCCAAAAAGCTTTTATGTAGAAAAATCTTTATCAGCTTTTTTTGAGCAGCTCCAGTGCCTCGTGTGTTCAGCTGCGTTACTAGAGATTTCATCCAGAGGAAAAACGTAGCTAAAAGGGCCCACTGGTCATTGTAGGGGGCCTACTAGCCAACACTCAGAAAAAAACTTGAGAATTGAATGTGATTACGGAGGCAGCCGGCTATATTTATAACCCTAAATAACCGGAAATACCCCGAAAAACGCAAAAAGCCACGACCTACTGAAAACCAAAAGCATGCCAAAAATGAAATGTAAGCTTATGGGACAGCCGGTTTTTGCATGTAACTTGCCAGGTGGGGCGATTCTCCCCTCTTCCCCCATCAGTTACGCCGCTGCGTGTGTAACCTTGAAAAGTCACACATCTGCATGATTTGTAACTGTTTGCCATTCCGAACAATACCAAAAAAACATATTCGTACCAATACAAAGTTCCATTCCCGTCGCCAGGAGAGGGGGGGCTTTTGTGGGCTAATCCCCCAAAACAAAACTTCAAGCCCCCCAAATTGAAAAAACAAGCACTTTAAAACGTGAGTTTTTGTCAAAATTTTGGATGTCCAACCCCCCTGCACAAACGTAAAGACCCTTATTGAAGATTTTCTTACGACGGTTCTGCAAAGTTCCATGGAAGATAGGAAAAAGTTAGTGATTCATCTCGGAAGCACGTGAATGACAGATCGCATCCGATATTTTCCCTTTGTTCAGAAGCAGTATTTCACCAACATTTTACATCCCCGGCAATGTGGAAAAAATAGTTGCCATCCACCATCCGCCTTTGAAACAACAACTCCCTATACTATCTTTCTTGTCACAGTGAAGTAGTTAAATGCGATCTACAGTACTGTATTACTCACCATTGCAAGTATTTCTAATAGCATAACCTTTGTTAAGATAAGTTTACTGTAGTAGGAAGGGGTGGAACAAGGATGTGAGAGAAAAGCACAGCGCTGCCCGACAAACATACTTATACTGGATTGACAATCATAAGCCCAAAAGTGGACCTCTATTTGACATCATGAAAGAAAGTAAAAAAGATTTCAAATATGCATTAAGAGCTTGTCGGAAGACCTAACAAAAATGCAAAGCTGATGCCATGGCTGAGGCTTTACGGAACAGATCTCCCAAAAAATTCTGGCAGAGCATCAGAAAAAGCAAGAAATCATGGCTTCCATCTACAATGGGAGGAGAAACAGGAAATAAAGCAGCCACTGTCATGAGGAGAAAACACTTTTCAGCATTGCTGAACTCATCAAAAAACTGTGGAATTGGTAACTTTGTGTATCAAAATATAAACCACATAGTAATTTGGAGGGATTGATGAGCTGATGTGCAACAGCTTCAAAATTAAATCTCTGCTGCACATACTAACACTGAATCGCGCAGCTGGCAAAGATGGAATCTTTGCTGAACACATTTTTCTATGCTGATTCAAGTGTGTGCAACCACCTGAGTAGTCTATTCAATGTGTGTTTAATGCATGGCAAAATTCCTCAGGGATGCATGCAAACAGTCATTGTACCCATTTGCAAAAACAAGAATGGGAACGTAAGTGATGCTAGGAATTATAGGCCTGTTTCCTTTGCAACTATCATCTCGAAATTGTATGAACACTACATCTTGTCATGCATTTCCCCAATTTTGGCCACAGCAGACAACCAGTTTGGCTTCAAGCCAAAACATGGCACTGACATGTGTATTTTTCTACTTAAACAGACTGTGTCTTATTATGTAAACAAAGAGACTCCAGTGTTTTCAGCTTTCTTAGATGCATCTAAAGCATTTGACAGAACTAATCACAACCTGCTGTTTGCTAAATTAATTAAGCGCAATGTACCTATGTGCATAGTAAGACTATTGTTGAGTTGGTACAGGCAACAGACCATGCAAGTAAAATGGGGAACCAACTACTCATCCCCCTTTACTGTAACCAATGGGGTGAGGCAAGGGGGAGTCCTGAGCCCATACTTATTTGCTGTTTACCTGGATGAACTCTCAATCCAGCTGGGATCAGCCAGGGTGGGATGCACTGTGGGAAATATGGTTGTGAATCATCTAAAGTTTGCTGATGATATATGTGTGTTCAGCCCCAGTATTAGTGGGCTGCA
>Ga0210059_1011556_pt1 | contig 13482 bp, 6 predicted proteins | sample Ectturendosymbi2_FD_188042 | JGI IMG/M metagenome (GOLD analysis project Ga0210059, IMG submission 188042) | Ecteinascidia turbinata endosymbiont from Florida, USA - Sample 2 (SPAdes) (version 2) | ecosystem: Host-associated > Tunicates > Ascidians > Unclassified | place: Key West, Florida...
ATTTTTCAATTTTACTTGTTTACTGATATCGTTTGCAAGGTATCTGCTTTAAAATCGATTATTTATCAGCCTTCTCTAATAATTTTTATTGTGTTTTTTTAGATGAGTACTTTTTTCTGTAAAATTAAAAGACTAACTTCTGCTTGATCGCATTTTGCAAAAGTGAGAGATGAACGTGCATTTACATCGATTTAAAACAAGTTTCCGTATTCCTGGAAAGTGCAAGTAGGGTTTATGAATTCATCTGAAAAGAATTATCCCTTTAAGTAACTAATAAAGCTGAAGGTCGGAGTCGGATAATCGAAATTGCCCGGAGTCGGAGTCGGATGCCGGGACTTCCGACTCCACAGCCCTGGCTGCAACGTCTACGCACAACCACTCAGTCTCTGATTTTCTGGAAACTGATTGACCAGTGACCATTCCAACCGCTCATGGACAACGTGGCAAGGCCGTGGTTCCTGCTCAGGAATGACCCAGCTAGTGAAAAGTTGGGAATCAGTAGCTTATCTACAGTTGTGCAGTGGGTTTTCTGTAGGACGATGATGAAGGCCTTATTCTTATAGGCTAGCTGCTCAATGACAGAGATTTTTTCTGCGGTAGCCCCTCGGTGTTCAGCTGGAGTATGTTGGGTTGTGGGTTGTCTTCGGCAGCATTTCTGCTACCGCGCCCTGAGAAGTGTATTTTAAGACCCACCCCATGTCGAACACATCCAGTGCGGGTACCAGTGGTTGCTCTCATTTTGAACAAAATATGTTGACAGTGTCTATTTAACCTCATGAGGCAAAAGCACTGCCGGAGCTATTGTGCCTTTAGCTGAACTGCTGAACTTGATTGGTTGAAATGGTCACAAGACAAGTTCTTAGCCCGATGGGCAAATTTTGTCATGGTTTCAGTGCTGGCAAGTTGTAGGAGCTTCTTGTGTTGTGTACAGTGTAAGCTAAACCCTAATCCTTAAACCCCAACCCCTAATCCTAAACCATACTCCTTGCCTCTTTGCGTATCGCATTGTCACGTGACCACTTCAGCGAGTTGTGCTTGACTATAAGCAAAATAGCCACAGCTTTTACATCCTAAGGCAAAATAAACACTACCACATATTTTGGCTAATGTACAGCTAAGTGAGCGGTTTCGAATTTTGATTGGATATCGGAGTACATAATTGTTAATTTTCGGATATAGAGTTTATGAAAAAGTTTCGGATTGGATCAGGATTGCAAAATTTCCATATCCGTACACCACTGGCCTGAAAATCCCCTGGCATTTTTGGACGTTGAAAAGAAGCTATTTCGGCAGTTTAAACATTTCTCTTTTTCCGCTAAATCTGTTCCTGATTTCCATTTCTGACTGTTTTTCTTAAAATAAGATACTTTACGACTATTGCTCCAAAAGTGTAAAATAGGGCATCATGTGACTGTGGTAAACAAGTTGTTATCACATTGATTTTAAGAAAAACATTTGACTGAAAGAGTCGATTTTCAAGCCTATACAACGTTTTTCAGTTGAAAATGTTGTGCAAAGAACGTTTTATATCTCAGCTGGAATGAGAAACTGCATCGGACAAAAGTTCACCACCATGGAAGAGAAAGTCATTCTCTCGCGTTTGCTTCGCACCTACGAAGTGGCAGCTCATGACGTCGAGTTTTCGCATGGAATGAGACCTAATATTGACACCCAGTCAACCTCTGCATTTTATGTTGAAAAAAAGATGAACATTTGTCCCTGTGTGCCAATGCGTGGTTCTCTCAAAAGTTTTGTTTTTTTGAGTGGTTTTAATCAGGGTAGCCGTTTCATTGCTGCTTGTTTATTACATTAGTCGCAATCTCTTGATAATAGTATATATTTCTGAAACCTTTGATCTGCTACCTAATTAGCTATCTCCATTAGCAGTGTTTAGATAATAACCTGAGATTTGCGCTGAGACGTAAATATTTTTCCAGCTTTCCAATACTTTGCTGTCGTAAGAACAAGCATCTCTGCTTTTTCAGTCTCTTACTAACTTGCAGTAGCGTTTCTTTGCCAAAAGAAAATGAGAGAAAGAAGTCTTCACATCCTGAGGAATCAGCGTTTTCTCTCTCGTTTGAAACAAGTGGCACTTGCAAGTAAAATAGGTTGGTTCTATTACGGAATTTCCAGTCGAGGCTTTTTCCTTGCAAATTTGTACAGTAAATACAAAGGTGGCATCTTGTCCTTTGACTTTTTAATAAAAAATCTGTAAAGACTGTTTTGAAGAAAACAGGTTTGGGTTAAACGTACTGTGGACGGTAACCGTTATGAGAATAGCCAATTCTGGGAAATGTTCAAATATGGTCAGAATTAATCACCTTGATTTTTTTGTGTCGACCATACATGATGCAACGACTGAATAATTTCTATTACATGCTGGGAATGATAACCTTCACCACCAAGCGAATTAAAAATACGGTACTTTTGGGATTTTTACTACTTTAGCAGTAGAGTTGTTTCTAGTTATTCGTGTGGTTACACGTAAACAGTAATTCTAAATTTGGTTTGCTTAGTTATGTCCAACCTAACAAGACCTTCAACTCGAAACGTTTCAGGTCTTGTCCCCCCACAGCTTAGTTTTGCACAGCAACAACGTGTATGCCATGCAGGGTGAGGGTACATGGCGTCCGAAAGTTTCAGATAATACATCGCGTGACCGCGGTAAACGATTTGTTAACATATTGATTGTTGGATAAGAAATGTGATTACAAAAGTTGATTTTCAAGCGTAAACAGTGTTTTATAGTCGAAAATCCTGTACAAATTCTCTTGACATGTAAATCTTCTTTGAGTGTTTATCAGACCACATCTCGAAGCATATCGGATAGAAGTGTGTGCTATACATTTTAATTTGGTTGAAACTTCATCGTGAATGTTTGAAACGACTCTTTCCTTCTTAACTGCTTTCAGTAGCAGAAATACCCCATAATGCGAAAAATACAATGTTTGGATTAATTTCATTCGCCGTTAGGTTGTCGTTAACTTTATAACGCGGCCTGCGATGACCAGTTAGGAATAGTGGCAGTTTGTGACAGGACTCCGCAAATGTTGAAAATAAATTTTCAGAGGAGACAAACTATGTTTAATGTGACGTGATGTTTATAAATAGGTCTCATGGCAAATAAAAAAGCCAATCTACTCCTGTTTTGGTAATGATAACTGCATGTAATGCGGCTGTAAGCGTTAGAAGCAGTAAATTTGCATTTTTTCATCACCGCTAGGAACAGTTAAGCTGTTAACTTTATTCTGAAACTATGACACCAATATAGGAACCAAACAGGTAAGCTTATTGCAGAGCGTAGCTTTGATACTAAAAAACACTCAAACCAATCAGCACTCGCAATAATAGCTCTAGCAGGGCGCTATTGCGCAAAAACACAGCAAAATAGTATTCCTGCCGTATCAGGCATCACTTGACTGCCAACACAGGAATCGTAATGGTACTATATACAAAGAAAAATCCGACGATACGATTTGATACGAATTTCTAGTAATCTCAACAACCAACGATTGAACGCTTGATTCATGAAGGCAAACCATGAAACATTCGTGGGAATTTCTTAAGGCGAAAAGAATTGCCTTTTGTATAAAAAAATAAGCATGACGTTCAATTTGTTCTGTAAGTATCGAGGATAGTATTTATAGATGATCAACGTATTACACCCCTACTTTAAAAAAAGCTGCTGAATTGTTGTCATGAAAACATATCAAAACTGCAAGTGGTTACGAAACGTCGGGTTTTAGAAAATCCAAGTCTTGCAACTGCTGAGATTTCCATCAACACAGGTTTTGCAGCGTGAAAAGTTTGTCTTGATCTGTGCTAAGCTCGCATAAACAGGATCCTGAGCTTAGTGCACAAGCAGCCAACCGTTAAAATTACCTCATGAATGTAACTGGAATAAAAGATTGCTAAAGCCGGCCATTGTTCTTTAAAAGAAATCGGCTTCTCAGTCGTCTTCGTCATTTTGGTAATGCGCCAACGCCCTCGCGCTCGGGTCTTGACAGTCGATCCACTTCGGCAACCACTGATACGGAATCAGCTGGCAAAGCCGAGAACCGAACTTGCTCTCGAAAACAGAACGGTAATAATACGCCTCTTTTGTTTTAGGGGAATTGTGAGGAAAGGTCGTGGCAGCTTTGGCCAGCTGCTCGTCGGTTATCTGAAAAAAAAGCGTTTCTGTCGTCACCAACACCAGACCGTGCTTTCAATGCTTTGCACACTCTTTTGCGCTGCACAGGGTATTTCCCGTTTACAGATCTGAACTCGTTCTGGAAACGCTCAGCGAAAATCGTTATTCATATGTTTCTTGTCGCGAAGCAAAAATCTGAAACCAAATTTTACATACATCTAGCCGTTTCGCGTTAAATTTTGCACAAATGCGCCGGAAAAAACTAAATGCAGTAATAGGCTTAGTCATTTGTTGCATTTGTGAGAAATTACTTTCAATATCCGGGCGAAAGCGCCACTGACTTGTAACGTTACTGAAAATTAGACAACGGGAAATTTGGATTAGTAAAAGTGAGCCAGAATTAATTTGCAGCAAACGGTCCTGAAGTCTCTTTGCAACACAATCTCACTACTAGCGAGTAGTTCCAACCCTACAACACTGAAATGGGGTTAAGCCAAGCCCACGTTAGCGTCCCGCACTATTTGCTCGTGTACACAAGCGCAGCAGCGCTCCCAACGTTTCAATTGCTGCGGTTATTACTCGGACTACCGCTCTGGTGCAATCAAGTTCGTACTCCCGTGCTGTACTTTTCCGCAGTGAGGAAGTGTGTGCTTCTGGGTTGAAACACCCCGGTTTGTGGTTGAAACAACCCCGGATCATCCACCGTGGATGTGTGTGATTTTTGTGGCATTTACCAGGTGATATTCTCCTGACGTTGCACGTTCAGTGCATGCGTTCAGCACATGTTTTCAATCAGACGGCGGGGAGGTTTGAAAGGGAAGCCCTGCCAGTTGAAAACGACGTATTCGGTTGTGTTACATCGTAGCTTGAGTTGCCATCACTGGGCCGTGCACTTCCACCAGAGAGCTCACTGGCAGACAACAAAGCACCTGTGATACGCTGCTGTGAGTGTACAAGAAAGGCTGTTTTGTGTTCACTTCACCGTGTTCTGTGCTTGTTTGTTTTACTAACTGTGTTTATTTGATCTCCAACTGTTGTTTTTTTGCTTGCTTCTGAATATCAGCTGAGTCATATGAAACAATACACATGCATTCATTCAGATAAAAATTTGGCCATTCTTTGCATGCCTCCCATAGAGATTCCAATGGCCTTGAAGGGCTGTAATTCACTCAGGGCTTGCTTCAGACACCTCGGTACCAGCATGGAGCAGGAGGAGGTCTTCAAGTCCAGCATAATTTTTAAAAAATACGAAGTTTAATCATTTATATAATTTTCCTTTTAATCAATAACAGCATAAAATTAAGGCACAAAGTAACTTTTTAGTGCGCAAACAACGTAATAAGAGTGACATTTTCAGTGTACTTTTTGTCATCAACCTAAATTGAAAAATGTATTCTTTTTTAATTTTCAAAATAGGGTTTTGACCACCCCTGTTCAGATTTCCCGGGACCAAAAATCAAGTTCAGTTTTCTAGGGCAATGATTGAACAGATGCCGAACCACTACGCTGACCAGCGGTACTATACAACGCCATAGCAGCCTACATACCAAATCCTGTAAGTATAAAACAATGTTTGCCTTAGGTGGTATTTTTACCTTGGACGATACGAAGTTTTGTAAAATGATATGCCACGACTTCTTTTTGGACGATACGCCGTCGCTGAACGCTTCCTTTTTTCTCCACAGGATTTCTTCCGGTATGATGTCACATCCGGAGAATGACGAACGAAGCAAATGCTTTTCTACTCCGTCCTGTCAAAAATGACAAATTAGTCTTAGTGGGGTCTGAAATCAAACTGCGAAATTCAAAATAAATGTTGCAGCTAAAATCCTGCCAGGAGATTTTAAGATTTTCTGGTAATTGTTCAAGTCTCTTTTTACTGCTTCTGATTATAGTATTAAGAGTAAAACTCAATAAAAGTTGTTTTAAAAACACGAAAAGCTATGAAAAACGTGTCATCCGACAGACATGTTAAAACAAAACTGGTCGATTTTATAGAGGTGAGGATATCTTGCTGTTTCGGTGCTCTAGAAGTGCTTTTACGAAAACTGTCTAAAGATTTCCTTACTGTTGCCTATCCTAAATATTTGTCGTGCTCTTATTTACGCAGAAAAAATCTGTATTTTGCAAGTCACGACCGATTTGAGAATGTTTTGCAGCTTTTGGGATAAGCTGTTCCTTTTAATTTTCTGGAGATTTGCAGCGCAGAATCAGGGATTAGCCGAAAGATCATATGTAATTTTGGAGGCATGGTGGGGTGCAGGTTCAAATACATTAAGCTACGATTATCTTATCACACAGAAGGTCGGCTTGGATTAGCGTTTAAAGTACAGAACAAATCTCGATCAGACTGCATGGGGCAGAGGCATTTCGTACATGAAGAGTTGATTAAAATTCGCAATGGCGAGCTGCATACTTGTTAAAAATCTGCGCAAGGTCTGGGTTGATTCGCAAATAAACGCTTTGATGAAGTTGCTGGGATCACGATAAAGTTTGCTTTCCGTGGACAGGCGATCACAGAACGCACCTCGGCATATGGCAGGTTTGAAAAAACGCAGTTATGATTCGGTAAAAAACGATTTACTCCTAACTGCTGAGATTCCGCATCGCAAAATTTCAAACTCACCGCATTTTCAAGCAAAAGACGACTGGAATTAAAATTACAGAAATACGACTTTTCTGCAACAGCGAGTCTGCGACGGATTGGGATGGGCTGAAATGATAGGAGTTTTGCGCGGAGGCTTTCACAAAAATATCGAACAAAAACCTGTTGTCAAGTGGGGAAAGTAACTTTTGTTTGTAAGCAAATGAAGCGTACACATTTGCTCTTGTAAATGGCGATAAAAGTCACAGAAAATGAAATAAACTGCCACAACCCTAGAAACTATGTGTTATTATTCAGCAAACTGCAATGCGAGTGTCGTTCTTCTAATACGCAACCTCTCACACGTCCGAAATTACCTCAAATGCAGCTACGCAATCAGCATTTTAAAAGATTAACAGAACTGTCGAGTGCAACCGGCTGGACAATCTGTGGTACCCGGTGTCTTGTAATTTTACGTTTTTCGGTCGCAGTAATCACGGAAGAATAAATAAACTCAATCAAGTTAAACACACAGGTTTTGATTAATAAAACCTCTTTTTAAGGTGAAGATTCTGGTAGAATTTGAGTTCCGCGCTATAAAAACATTTGAGAATGATGTCTGTGATTCACAGAACGTTGTAATGGTTGCTTTTACTGAAGAAGTACAGCACAGACCACCGTTGCACCAGAGGATGTGCTTTGTCGTTTAAAAATCTGACATGAATTGGAAACTTGAGAAAGGTGCACTCTGCAAAATTCACACAGACCATTTCTAGTCGCACGTGATATCTGAATGAGCTGCAAACGTGAACGTAAAAAAATTACAACTGCTGAACTTCATCACCACGCAAAACGTACAAAATCGGACGATCTTCTGATTTCAATTACAGTTTCTTTTACATAATTTACCTTTGGAGACCTCAACTCGGGCGGCAGAGACAGGAAATACGAAGTCAGGGCGTGATCGAGGAACGGGGCTCTCACTTCCAATCCGTGTGCCGCTGTGCTTCTGTCCGTGCGCAGAACGTCGTATATATACAGGTCCTCAAGTAAACGCCTAACAAAGTTCGGCAAATTGATAAAAATTCAATGCCCAAGTTCAATAGCGTGTTTGATGGGGCCAAAAGTTTTGACTTTAGGCGAGCAACAATGTTTTATTTGAGACAACGCCTCTCAAAACACAAAACGACAAAACATGCTAAACATTTGGGTGAGGAATGGCTCCCTTTGACCCCCCTGGCTAGCATATGGCTAAGTTAATGATTTTCAATCACTTCAGGAAAAAAAGCTGGTTCAACCCGGTTGGCAAGAGTAATTTTACGATGCTCTAAGTCTAAAGCACGACGGCTTCAAAGATTGCCAACAACAGGGTGATGATGTATTTCACGTTGATTAGACGTTAAGGCAAACGAAGTTATTTCAAAGGTGTTTTTATGGTTTTCAGACTATATTTAAACCGTGTTTTTACTACACAAACCCACCAAGAACAATTTCTGCCTAAACAACTTCCTGTCAGTTTGTAAAAGTTAGGTTGGCTCTTGAACCTATATTCAGTGGTGTGTTTAAGGGGAGTCGAGCAAAAGGGGTCCTCCAGATGCCTAGCGCGTAAATTTCCCTCATTTTTGGTGAAAAACGTATTATCCACTCATATAATACACTTTGTAGCAGATCATAAGTAAGTACTCTGCTTGCAACGTGCCCCCAATAGCAACTGCAACGTGTAAGCACTCTGCTTTGAAAGGGCACTCAACAACAACTGCAACGCGTGGCCTAAGTGCTCGGCTTTCAAAACGCCCCCTACGGCCATTGTAATACGTAACCTAACTATTCTGCTTTTGAAAGGTCCCCAACAGCAACTGTAATGCGTAAGCATTATGCTTTCAAAGGGGTCCTCAACAGCAATTGTGAAACTAGAGAAGTGGGGGCAATGCCAGCTTGCTATCGCTTAACTTTTATGTGTTGCTAGCTTTGTCTTCCCAACTTAGTGTTTTTCAAAGTTGTGTATCATGAATACCCTTTTGCAGGGACCGAGTTTGCTAGAAAACTTTGGGGACACGCACTTTGTGTGATATACATGTTATTGTGCATATCACACAAATATAATGTTATGGCTTGTTTTGGCGACGTCACCATGTTCACAATCAACCGTAGTACGACGTTTTTGTGAAACTGGCAAAATGGGAGGCAAATTACGGAAATGTCATTTTTTGGGGACCATGGCCCAAGTGCCCCTGCCCAACCCCATGGTGATAATGTCTATTTTTCTTATTCGTTACCCGGCTTTGTGCTGGGTGTTTTCAATAGTAATGTAACCACGAAATTTGTATAACTATATTATTTTTATCTCAACGTATTGGGGGGACAAAAGATGTTTTGTCTCCCCTTGTCCAAAAGTGGGAGACATGTCCCCCCGCCCCTTGAAACTATACCCCTGACCTTTTACATTTTCTGTAATGTCAGTCATGCCATATTCTCAGTAAAGTATCCTTGGGTGGCCAGCATAACCACGTCCTAGGATTGAACAAAAGGTCTTATCACGGTTGGCTCAGTATGATGACGTCATCAGAAGGCCCCCCTTTTCAGCCTTGTCTTGGGCCCCACCAATTTTAGTTCAACGCTGCCTATATTGACTGGTGAGCATTTACAAAATCTATAACCGTACAAAAGCCAGCGGACGAGTTGCAAAACATTTGAAGTTAAACGTTTCAAAATCAGTTGTCTTCAAAAAACATTCAACAATGCACTAAGCAAAGCGCTTGATTCATGAAAACAGAAATGCTGCAACTCGATTGCAAAAACTTTTGACAAACGCCAAGGGCAGCTTGAGTTATAAATCCAGTAAGGACCAAGTTTAATCATCTGCAGTAAAAGATAAATGTACCTGCTTTCAGCATCGCCATCTTCTGCCGTAGGCTGCTTGTGGAAATATATATAACCTTGAGCAAGCTCGTCAGCGCCCTCTCCCGACATAACAACGATGGTGTCAGTGTTTTTGCTTATGTACCTGGAGAGGAGGTACATGGCTGAAAATAAAAAACATTAGGCAGTTAGAAACGGATTTATTACGGTGGAATTTTATAGTGCATGAATCTAAGATCAAGGTTTCGGGTAAGAAACAAGGTTGTGAAGAAGATTGAACAAAATGTGGGTGAAATCAAGCTTTCCGAAACGGCCTGTTTTCTGTGTGCGCTGGGCATGAGCGTGTGGGGTACATAATGAATCAGATCAAAATATTAAAATCAGTTTCAACAGAAGAACTCCGTTGGTTACGTAGAAACAATATCTTTGTTTCTACGATGAAACTCTTAACACTTTGGCGGAGCAAAGACATTATGATATTCACCTCCACCACCTCCTCAAAGTTGGTGCCTGGGCACAATATTTGCCGTAGTTATAAAAACTGCCAAGTCTCTTTCATGTTTTACAACATTCACTTGTTGGCACTCGTTTTCGTCGCAAACATAGTGCAATGATATTCTTAATGCTTCAGTTTTATTCTGAAAGCGTCATCGCACTGGCTTTCCTATAGAGCAGCGGTTTTTAACCGGGGGCCACGCCTGCCTTGGGGGCGTCAATAAAGTTTCAGGGGGGAGCGAGCCCTTACGCAGTGAAGCATCTTACTTATGCGTGATCAGGCGCGTAGCCAGGGGGGGAAAATGCCCCCCACAATTCCGAACGTTGCAGGGTAATCAAGGTTTTGATGCGTAAGCCAAAGAAATACTTTAGTGCAAATCAACGACACTGCTTACGGAACCTATTACATCAGCCTTTAGTCGAACCTGATCAAAGCACTATGTTTTACCAATTGTCCATAATTAATCAAACGTTATGTACATGAGGGTCGGAAAATCTTATCCAGGGCGGGCAATAGCATTTTTTCAAGTGAAGCGAAGGATTTTTCTAGGGGGGGGCCAAAAATGATGAAATTTTATTTTTTCCACTCGAAACTAAGAAAACAACCTTTTTGCTAAAAATTTGATAAGAAAATGATACATTTTTCCAAGGCCCCTTCTACCCCTCCCCTTTCGACGCTCATTATTGTGTATACATGCCCATAACCAGCTTGGGACACCAGGGGGGGCGAAGAGTTTTCTGAGAAGAGAACAAATGTTTTAAACTATGTCCAATAGTTTTAAAATATGTTCAAGACATTTTTCCAGGGGGGGCAAAAAATTTTCTAGGGAGGCGCTTCAGTTACGAGCCTGTGTGTGTATAGCATTGTAAATGCTAGAGAATTCATGTCATGGCTAGCATTTAACTGAGGTTTCAGCTCCGTGTGCAAGTTGGTAATAATGAAATACAAACTTGTATCTAAGTGCCTGTAATCACTAACCAAAAGGAAAAGAAGGAGTAACGCTTTTCGCAGGTGTTTCTGGCGTACCAGCTTGCTGTATGTCACGTAATGGTGATGTAAACTTCATTTCAATACCATCGCAAAAATTTCTTTCTGTTAACCTTACCGTGCTACAAATACAGCATTACTTTTGTCTGTAGCATCAGCCGTAACCTTAAATGGACATCGTATATTTTTGTTTTTGTACAATTTTAAAGCAAATAGCGGCAATGTACGTTTTATATGCCTTGCAGCTCAAAGTTTGGCTGAGAAGCAATCTAGTGTCAAAGACTTTTTTATTACGCAAATGCGCCATAGACCACGGGCCTCAAACTCAAAACGAGGGCCAAACGAGGACTTAAAAAAAAACAGGGCCGCATTATGACTATTCTAGAGCTGCAATATGACGCTGATGCAAAAAAGGCTGTACCTGAATCTTACTAGAAACAGCTTTTGCATCTTTTTTCCTGCGAATGATATTGTGAGTTATAGGGAGTTTAGGAGTTTATCTCTAGCCCTCTCCATGTTCGTTTAAAACAGCTATGTCCAACGAGCGGCCCAGTCGAAGGTTGTGTGCGGCCCATTTTTCAGTTTTCAGCTGCAGTGATAAGTATCCTACATACTGACAACCACTTCTTATTTTGATAATCTTCAATTTGCCATTTTTGATGCAGGCAGTTCTCAGTACCACTTTAACCAGGGGCAAGGGGGGCACAATTCTCCGGGCGCCCTGTCACAATGGGGGCGCCGAATGACTACAGGGTCGCCGAAAAGCCACAACAATGTCACAAGCACTTTCTTCAATACACTACATTTACTTCCAAAATATCTCAGGTTAGAACGTGGAGGCGCCAAACTTGCTTCTTGCCCCGGGCGCCATCTAACCTCGTTACGCCCCTGACTTTAACACCTCTGTTACCATTGCAGTTAAGATTCGAACGCATTCAGTACATTAGCTTAGGCTAAATTTAGTTTGCTAAGATCAAAATATGCCATTCAATGTGCGGCCCACACTAATATGCCACTCATAATGGGGCTCTGGTTAAGATAGTGACATTATTTTTTGCTCGGCAAGCCATTTGGGTTGGACATAGCTGGTTTAAATTGAACTTGTTGACACGCTGGCCGAGCACTTTTAAACACCGGTGAATAAACAAAATAACTTAAATGTTAATTATTTCAAAATTCCAAAAAGCATCGCGGGCTGCACAAAATTCCCTCGAGGGGACATGCGGCCCGCGTGTTTGAGGCCACAGAATTCATTCTAGATATTTAAATGCTACAATTAAGCATGCATTCTGCCGGTCCAATCACAATCATGTGGAGTGTTAACGTCTCCATCAATGATTTCACATTAACTTGCCGGCGAAAAAAAGTTTTGCCAAGTAATCATAGTCTGACCTGTACATAGTCTTGAAAGTGTTTCAACTTTCATCTGATGTTAACCCCTATCCTACAGTAAATTTGAAATTATTCAGCTGCAACGGGTAGACTCAGCAGCAAAATCTAACGTAAATAAGAAGTTTTTTTTTGCAAGTGCTGAGGACCCTGACACTGCCATCACTTACCGGTAGTTTGCAATCTCTTCTCTTGATAAAGCGCATGTGACTAAAATGAAACTAAATTGAATTTTTGCCTGTCGATTGGATTTTGTTATTTAAACACCCATGGATAAAAAAAGCTGCAACCGCTTACGCTAAAATGGCTAGAGCAGCGGTTCCCAAACTTTTTTGAGCGTTGGATCGCCTCAGCATGGCCCATTTTTTGACATTGCGCCACTGTTATTTCGGTTTCGACCCATACTTTGGGAGCCACTGGGCTAGATCAACTAGCCGACCGTTGTGTTAAGCTGCGGCGACAAGTATTATTTACCTCACTCCAGAGCCGTGGTGAGAATCGACTGTGGCTTCGTTTCCGCAAATACACAACCATTTTCACATTTTGTATAGAGAGGGTGGGTGAAACATACGCAAGTTTGTAACTTTTGCATTTCAGAAGCGTTTAATGAAATAAAATCCAAACATTTTTCAAACGAGTATAGGTATTCTAGCCTTTGCGTTAACAGCTGCATACGTCAATCAGTCGCTCAAAACTTGGATAAGATCCACGTGTTTTATGCGCGCAAGTTTTGTAGACCAACTTCGGGATTCCGTGTCTTGAAGCGAAGTTGCTACTCGGCTTCGATTGAATGTGTGTTGGTGTACATCAGAAGTGTGTAAATATAGAAAACGCAATCATAATGACGGTCACAATGACTGCTTGCTCAACTGCAATATGGGCTGCAAAAACATACTGCAAGTCTTGCTCTTAAACCATCGAGATTTTCACCATCGGTCTTGCATGAACCTTTTATAAGCAAATGGTGGCTTTCATCCAAAGAAGAAACGTGGAAATTTACTAAAAACAAATTTGAAAAACTTGTCAATTCAATGA
>Ga0210059_1011557_pt1 | contig 13482 bp, 12 predicted proteins | sample Ectturendosymbi2_FD_188042 | JGI IMG/M metagenome (GOLD analysis project Ga0210059, IMG submission 188042) | Ecteinascidia turbinata endosymbiont from Florida, USA - Sample 2 (SPAdes) (version 2) | ecosystem: Host-associated > Tunicates > Ascidians > Unclassified | place: Key West, Florida...
CAAGAATGCGTTATTTCGGGCTTGATACTCGAGTGTTCGGAGCTTGGCCACAAAGCGATTGTTTTATCTTTCCGGATTTGGTCTGTCTATTGGTTAAGCCCTAGATCTGGCAGCTTTTGCTTGTTGGCACATTTGCTAATTTGGCCGCCTTGTTGGTAGCGCATTCAAATTTCACAGTCTTGAAACTCTCCCTTGCAACGTGGTCGCTACATGCTTCATACTTTACGTGGTTGTCAGAAATACTGTTGAACTATTTGCATTGCTGACATTTCAGTGCGTGGAACGCCACCATTTTACCTCAGATCGAAGGTTTTGGACACAGTAGCCTGAAAGTTGTTCACTCCTTCTTGTTCCTCGCGTGCGGTGTGCTTCTGATGGGCTCGGTTCAAGTTGCTGCCTTTTCCTTGGCTGCCGTTCGGTAAGCGTCAAACACTTTACTTGCGTTTGCTGCTTCGTGATTGGCTTGATCATTGTGGAATGTTCTTCAAACGCAGGCAGACGAAAAAAATTCAAACAGAGTATTTTCGAGCCATTTTACGTCAAGACATTGGTTTCCACGACGTGACGTCATCGGGAGAGCTGAGCGCTCGTTTGTCAGCGTAAGTTATTACTTGCCAGTAGTTTATCTTTGCTATGTGCCTCTATAATTTCATGTTATGAGACTCTATTTACGCTTCAGAAGTTATAAAACAAGTCTGTACCAATCATATAAATGTTACTTAACCCACGTCAAGAAATTTCGGTAGTTCAAATAGCTGTGATTTGGCTTTAGGAATATGCCGATGCACTACTGGTGATGGCTTAATGGTAACTTCTTGCACTTTGTCGCTTTAGAATATAGGAAAGGTCTCTCACTTTTGTGCAAGGCTTTTCAGTCCGCGAATCTAACTGTCCTTTCTGCTTTCACTACATTGCGTGGCATTCCACTTATTAATTTCATGCGAAAAATGATGTTTCGTCACATTTGCCCATCAGTAATGGGCGAGGTCAAGTGAATTGGAGAACTTGCCATCCAATTAGTAATAATTTTACTTAGATGCAGTGCATGATATCCTTAACTTTTCAAGCGCGTCTCATTATAAATCCATCATCATCAGTTTCTCGTATGCCACCGTGTTGTCAAAATTTGATTGTGTGCACCCAGGTTTTGAAGTTTTATCTGAAACCGCTTCATGTTGGTAAAAATTTGATTTCTTGACTGGTTAGAGTAACGAAGTCGATTCATGTTTTTGTATGACTCACTTGACTTCACCTTTTTAGCAAGCGAAAGACTGGACCTATATCAGTAAACGTTCGCGGATTTTCGATGTGATAAATTAAAATTTTTAAAAGGGCGTGAGTTGCTTTGGTTCGAGTTCGTTTGAAATGACGTGAAAATTAGCAAAAACGAACGGAAATCTATAAAGGTGCTTATATTTTGTGCCACAAGTCTGCTGAGAAAACTCAACAGTTAAAAATCGAGTTTAGTTGACAGCAAGCCAATGCCTGAAATGTGTTTCCTGCTGGAGAAGTTTCGGTTAAACGTTGAAGGGCCTTTTCAAGGAAAGCAGCAGCGAATCACTTGGTAGCCTTGGATCGACATCCAATATTTTAGTTGAGAGGCGAGCTCTACCACTGAGCTATGTTTGACGAAGTATGGTGTGCTGTATATGTTGCGCGTTTTACAACTTTTATCCAAGTGTTAAAACCTGGAGTATGCAGTGTGCAGATCACAAACGAATCGCTGCTTTTGTGCAAAAGTTTTAAACCACCTCCACAACTTTGTCTTATACGGTTTTTATCCACCCACCTGGTCAGTAGTTGATGTTTGAACCAAAACATTCTAAGTAAGGTTGTCAGTTGAGCAAAACGGGCCAGTATGTTTCCTCATCAGCAATGCGATTTCATTTTGAGGTAGCATCATGTTCTTGTCAGCCTTTTAGTAGTATGCAATTGATGTTCCAAATGGTTCATCGGCAACAGTTACGAATTTTCCGATGATCTTCGATGTACCTGGAGCAGAGTCGTAAGTGGTTGAAGAATTTCAACCAAAAGAGCTCAAAAGGCAGCGAACAGTCTGTTGCACCACTTTATTGTTTACTTTCTCGTTGTGGTCGAGCTACTTCTTTTGCTGCGGACACAAACCGTCGAATGAAGGAGAACCAGTTCAGCAGTTCAGGCAAAGAAAAACCACTCGGCAGTTTAGGGCAGTATATCCCACTCAGCAATTTAAAAAAAGTGTATCCGTTCAATAGTTACCAACTGGCGTAACGACAGGTTGATCCACAGCACTCGCTATCGTCAAAGCTAAACAGCAATAATTGCCCTTAAGTTTTACTTCTTGACAAGGGTTTAAAGTTTTTGTTGTATTGTGCCGTTTTGCTTTTACTTGGCACGAGCAGAGCGAAGTTGCACAGTCCTAACTGCCAATGGTGCGCAAGGTCGGTGATGTCAGTGAAAAAGTCTCACAAAACCCTTGCGCAGCGATTGATCACGTGTTTTTTTTGCAATGCTTCCTGTTGTATGGGTCGGTATCTGTGAAAGGTATGGAATAGATGACGATTATGTTGGCAAATGCAATGTTGTGTTATGCCACTCTGCTGGATGATTGCTAAATTTTTGGTGATCGTTCCTGGCTGTGCCAAACCAGATCAAATATAAACGAAATACATCGAAGTAATTCTCAAAAATACCTAGTATGAACCGACTTTACGAATTGCTTGTACTAATTTTATAAAAGTATTCACAATCGGGGGATTAAAATACTCCTTATACTTCGCCTCTGCTTTTTTTCGTGCGTTGTTTACCCAAAAACCAGCCCAGGCCATGCTGAGTTGGCGCACCTTGCACATAAGTTTGCTTTGTTTTGTTTCTTCCTATCCACACGAATCTGGTCAAAATGTATGTTGGTGGTAAGACGCACCTACCGCGTTACATGGGTATTATGGTTTGAAAACAAAAAGCGTTGATGGTTCGATGTTGGAATGGTCAGGGATAAACCGGAACTTCGTACACCGTGCCTTTCACGTGAACAGTATTGAGTGATCAGTCAAGTGGTTCAAATTTGGCCAATTGCTGGCCTTCACATTTCAGTGATATCAAGACGATACGTGATGGTATGTCGGATAAGGTTTCGATGGTGATCCAAAACGTGAGCATGATGATTACTGGTCTTATCCTTGCATTGGTCTACTCTTGGAAGCTTGCCCTGGTTACTTTGTCTGTGGCTCCTCTGATCGTTTTATCGTCCGGAATGATGGTTGTGGTGAGTACAGTTTTGTGCCGAGACAAAATCGGCTGCGTTGTTTCCCAGATTTAATTGGTTTACAATGACCATATTCTAGTTAAGCTTCACTAAGCTTGGATACATTAATAATAGTTGGTACATTTGCAGGTGAACTTATTTTTTTGCCCGTACACTTACGACGATTTTGTAGAGCTGCCCATAAAGTGCGGGTGCGACATATAACGACTTTCAAAATTTGGCAACATCGGTTTTGCGAATACATCAGTTTTATTGACTGTTCAGCAAAAACGTTTTCGGCAGTATCTTAATAAAACCGATATATATATATATATGCGCGCGCGTTCTGCAGAGTTGCAGCCGCCATCCTGTCATGATAAATATTTGGGCCCCGAAATCTGGTTGCAAAAGTAGTGCTGTGGTGCTGCATGTTTGGAAATCCACACAGTGACAATGCAGTTGACCTCAGGTTTCATTCGTTACAGTCGGATAATAATTGACGTTTAGTTTCTAAGTTTTTAAATAAAGTTCTTAGATGGCTATATCCTCCTCCGGGGTATCTACAATGTTATTAAGTCAAACGCTGAAAAGCAGTCCTGTTCAAACTTGTTGAAATGGTTAATACACGTCCGCTGGAAAAAAATGAAGCTGCTTTTATGAGAACGTTTATTTGCCGCTACCGAGATGCATAGTCGGTGTAATGTTCATTATTTTTCCATCAACAGTTAACAAACGCTTACTACATGAAAGAAACCGCCGCTTACGCTAATGCGGGTTCCATAGCGGAGGAGACAATATCTGCGATCAGGACGGTTGTTGCCTTTGGTTGTCAGCACCGTGAAATCGACAGGTAAATTGCTTGCCAAGTTTCGTTTACTGAATGACGTGCAATACCCTTGTGCGTAGTAACCAATTTTCGAAAACATTTCTAGTCGAGCGCATTCAGGCATATTGCGTTTGAAACGATCGAGCTAGTTATTCCGAAGTGGTGCAGCAATGCAATAATACACCAGACGGCTTCGGAAACGCGCGCATGGGCAGCTCAGCGACGCAAAATATTAAAAATGGAACAAGAACGCACCCCTGCTTGACCATGGGAAAACGTCGAGATCTCTAGCAAGGCGGCCTCTTTCTCTAGGACGCCTTGTCTCCAGCCATCCACCTGAACAGTTGCATGCATGTTATCGCGAAACTTCGAGAACGATGCTGTGTGATCAATCAGAGCAACCGAAGCGCGCCGAATAGCCCAGATCAGCAAGATCGAAGGCTGTCGTCAGATCTATGAATGCCACGCAGAGAGGACGGTGCTGAGTTTCTCTGAAGCTGTCTCAGTGAAAACAAGGGTTGAACGCGATGCACGGGAATCGCGTCTACTCTCCCTGTCAGGACCTGATCTGCGATGACGAAATTTTCTATTTCGAAACTTATGTTTACCCACTAGGTCACGAGCAAATTGCATGCTTTGGACCAGGTGTCTCAAACGCGCGGCCCGCGAGGGCATTTTGTGCGGCCCCCCTGTTCTTTCTGAGAATTTTCAAATATTTAACACTTACGTTATTTACTTCATTCACCAGTATCTAAAAGCGCTCGGCCAGCGAGTGAAGAAGTCCCTTTTAAGCGGACGTGGTGACAGCTAGAAATGACTTGCCTATAACTCGCGATACCTTTCGCAGGAATAAGATGTAAAAGTTGTTTCATGAAAGTTTCAAGTACCGCCATTTGGTGCGTCAGCGTCATAACGCGACCCTTGGGTTACTTTATAAGACCCCATTTGGCCCTCGGAGCAAATTGAGTTTGAGACCCCTGCTCTGGACGAACGTTTCTCTATGGATTGCCTTGCAGCAGACAGGCAGACAGGTAGGCCTGATGAAAATGAAGAAAGGAAGATATAAGTGATTTCCTCTCAGCTACGCAGTGTGCCGACATCACAAGTGCGTGTGAAACCCTACCGCTGCAGCAGCCTTCTGCTGCCGCTGCAGCAGCCTTCTGCTGCCGGTCACATTATTCGCGGTCTGCGCTTTTTCGGATCTCTTCTCCGCAGACGTGTCTGGCGCGAGTGGCTTTGGGTAAAGCTGCAGGCACGCAAGCTCTCCCGCCACACCAAGATGGAAGGTCAAGATAGTCTCATAGCCGAATGTTATATTCCATGTGCATTTTACTTTCTGCGTACACAACATACACAATTTTCCCACACCCCCCGTGAATAAATACGAAATGGATTTTTTTATGAAACTCTTCACTCTGCATCTACTTTCTTTATGCACTCCATTTACTTCATTTATGACAGACGTTTTGGAGACGCTATAGAGTGAAATGTTGACATGTAACGCGCGGTCACAAGTTTGAAAGTTCGTATTGTTGAATGTTCACTGTGACATAATAGCAGAGTTTGGAGGGAAAAACACTAAGAAAAACAAAGAAAGAAGCACGCACAGAAGAAAACAACATTCGACACAAATTTGCAAAGTTACTTTTGTTTGCAAAGTACGTTTGAAGTCTTTAAATTTTCGTAATTTTCGTAATTTTTGCAATTTTTAAACTCCGCAGCAGTCATTTCTGGTCTGCCAGCCGCAGGTTTGACATTGACTTAAATTCAAACAATGCCATCTCATTGACTATTTTTCCTTTTTGTTGGTAACCTAATGACGACCTTTGTGTTTTTCTGTGTGGTGTAAAATGTTCCTTCCCCGTTCAAACAAAGCTACTTGATGCTAAATAAATCAAAACATTCGGCCAAATTTAATTTCTCGTGTTAACCGTATGCTTTAAGCTTCTGAGGATATGCTTTAAGGAATAATCGTCCAGACACAGGTGAAATAAAGGTGATATATTTGTGCTGCTTGCATAAGAGCTAATACTGTAGGTAACAATATGTTTTAGTATAGCATTTAGTGAACGCATTACTAACATATTTTGGAACTTAAACAGGTATCTTCCAATACTAATTGATTTTCTTCATCAAAGGTATGGTCACAGTAACTGCTCCGCAAACATGATGAATGCTCGACTTAGATAACTAGTACGAACAGATAGTGCTAAACAGCTGGTACTCTTAAACAGTATTCTGTTGCATAGGTTTGTGTAAAAATCTTTAACGTCTGAAACACAACTAAGTGCAAAGCACAACTTTGAAAATATGCCTGTCCGAAATAAGTCTTACGAAGGCCTTAATTCTGTTCCTTGTTTTCTGACTTGTATGTATCCTTACTGGGTGAAAAATGTTGTAAATTCCACCACGTTTTTATAGTCCGACCGCTTCCTTCCAAGGTGCAGAGTGGTAAAACACTACAGGCAAGTTTTTACCACCTCGTGTTACGGGGTGGTTCATCATGAGGTGGCGCTGGTATTTGAAAATACGGAAAGTATTCTTTACTTCGAAGTTGTTGTAAAAGCGTTGTAATGCTTTGAAAATTTCACGTGTGCGTTTGTCTCGTTTGGTTTTTGCTACTGGCGCTATAATGTCCACCAGCGCATAGTTGCCAGTTGATGACAGAGAATATGGCACGTGCTTGTCCATTTGATGGAAATATTTTCGGCAAAAACATTTTGACAATGACAAAGTTATTGGAATACTGACTTTTCGGAATTTAAATTTTTTTGCAATTTATATTTTTTCCATACTTTGTAATTTTTGTCAATTGTTCCGCTATAAAGCACACTGCCACTAACTACGCTTTGCGGCAATTGGAGGGTGATCGGAACAATACTTCACAACGCTTAATGCTAAGCTGTATTTTCTCTCTAAAAGTTTGCGCATTCATTTGATAAATGATCCAAAATGAATTGTTTTGTCAATGCAGAATTGTTTTGTCAATGCAGTACTGACAATTGGTATTAATTGCCAAATTTCGCGCCAACTGGCAACCCTGCGCAGTTGCACACTCGTGCTCAACAGCCGCGCACTCCAATCATGAACTGAAATCCTTTTGTGTTGAAAGGTACTCAAACAATCTGGTTGATGCAAAGACTGTCGGAATTAAGAAAGGCTTGGTGAGTGGTTTCAACTCCGGCTTCTTATTTTTCGCGATGTACTCCATGTATGGCTTGTCGTTCTGGTATGGCACGACCGAAGTTCTTAAAGGAAACATCAAGGTTGGGGACATGATGACCACATTCTTCAACATCCTAATCGCAGCTTTCGGAGTTGGAACGGTTGGTTAATGTATATGTGCTGTCTGTTAATAAATTTAGCCCAGCTATGTCCAACCCACGGCGGCATGCGGCCCAGTAAGCTTTTCGTTATTTTGTATGTGTAGTACAAGATAATGACAACCTGTCTTTATTTTGATGATCTAAAATTCACCATTTTCGGTGCAATGATCTTTAGTGGCTGTTTATCATGCACGACGCACCGGCAGCTTTCCACGTGTCCACTGACACCTCGATTCAAAACTGATTTCTAGTTTTCTGATTTCTACTCACGTGTTCCTCTGCACCAAACTGATTTTTAACTATGCCCTTATGTTACGTTAGCACTAAACTTGCATGTGGTACCACAATTTGGGAGTCATTAAAAGCACCAACAGTCGTAATAGTATTCAGATGCTCTCAGTAGCTTTCAACGAGACTTTGTGTTGTTAAAATGAAAGTCAGTCGTTCAAGTATGCTGCCCTCGTGACGATAAGTGACATTGGCCCAGTAAGGCATATCGGTTGGACATAGCTGACCTAGTCTGATCAACCGGTGAACGGTCAAGTTTGCAAATCCAAACGGATGGCATTTTGAGTATTTGAAGGTGCATTCTCTATAACTGATGCTGCTTAACGTGAATAAACGTGTGAGAAACTTGCGGTAAAATGTTTTTCTAACCTTTAGTAAAAGTTTGATTTGTGATGTATCTCGCAGCATCAAGTGAGACACAATTTCAGCTGATTTTTGTACCGCTGCTTGACTCATGCGAATGGTATATGTTGTCAAAACTTTCCAAACTTTGGTATGTCATGCAAAAAAATGATCATTTCGAAATTTGTGGAAGATAATGTTTTTACCAAGGTTGTTTTATTTTGAATGTGTTCATCCGTGATACAAGTCAGGAATACACACTGACATCAGTGGCCACCAGTCATGGGCACTGGACAGTTTCCAGCTGATGCTCAAACGCAGCGAGACCTTTAAAATACAATCAGGCCATTGTTTTGTAGCATGAGGTCATTTATTCACAGGGTTCCCACGGTGTCTGGAAAAGTCTTGAGAAAAGTTTGGTCATTTTGCAGCCTACAAAAGTCTGGAAAGAAATTTTATGGTCTTTTAGTATGAAAAACGAAGATACTTTTCCAGACTTGTTTTTTTAACATGCTTTTCACAACATCTTATTCAAAGATAGATAATTTCACTTTTTGTGTTTGCTATTATAGTGCGTGTGTTTGACCTAGGTTATGTCATTCAGAAAAGTTTCAGTCTGGAAAAAGGAAAATTTATATTCAAAATGCATAGGAATCCTGAATACAACTTTGGCCGGAAAAATCAAAGTCTGTTACTATAATCATACAACCACGGCATCTTCAAATTGGATTTCCCTTGAAGCAGTTGTTATATGACGTCAAATGTTTGCGGAACAGGAGGCCGAGTATCAACTGGCCATTGACCTCTAACTCCAGGCTTCTGCAGCGCCGGTATTTTTTCTTACGTCCTGATCTCCCGGTTTCTCAAACGAGTTGACAATTTCGGTGGGACACAGACACACGGTGTATTTTTCTACAAGAGGACGGCATGTATCTTTTCTTCGATTGAAAAATCTGAATATTTTCGAGATAGTTTATTAGTATCAAGTTCCAGCTGTCTTCTTGGAGGTGTGATACAGTCACAGCAACGTTGGCTAAGAAGAACGACATTCCTCAACACTGACACCGAACGATTATACCCGTAAACGGACGTACTGCGGCGAAAATTGCTGACGAAAACGGAAGCAGACAAGGTTGTTATGATTTCACGACTTCAAACACGCGTGTTTTTATGAATCAAAGCACGACTTCATTTTTCATGGATTCAAGATTTCACGACTTAATTTTTCATGACTTCAAGATTTCACTACTTCATTTTTCATGACTTCAAGATTTCACGACTTCATTTTTCATAACTTCAAGATATCACGACTTCATTTTTCATGACTTCAAGATCTCACGACATCATCTTTGATGACTTCAAGATTTCACTACTTCATTTTTCATGACTTCAAGATTTCACGACTTCATTTTTCATAACTTCAAGATTTCACGACTTCAAGCACGCGAAGCAAATTTGTTATGGATTCACGACTTCCTCTGATCTCCCGTCAGGTTGAGATCAAATTCAACCGGAGCACCGTCATTAAACGCAAAATTTGTCAAATGTACTGCACAAAAGACGAGCGAAATTGCGGCGTCTCACCGAGATCATCACTTTCACATAATGTCAACGACCTGCACAACACAAGGGCGCCGCCGCTTCTGATACACATATTATTGGATTGCTGTCGTCGCAGGCTGAAATGTCGACCCTTTCCAGGAGATACGAAGTTCTAGGTAGTATGGCCAGACGTTGTTATGAAACTGTCTACATTTGGACGGCGCGTCGTGCCTAACTTTGCGAACGCTTATCGCACGGCTCATGGGAGGCAGCGTGTAGCCAAGGCGTGAGGGCTGTAAATGTGCAGTGCAGGTATGCATATAACAAAAGAATGTATATTTAAAATGCCACTACTAATATAATGTCTGCTATAAATGACTAAGGGTGTCGTGAACATAAAATCGGTTTTGCCAGTTGCGCAACTTTCCCATCACAGCCTTGAAATGTGTTGGTGATGTCACAGACTCATGATTTAATTTGGTCATGTGCGTTGTGGCCATGCACTGGTCTTGGTGCATGCGGGTCTGGTCGAATAGTGCTGTCTATTGGCGCTTGTGGGGACAACGCGAGTTAAGTCGCCATTTGCTCCTGAGTTGTGCATGCAGTGCTGACCCTGTCAAACACAGTTGCTATGTTTGCGCAGTTCTTCATGGGAAGGACACAACGTAAAACACGGATTTCTTTCAGGGCGGATATCACAAACGGATTTGCGATGACGTTACCGGTGTGAAAAAAAACAGCTTTGCTCAAAAAATAAAACTGAAAAGACACTGGCAGGGTATCTTTTAAAAATAACGTGGACATCAACGCAGTTTGCATGCAGCTTTCCAATTACAGCCTTGAAACATGTTGGTGTGATGTCACAAACTTTCATTACGTTGTAGCCATGTACTGGACGGAGAACTTGAAGGACTGGTCGAATAGCGCTGACGATTAACGCTTGCGGGAGCAACGTGAGATTGAATCCCAGCTCTGATATTGTCAGTTGTTTTGACTAAAACTGTCCTTCTAAAACGCGCTACTTGTTAGTGACGTGTAAACAAGGGTTCTGCCCTGATTACTTCCGTTTATCTTTTGTCCAATGCTTCACAATCGAGCCCAATGTATTTCAAACAGCTCTGAAACATTTGTTTCGCACAGTCGGACGAGTAAGAGCTCGAGTGCTTTTCATCCCTGAGCATGGCAGATTGAAACGAAACTTGCCTCACGTGACATTTGTAACCATTTTGGTCCTGCTGCAGCTGAATTTTGTTTCCTTAGGACAACGGTGCACAACCTGCGGCCGTACGGCACGCGGCCTTCGATAATGAAATTTGCGACCGTCCACATGTAATTTAAAATATAACATTTGGCAGCCGTGCTGGCGTATATTGAAGCAAAACAAACGCAAGGCAAGAAAATCAGTCGACACCATGCGTAACAATCTGGATGGTGATGTCACAAAGAGTTATAGAATGAATACGCAATTTGTTTGCATGTGTTCTGTGTCGGTTGGCAGTTGGCAGTATCTCATAAATACATCGCGAACTCATTGACGGCCGTACTTCATGTAAACAACAGTGATGTGGCTGGCAAAAGCAAAAGGTTGTACATCCCTGCCTTAGCAGTTTTCATTAACTATTTGAATTACACCCTTCCAGTGGATGCATGGGCGCAATTGGGTGGGGGACGCGTCCCCCACTTCTTCCAGTGCATACATGGGCGCAGTTAGGTGGGGGACGCGTCCCCCGCTTTTTCAGACAGTGATAATATAATTTGCCATGTCGCCCAACATTTTTCTCATTTGGTTTCGTAATATATTGGTTTCACACCAAGCTGCCCCCCACATTTTACAACAAAATTGCGCCCATGAGTGCATGCGGTAATCGTCGATTTGTCTGTTTCAGGCTGGGAGTTACATGGGATTCTTCACTGCTGCCACAGCTGCCGCCGCCAAGATCTTCGTTGTTATTGATCGGATTCCGTCCATTGATATTTTTTCGAACGACGGAAACGAACCGAACGCCAAAAGCGGCGAGATCAAGTTCGAAGATGTTCACTTTTCTTACCCGTCACGACCTGACGAGAAAGTAAACATAATAATGCAACGATATTTGCCTTACCTGATGGAAGTGTCCGAAAAGTAAAACTAGCAATTTTCGACTAACTTCCACTCAGAAATTTTGCTGGTACTTGAGGCTAGGATTCATTCTAAATGTTCAGGATTCTTCGGTTGAACATTTCATCGCCGTAGAAAAAGAGCCTTGCTTCCTACAGCTTTTTTCTGTGTGATTTTTCGCAACTTGAATAATAATCAATGACTTGTTACTTTCACCGTCCAGAATTTCTTGTTCTGTACACAATTGCTCGTGGATGGTTTGTGGCATGTTGTTATACAACTATGCTCCATATTCAGATTCTTGATGGATTGAGCTTGGACATTGAACATGGAAAAACTGTGGCATTCGTTGGTCAAAGCGGTTGTGGAAAGAGCACCACTATTCAACTCATTCAACGTTTCTACGACGTCGATGTAAGCTTCGGCTGTCTGCGTGCTTGTAGCGTTTGATTGTCAGCAGGGCTCTCACAAGTGCAACTCCAAAAATCCACAGAACAGTACCAAAAAATCCCTAAATTTGTGGTGGTGCAGCATGAAATCTGAGTGCCAATGATCAATGTTAAAAATAGAACCAAATGTGATTTGCAAAATAAACTGAAATAGTTAATTTCATGCATTTTCATACTTTTCCAAATTCCCTAATAAGGGTCAAAAGTTCCAAGCTAGGGACAAAATCCCTAAAAGTGAGAGCACTGGTTGTCAAGCAGTAACTGCCATGTGGGCACCACGTGAACTGCACGTTGTGACAAGTGTGGCACACGTTTCGTAAGTTGCCGACATTGATTGTCTCGTGGCAAACGGCTTGCCAAGACTGCTACGAACTCGTTTGAACCTTGTGTGTGTGCATCGCTGCTTCCGTTCCTCAAAAATCCTGCGTTCTGCGATTGTGTGGTGTAGTGTTAAAAGGCGCGCAACGACTATGAACCGAGCTGACCCGATAGCCGACACGACGGCACTGCTCCACGCTGTGATAGTGTTTTCTAGGAGGCCTTTGTTTTACCCGGTCAACGAATTGAATGCTCGCCTTTTCCAGGGTCAAAGGTCCTTGGTACATCTTGTGCCGTGTTGAGTCATAGCTTACGACATTACTTCACATGATCGGGACTCGAACAGTGACGTTTGGTTTTTAGTCTGTGACCGAACAATAGCTGCTGTAAACATAGTAATACAATTGGGTTCTTTATGTTTCATTTTTGTTCCGATGAAGTTTGATACGTTTTTAAATCGCCGTGGTTGGTTGGGGGTAATTTTATTGCTTTTCCATGCAGACACTCCTCGATTGTTAATATTTTGGAAAACGCTGCATTTACTGGAAAAATGAGTTATTGCAAACAGGTCCGGTCCAGCAATTACTGCATCAAATGCGACATCGTGGGATGTTTTTCATCTGTATTCCTTGTTTCGCTGCTTTCCTTCCGCGATTAAAAAACGCCAATCAAAATGTTATATATCCGTATTATATGCTCTGACTACGGTAGCCACTGCTGTCGCATCGTTTTAAAAAGCCGTGAGCAGTGACAGTGTGGACTGTATGAATCAGCCTCGTGCTTTGATACGCATGATTGTGCAATAGAATTTCTAACTGCAGTGGCTATTGTTGGTGTTTTTATTTCCCCAATGAATAAACAGAGTGGAACGGTGTACATCGGTGGTCAGGAGATAAAATCGCTCAACGTGAAGAAGCTCCGCGATCTGATTGGAGTCGTGGCGCAAGAACCTGTGCTTTTCGCGACGACTATCGCTGAGAATATTCGTTGGGGCAGGGAGGACGTCACTGATGCCGAGATTGAGGAAGCAGCTCGACAAGCCAATGCCTTTAACTTCATTTCGAAGTTGC
>Ga0210059_1011558_pt1 | contig 13481 bp, 8 predicted proteins | sample Ectturendosymbi2_FD_188042 | JGI IMG/M metagenome (GOLD analysis project Ga0210059, IMG submission 188042) | Ecteinascidia turbinata endosymbiont from Florida, USA - Sample 2 (SPAdes) (version 2) | ecosystem: Host-associated > Tunicates > Ascidians > Unclassified | place: Key West, Florida...
AGCCTGAAGGCTGCCTTTGCAATTTGGTGTTTTGATTTGACCACTGAGTTCCAGCCAGGAATGTTAAATTTACCTTCATTCTTTTTACCTGTTGGTTTAATTGCAGAGGATGCAGCAACAAGTAGAGCACTGGTCAGCTCTGCATAAAAATTTTCTATTTCTTCCTGTATGACTAAATTCTATTTGCTTTGTTAAGTTGCTGTACAAGTCCGAGTTCAATCGATTGGTTTATTTTCTTCAGCCGTTGAAGGTTTTACCTTCTTCCGCTTACCGCCTTGGGTGGCTGTATAAATGGTGAGCAATGCTCCTTTTTGTACCGCAGTGGACATTTCCACACTTGGGCACGAGTCACATGAAACTTCTCAACATGCGTGTACACCATGGTGTATACCCGTTCCTGCTCGGCATGTCGGTTACATCCCTTTGTAGCCCGCTTGGATCGAATCCAGCTTGGTAGTGATCATTAAAAATATCTTTGGCCCTTCTTCGGATCAGCCCTTTTGACTGAATTTACTTTCGACTAATTACAGCAGCAGCCAGTTAAAGTGTGTCTTATTTATATAGTAAATTGCTTGAATAGGGGAACCGATCTGAATAGATTGTTGATCTCCTCATCGCAAATTACTAAGATGCAGAATTAAAATACGAGAGTTATATGAGCGTTGTAACATGTCGAGAAGTGCTTGAATATTATGATACATTGCATATTGGTGAGTACCAGTTTGTGTTATTTTGAACATATTTATTGTGATGAATAAAAGCTATAAAACCAAAAAATTTATGCTTCACTGGTGTGTATATTTTATAGCGTGAACCGTTGAGAAATATTCGGGCAATTAAAGGGGGCTGTTAACCAGACATAGTTTCTGCGAGAACGGTCCTTGATTCAGTAATGAGAACCCATGCATAAATGATACCTACTGAATCAAAAGCACATTGTCATGCCACCCCATAGGGTCGCATCTTGTGTCTTACAATATGCTTACTTTGAAAATCAAAGTCAGTTTCACTCAGAAGTGTGACTTGCACTAATTTCACTCAACTAAAAATTAAAAAGACAAAATGCACCTTTCTCCCTTCGCCAAAGCGCTTCTTCTGACATGTCCACACATTTTCACCGATAGCCTACACTCATTAGCAGGGGTGCAGCGGGGCGAGAATAACTTTTTTACGTTTTGCAGCTGTTTCAAACTGGCTATCTTGTTTGGATGCCTTACCACAACTTTTTTCTTAGCATGATACATCTATTTTGTTAGCACTACACATCCATTACCGTACAACCTTATCTTCGTGCTCAATCTCCATTGAGGAAAAGCTCTCAACTTGGTTTCCTAACATTTAGTGCTGAACCAAAACGTGGGTAAACTCTTTGCTTTGTTTTCCCTATTTCCCTACATTTAGTGCTGAACTTAAACGTAAGGACAATCTTCGCCTCATTTCCCTACATTCAATGCTGAACTTAAACGTAGGGATACCCGTCGACCTGCCTTCCCTATTTCCCTATATTAAGTGCTGAACATGTGAGGACAATCTTCGCTTTGCTTCCCTATTTCCCTACATTTAGTGTAAACTCTAAACGTAGGGAAAGCCTTCGCCTTGCTCTCCCTATTTCCTACATTTAGTGCAGATCCGAAACGTAAGGAAAGTCTTCGCCCTGCCTTCCCTATTTCCCCACATTTAGTGCTGAACCTGAACGTAGGGAAGTCTTCACCCTGCCTTCCCTATTTCCCTACATTTAGTTTACATGCGAAACGTAGGGAAAGTCTTGGCCGTGCTTTCCCTATTTCCCTGCATTTGCTGCTGAACCCGAACGTTGGCAAAGTCTTCGCCTTGATTTCCCTGTTTCCCTACATTTAGTGCTGAACCTGAATGTAGGGAAAGTCTTCGCCCCGCATTCCCTATTTCCCTACATATAGTGCTGGCTCTAAACGTAGGGAAAGTCTTCGCCCTGCCCTCCCTATTTCCCTACATTTAGTGTAGATCAGAAACGTAGGGAAAGTCTTCGCCTTGCTTTCCCTATTTCCCTACATTTAGTGCTGGCTCTAAACGTTGGGAAAATCTTCGCCCTGCCTTCCCTATTTCCATACATTTAGTGCTGGCTCTAAACGTAGGGAAAGTCTTCGCCCTGCTTTCCCCATTTCCCTACATTTAGTGTAGATCCGAAACGTAAGGAAAGTTTTCGCCTTGCTTTCCCTATTTGCCTATATTTAGTGCTGAACCTGAACGTAAGGAAAGTCTTCACCTTGCTTTCCCTATTTCCCTACATTTAGTGCTGAACCTGAACGCAAGGAAAGTCTTCGCCTTGCTTCCCTATTTCCCTACATTTAGTTCTGAACCTGAACGTAGGGAAAGTCTTCACCTTGCTTTCCCTGTTTCCCTGCATTTAGTGCTGAACCTGAACGCAAGGGAAGTCTTCGCCCTGCTTTCCCTATTTCCCTACATTTGGTGTTCACACCAAACGTAGGGAAGAAAATTTTGTGGGGAAGCACTTCCCTATTTCCCTACGTCCCTTTTTCCCTACAATTAGGGTTACCCCATTTTAGAGCCATGCTGAACGAAGTTGGATGTTGGCCCTGATAGTGGCAGCTTTAAAGATAACCAATACTGTTTTGCAGCTCTGTTGCCTATGATAAATTTGAAAGAGATTGCAGCCTAAGTTATGTGTAATGTTCATCTTGTTAATTTTTTTGTACGATTTGCTTGCGTATTCATTTTAATATGGCTCAATTTGGCATAGTCATCATACTATGATTCATAGTTCAGAATTTTATCTGAGCACTTGGTTAAATTACAATTCAATATTTGCGAACAGGTGATCAACTCCTGACCGCGGAGATATAAAATGTGTCTATTGTAAAGATTGAAATTTAATACTCACTTCAATTCTCCATCTATCTGGTCAATTTTGTTTGAACTACTTACCTACCTAGTGTTTCAATGGTTTCCACTTCATAATTTAATTAAGGTAGAACGTATACTTTTAAGGTGTATTTGATAAAGCGTCTATTTTGCCTCAAGAGACAAAATCAGTACTGAAGTTATTTTGTCAATAGCTGCACACATTTGTTTGAAGTGATCACATGACAAGTTTGGAATGTATGACCTACATAGCTGACTGTAATGTCTAATTTAAATGTGGGCAAGCTTTTAGTGGCTGCTTGTCTATGTTGTGTAAAGACCAGACTAAGCCATAACTTTAAACCTCAACATGTTGTGTCTCTGTATTGTACTAGTCACATGACCATTTCAACCATTTGTGTCCTATCAAAGGGAAAATAGCCACGACATATATTTTGTGTCATGAGGCAAAATAGACAGTATCTTTTTAGCATGAGTTACTTGGAACTTTTTGGAGTGTTAACAGGAGTCGGAGTTGATGTTTTAAAATTTTTCAAAGTCGGAGCAAGAGCAGGAGTCTAAAGCGTGGAGTAGAGTCGGAGTCTGAAAAATGTGAGACTCTGCTCATCTCTGTAATAAAGGCAGTCGCTGTAGGTTCGCCGCCTGTCACGTGACACTAATCATGCACGATGAGTGTGCACAAGACCAAGGGTGCACTGCACAACCTGCGGCTGAGACCAGCCCGTGGTCTAGTGGTTAGTGTGTCCGCTTTGATGTTGGTAGGTCGAGAGTTCGATTCTCGGCCGGGTCTTACCAAGACCTTGTAAATTCAATTGGTACTGCAGCCTTTGTACGGCGTGCTGAAGAGATGCAGGGAACACACCCAGAACACAAAAACAAAACCAGACAGGGTTGCAAGATGGTGCCAAATTTAGCAAATATTGCAAAAAATCTGTTTTCCAAAAAATTTGCCGATTTTATTTGGCAACATTTTTTAATGCCCAAAAATTTGCCATTTTTGAAACACCAGCTGTGACTATTAAATAACAAAATTTATCAAATTACATACCAAAACTTTAGAAAGAACAGCTCAGATGATGTGTTTGAATATGATTTATTGCTTGAGGAATTGCTGTAATTGTTGGAGTGTTTCATTTGATTGACAACCACTGAATTTATTTTAAAATTGACCTGGTGTTACTGTGTTTCAGGTCTCGCTGTACTTAGGTTTATGTGCATTTGTAATGATCCTGTAAATAACGATCACAACCGAAATGTATTGCTTTTGGTTTTCAACTAAGCCTGAAATATTACTTAAAGCTTTTAACTGTGAATCATAAGGAATCATTTTCCAGCCAAGAATCAGGGTCTGTGATCTAGATCAGTGTCTCTCAGATTTTTAATTTCAACTCCCCTTTTCATTCCTGACACGTTGTTTTCACCCCCAAGCCTGATAGAGCAAACATAAGGGAAGGTAGTAAATTTAAATTATTTTATTTAAAGAAATTATTAGCCTATATAGCTGAACCATGCAATAAAATAGCTGAAGTAAGCAACTGTATTATGAGTCTATGACGCTAATATTTTGTTCAGAATTAATGTGAAAAAATCGGCACTGTAGCCGGGCACATAGACGAAGCAGAGTAAAAATTTAATGGATAAATTGCTTTAGGCCACTGAAGATTACTCAATGATCGATTGGTGGTTGAGCAGTTTTGCCCCCTTTGTTGTATTGATTTCCCCCCTATTACCCTGAGGATATTTTTCACCTACTGAGCACGCATTTTGATTCCCATGAAACAGACCTTTTCTTAATTGTAAAACTAAAAAATTTAAAAGTTTGGAAAAAATCCGAATTGAAAAAAAACTATGAAATGCATATTGCCAAAAAATTAACATTTTTTAATGAAAAAAATATTGCCAGTTTCGAAATTTTTTTGCCAAAAATTAGGCGAACACTTGCCATATTTTCTGTTAAGCATCTGGCAATCCTGAAACCAGACTGTGTCTAAACTCAGTCGTGGTGCTACAAGACCATTGTAGTTATACAGAGCCAACAACAAACCACCATCTCAAAAAAAGAACCCCGTATGGCTGGATGTGGCCTTCGATAAAAATTGATGCGGCTGTGCACATGATTATGTAATTTAAAATATAAAAGTTATGGTGGCAGTGCATTATTAAAAACTCTTTGTCTACTCTATGAGTATACAGTACTCAGTAGAAAAAGAAGGCCAAACAAACGTGTGGAAGCAGGGCAGGCTCAGTGTGTGAAAGCAGAACAGAAACAATGCAAAATATAAAATATCTTGAACTCATTGGCGGCCGTAATTCATAAAAGTAAACGTAATGCAGCTGGCAATAGCGAAAAGGTTGTGCAGCCCTGCATTAGACTGTACTATGCTTGCTAGTAGCGTACTAATTGCCTAAACACTAAAGTTAAACCTAAACCCCAAATCTAAAGCTAAGCCCTAAATGTAAACCTAAAGCCAAAAGTTTTTGAAACTTTTTTAAAAAGTAAATAAAAGCCAGACCCATGAAAAGTGCAACGTCTGACAATCGCTGAACCGACAACCACTTACTTACATAGCTGGCATAAACACTTCCTCTGGACTACGTGCAAGGTATCATTTGTGTGATGAACTCTGCCTTTTATTCGAACTGTGTCACGTGACAGGCAGTAGATGAATCATTTTTTTTAATGAAGGTCTGCCTGCAGTCCTATAGCCACTACCCACAACAAAACAGAAAAAATGGATGTTTTGTAGACTAAATGTCAATAGCACAGCTTTGATGAGATTAGCGTGGTGTTATGTTGCACATTGCTTGAAACCTCTGAAGGCAATTATAGATTTACTCATAGCCTTCCACTGACCTACCTTATAGGGTAAATATGGTAAGCTGAAAAATGTTCATTTAATTCACAATTGCAGAGCTTGCTATCAATCTTAGCAAAGGTTGGCCTTATGCAATTACAGCAGTGGGTCAGTGGCATTTTTACCACCCCATATTTTAAATTATTGTTCAAAGTCACATGTGATGGGTAAGAACACTGGGAAGAAAAGAAAATTTCAAGTACAAAAAAAAGACGTTTTTCAGCGATTGAATTTTCTCTACCAGGTGAGATCACGCCTAGTTGAATAGACATGGCAAAATGTCTGAGGTTGTTATAAGAATTTTTGTTTTGTAATTTTCCCTATGTCATGATATGTTGCTTGGCAAGCAAAAACCTTATACCTTTCCTTTAGAAGCGATATACAATAATGGTAAGATAGATATAGAGTGAATTAGTCATGCCCATTGCTCAAATTGACAGACTGTGTTATGGACTCACTCATAGCAAGAAACTAGAATGGAAAGTGCAGCATTACATGGGCTTATACTGCATAGCTTTTTTTGTGCTCCTCAGCAAGTCTGCAAAGATTTGTTACACATGTTAATGGTGTTTTGATGAGTGTCATACCATAAAAACAAAATGTTTTGTTGTAGTAGTGTACAAGCTGTGTTTGATTGACAATTGCTCTGGATTCTTTAGGAATATTGGTTGAAATTGCTTAAATAAGTGGGAAAAGTTGGGCCTATGCACTGATTAACTGCTGACTTTATCTTGTGCTGATGGGAATGGAAGTGAAGCTGCTGGACGCTGAAATCTATTTAATTTAACTTTTCTCTAGTAGTGATGATTTTCACTTGCACAAAGGAAGGTTCTTGATTACCAATATCCGACTGAGGCAAATGCCATGATTACAGGTAGGGCATTTTAACTGGATAAACATGCAGTACTGGTCATTGCATAAAAGAAAAATAAGGACTAGGCTGTCTTCTTGTACCTTTTCACTTAGTCTATATACTGTCTTTCATTCCATGTTCCTACATTAAAATAGCCCTGGGTGAAATAAAACTAAGTGATTGCATGCCATCTAAAGGAAACCATCTTTTACAAAGCTGTGTTTACTGTTTTTTGTGCATTTCACAATCAAAATAATAATTGCATTGATGCATATATGCAAGATCTTAATGACAATTTGTTTTCAAAAGTATGCAACAAACTGTTATTATTGGCAACAAGCTGTCAACCATGTAAAATTACAGTTCATTAAATGATATTATGCAAGGAGTTAAGTGTTCAATTCAACATCAAGAAACCGTTTTGTTGACTGCTGTCTTTGTGTTTAAAGGTGGTGATAAAAACTCAATATTTTCTTCCAAACAAAATAGTATGAGTGCTCACTTTTAGAAAGGTGGGCAGTGTATGCACTGATTAAGTATGAATTATTTGTGATTAGTAAATATGAGCTGAGCAATTGCTCACCTATTCATAACTGTTTTCATGGCAGTCCATTTCAATTAAAAGTCATGTCTTTAATACTGGAGTGGGGAACCTGTTTACTATCCTGGGCTGCATAAATTATGGATTGTCGCTGGTGGGCCGCAAATAGCAATCAAGTTTATCCTAAAATTCTACCTTTATCTTGATAATAGGATAGAAGCTTCTTACGACATACTATCTGCAATCTGCTTATCATGGAGCTTCGTTTTGACACAATTTTACACTCTAAATTGGATAACGAAAATCCTGATGTGGGCCATATAAAATGTTCACATGGGCCACTGTTTCCTTACCCCTGTTTTGCTAGATACCTCTTTTGTGTAGTTGGATTCAAAAGTAGTGTTGTTTTATGCAGGAAGTGATTGATTGTTTTAGTTTTGTGGATGGCAAACAAAAAAAGCTATGCTTGTACTCTGTTCAGTTTGGCATGTTTTTATACTGCATGTATTAAACCAAGCTGACGCTAACTGAAAAAGAAGCTTGACCTTTAGTAGATGTTTTCTCAGAAACCCTCATTTTCAAACTGCATTTTGAAAATGTATATAGTTCTGCAAATGCGCTGCTGTTTTTGAAAATATATGTTATTTCTAACCAAACTAAGGGTTAAAGTTACTTTGCTTTTCCTATTTTAGTTATGCAGTATAATTTTAGTCAAGTTATTTGTTGTTATGGCCAAATTGTCTAAGTTGCTATCTGGCCTGGTATAGATTGAAGACAACTTTTTCACAAAACTCTATATACTAAATGGACAGCATAGCACATTAATGGATTTAAAAGAGAGTTGCAACATACTATCTTGTTCTAGCATATTACCACAGAAGCAAGATCCAGGCATAAGTTTTTAATTAGGAATTGGATAATCATGTGTACATGTGATATTGACGAGATATTTTAGCATCAAGACACCACAAGGGCAGTTGCAAAGTCTTTTACTAGGAAATTGATTTCGCCTCAGTGACGCACCCTCAGTCCAGTAAATTGCAAGCAAAAACGTACAAGTGAAATGATGAAAAAGACTAAAGCAAGACTTAGAGAAAGTACGCAGACTACAGTAACAAACACACGCTATCTCCATAAAGCTGCTATAACCAAAGCCAACATTACTGGATGCGTCACTGACGCGAAATCGATATCCTGGTAAAACAATGCACGAACTGTGGACATGTGCAATCAGAATAATCGCAAAGTTATGAAAGCAGTGCATGGCAGGATGATTCCTCGAAGGAATCGAATAACACAAGAACACAAAAACGGTTAGTCATAGCCCATTACAGAGTAGGTGTTCGTTGATAAAACACTGTCAACACTGAAACAGTGCGCCAACTTCAACTGCATTCACTCATCTTCACATAGGAATCCAGCAATGGGAGAGAAAGAAACACATTATAAGATCAGGTTTTGAAGTAAACGGCTAGAAAAGTCTGGAGCAGGTGCTCAGCGTCACACAAACGTGTAATTTGTTTTGATCTAAGGTTTCAAATGTTCTTGCGAGACATTCAGCTTGAGGCTGACAACCGTTTTTTTTAACTAAATTTGAAGCATGTTTTGGCGGTTAATATTTCACTAGTTTTGTATATTCACTTTTTTTGCGTGTTTGGCTTGTACACATCCTCGAATGCTGGGGTGATAGAGAAATCACAAGAAAATGCAGAAATTACGAGGCGCCACGAAACACACCGAATCTTTGGTTGTTTGTTTTTGACGAAGCTCCGTTGAAGTCATCGCTTAAGCGCGCTCTCCGCGGATGCGACGTGCCTGCTGGATATCCTTTTCGAATGATTGTGACGCGCTTGGCGCGGATAATAAAAACAAGACAGGAAATTAATTTCGTTTTGCTTCTTTGGGATTATTGCATGTCGTTTATGTAATAAATATACGTGACACCACGTTATGAACGTTGTCTGTTATAAACAGGGTCTGTTATGAACGTGATCTATTATGAACGGGTCTGTAATGAGCAGGACTGTTTTAAAAGGGAACCATAACTTCCACATTTAACAATATTTTTTCCGTTTCCTTCAGGCTGCACACATGGCATTGACTATCACACCACATAACATTCCTCTGTCAAGACAGTACGTTCATACGATGGTGACTTGTGCTCTGAAGAATGTGATTCGTTTGTAAGTTGTTGCAATGCTTTTATTTCTTTTGCAAAATGTTTTTCTAAAGTGGTGGGTACCCTGGTTATTGTTGTTAATGAAAGCATGGATCAGTAGATTTACAACAATTGTCCATGTTGTTCACATTGCTCTTAGCCCATTATATGACAAGATTCTGTGTACTGTTCAAAATATATCTTTAATCAATTATTGCAAAACACATGTCTTGAACAAGAGGAATTCTTTTTATTCATTTGTTCCGCTCACGTGCAAGATCCTTATTCCATCTTTAACATTATCAGTATGTTACCCTGAAATGCTGGTTGACTTGAATCATATGCAAAAACTCTATACTGTTTTTTCTAAAGGTATCTTATTTTCAAACGGGAAACCTGTTAAAGGTGGAGAGTTCTGTAATGCATTGGCAGCAGTTGATTTAGTTATTTTTCTGAATACCGGAAAATTGTGGTTTTTGCAAGACAGCCGTTGTTTTAAAGATCCATTGTCGAATATAAAATCGTTCGCGGCATGTAGTTAGATTTGGGCTCATTTTTTACGAAAATGAAATATTGAAGAAGAAAGGTAAAGAGTTCTTTCTGCCTTCCAGAACTATGCTTTTGTTGCACTGCATAGCAACTATTTTCCTAAATTTTATTCTTAATATAAACTTTTTCAGGAGTCCTCACATAAAGCGAACTATCTGCAAGCGTTGTCATTCTCTACTACTGCCAGGGGTCACATCCAAAGTTAGAGTAAATGGTAATGTCTGGTGTGATGATTTTAACTGGATCCTGTGTGTTAGGATATGCCACTCACGCAAAACTAAAGCATTTTTCTAACAGTATGTCAGGTATTCCAGTTAACAATTAGTTCTTAAATTCAAAACAACCATTAAATAAGCTGCACTCGGAAGAACGTATTAGGTTCGTAAATCGTTTAAAGCGGATGACAACTTAGAAAAGGCGTTTTTTGCTGTGTGAGCTTCGGTATTATGGCTCTATGATCATCACCTTGTTGCTAATAACAATTTTGCACCACATTTAATTCGTGTTTGCAAACCGTTTTCGTGAATTCGCGGGGAAGGTGCGAAAATCAGGTGTAGTCGACGGCGTAGAGAGCGGAACAACGTCAGTTAAAAATGGTCTCAGTGTTGTGACCAGAAAGTTAACGCTCTAAGAAATTGTGATGCAAATTTTGTGATGCCACTTATGCGATTTAACGCTCAAAATATTATTAACATTCGAATTTTTCTGCAATAATGGCGGTGGACCTCAGTGACGAAACCACTTATATATTACGGGATAACTCGCAACCGATATATCGTGAGCCTAACGGATTACTGATGCAAATCGCCCGGTGGGGCTTGTCAAGCATGAATTCCACAAAAAATGATACAATCGCGCAGGGCCGCAACCAGCTGAAATTTTCGAGGGGGGTGCAAAATGTTTGTCACTTGATGTTGAATCTAACATATAAAACACTTATTGGTGCTTTCGAAATGTTTTTTAAAATTTTGGGGGGAAGAATTGCCCGATTGTGGGTCTGCAATCGCGACAGTCCTTTCATTTCAGATACCAACAGGGGAACAGTAGGACATGTAGCAATACCGAAGGTTGTCACCTGGTGTTTGTGTCGTTGACGACAAAAATAAGCTTTTGTTTTTAAGTTGAATAAATGTTTATCTGGATAGTTTCGTTTTAATCGTTATCGCGTTTGAATTGGGCTGAAATTGCAGACATTTCCGTATAAATTCGCCAATTCAATTTGAAATAGGCCTAATGGCCCTAGGCCCACCGTGAGCCATGGAGTTTTTCTAGACGTCTAATCACAACAGCGTGGGAACACATTGATTGTATTCAGTAGTTAGATCTCACTGCATTGCATACAGAAAACAGTTCGCTACTTTAGAATGTGTGTATGTTTAAGCATATAAAAGCATAGCCAATGTTCGGTAGAGTGCTCCGTACAATTTTTACCAAAATGTATCTGAGCCACGTAATTTGCGTGGTATGGTTTGTTCGGGTTGCTAATATAACAAATACATGGTTACCATCAGTTATAGGCTGAGTGTGGCGGGCTCTGGGCAATTCAGGCTCATAAATATGGACCGTGCTATTTCTACTTGGAGAACCCGTGGAATAGTATTCCAGACGGTTCAATGACTATTGAGACCACGTTCATTTGAGACCACGTTCATTTGAGACCACGTTCATTTGAGACCACGTTCCTTTGAGATCACGACATTTGAGATCACGACATTTGAGACCACTTCATTTGAGACCACGTTCATTTGAGACCTGTTCATTTGAGACCACAGTCATTTGAGACCACAGTCATTTGAGACCACAGTCATTTGAGACCACGTTCATTTGAGACCACAGTCATTTGAGACCACAGTCATTTGAGACCACAGTCATTTGAGACCACAGTCATTTGAGACCACATTCATTTGAGGCCACATTCATTTGAGGCCACATTCATTTGAGGCCACATTCATTTGAGGCCACATTCATTTGAGGCCACATTCATTTGAGGCCACATTCATTTGAGACTACATTAATTTGAGATCACATTCATTTTACGCCATGTTAAAGTGAAGCTGTTTTGATTTACTGTGTATCACTTTTTATGATCTGCCTTTCACTTTTTTGTGGGAGACCTGAAGTTTTCCAAGCTGACTATTCATTTGAAATTTTGCAAGGTTACGCCCTTCCGTGTCCAGGGGTGGCTCACGCTGGTTTGCAAATGCACCCGCACTCAGGGCCGGATCAGGGGGTGGGCATCGGGGGTAATTGACCAAGGTCCCTCACTCCAAGGGGGTACCCCGTGATGATAATTGTTTGTTTTAAATATAATACTCCTTTGAAAAATTGTGATTCGGAAGCGATACAAGAATACAAATTTATATTCCGATGTTGCAGTGAGAAGGCCTACATCTATTGATTTCTCTGCAATTCTGACTTGCTGCCAGTTTTTGTAGTCACTACTGAATGTAAATATTTTTGTTTTTGTTCAATGCAAATATATTTGAATTTTACTTGTAACTTTTTTCTAATAATCGGTCTTTTGACATGAGTATGATTAGCTACTCGTGCATCACGCCTACTGCACAAAGTCGCGAACACGATAATATTGGTGTGCTAAAGCTAGTCCTGCTGTGGTTGCTGTTTAGTGTATGGAAGTGGTTTTAAAGTGGTTGTCATTTGTTTCAAGCACCCCTGACATTAAATAGCTGTACAAACAAATGTATTTATTGGTAAATTTATTGATCAAACTTTCCATGTTGCAGTGCGCGTAAGGGCTTGCGCCCCCTGGAAATATATTCACGCCCCCTGGGGTAGCGCGCCGGCCCGTTAAGAACCATTGGTATGTACTATAGTATCAAAACGCTCCCGTAACTTCTTGTGTCGTCTACTCTAGAGGTTGCCCAGCCGAACTGTGGCCTTTGTTTCATCATAAAGACAACGTATGGTGGAAACGCACTTTTCTTCCTATGGCTACCATCATTGTGTAACATCCTAAACACATGAAAGTGGTAATGTCAAGCCATCTGCACCATATGCTATGCGTGTTCCGTCAGAAAAGGTTTTCATCAGTCGATTTGTAGAACGAAAGAGCAGAAAACGAGATTACAGTGTTTAGCTAGCGCGATGCTGAAAATTGCAATGTCTTCAGGAGCTAAAATGCGCAAAGTTTGTAAGGAGGCAAAGCGCAAGAATCTGGCGGTGTTAGCTAAAACCTCGCGACTGAATCGTATTTTTTTTTTCAGCAAACCTTTCAAGCTGCAACGTTAATGCAGTGGTGTTAACCAGAGTACCTGAAAATGTAGGTGGAAATCACAACATAAGCTTCGAAGCACCTTTCACACTTAGCGTGGCTGGCCATATTGACATGTTCTTTTTCCGATGTTTTTGTTTGTATCTCTGGCTTCTTCTTGTTCGGGTTAATGTTGTTTCTTGCCGAGTCACTCTCTAGCCTGTGAAATATCTCTTCTTTGTAAGAATACAATCCAGTGTTTGTATCAAAAACTATCTTCTCGCAGCTAAGTGTATGTGCATTTGAGTAAGCACATTCTCGACTACCACAAAAAACAAACGAGAACGTTGCGAATCAGCGAAAACGTAATTTTAACAAACGGTCACGTCAGGAAATACGTGATAGGGGCCCTAGAGTGAAAATTGCCCCGGGCCCCCTACCAATTAATTCGGCTC
>Ga0210059_1011559_pt1 | contig 13480 bp, 7 predicted proteins | sample Ectturendosymbi2_FD_188042 | JGI IMG/M metagenome (GOLD analysis project Ga0210059, IMG submission 188042) | Ecteinascidia turbinata endosymbiont from Florida, USA - Sample 2 (SPAdes) (version 2) | ecosystem: Host-associated > Tunicates > Ascidians > Unclassified | place: Key West, Florida...
TTTGCTTTCACGTGAAGTGTCTTGACAAATCTTCAGAACCAATCTTGTTTACAAAAACAAGAGAGGAAGAAAATGTTGCTGACATCTTCGTGGACATGCTTGAGAAGGAAATTGACCGAGTTTGGTCATCCGAAGTGAAAGAGATGTTTTTTTTCCAAAGATGACCGGGCAAAGTTTGAAAAAGCAAGAGAGTGCTGGATTTGCCAGAAACCATTTGAAGGTGGTGATGATAAAGTGAGAGATCATTGTCACTTTTCCGTACAATTCAGAGGAGCAGCTCATAATAACTGTAACCTGCGTTTCAGTAAACCGAAACATGTGCCAGTGATATTTCATAACCTTTCAGGTTACGACTCACATCTCTTCATCAAGAATCTTGGGAAAACACAAGGTCAGATTGACTGTATCCCAAACAATGAGGAGAAATATATAAGTTTCTCGAAAAGCGTTAACGACGAAAACAAGAAATTCAAATACAAAATTCGCTTTATTGATTCTTTTAAATTTATGTCAAGCAGTCTTGACAAACTTGTACACAATCTCGAACCGGATCAGTTCAAAAACTTGAAGGAACAATTCAGCGACATTGAATTGTTGGTGCGAAAGGGAGTCTTTCCATATGATTGGTTTGACTCTCTGGAAAAACTGTCAGAAAGAAATCTTCCACCAAAGGAGTCATTTTATTCAAAGTTGAATGACTGTGATATCACAGACAAAGACTTTGAACATGCACTGAAGGTGTGGAAACATTTCAAGATGATAACTTTCCGAGAATATCATGATCTGTATCTCAAGACAGACGTTATTCTGCTTGCAGATGTCTTTGAAAATTTCAGAAATGTTTGCATGAATAAGTATGAATTAGATCCAGCATGGTATTACACCGCACCTGGGTTGGCTTGGGATGCTTGTCTGAAAAAGACGGGGGTTCAACTTGAACTTCTTTCTGATCCGGATATGCTTCTGATGATTGAGCAAGGCATTCGTGGAGAAGTCTCAATGATTTCAAAACGATACGCCGAGGCGAACAATAAATATATGGGTGAGAAATTCAATCCGAATGAAAAATCAAAATTAATCCAATATCTTGACGCTAACAATCTCTATGGTTGGGCAATGAGTTTGCCGCTGTCTGTGAGAAGTTTCAAGTGGATAACAGATTTGAAAAATTGGAGAGAATTTTCTGATCAAGAGGGGAGAGGATGTATTCTTGAAATTGACTTGGAATACCCAAAGAAACTTCATGATTTGACAATGGATATCCACTCGCTCCAGAGCGGATTGAAATCAATAAAGTCGAGAAACTTATTCCCAACCTGAATGAAAAGAAGAAATATGTTCTTTATCACAAAAATTTGAAACAATATTTGGATCTTGGTTTGAAACTAACGAAGATTCACCACGGAATCTCCTTTGACAAAAAAGCATGGTTGAAACCATACATTGAGTTGAATACGAACCTTCGTTCCAAGGCACAAAACGAGTTTGAGAAAGATTTTTTCAAACTCATGAACAACAGCGTCTTTGGCAAGATGATGGAAAATATCCACAACCGGGTGAATATTCGGTTGGTCAATAACCAAAAGTCTTTGAAAAAATGTGTGGCAAAACCAAACTTTGATCGCTGCACTGTATTTGATTATAATCTTGTCGCAGTGCACATGAAGAAGACAGAATTGGTTTACAATAAACCTGCATACCTTGGAATGAGTATTCTGGATTTGTCAAAGACCTTGATGTATGATTTTCATTATAATTACATCAAGAAAAAACTTCAGCTCGAAGGTGAATCTGCTGTTCACGGACACTGACAGTCTTTGCTATGAAATCGAAACAGATTTTTTCAAAGATATTTCAGCCGACGTCAAAGAAAAATTTGACACTTCAAATTTCTCACCAAACCATCCTTCAGGTATTCCAACAGGAATCAACAAGAAAGTTCCAGGAATGTTTAAAGATGAGGCTGGAGGGGAAATCATCGAAGAGTTTGTTGGCTTGCGAGCGAAGCTCTACGCAATCAAGAACCTCGATGGTGAAGAAGAAAAAAAGTGTAAGGGTGTCAAGAGAAATGTCATAAGAAACAAAATTTCTTTCAATGATTACAAAGACATCTTGTTCTCAGGAAAAGAAGTGTTGAGGTAGATGAATGTCATTCGAAGTCGCCAACACAACCTCTCCACAGAACAAGTACATAAAATAGCTCTCTCTGCCAATGATGACAAGAGAATAATTCAACCCGACAAAATAAATACCTTAGCTCTCGGCTTTCGGAGATGAGGCGCCCTAGGAGGACGGGGACAAGGGTAGGACAAAATAGGGGCAAAGGGGACAGAGACAGGGGCACAAGAAAAGTGTGTTAGAATGAACAAAAGCCCTCTACTCTCGAAATATCAAGAAAAGCATTTCGGATATCCTTATCCGTATCCAGTAGAGATGGCACAGTCCAAGATTTTTCAGGACCGAACTGCCCATAGCCTGCAATATCCAGTCCATTAACCGCCCGTGGACCGAGGACATTTATTTTTTTTCAAACCAGCTCGACATGGCCTGCTAAACAATTGGCAGACTTGTCTATTTTGTCTTCTGAGGCAAAATATCTACCAGGTCTATATTGCCTTCTGAGGCAAATAATAATGATAATAAGATTTTATTGTGGACTCATGGTCCATATCACAGACACAAAAGCACAAAAAAGCTAGCTATACATCAGCACACATTACAGAAACGGTGTTTGCACATGACCAACATTGGGATGAGCAAAGTACTATCCTCACCACAGCTGTATCGCCATTCGCAAGAGCACAGAAAATGGATAACCATACAGTAGCGCATCACACAACCAGTATTAGTACATGTCCAACCTTGAGAGGAGCAAAACACTTTCCCAGCACTTCTTACTTTTTTTAATACTTGGTGTGTACACAGTCTCCACACACTTTTACTACACAAAAGCAAAACTGATGAGACGCAAATACCGAAACAATTCACGAAGAACTACTGCATTCCGTCTCCACCGTACAGGAGTGTTGAATAATTGAGGAAAAATGAAGATTTGCAAAAAGCATCAGACATTCGAAGCGATTGAATAAAAAAGTTGGATGAAGATGTGCATCGTATAAAAAATCGATACAAGTTGTTCCTCAACACGGCATCAAAGGTCCTGACACAATGGCTAACCTGGTGCGGGCTTAGCCAAAATATCTGCTGAGACTATTTTGCCTTTTGTGGAACATGATTGGTTGAAGTGGTCATGTCATGTTGCAAGCAAAATATACAATGTTACATATTTGGATTAGTGTGTAAGAGTAAAACTCTAAGCATAAGACCCTGAACCTAAAACCCCAAAACTAAAACATCAAACCTAAAACCCTAAATCTAAAAATAAAACCCTCAACCTAAAAATGAAACCCCAACCTAAAACCCTCAACCAGTCCCATTGCCACAAGGTAGCTTTGCTGGGCTTAGCCCCTCCAAAAAAAGCTCCAAGCTGTAATATGAAACACCACTGTATAAATCAGTGGAGTTTTTGTCAATTTTGGAATGTCAAAACCCTTGCACAAACGTAAAACCACCCTAGTGATGACTTTCTGGCGTCGGTTCTGCTCTCAACCTACACAAGCCTAAACCTAAAACCATGAACCTTAATCCCGAAACGTAAACACCTAAACCTGACACACCTACAGCACGCCATCAAAACGTCGCATATTACGTTCCCTCCAACAAGCCACTCAGCACCCATATTGCTGACCGCCACGCTCACGCAAGAAGTTGGCACCATACACGAATTAAGTTTCTTAAAAGTGTGCCTGGACTTCGCCCCCACATATCACCTGCAGCAATCAGTTTAAACGGACAGGAGCTTACAAATTGATCTGTTTGGAACGATATTAAAGCGCGCTGTACGCTCCAGAATCAGGGGAAAACCCTTTTGAGAGGAGAAATGAAAGTGGAAAACGCGTAGGGCGCATGATTGTAGGCTACTGTACCGCTGATTCCAGCTGGTAAAGACAGCACAGCAGCACGTGCCCTGCCTAAATGCTATCCTCTTTAGAGATGAAGCTGTGCTTGTAAGCTACGTTGTTTGTTCAGCCTAGAACATTGGTTCTAGGTTGAGCTTCCTGTCACTGCTGAGCGTGACGCAGTTGCGAGCAGGTGCAGAAAAAAAGCTTACACAGTATTACAGGGGCAAAATTGCAGCCTACCATTACCAATGGTTAAGTTGCAGTGGATAACATTGTGTCATAGTAGGTGTTGCTTGGTACATCCCTGCCGGAATTACTGCACATAAAATTATACAAACTTTTGTTGTTGCAGCCATGAAAGGTAGTGGTGATGATGTCAGATACTGTAGCAATTAGACCTGTTTGAATATAAAAAATATTTTGCCTGTGCCATTAGGCATTACTAACAAAATAATGGCAGTGGCTCCAGATACACCTGTGGATCTTGAAATTTTGAAACGTATTAGTACACCAACTGTGACGTAACAGTAACCCGCGACGAGAGTGAAGTAGTCTTGGTAGAAACGAAGTAAATGTAAAAGATAAATCCTAAACCTAACCTTAACCCTAACGGCAGCCCTAATCCTAACCTAACCTAAACCTAACCTAAACCTAACCTAAACCTAACCTAAACCTAACCTAAACCTAACCTAAACCTAACCTAAACCTAACCTAAACCTAACCTAAACCTAACCTAAACCTAACCTAAACCTAACCTCCTCACCCTAACCTAATGCTAACCTAACACTAACCCGTAAAGGTAACACGTACACCTGAAAAAAAGAAAAGAAATAAAAAAATTAAGTCGGCAAGGTGAGAGTCGAACTTAAAACCATTGCCAGTTAGAAGTCTGCGAAAGTCAAGCTGTGGTTCAGCTGGAATGTTTTATTTTTTATCAACAATTATGAAACTTTTGGAACAATGTATTTGGTTTCTTTTTCCATGGCAACCACAAAGTACATAGCACACACATGGCCAAAAACAGCTTTTGATTTCCTTTTGTGTCTTTTAAAGAAAGGTGCTTGTATTTCATTACTTCGTGTCTAATTGTTGTAGAACTTTTGTCTAGTAAGTGTTTCCATTGTTTTGGTTCTTCAATATCTAGTCTATGTGACAATTTCCTGACCAAATCATACTTAAAGAAGTGACTACGGATACGCCTGTCCTGATGCAATTCAAATAAAACGGGTCAATTTGTCATTCAAATTGCGTGGATCTCGTAACGTAACGGTTATGCATTATGGTTACAATGCCAATGATTCTCGGTTCGACTCTCATCTTGCCGACTTTCGTTTTGTTTTTTCTTTACTCTTTTTCAGGCTTAGATGTAACGTTTACGGGTTTGTGTTAGGTTGGGGTTAGGGCTATGGTTAGGGTTGAGGTTAGGTTTAGGGTTTATATTTTACGTTTAGTTCGTTTCTATCAAGCCTACTGCACTCTCGTCGTGCGTTACTATTACATCACAGGTAGCGCATTAATATGTTTTCAAATTTCAAGATCCACAGGCGTATCCGTAGCCACTGCCTATTAATAACATGTAGTGCATTTAGAAACCGTCAAGTTCTTAGCAATGACACAGAAAAGATCTTCATTTCAACAGGTCTAACTGCAATTTGACATTATCACCATTACTTTTCATGGCTACAAGAAAAAACAGTTATATCATGGAAGTGGATATACGTTTGCTAACAGTGACACAGTTCGAATAAAATGGTGATTTGTCACCCTAGTGGCACCGTCATGGTAGTCGAGCGGACGCGTGTACGTCTACTGTGCTAATGGTTTTCAGTTCAGCTCTCACCATCATCTGGCAAACTTGGTTTTGATAGTACTAGTTGCACTCACAAGAGCCGAGTTTTCACTTGTTTTTTTTTTAATTTTCGAAACTTTTTGTTCAGATTTACAATTAGGTTTAGGGTTTGGTTTAGTACTTTTCTACCAAACGTAGTGCAGTCTATTGCACACTTGTCATGCATTAATAGTGTCACATTACAGGCGGACGAATAAGTTTTCAAAAATGAAGGCCCACTAGCAGACCTATATAGACTACTACTGCCTTGTAATATATGTTCAGTAATTATGGAAGGGATGTACCAAACAACACCTACCGTACACCATGATGCATTGTGCCACCTGCAGCAATCAGCCTAAACGGGCAGGAGCGTACAAGATAATACGTTTGGAACCTTGCTATTGCGCGCTCTACCTTCTAGATTGCGAGGGGAAAACCCTATTGAGAGCCAGAGTAGAATGGAAAACGTGCATGGTACAGTACTGTTTCGTGGTTCGGTAGTAGGCTACCTGGTTTGCCTGCTTCATGCCTTGCCTGAATGTTACTGTATCCTCTGTAATATTGAAAATTGTGTTTAGAGGATAAGCCTAGTACATCAAAAGTTAGCTTCAGGTTACGCCAAGAGTAATTAACACAAACAATGAGGAATGATTGATGAGCGTGACTTTTAAGTGAGTAGTACTTAGTTGTTGCTACAGAAAATAAACACTCCTAGCCTACTGTGAGCAAGAACAACTTCAAAGACGTTTTACCAAAAGCACAATTAAATTGCAGGCTACAAAATCTGGGTCTAGTGCAGAAAATCCCCAAAATACAGTAATCATTGTAGGCTAATGATAAACAAAATACAAATGCATATAAAGCATTGAATTTCTTTTCCCTAATTATGAATTTTTCGTTTCAAACTTCTTGTGCATAAACTAAAGGGAGATAGCCTATTATTGTTTATCTGCAAGTTACATGCCTGTTGATTGTCCACATGTAAATGTTACTATCATGTTACATGCTATTTTGTGAAGGATAACAAAAGACTGGACTTTATCCAGTTGTGTCAAATAAGAACACAAAAAGTTTGAAGAAAGGTAAGTGTTAGTCAAGTTGAGAAATTTGAATAACAAACAATTTTTGCACGGATAAATCAATCGAATTGTATCTACCTTAAGATCCAGTGCAACATTTAAACCACATGGCATAATAGATAAGATGTAACCACACATCTGATATTGCAATGTGCCATTCTGGAAAGCTTATGATGGCTGTCCCCATAGGTCAGTGGTTTTCAACCTGGGGATTGCAACCCTCGTAGAGGTGATTTGCCTTTTCAAATGGTTACGAGAGCTTCTAACAAATTGCATTCATAATTATTTCTATACTTTGTGTTGTGTAAATGGAGCCACTTTTTGTCATAGCCAAATTTTGGCTACCAAAACAATAGGATCACCTGAGAAAATGGTAACGTACTTTTCTTTTCAAATTCTTTGAAGTGTGATTTTGACCATTACGGTACTTTTATGTTTGGCAACACACGAATAACTTTGTGATATAAGAATGTGCTATATTTGTAAATTAGATAACTGATTGCAGTAGCAAACTTAGAAGTTAATCTGATACAGTATTCGATCAGTTGTGCTGTGAAGTGATTTGTATATGGCATGGGTCTCTCGCACTAATGTTGCCGTGTGCATGAAGTTAGTTAATGAATCTTTGTTGAAAATTAAATGGTGACATCGTATGTTTTTTGGTCATTCTGATTTTCTGTTGTGCAAATACAACTGCAATTGATATGCCTGACTGAAAATTTCAAGAGGGGTTGGAGGAGAACTAACATTAGTTACATTAAAATTTTCACTAGAGTTTCTAAGTAGAGATGGCGTGAGTGGCGCATGGTCTGTTTTTTGAACCAGCAAGCCGTTAACAATATTTTTAGCAGTTGGATGTCACCGGGCTGCTACCACCCTGTAATGATAGAAAAACTTTTAAAAGCTTTCATTTCGTTTTGACTCAAAAAGTGAAAGAAACCAAGTAACATTTTGTGAAAAACAGTTATGAATAGGTGATTTTATAGGCCTTTGTACGAAATCATTATGTATATTGTTTTAACAAAAAAAATGTTTTAGTGTGATATAAATCAACCATAAAACTATTTAGGGATTGTGTCTATTTTGCCACCAGCAGAAAAAGTTCTGCTGGGACTCTTTTGCGATTTGAACCGGATCCAGCTTTGTCCACATATGACAATGCGTTCATGACACTAAAACAGTGGATCCCAAAATATGGGTCACGCCGAGGGGATCTAAATGTGGGTTGTATATTTTCACCGTTACCACTGCTTGCCTTTGTCTGTCTGTAGTGTAGGTACTTGAGAAAAGAGGAGATGACAGTGAAAACGAACCCAACAACTTGCTGCTAAAAATCATCCATGCAATGATTATTTTTATCATTTGTTGTTTGAGGCATGGGTCACAAGGCTTCCAGCAAATTCAGATTTGGGTCACGCTCAAAAAGTTTGGGAACCGCTGCCCTAGCAGAATGGTGATCCTAGTCGAGGTGAAGTTTCTGTGCCTGGTGTGCAGGTGGTTCTCGATTCAACACCATTGTTGTTTCAACTTTGCTAGTGGTTATGACACTTTTGATAAAATTGCTTTTTATGTACTTTTCAAAAAGTTTCCAAAACCAGACTCCGATTTACATTATGGGTTAGAGTTAAGGTTTACGCAGAGCTGGGCAGTAGCGAGCTACTAAAATAGCGAGCTACTGCAGCGAGCTAATTTTCCAGTAGCGTCAGCGGGAGCGCCGCTCTTTTTTGAAAGAAATAATGGATGCGGTAGCGAGCTATCACGATTTTACCGCTATTCGCTACTTTGGTGCGAGTGGTGGGCAAAGGAAAAAGTTCGCAAGAGCTCTTCCGTCAGCACATATTGATAGTAACTGCTCTTCCCACTGTTTTGCGCTGATTTTGGATGATTTGTTTGCGGTAAGCTAACAGCTTTAAGAAAGATTTAGCTCAGGTTGCTTTTGACCTATGATCAATAGGTTCCACGTTAGTTCGGTAAAAACTCAGCATCAACGACAAACTTAAAGCAGTTTGGACTTCGAAGCATTGGCTACTGCTACCGGTAAAGTTGCGTATGACTGAATTGAATGGTTGTAAAAATATGTCACTGGGTTCAACGTTTCGCTGCATGTGCAAGTACAGTTTTTGTTTTGAAGTATATGTCAATATGATAGTTTTTGTAGCTTGGTTCGACTTTAGTATATTTGGCTGTATGCATAACTTGAAGCAGGGTCGTCGCCAGCGGGGGGCCAGTAGTGCCCGGCCCCCCATTTGAAATTGGTGCCCCCCCATTTCACGTTTGGCCCACCGGTTGCTTCATTTATCCAATACTGTATTTTAAAAATGTCTCCCCCTTCTGGTTTTTGTCCCCCTGCTGCTAAATCCTGGCGACGGGCCTTACTTGAAGCAAACTTATAATTCTGTTTTGAAGACAGTGGCGTAGCCAAGAGGGAAGGGGAGACATCTGTCCCCGGGCGCAGCATTTTCAGGGTGTGAATTGGAGTTGGAATGTCATTTAACAATTACGAAATGTCAAATGTTAGCAGATACTAGTAATTACGATTTACAAAATGTCGAATGCCAGTTGCTGATACCCAGTTGCAAAATCTCATCAAAATCACCAAGGTTCGCAAAGAGAACAATTATGAACCTTAGTGACGTTTTAAATCGTCGCTTGTGTCTCCAGCAACCAGTGCCCGCATGTGGTTTAACTCACGGTTGCGTCACAGTGCTTTCAGTTAGCCAGGGTTGCGAACTTTTCTACTTCGTTCTCGTTCTATAGTTGCGTCACAATGGATGGGAATCCAGCATTCACAGTGCATGCTTTTAGCGCAGCGATAAACCTTAAGAGTATGTTGTTCTTGATACGACATCAGACTTGATGTTTAGGCAATCATTTGTTCTTTGATGGTTTGACAAACTTCATGTTGAAATGGATTTGATATGGTTCTGAAGGTAATTATGATGATTTTTATTTATACGATGTTTAAATAAATCCTGACTATTTTTGCAAACTTGTAATTGTAAATCGACAACAGCTTTGGGTATATTAGTTAGCCTATAATTGTGTAGGCTACTTTTCAGTTAATCTCAGGGACGCGCGGAGAGCGGGTGCATTGCTTCCTCTGTTCTTTCAAAAGGGAGGCAACGGGGGCGGAGCTAACTTTTCATCACAGTCTCGTAGGGAATTTCATGGTTAACAAGATCTCGTTGAAACAAATTTACTGCAGCTATTCACGCACCCACAACACTCAGAATGGGTTTCTACACTCTCTGTCATTATTTTTGAGGTCAACATTGTTGCTGAACAGAAACAAACATATTGGTGAAGAATGTTTTGTTTTTTATAAGTTTGAATTTCAATTAAATACTTTTACTGACCCCTGCCCTATCGCTGCTTCGGCTGCTACCTGTGTTTTATGTAATTCCACCTGTAAACTGATCATCTCTACAGACATGATTATCGAAATTCAGATCACAAAATTGCTAGCAAAACTTCTCACAGAGAGTCACTGGCGTTAGATATTTTCTAAGTTAAAATATGTGGCACATTTAAATCATATCAGCTTTGTAATAAATTAATCGATCAATTTTCAGCAGCAGAAACAATAAATCTTTGTCCTTGGAATTAGATAATTGCAAGTAAAGCGTCAGATTGTAGTGTTTCTTTTATTTTATGCTGCCACGAACGCCTGGGTGGGAGCCCTAAACTGAGTTTGTCCCCAGGCGCGGGAAACCCGAGGTACGCCACTGCTTCAAGTGTCGTTTGTTTTTTGTGAAGTGCTTTCATATCTGTTACTGCAACATGATACTCTAGGTAGAAATGCTGTTTGGAATCTACGTAGTCGTATTTAATTTCGTTCAAATCAGCACGAAAAAATTATTGTAACTTACCTTGTAATGAAATGTCGCTTTTCTACTACATCGCACGTTGTTTTTCTAACAGGCGTCACTGTGTTTCTTTCACATTACAGGTAATTTGGGGAAACGTTATTTTTGTAAGCGTGGTCGCACGGGTCATCACTTTGAGCTTCGTGCCTCGGATTGTGCTAAATAAACTTAAAACAACTAAATAATTCCCTTTTTTCTAATCTGACGACTTTCGTCTTATGAAAAAAATATCGTCTTTGAGAACCGTGAATGACATTGTTATTACTCTAATAGTATTGTCTGTTTTCATTACCATTTGCATTATCTTAGATGTTTACAACGTTTACAAGCCCAGCAAAAAAATTTAGCACCTGTGAAAAAACAAACTTTTAGCTGAACAAAAAATGCACAGCAACGTTGAATAAAAATCGCCAGTTTGTCCACTAAGCGATGCCGATCGTGAGCAACATAATCTATGCGATTACAGGCATACACTGTTGCTTTTCAAGTAATATAATCAGTTGTTACGCTACGTACTGTTTTGCCCAAATCGAAATGTTTTTGACACAATGTTAAAATTCAACGGTCTTGCTGGGCTACCCTCATACTTGCAACGAAGCTGTTATATACCTAAGCACCTTGGAAATCACTCTTCAAAACCGACGAAGTTGAAAATGCAATTTTTATGGCTTAGCCAGGGTGTGTTTTAAGGAAAATGTTAGGTACATAATACGCATCTGTAGGGACCCGATGTTTTAGGGACCAGAATCGGGTCCCTAAAACATCTTTAAAAATCCTGGCTTAGCATTAACGCACATAGAAAGCAAAGCTTCTTTGTATTCCAAGAGTTACACTGCTTGTAAGCAAACCTGCTAAATGGTTGCGGTTATTTTTTGTACCGAAACATCTCGTTATGTTCATTTAAATGTATCAAACCAACAGTGAACATCCAGCAGTAACCTTTACAATGAATCCAATTCACAGAACAAATTTACATTCAAATGTTGAATTTTTCATGCTTCTAACGTTGTGCACTAACTTCCAAATTCTTGCGCTCTTTGCATTGCAATTTTCTCCGATGAAGTTGTGCTTTTGATATTTGTCTTGCAAACATTTTCCTGAAATCACTCACCAATATGTTTTTTGCTCCCCTCTTTCTTCGCTTGAAACATTTTGAAGCATCTGCGTTACTTTGTGTTGTAAAAGGTATATTGCTAGACATCGGACTTAATTTGTGACATTCCCTAGTATTCCAATCGCAAATCAGTAATTTTCCCTACTCACTAAAAAAATGTCTCCTTTGTGAAATTATTTTCGTTGAATTTTACACTTTCATTAAATGAGGCATCGAAAGTGCATTATTTTTGTTTTCTGCTACTCATTCAACATTCTGCTGTTCAGCAAAAATCAAATAAGGCTGCTTTGCCAAACACCAAAAACTTTTTCTACTGTAAAACTCTCGTTGTACGAAAGCATATGTGACGGTGTCTTTCCAAACAATCTGAAAATCGCTAAAGTAGTACCAATTTTTAAGTCTGGAGATAGCGAAATTCCTACTAACTACAGACCGATATCAGTTCTGACATATTTTCAAAAATTTTTGAAAAGGTACTGTACGGAAGACTTAACGATTATTTTACCAAAAACAACTTGTTGAGTCAGCAACAATACAGTTTTCGCAACAACCATTCCACATCCCTGGCTATTACAGACTTGTACGAAAACCTTCTTCAGAACCTCGATAAAAAACTTATATCATGTGCGGTTTTCTTAGATCTAAGAAAAGCATTTGACTCAGTGAATCACTCTATTTTGCTAACAAAACATCTATTTTGCTAACAAAAGCTTCTCCATTACGGCGTAAGAGGAAATGCGCTCAAACTAATACAGCCTTATCTCTCCAACAGAAAACAGTACGTTCAAGGGGGAAATATTAAATCATCTTTAAATTCAATTATTTCTGGGGTCCCCAGGGATCAATTTTAGGTCCATTGTTTGTTTTAATATTTATAAATGACTTACCAAAGTCAAATTATATGAAAAGTATACTTTCTGCTGATGATACACTTTTAGTTCAAAGTGACAACAATCTGGGAAAATTACAAAACTCGGTTGATCATGAAATGACAAAAGTAATGGATTGGCTAACCGCAAACAAACTCTCACTAAACATTTCCAAAACAAAATATATGTTGATCACAAACAAACATGTGAGCACTAAATCCTTTATAATAAATGGAAACAGAAATCGTATTGAAAGAACTGTGACTTACAAGTACCTTCGTGTAATTGTAGATGAAAAACTGACTTGGAAAGAGCATTGTAAACAGTTGTTCAAGTTTGTACTTTCCACAATGGGTGTAAGCAAGGAATCGATCAGCAAATTTTTAATAGGTAATCGATTTCACGTAAAATTACTAGTTGATGCTAATGGCTGAAAAATAATTCCAACTAAAAACTAGCTCTTGGTGAAATGACTAACAACGGTAGAGAAAAATAGTTAGCCATGTGCGGGCTGTAAGTCTCTGGGGTACGCATTTAAACCTGTCACGAGTTCGCTTTAAACGCTGAGGTGGGAGTAAGCAAGCTGTGTTGAGAGAAAAGCTAGCGCACAAAGCGGAAGACAACATCGGATTAAGTCAAACAACACAAAGCATCGTAATAATTATTTCACATGGGGGAGGATCATGTTCTGAATGTTGATTTGCGCGTCAATTAGGTGATACCATTTATTTTCACAGATATCCAGAGAGTGACAACTTG
>Ga0210059_1011560_pt1 | contig 13480 bp, 10 predicted proteins | sample Ectturendosymbi2_FD_188042 | JGI IMG/M metagenome (GOLD analysis project Ga0210059, IMG submission 188042) | Ecteinascidia turbinata endosymbiont from Florida, USA - Sample 2 (SPAdes) (version 2) | ecosystem: Host-associated > Tunicates > Ascidians > Unclassified | place: Key West, Florida...
CGAATTGATAACAAAGATAGTGAACGCAAAGCTCAAGTTATGCTACTGTTACCAGAAGAAAATTAAATTTTTTCAAAGACGCGTATTGTCAAAAGCATTATGTCATTGTCCCAACGTCAGAATGAGAACGAAACGAATGCGTTTCGCGAAGAGGCATTTGCAGGACCACAAAGTGGAAGAATACAAAAATAAATTGGAGCACAACTGGAGGAGCTCCAAGCCAGCTTTGACCATTTCCAAGAGTTAAAACCATGCTTTGCATTCCTTGTAAATCCATTCATCGTTAATAAAGTCAATACGGCTATCCAGTTCGCCAACCGTTTGTCACAAACTTGTCTGCTGTAGAAACGAAACTGACTGGCTCTCAAAAAACTTTAGTAAATGCCACTCTACCATTAATTTATGGCCACAGATTCTAGAAAATACCCACAATTCAAACGACTTGCGTACACCTCATACAGCACGACATATTGCTGTGACTTTCTTCTCTGTAATGAAGTTCGTAAAATCAAACCATCGTGCAACCCTAAAAATGAACCTTTGGGAGAATTAATTCGCACAGCAATAACAAGGTATTGTACAGATTTTCGGGTACTACAAAATCAAACAAAAACTTAAGAGTGACAATTGCTGTACATCATTTCACATAAAACTTGCGTTCTTTACCGTATTTGTGTAGACACTACCAACTGGTTTTGCGGTTCGTTGGTGTTTTTGGTTTTCTGCAAATGACTCTTGCATTGAACAAGTTTGCCCACCACTGGTTTATACTATGTGCAAAAAAAATAGTGAAAAAGAAGCATCACTGCCAACAAAGTGCATTTTTTGCAATTAATGCTCCGTCTAAAGTGCGCAATGCGCAGTACCACCAGACCACTTGAGCACTGAAATGTCATACCGCGAACTTACAACATTCCAAAACATTGGAAAAACAATAAAACAAGAAACGCTATTTCAATTAAATATCTATTTTGTTCGTATTTGGATAAAAGTTATACCTATTCTAATAATTCACAAACTTTGTAATTCATTCAGAACTCTGCTGAATCGGTCTTAAAATATCCATGCTCACTAAAACAAGCATTTGCCAAGTGTAAAATTTTCTTAGAGGGAAAACACTGTATGCAACTGTTGTCGTAACATCGGGCATTTCTTTGTGGTGTAGAAAGAGTGAAGCGGTTTGTGCACGTCCATTTGCGTTGCATCGTCAACAACCAGAAGAGGATAAGCAAAATGTTGACTTCGCCACCCACCTGGAAAAATTTCTGCGGACACCCATGCCTCTAACAGTCACCTTCTGTGTGCAGCAACAGGCGTACAAACTCTCTTCATTATTATCCGAGTGCACCACATTGCCTAAACTTAGCAGAGCACTTTTAAAACCCTTTGGTGTCCTTTGATCAATCAATCCATTAATACTCTGCCACATTTTTAGTAAATTTTGAGTTCGGAGCAGTACAGGATTGAATTTAATCTGCATATTTTAAAACGTTTTGAACTTAGATGTGACACTTGCAGTCGTCCACTGGCTCTACCATCTCTCTCTCCCCTAGATTTCCTTGGCGTTGCTCAAGCTGAAGTCCGTTCTGAAACGCATGTCTCTGTTCCAGAATCTTGTCGATTCCCTTAAGGTAACTTATTCTTGTTGGCACCTAACACTATCTGTAAAAATATACAAATTGACTTTCTCTTTTCGAATTGACTCGTACAAGGTTATTATTATATTTGTGATCATTAAACCACTCCATCCAAAATTAGCTCACGCTTTTGGTTACAGGCTAAGTCTAAGTGCAAGCGTGCATTCTCAACCCTGACCGGTGATAGTCACTGCAACGAAACGGGCATTATTAAGTAGCAGTTCACCCGCGCCAGAAGTACAGCTGACTAAATTCCCATCATAACCATTTCATTATAGAGGAGGACAGTTTTACTGTGCAGCTTACCTTTAGTGATGGAGACTGCAGTTCTTCAATTTATCTCCTAGCATTTCACCCCTGTTTTGTTTCCAAAACGCTAAGTTTTTGTTGACAAATTACATGCATACATGTTTGTTGCTCATAATGTTTTTTATGACATTTGGTCACTCAAAGACAACAGAAATGTAATTATTAACTGGTTCTCCTATCGCCCCCTAACCGCCCATTTCTGCTTCACCGCCCCCCTAGAGTTTCTCACCGCCCCCAGTGGGGCGGTACCACCCACTTTGGGAACCACTGCACTACAGTAGAACAACGTTTCGTAAACTTTTGTGGGTCACCGAATCCTAGTACACCGTAATAAAGGCTACGGACCCCTCAAGAAGAAACGTTGCAATAAATATTTGAAACTGAGTCTTAATCATCGTAGTAGTCATAGAAATGTCTGCAAAGCCTATTAACCCTTTTAATCACCTTCACGTACCCCTTAGGGGTTCACGGACCCAAGGTTAAGAACCCGTGTACCAGAGCTATCTTGCATCGTTCCGCAACATCATTATATTAAATTTATAAATATTTTTTTAAAACCCTGTTTCATCAAACAAAAATTATAAATGCTATTTTAACAAACCTACCACTGCTAATGTATATAAGAAAATTAAAACATTTCTTACGAATAGGATCCAGTTTGTAGACATTGTTCGCCAAATGACCTCCTTCACCACTGGAATTACAACCATTACTCGCACCATATACTTTGTATGTCGAACTGGCATTAGCAGAACTTCCGCACCATCCTCCATTCTTTTGCAATGCAAAATAGGTATGTGGCGTGAATTTCTCAGTTATTTACTGATTACATCACAATAGCGTATAGGTTTCTTCCTTTTTCCACGTGACAGGATTTGTAGGTCCATAGCTTCTTACAGTTGTTGATGCATTTAGTGGCTAAACCTTTGTGTGTTGATGTTGCTTCTGAACAATCACAGAATGAACTTAGGGCTTTTGTTCAAACGATTTGCAAGCTATTGCTGACTGAAAAATACAGGATGTTCCAAAAAAGTGCATCCATTTTATTATCGCTATCATTTCATATCAAATGTCAAATACCCCTTTGGATTATTTTGTGTGGGGTTACCTAATAGACAGGGTCTGTGCCAACAATCCCTAAACTATATTGATGCATTCAAGAATAGCATTCGAACGGAGACCATGAGGAAAATTCCCCATGAGATATTGGATTGGGTCATTACAAATACCAATGTACGAGTAGCCACAGTGCTTCAGCACCAAGGAGCTTGGATCGAGCACAATATAAATTATTGAGCTGTGTTCCCGAAATGATGGTGCACGAGGAAAAAACTTAAACCACTAAAGCTTATATGTCTTTAAGACAGGCCTATGAAAAAAATTGCAAAGTATTCTTTTCAATACAAGATTCTGCTTTATCAAATTAGGTATATCTTTTTAACGACCCTGTTATGTTACAAGGTTATAACTTGTAACAACAAAAATTTAACACTTTGGTGACTGTTGTTAACAACATAATCGCTTTATAATTAGAAGCGCTTATACGTTTGGTGCAAGCTTTTGAGGAATCATCGGAATTGAGTCCGCTTTCACAACTTGGTGATGATTTCGCACTTGCACATATCTATATTAAATTACCGGTAATTATTCTCCGCAAACGAGACGCAGTTGAATATAACGTTGTTGACTAATTCGACTGCGTCACCTTTGCGGAGAATAATTACTTGAATATATCTGCTATATAAGCCTAGAAATCAACAAAACCGCTATTGCAGTAAATTGATTTTTGATGCAAAAACTGGATGTTAACTGCTTCGAATGTGTATCAAATGGGCTTGACAAATTAGTTTTGGCAAAATCTGTACTCACGGCGGGCTTGGCACGTCCGATTTCGTTTCTAACAGAAATTTTATGTCTACAACAGTTCGTCGTATGTAGGTAGGGCATATCATCAAAATCTTAACAGTTAAACAACATCTTAATATTGACAAAACCATTGATAATCTAAAACCTTACTGTCCATTTCGTCTAAAGCAGGGAAACCCCAACTTTCTTGAGACAAGACTTACTTTTCAAGCACCGAATCTACCAGTTCAATGTTAATATCGTAAACCCAGGCACTTCGCTTCCAGTCTGCAGTACCTAACACCACAACCCTTTCTTGTTGTTACACAATCCCTAGACATCACATCACAAACTCTCCCTCGCTCATGCACACAATTAATTAAAACTCACTGTAGAAAAGAACTTTTATCCTACACCCTTTTGAGGTCGACTTATGATCTGTTAGCGGTGTGACAGTAGACTGCGATCGACTGGTTGGGCGCCCATGTTGTAAAACGTATTCCTAATTTGCTAAGTCCACATTATTGGATTGCTACATAAATATTTTAACAGCATACTTACAGTAAAAAAGCATTACGGAATATCATTGATAATGCCATTTTATCAATTAGTTGGACACTTTCTCAAGTTCAAATTATAAGTCTTCAGTGGTATTTGACTGGCATACTTTTCAGGTAAGATACAATAAACACAAACATGGGTGGTTGGTCAACACTAACAGATTAAAACGTCATTAGCATCAAAAAATAAATGTGAGAGAAAATAATTTTCGAATTTCAATTTTCTCTTAAAAACACTCTTACCTTTGTCCCAACCTGTACACTAAAGGACTTTTACGAACTGTTCAAAATGACAAACGGCATTGAACCCAGTGGAGTAACGATGGGGGCAAGGGGGGAGATCTCCCCTCGAGTGCAGCACTTTGGGGGCGCCAAATTGTTGTCGGAATGTTACGTATTAATTACGAAATATCAAATGTCAGCAGATGCTAATAATTACAATTTACAAAACGTCGAATGTCACTGCGAAATCTCATCAAGATCACCAAGGTTCGCAAAGCGAGCAATTATGAACCTAAGTGACGTTTCAAGGCGGAGTTTCTGTCTCCAGCAATAAGCGCCCGCTGGTGGTTTGACTCTCGGCTGCGGCACAATGCTTTCAGAAAGCCAGGGTTGCGAGCTTTCTGTCTTCGCTATCATTTTATAGTTGCGTCACGATGGGCAGCCAGCGTACACAGTGCATGGATCCTACCACTTGTCAGCTGTGTGTATACGACAGAATAGTGCATGCGGAGTGCTATACTGCGTGTGCTTTCAGAGCAGCAATAAAACTTACACAATGTTGTTAATAGGGATGTGCAGAGGGGGGGTGAACGAGGCGACGACCCCGGACATCTCAGGCAGTGGGTCATCCAAAAAGTGAAATTACAAAAAGTGCATTTAACAAAATTGTTTAACTAGTCCAGGGGTGCAAAATTTTCTGTGAATGTTAGTAGCGCGCAGCAATTTTTAGTAGCGCACGCGTGTAAGCTTTGCCATACAGCATTCACATGCATGAAATATAAAAAGTGAAAAAAAAAACGTTCGCACACTCCATGTTTCTGGACGCGCGGCGCGAGTGCGCGACCACATTGTCGCATCCCTGAACTAGACGCTTATTACTGGCTACTAAAACATGCTGCATGTATCGGATGGGAACTTGCCTGAGGGAGCATGCAAATGTATGTCAAGTGACCTGAGCGAGAGAGAGAAATGAAGCACTGCCATCGTTACCTTCATCTGTTTATACTGAACAAAGCGTCCTTAGCAATTTGTTTATAGTTCAGAAAAATATAAAGTGCGGCAGTGCATCAAATTGCATGGTTGTACTACTTTTTTCAAATGTTATTTCTAAGAGAAAAAATAGACAACTCTATCTCCTAACATAGCTGCTATTTTCTTTTTGTGGGCCTATCTGAAATTTACTTGCATGAATAAATGCAATATCTAATTCCTTAATGCAAAATTTACCCATGAGTGGAAGAAATTTCTTGCAAACAGATGTCTCAAGCCCACAGAATAAAACAAATTATTAAAAAACTAACACATTTAACAGCAAACAATACTCTTTGAATTCATTTTAATTCAATTTTTCAAAACTTATTGATTTGTCAAAACTAGTTTTTATTTATTTCAAATGGCTCTATTTTTCGCATTCTTCAATACTAAAATTTGGTGGGGGGCATGCAATCAAGCAATTGCCCGGGAATCACCAGATTTATCTGCATGCTCCTGGTTGTTACGACTATAGATCTGATGTTTAGGAAAATTTTTGAGCTTTTATGGTTTGACCAACTTCATGTTGAAATGGATTTGGTGTGGTTCTGAAGGAAGTCATGAAGATTTTTGTTTGTGGGATATTTAAATATATGCTGAATAGTTTTGCAAAATACTAGTTCGAGCTGTGAAACAACGTTGAGTATATTACTCATTGTGAACTTTTCAGTTACTGCTACATGTGCTTTATATCACTTTGGCCTAGAAACGGAGCATTTCCATGGACACGATTGTCGAAATTTAGGTCACACATTGCTAACCTAGAACTTGGCAACTCTGGAACACAACTTAACACTGACGTTAGATATTTGTTAGATTAGTGGATCTGCATGTGACACATTTCATTTATAGCAGTTTTTTGAAGGAACAATCGATAAATTTACAGTAAAGGCAAAAAAACGTTTTCTTTGAAGTTAGATAATTACATGTAAAGCATTTAATTTAATTTTAATTTATTGATTTATGAACAGACACGAAGTCCATAGTATAAACATACACTCTCTGCAGAACGCAGTTCATTAGAAACAGATAAAACAGAACGTTTTAGAAGGCACTGGAGCTGGCTGAATCACAGAGTTACAGACACTTTTTGCAACTGCGTTGAAGACAGAACCATAGGGTAACAGACACACTGTCAACACTAGTGTTAGTTAACACGTAACATTTGTTACACCACTACTGCGGAGTAGAGCCCCAATTCCTGAACTGGTCGAGTCTAGGTAAAATGCGAATGCATTATCAAGCAAACAGACACTGCAATGTTCGAACACTCATTCACAAAGTAAAATGCGATTGTAGTGTTCAAAGGACAGGGACGAATAAAACAATCTGACTGCATCAAAGCACGTAACCATACGTTGTCAGATTTTCTGCATCTTTCCAGAAAAAGGTACGAGTTTTTTCGTTGCAGAGCTTCAAAGGTAGGAATGTTACATTGAACCTGGTGGCTACTAGCACTCGCTCTCCAGGGCAGGTTGTATAGAGCTCTGCATCTAAAATTATATGCCACACGCAATCTCTGGGAAGTCAAAATTACATGCCACATAATCTCATCCAAAATTATATGCCACACGTAATCAACTTTTCAGGGCATTATATCCAAGAAAATGCTTCGGGATTTTGAAATTTTATATTTGTCTAGCATTTTTGTATAAAATCACTTGCCTTCAGTTTTTCATATGCATTCGTCTGTCTGTTATTCTCTTTTATGTATTCGAGACTGGTGAGTCTCCCTCAGTCAGTCCTTTATGATGTTTTATTACTCCAAACTTTGAGAGTGTATGCTCCAGAAACCCCTCGGGCCGAGTCCCTGCAGTTCGCGTTAGCGGTGGTTGTAACCAGACCTGACCAGGGAGTGAAACAAGCGGGTGCGCTGGATTCGGCGGCATCTTCAAATGGTCCTGACAAACCCGTGGTTTCGAAAACATGGTGTAACTCTGGCCAAATTTATCCGGTGTTATCAGAAGATTTCTGTGCCCAAAAATTTGTGATTAAAATTCATGCATTTTTATACAGATGATCAGGATACGTTTTGGTTAGTTTTTGCATTTTATTTCACTAGTTGCTACAATTCGAGAATGTAATACTGCAAATTGGAGTGTCGTAATAAAACAGTTTGAATGTTCATTGGTGACCAAAATTTAAGAGGGAATAGCTTCACGCGAAACTATTAGATTCTTAACTCTACAGTAGTTAATGATTTCCAAGATCCTAGGTCCTGACGTCAATTCTGCGACGTAACAATCACAGGAAGTTTTCAGACGGTTCTATAAACAACTGTATGCAGGCGATTGCAGGGCCCGAGTCAGCTTTCGACGCCCCGTTATTCCCAACTCATTCTTCGCATCTATGCTGCCATGAACGGGCTGGTTGGGGGTTCCAAAATTGAGTTTACCCCCGGGAACGGGAAACTGTAGGTACGCCACTGATTGAACCTTAAATTCTGCAAAGCGCCAAGTGTTTTCTATTTTTATATTTTCCCACAGCGTTGATTACTTGTGATAATTTGATAATTGCTTGATAATTATAACCACCAGTTACCCTTTTTCGAACACGTTGCTCTATGCTGCTGATTGCCTGCTAATAATGACGCATGTTTGAAAAGACATAACTAAGTTGGATACGCGTTCGATACGGCTTTTCTTCGTATTTCGACCATGATGCATGTGCTTCTAAACAGAGTTAACAAGCGTGATGTGTAACATGGCTCTGTCTCATTAATTACATGGATACATTTCTTGATCATGGCTAAACGTCATTAAATCTCCTAATAAACCACTGTTTACTCTTAGAACACTAATTTGGCTACGATACTTCTTGTAAGACTTTACGAATAATGCAAAGTCATTGCAAATCAGTTGGACATAATAAAGACAATATTTTTCATACTGTATTGAAACACCCTTTTTATGATTTTCAATTAGTTTCGAGACACATCTAGGTATCATCAAGTTATTGGAATTGGATAATTTGGTCGAATTTGTTTACATCTAGAGAACATACTTTTGTTATTTATTTACAAGTCAAATATATTTGTGGTTTGATACCATGTCTGAAACAAGTTTAGCTTTCAAAAATTACGTCTTTTCACTCTCAACGTGAAATTTTAAATTTGTTAGATTTATAATAAAAATAACAAGGATGAAAGAAGTATTTTGGTTCAACTTTATGCACTTTTTAGCAATTTCAGCATGAACAAATTCTGCATGGAAAAAATGTAATTTCAAAAAAAATATTTATTTCATTTATTACTACCACAAATGTGTTTCCATTCTGCAGAAATTACTCACAAATATCTAGTTAGAAACGGCACGTTTAAAAAGATAGTGTTGGCTTTATCTTTCCAGGAGAGAAAATAGGTCTGTGAACCCCAAAAATTTTCAAAATTTGTTGTCAGAAGCCATCACCAAAACAGATATGGCAATTTACAGTTAAACAACCCAAAGATGTTTACCTGCAAAACAAACACCTCGAAGTCATGTTTCGCAGCAACTTTAGCGCATTTCTGAATTGCATTTTCTCTAGTGTTGTAGGCACTTCCAACAAGCAAAGGATCTCCTTCTTGACTTGGTACTGATCGTTGTGTTATATTGTCTGCCCAACATCCAAGATCAGTGTACGTCAAATTAAAGGGGGTTGAAGAATCTGGCACTGAAAACGCAAAAAGAAAAGATTCGAACGTGCACAAGAGTCCAGCGTTTAAACAAGCTAATCGTTCACTAAACGGCGTCAATTTTGCATTTCAACTTTCGCGTGAGACCAACTCTATGGTAACAGTTTGTATTCGAGAATACAACAGCTTGTATTCGAGAATACAACAGCTAGTGTTCGAGAATAAAATACGTGAAATCGACATCCTAGCAAAACAATTTACTGATTGATATATACTACTGCGCGGCGCCTATGTGGAAACGCATTGTTGGAATGCGTTTATGCAGTGCAATGTAAAGTTCCAGTAAGCAAATCGAAAGTAAAACAAATAACTCATTCATAGGCTGATCAAATTTTGATAGGTAGTCAAAAACATTAAGAAGTTGAGAGAACATCTTTACCGAAAATCAATAATATAAGAATCAGATGACCCATCGAAGTTTCCACTTGCATCCCAGAAAAGTCGCCGACTATACCATGCAGTTGACATAGGCTGCAGTTTTATGAACAGCGTTTTGGCTATCGATATTAATTTAGTTCGATCTTCTACTCTGGAACGATTATTCAACTGTCTTAATGAGCGTTCAAACTACCACTTCAAGAAAATCACACTCGAACATAAACCTGTGGAAATTTTTATTACAACATCAACAACTTAATGTCTTTGCAATTATGCAATCGCTTCATGGATGAAACTGCATTCATAAACGAAAACAGGTAAACGGCAGCACAGAGTTGCAAACGGGCCTCAATTTGAAGCCCGAACCCGACCCGAGCCGACATTCATTTTTGAAGTCCGATTTAGGCCTGAAAGCCAAATTTACCAAGTGACTCAATACATGCGCAAGTCCGTGGTATCGAAAAAACGTGGTGTACAGGTATAGCTGCAGGTACACGGTTTTATCACACCCAATATAGCAATTACCTTGACGAAAATATTGGCTTAAACAAGCCCAAACTTAGCTTGTTAGTCAACAATAATACTGCGGAATGTAAAGCTTCTCAAGAAAAAGAGAAAATATCACAAAATTATCCGCGATGAAGCTATAGGCATAAAAGAACTAACTAGGATGGCGCTATAGGCATGAAAAGCCGGTTTGTAGGCCATCGTTTCTTAAAACAAGCCAAGAACTACGTAAATGAATGATTTTCAAGGCAATCCCATTGCGTGCTAATTTCTTCAAGGCTGTCGCCTTCTCAAAAGAGTATGCGACTAATCCAAGCAGAGAACAAAAGAACGCACTGTGTTTGCAAATAGAATTAACTGAAGAAAAATTCACAATCACTACACTCACAAAAGCCACCGCGGTGAATGAGCACATCACGAAAGAAAAAAATCGTTGAATATTATAAAAATTTTTATGCAGGCCCGTAATCGTTCTGAAACCTTTCGACAAACTTAAGCCCGAACCCGGCCCGAAACTCAGCCCGACCCGAAAAGCCAGAAAAACCTGGCCCGACTTACAACTCTGCGGCAGCAAGAAGGTCTGAAATAATATTGTCTTTTACATGAAAAAACGCTGACAAAGCTATACTTTAAAATCAGGTATTAAGGATTGCAAGTTACAAATCACAAGGCGTTGTTGAAGCTGAATTCGATAAAAACTTTTGCTCATAACCAGCTCTGCACCATGTAGGTCACTACTCTGCATGCACTAAAGCAACATAACAATTCTAAAAGCCTCATAGTGGCTCGAAAGATGTATAAATAGTAAGTTAATTAGCACAACTAAACCCTGTGCCATAACTCTTGCCAGCTACTTCGTTGGTTGAAACACGAATTTCCAAACACCCAGTTTTCAACTTTCCTGCTAAACACAGTCAACGAACCTTCTAGTGGCTTTATACAGCCTTCCGCAGATGACTCTTTACATGACAAGGAAACAACAGTCATCTATCGAATGACAATCTGTCGTGTGGTCTAGACTAAATGATAACATAATGGTGGGTCGAGATGGTTTGCAAGATGTTTCATCTGACCTGAAACCTCCCATCGTGTGACTAGGAATTATAATTTGAAAATGAAAACATGAAAGCTAGACAAATCTGTTGAGCTTAGTGTTGCACAAAGTGTTTTACAGCAAAAGGATTGCATAGATTATGTTATAAACCCCGATCCATACTATTCAATGAAACTCAATAATCTGGAAGGTTCGTTGAGGAGGTGCGCTTTTTACGCTTTGATCTCGACGTTAATATAAAAGAAACAAGTAGATTTTGCTAACTGTTTTCAAGTGAAATTTTTTCATTGAAAAATGCTAAAGAGCTAACATTACCAGCACTAGTTATACATGACGCAATAGCTGTCATGTTGATCTGGATGCAAAGGTCTTCAATACATGGAAAAAATCAGGCAAGTTTTGCCTGGCCTTTTTAACAACATATCACTTTGAAACAAACTAGGAATGGATGTCAATTTAAAAAAAAAATAAATCCACTGGTCATTTTCAGGTTTACCAAGCGCTAACGTTACAAATTTCGTGCAACCTTTTTCCAAACATGCATTAATGTGACTAGAGGTCAACCTCGTTTTTTTGCTCATTTCATGAGTCCAGCAAAAAATTGCAGGTCTAAGGATGATGTCCCTCAAAATTGTGGAAAATTGACTCAGGCTTCAAGGAAAATCCATTGTTCGGGAAAAAACATACATGTAAAATAGACGTCAACAAAGAAAGTAAGACTGGCACCATACCAATGTTAAAAACATTGATACCCAATTTTGAAAATTAGCCATCAAAATATCGTAATGAGATACCGAAAGTCTTTTATTTGAAAAAAAGAAACTAAAGAACAAGTCAGTCTGACCTGTGCACGTGTCTAACAAAATCCTCGTTGCAACTGTTGACGTGTCTCTCACTCTGTAACACACAAGCACGAGCTGTGAATCTGATTCACGCTGTCCTATGCGATGATGACGGCGTTACTCAGGCTCGCCGCTGTTAGAGACACGAAACAGGCAGGGGAGTTGAGAGGTGCACTGTACACTTTACTGCCTCGAGTTCTGCATTGGTTTTAATGACTCAAAACGACAACATCTATCGACAATTAACACAGACAGCGACTTTTTTTACGACTATACAGCAGCAAACATATCGAAGAAAACAGTTAATGGATCAGGCAGACGACAATTCGCTCACGGCACTACTGACGAAAAAAGACCAAGTAAGGTTCCGCGAGATCGTAAATACATGCACAGAAAGGCGAGCAGAAAAACGCATTCAACGAACGGCGTGAATATTGAGTCACGTGTTACGCAAAACGCTGTGTGAACATGTGAACGGTTTGCGCCCAGCCGGATGGCTCAATGAGCAGTCTATTACAAAGCACTGGTTCCAATCCGTACGTACTTGTCCATATAGTTGGGCCACTGGCCACAACAACAACCTCTCCATTTTAAAGAGAGGTCCGGCTGGGTCACGGTGGATCGTGTGTGGCAACCTGTATGGCGTGTGGCAAGTGGTGAGCATTAACTGAGCTCGCGGCAGGCACTCTTGGGCGTGTGGTACCCGGTGATGGTGCAAGGCAGACGTTATCAGAGCCTGCTGGGAACGTATAGTGTGTTCCCCTTGTGCCCGTTGGGGCGTTGTGAGGGCCTAATTCAACTGAAAAAGGCGCATTGCGATAGCGCCTGGCCCATTGCCGCCAACGCCGACTTTCGTGCTTATCTGCACCCCATCGAGGTCGGGCTCTCCTGAGCTCGGCATACATAGCAACTTCGTTGACGAAAGCTTCATGTGAGTTGTAGAGCTGACCCTCCCGACGCATGCGGCTGAACTCGCACAAGGCACTGGTGGCGTCCACCTCTGGTATGACGTCGAACGCTTGATGCAGATAATCGACGGCGCGTGCTGTCGACCGTAGATGAATTGCCGGGGTGTTCTCCACTTCGAGGCCGATCCAAAACTCTTCGTTCACCATGCTCGTACTATTTTGAAAGTATATGTACAATGAGGACAATAATACAAAACGACATTCAAAGTAAACCAAATTCACTGCCGAGATGCAGCGAAACCGCGTCATCTACTTCAACAGTGTGAGCGTCTAAGCTGTTAAGAATTTCAAGCAATTCGTTGCTGCAAGCCGCTGGAGACGGCGCGGTAGAAGCGGCACGACAGGCAGACTCCCCCAGCAAAACATCAGGCGAAACCACAGGCGTGACAGCCGCGGCTTGTGCCGAGAGCCGCGAGTCGCAAAACTGAAGCGGTTGCTGGGTGGCGTCAATGA
>Ga0210059_1011561_pt1 | contig 13480 bp, 8 predicted proteins | sample Ectturendosymbi2_FD_188042 | JGI IMG/M metagenome (GOLD analysis project Ga0210059, IMG submission 188042) | Ecteinascidia turbinata endosymbiont from Florida, USA - Sample 2 (SPAdes) (version 2) | ecosystem: Host-associated > Tunicates > Ascidians > Unclassified | place: Key West, Florida...
ACCAATGCAGCGGTCTAGGATTCAATGTAGCGTCTTGGTGTGCTTGAGTCGCTGTAGGGTACAAGAAGCTGTGGTGGGGTTAGTTGCGGGTTTGGTGCTGATTCGCTGTTATCCCCAAACGCTAGGGTCAACTAGAGCTAGGTCATCCTGGTCGTTGTATGAGCACTGGGCTTGTCACCCATAAAAGCAAACCTGGCATAAGCCACTGCAGTGGCTATGACTTTTTCCAGTCATGACTTGCCGACATATAGAGCTACAGAGTTGTTCACACCCTCAACGGATTTGTGAAGTCTTCTAGTTTCGATTTAAAAAAAATTGAGAAGTTTTGCTTTTTTGTGGGAGACCTCGCGATGGGAGTAGTTTTACACATTTTTGGCCGAGGTTACCGGGCCCTGGTGCCAACCCAACGAGCCAATTATTTGGTTCAAATTTGTTTTGGAAACTAGGCTATAATCCTGGTCGTTGGAGCCTTTGATCAGCTTTCCAGCGTTTCTGGTGCCAAAATTATGGCTCAAAAACCAAAATTTTGTTTTTTCAATAAAATCCCACAAAAGGAATACTTGGCCAATTTAGGCAAATGCCATAACTTGCCAGCCAATTGAGCTAGAGAGCTGCCTCAAAAACTGGAAAAGTCTTCTAGTTGCGACTAAAAAAAGTTTGGGAAGTTTTGGATTTGAGATTTTTGTGGGTGACGTCATATTAGGGGTAGGTTTAGGCTCTTTTTGGCGTACGTCATTGGGCCCTGGGCCCCAACCCCAAGAGGTAATTTTTTCTTGTTTTAAAAAAAAAACTAGGCGAAAATCCGCATCTTTAAAGCCGTTGATTGGCCTTCTAGCGTTTGTGGTTTGGAAGTTATGGTCTGAAAACAACAAATTATACAATTTATTGAAATTTTTTATTAATTTTTATCTATTTATTTTCTGGTTTTTAGGTCATATCTTGTTTATGATGTCATATCTTGTAGATGAATTGGTCTTAATAGTCATGGAACTAATGCTAACGGCATTTCATTTCTCTGTTTTTTCACACAAGATTCCAGCATCTTCCATAGTGGATTTACGTTTCAGAAACTGCCTTATCCAGCCATGGTATAACTGTAATAAGAAAACTGCCATCTTTTATTCTGAAAACACACATGTCACGGATATAGCAAACTTAATTAAAATTGCCATGTTCGATTTGGTTCCATGACCACTGTGGAAGATGATGGAATCTTGTGTGAAAAAATAGAGAAATGAAATGCCGTGAGCATCTGTATTGCAGACTTTGCGATTAGCTGTCACGAAATTGCTGACACTTCAGAGATACATATTTCAACTTTCAAAACTACCTTAGGGAAACAACTTGAACCACTTCTTTCTCTGAGAGTTTTGTTGGTGGCGATAACTCGAGAGGAAAATGTTTTCAGTTTACTTGGTTCCAACAATATCCATGGTTGGAATATCCACACTGGAGACGGGTTTTTGCTTTGTTTGCCGTCATTTTGCGCCATCCAGATCAAGGAAAGATTCTGAATTTGTAACCACTGGCATTCGAAGGTGGAAGAAAGCTCACGACTCCGATGCTGGGTTTAAATGACAGGTTATATTGGAAACTCACAATTCGGCAATGATGCCATGGATTTAATTTGCGAATGGTTAACCGATCAACTTTAGTACATTAGATGGTAACAGCAGCGTAGCAGTGGGGGCCTGCGGTCTCCGGGAAGAATCTTGTGGGAAGTGGCAAGTTTTTGGTTTTTAAAAGTAATTTCTATTCTTCAGATCTGGTCATAAGAAAAGGAGCAGGCAATTTTTTGTGGATGCAATGGATATTTTGCCCAAATGTCCCTAAATTTGCCCTAAAATTTTTTGCGACTAATTTTCTCCGTACAAATTTTCTGCAGCTGTTGGTAGATTATATGTTCGTCCAAACACTGTAGTGAAAATACGAAAAGAGCTTTTCTGTGCTTGCCCGATATGGACTTTACCAATATGGAGTAGGTGCCTGCAGCATACTCACTCGATTACCTCAGTGTACAATTAATAAAGCACATAAATGAAATGCATTTTTTACTCAAACTTTCAAATGAGTCAGTTACTAATAAACTCTCACAAACTAAAACACGAAGTTACTACCAAGAGTTTGTTGATTTTACATATATTTAATGTGTTTTCTATTGCCTAATAAACTTTTATTTAAACCGCAATAACAAAGATGTGGGCTAAGTAGGCTATAACTTCATTAAATAGTTAATTTTTTTGATATTTTGCCCAAATTTTCCACAAATCAAAATTTTTGAGGGTGTGCTTGCAGCCCCTCCACCCCCAGCTCCTACACCACTGGGTCTACTTCTACGGATTCAACCTTTCATCTTCTGTGATTTGTGTTAATGTCGTCGAGTTAAGTTTATTTTGACAAAATATTACAATAAGCAATCTATGTTAAAATCTTCCATGAAGCAAAACTGCGGGCCTTTGTCAAAATACAGATTACCCGTAACCAAGCGAAAACTTTTCAAAACAGAAGTGTTTTTCGCGAACCGTACAACGTTACGTGACCAGAACTGCCATTAAAGTTAATACGACAGACACTCGTCTCCACCTGTTCATTGCGAGTTGAAGCATTACACACCTTGTTTCCAATAGCTGTAGGCCTGCTGCAGCCTAACTGGCACTACTAACAACCACATTAAATCCATAAAGACTGGGTCATGGTAGAGCGCAGATATAAAGTCCTAGTACGAGAACTGAGCACGTTTGACAACGTTCGGCAGTTGGGCAATTCATCGTTCGTTCTAACGAAAGCATTAATTGTTTGCTAACAATGTGATTAATCAACCATTTATGCTGAAATCTCGAGCGTAAGGAGTATCTATCAAAAATGCACAACCTGCCCAAAAACCATAGCGCCGATATCCCAAACGCGCGTGACCCAATGCAGCTGCAGCGGTTGCATCGGCTTCAAGCCGGCCCTGAGTACAAGTGCTTAATAGGCAGGGGCGGAGCCAGACATTTTCATTTGGGGGGGCACTGGAGGAGCCAGTTATGCAACAAGGGGAGCTGTAAATGGTCTGTGCAAGACTTTCAGAAAGAGACCTGAAAAATTTTGAGGGCCAGTGGGGGTAAGTGGCCCCCCTGGCACCTCCCTAGCTCCGCCCCTGTTAATAGGGTACAGCAAACAGTCTTTTATCGCTTAGGATTAATTATATGCAGGATCAGTTTTTTTGAAACATTGCAAAAACTACAACGGAGCAGTTTTTCAAGCGTTGGTACATGTTAACCTGTCATTCTCTTGCATTCTGCAGTAATGTTTTCAAACGACTTCCTCAAAGTTGATAGAGTTGTCATTATTGTTATTTCTATCTGCGTCTTTTACACAGTTAAGAACTGAAGCTCTTCTTGTTGAATTATTTTCGATTTTCTTCCTTGCTTTTCGTCACAATCTTTTCAGAAGTTGACGTAAGTCCCATAGGCCGCCAGCTGGGTCAGTGTAACTTTGTAGCAATAATCGTAGAGTTCCTGCGAATGATATGAAAACCTTACGTAGGCTACATAGGTGCACGGGAGTGCATATTTTTTTGGGGGGAAAACGTTTTTGCCCAAATTTGGTCTTGTTTTTCCCAAATAACCTACAAACAGTATATCTTAATGTTAAGACTAAAACGTACCATTGTAAGCAAATCAAGGTACCTGCATGCCTAATTATTTTAGTTGAGCAACGTCCATCTCGTGGACACTGGGCCACGTGCGGCCCAATCGAAGCTTTTGTACGGCCCAGTTTAGGTTTTCGTTGTAGCGAATGTACCCTACATACTGACAACCTGTCCCTATATTGATAATCTTGAATTTGAAGTTTTGATGCAGGTGGTTCTCTATGCCACTTTACGACGTCTGTTACCATTGTAGTTAAGATTCCAACACTTTCAACATATTTGCTTAAGTTAAATTTAATTTGATAAAATTAAAGTAAGCCATTCAATGTGTGGCCCTCAATAATGCCATTCAGTGTGCAACCCTACTCAAGATAGTGACGTAATTTTTGGCTCAGTGAGCCATTTGGGTTGGGCACAGCTGCTTTAGAGCATCAGCACTTTGTTGTTTACAAAAATTAGGGTTGGTTGGAATGGTGGGTTCCCACTACATGTTCCCAATTTTTAAATATTTTTAACTCCACCCAAATTTGAATGAGGTTTTTTCAATTTAACTGGCATTTCGGAATTTCCCAAATGTTTGTAATATATGCATATTTGAATGAACTTCTTTTAATTTACCCAGGTGGCTCCAATTCTGCACAAGTTTGAATGAAGCTGTTTCAATTACCCAAATTTGATTGAGGCTCTTAATTTACACAAATGCTTCTAATTGTCATGAAGCTTTTGCATATTTCCCAATTCTACTTGGCCTAAATTTAAATGGAGCAAATGCTATTTGCTCGAAGTTGATTTAGTCTGTTGGAATTTACCGAAATTTTTCAATTTATGGAAGTATTTCTAATTTTACCCAAGTTGAATGGAGATTTTATAATTTGCTCATATTTGATTGAGGTTGTTAAAATATACCCACATGATTCTAATTTTATCCAAGTTTGAATAAAGCTCTTATACTGTAGTTCACCCAGACACTTTTAAATGTACTCAAATTTCAATGGGGCTATTCTGCATAGTCCAACTTTCAGTAAGAATGTTTGAGGTTGCCCACAACTGAATGAAGCTCTTGTGTTTGCAATTTATGTGATGTTTTTAATTTCACCCAAATTTGAATGAAGCTTTTCTCATTTGCCCAGATTTAATGGAAGCTGTTAGACTATACCCAAACTCTCCTAATTTTCCCAAATGTTTCTAATTTTACCCAAAACTTGAGTGAAGTTCTTGAATGGGCCCAAATTTTATGAAGGCTGTTAGAATTACCAAATGATTCCAGTTAACTTTTAAAGGCAGTTTCTATTTTCCAATCAGAGGCAAAAAGAAGGCAAAATAGGACTTTTTGCCGTTGATGGCAAAAAAGACAATACCTCGCTCAAATGTGCATGCAGTTGAATAATATGCCGAAATGTTGAGAATTTTTGCCCTAATAACGGCCAATTTTCTAGTAATGGGGATGCGACCGAATCCCCTGCATCTCTTTGGCGTACGCTTATGCTTACGTAGAATATCACGTTAGTTTATATTCTCTATTTTCCTAAAAATAAGTGAATTTCCGGCATTTGGTGTTTCTACTGTTTAAACAGTGAGGTCTAAAGTATGGAAATGCTTTAAACTGTAATATGCCAAATGATCAGTTTAATTTTTTCATGAAGTTGATGTCCAATAACCTCTGATAGGAGTAACTTTCTCATCTAAAAATATGAACATTTGCGTAAGTTGATCATCTTGTAAAGGCATAGTGACATTGCTTTAGGTTTTCGTTCTTGAAATAACAGGTGATGAATTTTAAAGTTACTTAATCTACAATGGAATTGATTTCAAGGGCACATATAAAAGAAGCAAAAAACCGACGCACATTTTTATAATTTTTGGCTTTCCTAAAATGAAGGACACACTAGTTTTGTACAGCTTTTGGCGTGTGCAAAGTATATATTTGATGTACAATTTCATCAACTATGTGAAAAAATCCTTCAAGTTCCGCAAGACATCACAATTTTGCACAATACACGTAGGTGTTTCTTTCCAAACATTTTGGAGATACCAAACAAGCTATTTTTCCTTTCGTATTTTTACGTGTAGAGAGTTGTGTTGCAGCCAGACTGCGTTGCAAAGTGATTAGAGACACAACGGAAAGCACTTTCAGCCAGCCACGGTTTCATGTGGCATAAGCGTTCACATGCCGAGGTCACTCTTATTAAGCACTTGTTCAACATGCTATAGAGAGGAGGTCTTGAACGTGTTTTCCATTTGTGTTGAATTTATACGCCTCAGTGACAAGGAAGAACGGTTGTGAATTGGATATAGGTTAAAAAATGAAGTATGTGGGCGACGAATGGTGAGTTCCACTTTTAACGTACCGCAGTGAGGTTCATGTTTGGGTTGACTTCTTGGAGGTCTTTGACAGTTCTGAAGACATCAATTCTTTTTCGTGCTTCAAGGCGTTCAAGCAAATTGATCAGAGCCACCAAAACTCCAGCTTTGCCGTCTCCTTTGCTGCAACATACAAGTTTATCTCAAGTAGGATTAACTTCCTGTGACACAGAATAGTTTTGAGTGACACAATACATCTAAATGTCACAATTATTTGAGGTGTGCTTGTTTTCAAGTTGGACTGGCCTTTGAATCCTTTTCTAACTATTTCAAATAGTGTTTTCTTCCTTATTGTTTAAGATTGGCAGAAACCTGATGGTGCAGTAGATTTTGCGAGAAAAGGCGTTGAACCTTCTTTCTTTCTATTTAAAGCTACCTTTGCCCTCTAAGCGTTGAAAAAGTTATGAATCTATGCTGAAAAGCTGTGTTTACTGTAAGGCACTTCGTGTATGAATAAATGCATTAAATCATGACTCAGCGCTTTCGTACGCGGTAATCAGCCCTTTCGTATCCTTGATAAACCTCACCGCTCATGGCAAAGCTTTTACGTTTATTTTTTGTAAGAATTTTTTGTGCGATGTTTTTGCAAACGGAGTTTCAATCTTTTCAATCTTTATATTTTAATGAATGGGGCCTTCTTAGAGCAAACGGTGACGTATGGCAAAGCCATGAGTGCTAACCGGCGGTAGGCGCCAATTTTGAAACACTCAGTATCAGAGAACCTTGAATGTTGGTTTGAGATTTTATGTGACGACAAGGCATCCGTTCACCAATTCCACGACAATTCAGCTTTTATGAAAGCATTCAAAGTTTAAGCCTTGCAAGATGTTTTACCGCAAAATGGTGAGCTTGGATCTTCCTTCTGAATGTTCTGGACTGCATTGTTTAACTTACTTGTGATAAATAAGGATGGTTTTTAAATTTTCCGGCGCCCAATTTTGCAGCTCCGCAATAAGTTTGATTGTTTCTTGTTCAGCTGGAGGTTTGTTTTCCCATCCGAAAACTTGAAGCTGAGTGCAGGTGGCCAGCTTCTGAAGCACATAAAATGCAGAAAAAGGGTACAGTGGTCATTATGAGTTTGGAAACAAATCGAGTTGAATCAAGCACATTACAGTATTTCAGTTACAGTTACTCTTTCACATTTTTCAAGATTCTAAATACAACTATTCTGTGTAGAAAAATCAAAAATACAATTACAATTACTCTTAAACTTTTAATTAAAGATAAATTGCAAATGAATTTTTTGTAACAGATTATTAAAAGCAATACATGCAGTGTCAAACAAATGATTAACAAATGTTGCCTCAAGTCAAAATATGAATTGCTCCAGTTGTCGTACGTCCAAATACTTGTTAAATTTTGAAAAAATTGGAAAACTGTGGTAAAAATGATTCATAAACGGTTAAAAAGAGTTTTTTTGACCATTCGTTTTCAAAATGCTATAATTTCTGTATTATATTTGCCGGAATGAATAAAGATTGAATAAGTAAACACAAAAATTTACTCTACCATACCCAACAAAGACTTAACTTACTATATTATTCAAAATTTAACAAAGCACTCTTTCACGCAAATTAATACTGCTTCAACTCGGTGAATTTTTTGTGCATTACACACAGCACACTGAGCACACAACACATTTTGCCTTGTTTTAACTTTACGCACAGCAAAATAGTTACTTATACATTGCAGGGGTTTGAATGTTGCAGCCACTTGTTAGCGCTTTTAACCTATCCACGATAGAGCTTCGTTGGTGCCCCCTGCGGCGAACGCTATTTCGTTCCAAACATGCCTTTTGTGGTTCTATTATTGCACGAATTCTCATTAGGTGTCAAACCAACGGGTCATGAACATGCATCGCACGTGGTCTTCCCTGTGTATCGGTCAGTCTAGCTGGCGTGTATTTTCATTGTGTCTTGTGGCCTTGCTGAGCGCCTCGCAAGCTTGGTGCGTCCACCTTACAAACAGAACTGCAGCAGGTCACATGGCAAGTGTAACACTGGTTTTGCTTACGCATCTGTTCGAACCCTGTGAAATTGATCGAAGAAAAATGAAATTGTACTTTGGTCAACATTTTTTTTGCAAATTACAATTACACATGAATGAAATATTTCCGTTATAATTACAATTACATGAAAATCTGTAATTAAATTCCATTCAATTACAAATACAGTGGTGATTGATCCATTTCTGTCAAGAAGTAACACCCAATTTTGAAGTAACATTTTGCTAAGGGTTTCCAAGACAGCAGTAGTGTTGATCGTTCGGCATATTTTCAACAATAAAGATTGCCATGTTCTATCTCGCCAAAGCTATGCTCTATCTCGCCTTTATTGTGTTGACAGTCTAGCTATAGACTAAACCTGTTTGCTGTCTTTGGAGGTCAGGTTGATTTTTCGAACTGTGTAGTTGTCCATCTTCTTCACAGAAGAGACTTCCAGTAAGATGTTCTCTGTGCAAGTTTTTGCTGCGCCATGCGAGACACTGAGAATGTCATTCTGAAAACAATGAAGACGCGATGCCCGTTCACAACTCTTTGCAACGATTGACACTGTACATTGTCTTAAAATTATATTTGCTTTTATGCAAGAGCAAAAGCAAATTGCTATCTTATCTGTGAAAGTTTATTGTGTTTGAGGCATTGAGTTTTTATTAGATTTTGATACTTTTTAAACCTTTTAATTCTAAAACCTGATCGAAAGAGAATTGCTGGCGAAAAGAGTTTATTAGTACCCAACATTTTCCTCATCGTAAATTTTTTGATCACTATTTCCGTGCATATTGTGTTTCTCTGAGCTACAACAACTTTGAAAAGAGCGCAAGGCTTTAAGCAATGTTTGCTACAAAGAAAGTGTAACCTCAGCAATAAGGTGTTTCAAATATGTAACAAGAACGTGAAACACACAAAATGTAAAATCTGTTCAATTTGGCCACGGGTGATGATGAATTGTTAATCATTTTCTTTTCAAGCTTGTCTCTTTTTACTAAACTTCATAGCAAGCGAATCTACTGTTAACTACAATAACCCACTTTTCCTTCCAGTGACACGATAAACTCTGTTTGGAGCTGTACAACCATCTCCCAGAACTTGTCCTCTTGTTCTACACCAGGACTTTCTGCCATAATGCATCTATCGGCAACATGCGAAATCTAAAGTCAAAATGACTATGTTATTGAAAAAAACAGAAAAAATGCAATGATCACGTTTCAAATGAAATTTTAGAGCGTTTCACCGTCGTGAAACTGATGGATAAAACTGTGCAGATTTTTTTGAAACTGAATTTTAGAAAGAAACCACATCATTTAACCATAGTTTTGTATTGAAAACCACCGGTGAAAACCCGGATTTACTTAACATTCATTCATTCATATCCACACCAGCTTTTTCTCTGGGTAGGTTGCGGTGGAACTAGGCCCAGGAGCAGTAGCGTAGCCAGCCCAAAAATTGGGGGGGGGCAAAAAATTGGGGGGAGCCAAAATGTTTGATTTGAGGCGAATACCACTACTTTGTTTTGGATACCACCTCTCAAACCACAAAGTGACTATATGTTCTACAAATTGGGGGAGGCATGGCCCCCTGGCTACGCCTATGCCCAGGACGTCTAGAATCACGTCACAGTTTTCAGCAACTTCTGATATTTTTTCTGGCTCCACACAAAGACAGGACCTAGCCAGATCAAAGATGCAATCACTGGTTTTTGGTTGAAAGACTGGTCTTTGGTTGAAATCTGTGCCGCTTTCCCGTGGGCGTAGCCGATAGTTTTCGACAATCTTACTTGGGACATCCTGGTCACGTGACCGAACCATCGTATCTGAGATTCGGAAGATAAGTAGTTCAACATTCAGGTTTTCACAAATTTCATAGCTGTGCACTTGGTCGCGAAGTGTCACGCCATGAACTCTTCGCAAAAATTTCATCTCTGCCATTTGCACATGACATAGCACTCGTTTGGCCATTACCCAAGATTCATAACCATAGTTGAGGATCGGAAAAAGACTAATTTGAAACTGACAGTTTTGCGTTGTTTGAAAGCTCCCGTTTTGTGACCGCAGAGCGATTTATAATGTTTACGCAGAACTGCATTTGCTCTACCAATCCTTGCATCAATCTCCTTGTTCCGTCTTCCGTCCCAAGATACTCGAACTTTTCCACCTGCTGCAGCTTACTGGCTTTTATTGAACCGCGCACTGTCTTGGGTTTCAGGAGGGACATAATACTTCATTCTTTTTAGGGCTAGTTTTCATTTCTACAGCTGAAAACCCGTGCAGATGCATTTTGAAGACCCTGTTGAAAAGATTCAAGTAGCAACAATTTGTTCACAAAGAGAAAGTCCTGTTCATCTTGCACTTTCCAACATGACATTCTCGTCGCCTCGACTATTACTGTCTATCCAATGCATATAGATTATGAGGAGGAGTAGTGAGCTTTTCTTCAGGGACAGCTCATGTGCTTTCACAAGGTCGAAAAACATGCGTAGACATCTTTGCATACTCTACAGATTTCTCGAAAATTCGCTGTAGAGTGAAAATTTAGTCTGTACTAGATGGTGCTACGGCCAGGACGACAACCGCATTGGGTATCATCCGGTTTTGATTAAATTATTTCGCTGCATTGTTTCAGGGCACTTGGCATGCACGTTTCCATGGAAGCTAAGTGGAGAGATACCCCGGCAATTAGTGCATTTCTTCCTGTCTTCCTTTTTTTTGTATGGGGATAATCACCCGAGTTTGCTCGCGTTACAAGGCCCTTCCTGAACGCCATTTCACTTGACACACGCGAGGTAGCCAATGATCTTCTCTCTATTCATGACCTCGAGCATTTCAGGTCGTATTTCATCACAACATGCGCCCTCGCAGCTTTCAGTGTTTTGACAGCTAGGAAGACTTCGGCTGCAGTGATAGTATTTTCCTCACCCAAATGCACTTCCTGTACATCCGATGGTGTGAACGTGGCTTTGTTCAAAGATCTCTGAAGTACTCTCTCCATCTGCCAAGGATATCCCCTTATTTCTGCGTACGACAGCAGTTTGGTCTTGATGGACTTGGGAATTTTAATGAACTTACAGCAATGATTTATTACATTTGCTGTTTATTAGTATAGATCCACTTTTATCAAAAATTAGGAACAACAACGCAAAAGACACTGCTCAGAATCAAACCATGCTGGGGATTTCCATAAGAATTCTTTTCACCGTCAGCAAAATATGATAAAAAAATTGCAAGCGTTAGACCACAACACACACATGGTTGGAAGGAAACACCACAAAAAGAAGGTAATGCTTACATATCACCTAAAGTATCTGCATGTGAACCTGTAGGTAGAGAAAAGCTTTGAGATGTTCTGAGATTGATTTAGTAGACAAGATTGATTCAAGAGACAGTAGACCCGTTTTGAGATTGATTTAGTGGAAAAGCTACTAAATCAATCTCAAACGTGCAAATGCAAACAATGGTGTAAATGACGCATGAGTGTTGAACCAGGAACGATTTTCTTATATCAGAAGCGATATTAAGTCAACGAAGTACTTTCAACCACCCGCTGAGGCCAAAGTGTCATTTCCATTAAAATTTAAAGCATGATTAAGATAAAACTTGGTGCACTTACGCACTTCTGAGTCCGGGTATCTTTTGTGTGCATTCAGTCTGCAACTAACATAAAGGTGAGAATATCTAGCACATGTTTCACCGCAAGAACATGTCAATCTGCATATGACGCTTGGACGGTTGAATGGCCGTTGTGGCTCCTTCAGCGAAAAGTAAGCTCTGAGTGAAAATGTGTCGAGTGCATGCCTCTACCATAACCTTACCAATCCATTTGAAGATGTTGGCTGAAAATCAAAGCAGATGGTTTCGAAGCCTCAAATTTTTTACTAAGTCAGCGGTATTTGCGTTGTTATTTCCTGTTCGACTTGGCAAAGCTTTCTTTCCATACTTAATTCTTACGAAAGTTTCGTTATTTCGTGACCTAGCACCGAAATATCATTGTCACGTTTTTATGAGCGGTATCATGTCAGGAAGGGAAACCTTACCTCGACGTTGAAAGCTCTCATCTTTGTGACAACTTCCTGGAAGCTTTGCCGCAATCGAACAACGCTCTTGTTTCCTAAACAAAGATTATTTCATGGTTTGTGCGTCTCAGAATTATTCTCGTTGCTCAAAAATGGTTAAACACAGAGTTTTATCAATGCACTAGTATTTTAGCCCAGCCCTATTGTAAGATGATAATTTGGATTAAGAATGCAATAAGCCGAAATGAAAAATAGTCTTTAAAATGATTGTTCGTGTATGTTAGCCAGGGAGCTATTCTTTTTGGAGAGAGTTGTGCAAATAATTGTATGTTAGCTAGGGAGCTATTCTTTTTGGAAAGAGTTGTTCAAAAAAAGAAAGAAACATAAAGCAATTTACCAACCTCTCGACTTGTTCCATGCATTTACGTTAGCCAGTAAAAAAAGCTCATGTTGTGCAATTTCTTCTCTGTAATAAAAGGAGCATGGCTTATATTTGAAATCAGTAAAGAACTGTAGGAAAACACTTGGCGAAAGTGTGACTTTGGTCCATCTGCCACGAATATCCCCAGGTGCTCACAGCTCTAAAGAACTTCGATCTCTTTTTAATAAAAACTTGCATCTGTTGAATAGCTTGTCACGGTTTCGTTAAATATGCGATACAATGGCAATACAAATTTTGTTGCGGTCTTTCTCAAACGGACTTGACCGATTTGAAAAAAACTAATCATTTTATGTCAAGTAGTGCTTTCTACTGTTTAAATTGCGAGCTACACCAACGCTTCTAGCTAAACTATTGGACGTTTTAGTATTATTAATATCTATTGCTATGTAAAAGCAATCCGGTTGATTTGCTTCACTTTATTCAATATTTTCTTTATTTTGAATTTCCATTAATTTGTTGCTCTTATTCTTGCATTATTGAAGTTTTTAATTTCGTAATTATGAGATCTTGCCATTTTCCTGGCTTACCACTTTTTTCACAGAATATTATGAAATATTTTTTGTTGATGCCGATACATCGTAATATAATATTTGATATCGCACATTTGGATATTGTGAGGTATGTTTAGCAGTTTGTTAATTTGCAAGATACAATATTCCTATGCCCTTTCACGCGAACCAGCGCATAACCGAAAATTGCACATAAATATCTGGTAGGGCTTTTTGTCAAGACTCTAATTTAAAACAACTCAGGTTCGAAGATTTGCAAAACTACTATAGCTAGCTTGTCATATTGTACAGTGTTTATGAATGCGTCATAAGCTGATCTTCGCATCATTATCATACTTGTTTGAGGAAAAGAATGCTACTGATGGTGAACGAAAATTCAAATAAGAAAAAGAGCTTGCTACTGGCACTCTCAGATTAATTTCAAATAAAACCTGCTGTTAATAACACCTCAAGTCATATCCGATTGCGTTTAACATACGAAACCCGTCAGAGCTGGAAAAACCCTAATGCTTCTCATGCTCACGTC
>Ga0210059_1011562_pt1 | contig 13479 bp, 7 predicted proteins | sample Ectturendosymbi2_FD_188042 | JGI IMG/M metagenome (GOLD analysis project Ga0210059, IMG submission 188042) | Ecteinascidia turbinata endosymbiont from Florida, USA - Sample 2 (SPAdes) (version 2) | ecosystem: Host-associated > Tunicates > Ascidians > Unclassified | place: Key West, Florida...
GGAACGACCTGCCGCAGGAAGTGCGAGATGCTGAGAACCTCTCCTCGTTCAAAAGACTGCTCAAAACTCACTTTTTTAATTCTGCCTTTCCTCAAAATTTTCGTTCAGTATGTTCTTAGTGCATTTTAACGTATTTTGAATTCGCTTTGCATATCACTTTCGCAACATCATTGTTCAGCGCCTTAGAGCGACATGTCGGATTTCGGCGCTATATAAATGAATGAATTATTATTATTATTATTATTTTGTAAATTGTACTGGCTGTTATAGTTGTGCGCAATTCTCATATGCTCTAATGGATATCCAAATCAAACAATAGCTTACTTTACTGCTACAACTAGCCAGTGGTGGGATTCAAATATTTTGTCAGCCGGTTCTATTACAGAAGTCATATTTTCCAGAAAATAAACTGATTATTTTTAATTAATTCCTAATTAACATTTCAAAATAATGGCTAAGCAAGCATCATTATGTCCAAATTAACATCAAAATTTATTATGATGTTGAGGATTGTCTATATTGCTGTAGTATATACTCGTAGATAATGAACTTAAAAGCCTGAAGGCTGAAGGTATATGATCTCTATGTACCAGCATACTGAATACACATGCTTAAATGTTGCGCTTTTTTGAGTTGTCTTTACTTTTCATATAAATTGTTTGTATTCTACTGCTTATAGATGTTATGATTATGTATCTTTTCCAAATTTTAACAATACAAATACTTTATTATATACTTATTATTTTGCATTAAATGCTGTTATTCTATAAAAAATAAACACACCAAATCTTTATCAAAGAAAAAAAAGTATATTGAAATTAAACACAAATTTTGCAATTTTTACTTCAAATATTTCCAAATGGCGACTTGAATATCATCAATTTCTTTATCTGTCTTTTTTTCACCCTGTTGTCATCAGCAGAGTGGTTTCTTCTTAGCCATTTCTTGACCGAAGGAGTGGGCTCCCATGAGCTAAACGGGAGACCAATCTGATTAATTATCATAAGATTAGCTACATTCTCAACAGTAAGGCGACTCCTTTTATCTGAATATACGATATTCATTTTTGAAAACCCTCTTTCTGCCTCTGCAGAACTAACAGCAATAGCACTGATAATATTTTTAGCTTTCTGTACGCTTGAAGGAACCTCAGCCTTTGCAAGGTTGTTAGAATTTTGCAAGACATTTTCCACATAGTTCCGAATTTCATTAATACTGATTTCATGATGAAAACTTTACTAAATTCCCTCAGTTTTTCTTCTGCAGCTAACCAAGGTACAACTACTTCCTCAATATTCCAAGAATTGGGATCGAGAAAATTAATCAGATCAAATAAATCAGATCATGAAATATGATATCCTTTGCAATTTGATCAACTATTTTTGCAGCAATTTTGCGAGAATGAAGTCGAACACCCATGTCAACTCCATTTCTTATTTGAAGTTTAATCTCATCTTCAGTATTAGAAAATGGCCTGCATCTTTTTGCCAAACTGTAGACTGTATTTAAAACTCTGAAAGTAGAGGCAATATATTTCTCATTCATTTTATCAATGCTTTTCCTAATTGCGTCACACACATGATACTCTTCTTGCTTTACACATAGCCTATGTGCCTTTGATGAAAAATGCTCCTTCATTTTTTTCCTGAGAGACGCTTGCATAATGGTTGTCGTCTTCCTGAGGCTTCGACACTGCAGTTTGCCCATTCAGGTGAAACTCGAATTCCTTTTATGTTCATACAGTCACATTTGGCACAGTGATCACAACCAAGTTTCTTGTTACGAGCAATCAATCCATCATATTTTTTTGAAAATTCTCGTATTGCATCGTATTCCAGCAGTATGGCAGAGATGATGCAGCATCTGTCTGATCTCCCGGTGATAGAGTAGTTACAGTACACTTATCAGATGTAGACGTTGCATCTGTCCCATCTGCCGGTGACACAATATTTACAGTAGACCTATCAGTAACAGACGTTGCATCAGTATTATTCTTAAAATGATGGATGTGTATCATCTGTTGCAATCTCACTTGACCACTGCTCATTTTGAAAAAAACACACGTGAGCTACTTGGATCTCAAAAATCGGGGTGTCATATCAGATAAGATGCAAAAACCCATTGACAGTAAACAGTAATGCCAGCCGGTTCGCTGATCTCATAAAATTCCGTGAGACGGTTCTATAGAACCGGCGCGAACCGGCTGAATCCCAACACTGCAACCAGCCAAAATGTGTGTACCTGCTGGACTACTTGCAATAACAACAACTCTTGTACTGTACGCTAATTCAACAGTGACAAAGAGAGCACAAAAATTTTATCTTTATGTCCGCAATCATGTTCATTATTTAGCAATGCAGTGAATCACTTATTCAATGTTAACCTAAATCTCTTTTCTTTTCAACCTCTTTCAAAACTGACCTCCAATTTCAAGAAGTCAATACATTTTCACCAAGCTCATTACCTAATTTTTAGGTACGGCAACTGCGAGTTAGACTACTAGTCAGCTATGCTGTACAGACAGAAACTGGTACTTGGTTCAATTTCAACGCTGAAAAAACGTTTTGGTAATGCCTTATACACCATTATTTTACTATGATCTACTAGCAAATGCATTTGAAAGCTGAAAAAGGATTCGTCTGAACAGTGGCGTACGCAGAAAATTTCCGAGGGGAGGGCCAAAGCGTAGGCGTAGCCAGGGAGGGCCAAAGGGGCCATGCCTCCCCAAATTTGTAGAAAATATAGTCATTTTGTGCTTTGAGAGGCGTTTTTCTAAACAAAATAGTGTTATTCGCCTAAAATCAAACATTTTAGTATACACTCAGGCCCGTAACCCCCCTAGAAAATTTTTCGCTCCCCCTGGAAAAATTTGTTGGATATATTTTGAAGCTATTGGACATAGTTGAAAAAATTTGGTCCCCTCTCAGAAAACTCTTTGCCCCTCCTGGTGTTCCGAGCTCGTTACGGGCCTGTATACACTGCCGAATACTGACAGTATACACTGCCGAAAACTGTTTATACATGTTGTATTTTTAGGGTCTTAGGGGAGGGCCATGGCACAATGGCCGCCCCCCTCCGTATGCTAGTGCGTCTGAACAACGACGGGCTGCGTCATAACAAAACAATAGAATCGTTTTCATCTTCACACAGTTCAAAACTACAGTGCATGTTCCTTTAAAGTTAAGATGTCCTGTTGTCCTCTTCGACAGCCTGAATGTTAGGATCCCGAGCGGCAGGGAATATTGCATTGAACCGAGAGAATATAGAAAAATAAATTTTAACCAATATCATTTGGAAATAGCGTATTTTTTCTTCATAAAACTACTAATCCATTTCAAGTTTTTTCTATGGTCACAATTTATTTCATTTGGATAATCCGGTTCTGGTTGAAGAGGAAACGATATCCAATCCAATCCAAATCCAAAAAATTCCAATTATCCGGCCGGATTGGACTCCAAAATCCGTATCCTGTACACCACTGATCCACGGGCGTATCTATAGCCAGTGCCTAGGATATATATAGGGTAAAAGAAATCATGGCCACCTTAATCCTTTGTCTGAGAAGCAACTGACTTGTATTGCAGTGATCAGCGAATTCATTTGATACGGATTTTTGGTCTTTTTAATGCGAAAACCGGATACGGTTGTTTAGACACTGCCAAAAGTTTAGATAGGTCACTTTGGAGTTTGAGCAGGAGTCGGAGTCCAAAACTTTAAAATGTGTCGGAGCGGATTCGGAGTATATTCAGCCGAAGCAGGAGTGGAGTCGGAGTCAAAAAATTCGGACTCCGTACACCTCTGTAACCTGAGCCAAAATAGCCAAAAACCTGCCCCACTTATGACGTCACTCACAAAAATCCGAAACCCAAAACCACAAAATGTCTTTTCATTGCAGACTCGGAGACACACCGCGTCTTTTGAGGGTTTGAACAGCTCTCTAGCGTAGTCGGCGGAGGAGTTATGTACCTGCAAAGTGATAGCCTTTTCAGTGGCTCACGCGGTTCAAGGTAAAAACAGTCCGGAGCCCAAGGTGTTTTAAGGTTTCGTACTGTGAACAAAATTATGCACAATAAAACAATAAAAGTAACCATAAAGCATAAGCAATTCAGCAACAAGCCGTCATATCATCAGTTTTTGCTTAAAACTGGAAAGTATATCTTGTGGAACCCTTCAGATTTGTCTGCGGAACCTACTTTGCGAATCCCTGGTGTATGGGCATGATCAATTTGCTAATCTTTTGGTGCCCTTCCAAAACGCCATGCCACTTGACACACACGAGTCAGCCAAAACATCCGGTGTTCGACGTTCCCTTAATTCACTATCAAACTTTCCGCAATTAGCTTTAAACTCGGATCCAGCAGCGACATCAGATCTTATTGATGTATAGTTCTACGGAAGCTTTCATCCGTTCAAAGTTAAAAAATCCAGCCTGAAATACTTCGCTCAGTTCTGTCAGGTGAGGTGCCAATTTTGACAAAAGGAAAGCACCATGCTGAAATTTTTTGTTTTCATAAGTCGAAGTGAAACAACGCACACTGCCATCATTTTTATTTTCTGACATCTGCTTCAGTGCGGCCCAAATAGCCAAAATCTCACTCCTTGCTCTCACTGTTGCCTCACTCGACAACCACCTTGTCTTGCATGCGCCCTGCAACTGCCGACTTTTTGTCTTCATTATAGTCTGATCTGTGATTTATGCATGATGCATGGCCAGGCAAGGCGATCGCAGCGGTGAAACAGTAAAACATTTCCATAATTGCATTAAAATTGCTTTCACAGTTTCATACACCATACTGCACAGATCTGCGGCAGTATGGGCTATATTCCTACACTACAGTAACAGGCGAAAGGGGGGCGGTGCGTATGACAATGCACAGATGGCGTAATTACAGCTTTCCCTCCCAACTTCTGCGCCAGAAAAATGTGTCGGCGTATAACATTGCAACCGTCTGTTGCAATAGCCACGTGCAGGAAAACGAACTTTCCTCAGATAGTTTCACTTCAATACGAGGCAAAACCATATCTTGACTTTCAGAATTTAGGACGTCCTTGCAAAATTTTAGGGTGGCATTTTGACACCCAAAAACGGCTTAAAAAACACTGCGCATTATGACGCTGACGCAATTGCGGTACCTGAACTTTGTTAGAAACAGCTTTTACATCTTATTTCCTGCGAAAGGTATCATGAGTTATAGGTAAGTCATTTCTAGCCGTCTCTACGTTCGTTTAAAAGGAACTTGCTATCTCACTGGCCGAGAACTTTTAAACACCGGTGAAAAAACTCAATAACGCAACTGTTAATTATTTGAAAATTCCGAAAAACATTGCTTGTCACAAAAAAATTCCCTGCGGGTCGTCGTTGAGACCCCTGCCCTAGAATGAGTGAACAATTAAATCTAAGTGATGTGGCTTTCCGCAGACTGAAAGCCAATAGAGAAGAACGTTTAAAATGAAATATGCAGGATCCGTAGAGGCATATGTAAAGAAGGCAGAAAATATAGGAAGAGCAAATGATGAGAAAGGTAGCGAAAAAGCAGAAAAATGAAGACCCATGACTCATAATCGAGAATTACAGTAAAAATAAGACATATTTCAGCTGTGAATGTTTGATTCTCATGTTCAAGATGTTTTAATATTGCCTTTGGGTACAAAATATGACTTTCTTTCATTTCAAATTCTTATGATCAAATATGAGGGGTGAAAAGGGCGACATTTTTTGGTCAGCCCCTGGTGACACTTAGCCTCGCTATGCCACTGGTTTGTTAACTCTGTGGTCAACTAGGAATATTTTCGTGCCCTTCCAGTAGTGGAACAGACCAGGCATTTGGGGTCAGTCATACAGGGAGGACCAAAAAATCTTCACTTGTTTAAATACCCCAGGTTCACCATGACAATCGCTGGGCATCACATAAAAGTGGTTAACTTTTGTAGGCCAAGAAATGGTTTATGTTTTTCACTGAACTACGAAATCCTTCAGGAAATTAACATAGTTTAAAAGCGTCTTATGTCATTTAATTTACGAAACTTTTGAAGCACGTCAAAAAGGATTTGCCACCATTTTTCACAAGTTGCACAGCAAATAACTAAACTGCTAGTGCCCAAAACAATCTTTTATATATACAAATGTATTTAACGCCTTGTTTAGAAACAATCTGTATCGCTTTTTACAACGCTGTGCATCTTCAACTAACTTTTTTATCCGATTGCTTCAAATATCTGATGCATAAGTGTACGGCATGGTGATGAAGGGGATACGGTCGCATCCCCAATGCTGGAAAATTGGCCATTATTCGGTCAAAATTTTTCAACATTTGGGCAAATTATACACCTACATTCACATTCGAGTGAGGTAGTGGTTATTTTGCCATCAACAGCTAAAGCTCTGCTGAAACTATTTTGCCATTTTTTTGCCTCTGATAGAAAAATAGACACTGCCTTTATGTGAACTGGAATCATTTGGTAATTCCAATAGCCTTTATAAAATTTGGTCCAATCAAAAGAATTTCAGTCAAGTTTTGGGTAAAATTAGAAACATTTGGGTAAATTCTAACAGACTCAGTCAACTTCGCGTAAGGGCAATAGCTTCATTCAAATTAGGGTCAAGTGGAACAAGTTCATTCAATTTTGGGCACTTCAAATAGCTTCAATCGAATTTGGGCAATATAGAAGCAGTGCACTGAAATTTGGATACAATTAGAAACATTTGGGTAAATTCCAATTGCTTTAATCAGATTTGGGTAATTGAAACTGCTTCATTCAAGTTTGGGTACATTTGGAAACATCTGGTTAAATTAGAAAAGGTTAATTCAGATTTACGTATTGTGACACGCCGAACCTGTGAGGCGACTATCATACGCTAGGCTCTAATCAGCAAAAATCTTATATTATAAACATTAGTGAAAATTCCAACAATCCAAATCAAATTTGGGCCAATTTAAACAAACCTGATTGTAGTTTGGGTAGAGTTAGAAATATTTTGAAGTTAGGAACACATTGTGGTAACTAGGGTTGCGGAGTCGGAGCCGGAGTGGTAAGGGGTCGGAGGTTTTTGGTGGAGTCGGATTCCTAACAACACTGAAAGTCGGAGTCGTCGGATTTTTTGTCCGACTCCGGATTTCCCATTAGATAATTTTTTACATCACACTCCTAAATTGGGTATTGCTGTTGAAATGGTACAATTTCATTTGAAACTTTTGTTGAAACAGAGATTTCTTGCTGTACACCACGATTTCCATTGATTTTAACAGCCAAATTTCACTCCCTTAATGTTAAGTAGTCGGAAATTGTGGAAAGGTTGGAGTCGAAAATTTTGGAAAGCTAAAAGTTGGAGCTGGATGACTGCGGTGGTAACCCACCATTCCAACTAATCTTAATTTTGGTAAACAACAAATTCTTGTTGTTGTAACGTGTTTTTGAGCTATGACAACTAAAATGTAGCTGTAAATGTGAGTTGATACTGTGAAGTTTTCATGTTTCAAGTTTGTTTCATTCTGTGAAGTTTTCAGGGCTCAGTTTGTTGCTGTTGTCTTTTCATTTCAGCATGTAGGCTACTAGGCCCCATAAGCAGGAAACAAGTACTGTACAGTGCAACAGGCATCAAGACTTTTTTAATAAAGCATGTAGAGCAGCGGTGAATTGAATAGGCCTACCCTCCTGCATGAAAAAACAGCTTGCTTGTACACTTGGCCTAATGCAGACACGTTGAGGACTAGCTAAGGGGGTCTGCAATCCCGCGATAACACTGGGAAAAATCGTCCTTTTGCTCACGTTCATTCGGGAAATTTGGATTCAGTTGGATATTTTCCCGATGAACAAAAACACCATTGGTGCATCGGGACTCTGTGTGACCGCTAAAACAAACAAACGGCAACCCAAAATTTCCCAAACCACATCGTCCGAATGTCCCGCTGCAGTGTGATCCCACCTTTATAGGCTGCAGTATCTAATAAAAGCAGCTGTGAATTGCCTTTTTTATAATAATGTAGCTTTGATTCAATAGGATATTGTATAATTCACTAATGCTAATGCAGTCCAATGAAGCACTGCTAATTTTATGAAATATTCTTGTTGAGATTATAAGTCATTTGTCATTGGAAATTTGCACTGGCACACATTCCTTGGTAGTTGATCATATAGGCTTTGGTATTAAGGTTTGAATCAATTCCATATTACTATTTTTTCTTAGCATTTGGTGTTCAGTGCAGAGTTGTTGAGTTGGAGATAAAAAATCTGACTCCAGCTCCGACCTTTCAGAAATTTCCGACTCCGACTCCTTAACTTAGGCCAACTTTATATCATAGCGCAAATGTTACTACAACAGCATGGCTTGTGCTATTTCGTGATCCACATTGAAAACCTAGTGCTGACAACATAGTTGCCGTTTCAAAGCAAACTAGGAAAATGTCGGATTTCCCCAGTAATTGTGGTACCAGATACTGCAGCTTATCAGTTTTGGAAGAATATCAGTTACATTCAACAGTAAATCATTACTTTCAGCAATAATTCTTTTGAATTTTCAGTTGCATGATATGTGTAAGGTGACGCTTGTCTCTGCGAAATCTGTCCAATGCACGGCCAGTTACCTGCAGACAGGCGCGCAACCAGGGGGGAACATTTGGGGCATTTTCCCCCTCGAAAATTTCAAAACATTGCACAGCAATTTTGACATTTGCAGAAACTTTCAACGAATAAAGATGAAATTTTATATTCTAATCATTTTTAAGAAAAGTCCTATTTGAATATTTCTTTGTACTTCTGGTTAATTATCACCTTACACGATTATCTTGAGACAGGCCTTCTGATCGAAAATTTCGTAAATGATTGCTATTTAACCTAATATGCTGGAATTGTCAAAACTTAGGAGATAGTTGAAAATGTTGGTATTTCTAAGGCATTTTTATCCTTTTTTTCGTGTACCATTTTTTTCTGAAATAGGCCTCAATTTGGCCTCATGAAACTTTTTAACGTTAGGGTACTTTTAAACTGTGCAACTGCTGAAACTTTCAAAGTGATATGAGATATCTTGACATGTTGGTTGTTATTAAAAACGTTTGTGGCCACGTCAAACCGCTTGTTCTTTTACGACAGTGGTTTTCAACTTGGGGTCGCGACCTCCTTTGGGGTTTGTTTGCCTTTTTTCTAGGGTCGCGAGAGCTTCTGATGAAAATATTCATAATTACTTCTATACTTTCGTAGAGGAACCACTTTTTGTCGTCGCCAAAATAATAGGATCACCTGGCAAAAATGATAGCCTACTTTTTCATTCAAAATTGTTTTAAGTGTGATTATGACCATTACAAAGTTTTGAGCGTAATCATGACCGTTACAATGCAGTTGCATTTGGCAACGCACGAACGACTTTGTGACGTAAGAATGTGTTGTGTTTGTAAATTAGATATCTGATTCCGGTAGCTAACTTCATATGGAAGTTATTCTAGTTTTCAATGAGTTGTGCTGTGGAGTGATTTCATAGGTGTAGGGCAAGCAAATATTTGGGGGTACGAAGGATTTTTGCCTGAATTTCCCCAAACTTGCCAAAAAATTGGTGTGGGACTTTTGTTTACAAATTTTCTCCCACAAGCATCATGAAGACCTTATTTTGGTGGGACCTCCAAAAACAGGACTTCATTCGTATTTCTGTAAACGTTGGGTGCCATTTTGTCCGGATTTTCAGGTAGTTTGCCTGGATATTTAGTGATTCTGCCCAGCTTTGAAGGAATTTTGTCCGGATTTTCAACTAATGAAAACTTTTGGGGGTGCGCTTGCACCCCGCTTCCTACGCCACTGAGTGACTTGCATACGGCATGGCGCGGGTCTCTCTCACTGATGCTGCAATGTGTATGACTTTAACAAATGAGTCTTTGTTCAACATAGTTATATCCTAAGTCGTTTTTTACTTTTATGATTATTAATTATGCAAACAGAACTGCATTTCATATGCCTGACTGGAAATTTTCGGAAAGGGTCGTTACGTTAAATTGGGTTGCAAAATGCGCCGCTGCATGCAAAAGGTTGAAAACCACTGTTCCACGACCTTTTGATTAATTATTTTTGTTAGGGGCAAAACAGATCACCATTATTAACGTAATAGGCTGCATTTCTTGAAAAAGAAAACGTTTCATTGCAAGTTCGGTTCGAAACATGATAGTTTTTAAGTAAATTTAGCGTGTTTCACGTTTTCGCATCTTCCTGGGTTGGTACCAGTACCACGGCTTGGGAAAAAGGGTGTAGTAAAGTGTCATATGAGTGCTGGTCAAGTTTTGAAAACACCTACCTAGTACACCACTTTGGCTCCAAATGAAGCTTTACCAGACCCTAACTTTTACAACCAGTGCAAGCCCTCAAAGCTCATAGCCTTAAACTTGCTTCTAAAAACGTTCACACAACTCGTGGATGCCAGAAAATGCCGTTTGCCCCTAACACACCTGATCCGTTATACGTCAAAGACACAAGACACCTGATTCGTTTTGCTCGAAATGGTAGCATTCAAAGATCCCCCACGCTTGACAAAGGCAGAGCCGTATCAGCCGCACTCCATACGCCTCAATTGGGGGGGCACGCTATCACAGGGGGCCAAAAATTCCAGTCCCGTCACCATTTAGCACCCCAAAGAAAGCTTCGAACACCCAAATTGGAATATGAAGCACTAGAAATCAGTGAAGTTAGGGGATCCTTTGAAAGAAAAGTGCATTACAGTTATTTTGGGCCCCTTTGAAAGTTTGAAAGCAAGGTATTTTCACATTACAACTGCTGTTGGGGGCCGCTTTGAAAGCAAAGTAGCCCACTTATACATTGCAGTGTCTGTTGGGCCCCGTTTGAAAGCAAGGTATAGGCTACTTTGCACTTTACAGTTGCAGGGGGGGGGCGAGGCAAGGGCCTCGCTTGCCTTCCCTTAAACACACCAGTGTATAGGCCTATAACCCTGACAATGATCTTATATGAGAATATGAAACCGATTGAACACGCTCTGCTTCATCCGATATGCGTACTTTCTCACCTAATGTGCGCATGAAAACACTGTAATGTAAAGTTATCTTTATATTATTGAACACATTGAAGTTGCTGATGAATTTATCACTTCACAAAACACAGATTTAACGCGATTTTTCACAATAACCTAGACACACAAGTCGACTAAAAAAACAGATCTGGGTGGAAAAAACCCTCAGTGTGAGCCCTGGTCACATGCGGTAAAACGCCTACTTCCATAACTTGAAGTGAACATTTGACGATTTATTGCCATGTTATTGTTACGCAATAAAGACCAAGAGTACAACAATCGGCTAGCAAGTTTCGCAACCTGCCTCTGTTGGCAAAGGAGCGAAGTGCGCAATTGCGGTAAGCGTGTCGGGGGCCCAGGCGCGGATTTGCCATTAGGCTGAAAAGGCTTGAGCCTAGGGCCCCCGATTTCGGGGGGCCCCAAAATTTTGGGAGTAAGGACAATTTCCAGCATTTCTGTAAGCAATTATATTTGTATTTTTGTCTTGGTTCAACGCACATTTTTTTAACATGTCCCTAACAAAAGATCTCTTGAAGGATGAGCGCGAAGGACTGAAGTGAATGACGGTGAGCATTCTCTTTTTATGGCGTTGAGAATTGGTTATTGTTACGTATCATGTGTGGAACAAAACGCCTGAATCCATTTTTCAGATTATGCAAGGCCAGTGAGGTACTCCATAAATATGCAATGTGAGTGTGGTCAGATAACTTCACCGCTGCCTTTTTGGTTCGTTTCAATGTGACTGTTTTTGTTGCTGATATCAAGGGAATTCAGAGTAAAGTATTATGTTTATGAATTGGAACAACAACTTGTTCAGTGAATGTAACCAGCACGTGTAGTCAGTGGCGTAACTAGAGGCTTGAGCCAGGGGGGCAAAGATTACCTGTAGGGGGCCCACTGGTCACCGTAAAGGGTCCCACTAGCCAAAACTCAGAAAAAAGTTAAAAAGTCAGTGGATCTCTGGATGTCCATACTTGATAAAAAAAACGAAAACACCTTGAAAAATGCAAAAAACAAGAAATTAAATGATACAAATTATATCAAAATGTCAACTAAAGGGGGCCAAGTTTTTACATTTACCTTGCCAGCGGGGCGGCTCGCCCACTTGCTCCCAGTCAGTTACGCCACTGCATGTAGTGCTAACTTGTATGACATCGTCGCAAACCTACCAGAAGGGCCCCCAATTTTAAAAAGCCTAGAGCCCCGACAATCAAAATTCGCCTCTGCGGGGACTTCGCCGTCACGACTTTGCCCTGATGGGCTCGCGTTCATTTATCCGGTCCTGCCTAGATGCCTATAGTTGTATACGTCCAGAAGTCAGATTTCCACTTGATCAACGTATTTTGTGTAGGGATGATTGTAAAAAAACGTAAGCTACTATGTCTAGCCCAGGTAGTCTTCTCTTATTTTGTACTGCATAGCAACAAGGTACCTTTGGTGCTTACGACCAAAGTTACACATTTGGGCAGTTGGCTGTTCAGACAGCCAGATTGAGTTAATTGTGTAGTTAGATGTCTATTTTGTGGGGTGTCTCAAAACAGAGTGGTGCAGTCAGTGGCGTAACTAGAGGATTGAGCCAGGGAGGCAAAGCTTATCTGAAGGGGGCCCGCTAGCCAAAACTAAGAAAAAAGTTAAGAAATGATAGTGAATCTCTGGAAGTCTATTCTAGCTAAAAAAAAAACGAAAACACCCCGAAAACGCAAAAAACAACAACCTGAAGAAAACTAAATACCAAAATGTCAATTAGAGGGGGACCTTGCTTCTACATTTAGCTTGCCAGTGGGACCGGCTTGCCCCCCTGTCAGTTACGCCACTGAGTGCAGTTAGTGGGTTATGGATGCTAACCGTTGCGTCCACGTAGACCTCAGTCCATATTTTTGACATTTGTAGGCGATTTGAGGTACAAAATATTATTCATCTAAACATGGGCCATGCACCCAGAAATTCACAGTCCAGACATCAGCAAGGTTTATGCATGCGTATTTCGGCCAGTAAAAAGCCCAATGCGCACGCTTTTTTAGCATATTGCACTTAAGCTCATGGTAAAGTTTACCAATTTGCCCTAATGAAAGAAAACATTCATCGCGGGCGCACATGCTTTGACCAACCTCATGTTTGCTCCTTCAGTAATAATGTTTTGATAACTGAACGGTAGGATTGATTCTGATTTCCTGCAAATGTTTTACATTTGCATTTCATCACTACGTCTCCAAATAGTCGCCGTCAATTAAATGACAATGATTTACGACCCAGTTATTTTTGTTAAGCTGGTTCAAAAAATTTTGGTTGGAAACTACGAGCCTATTATGCGTATTTGCGGGAAAATATTTACAATTAATTTGCACAATCTGCAAATGCTCTTCATGTTGTAAATTAAAAATAAATTTTCAGAATGTCTAGCCACCCTGCACAAACATGAAGGTCCCCAATGGAAGACTTTCTGGCGACGGTGCTGCCCAGGCCCGAAGACGCGGGGGACA
>Ga0210059_1011563_pt1 | contig 13478 bp, 9 predicted proteins | sample Ectturendosymbi2_FD_188042 | JGI IMG/M metagenome (GOLD analysis project Ga0210059, IMG submission 188042) | Ecteinascidia turbinata endosymbiont from Florida, USA - Sample 2 (SPAdes) (version 2) | ecosystem: Host-associated > Tunicates > Ascidians > Unclassified | place: Key West, Florida...
CTGCTTGTAATTTACAGTGGGTTTGTCCCTTACGATTCCTACCTTCCTCGGAACCGGACCGTAGGAAGGAGGAGTGAGGATCTGATTCCTATAGCCAAGAGGAGACTTATGATTTTCATATTCACTCATAGACGCTATAGTGCATTATTAATTACCATCGTTTGTAGGGATGAAAAGAGTTCCCACCTTGATTTATGATATTTTGTCGGGATGAAAAGAGGTCCCACTTTGCTAGTAATCACATATAATAAAAGAATGAATAAGACGAAGACGGCGTTGAGCGATTGAATGGGAAGAAGTGATAGACTCTTTAGTCCGATGTACGACACTCATGTCCCGTGGCTGTGAAGGACTATTCTTCTAAATTCTAACTCATTGATTACGATAACCTGCCAATTCCTATGACCTCTGTGGATGTCATACCTAGGATGCTGAAAGTAAAGGTAGTCCTCAGGAATTTCGGATTTCTCACAATCTTGTACAGGCGCCGTGCAGATTGTGTTCTCGCTTCTTCTATGTTCTGCTGACCACGTTATCTTCATCCTCATTGAGCACCTTATTACTGTTTTTGTATTAGTGAAATAAGACAAACACTCGCTCCATGGTGACTGACGATTTTCAATCCAACACTTTAATAAAAATTTAGCAAATAACTATATAGGGAATGTGACAGGAACATCGGTAATACGTACATGCTTTTCAAATAAGATATAATTTACCAACGAACGTTAGACCCTAAAAATACTAGAAAAAACTTCCGATCTGCAAATGGTCTGGCGGTATTGGCGAACTCGTCACTCGCCACTACCATGGGACCAGGCGGGGAGATTTCTTTGGTGACGCTTAGAGATCTTCTTGCTAAAAGATCGGGGGGCCATTAAGAGAGACCCCTTAGTTAAATCTAGTAAAAGAAAATTTTCGGAATAAATTAAGAATGTTAAGATTATATATTCGCTATTTTAAGGAAACAGTTTGATAAATCACCCTATCTAACTCTCTATGGAACTCACCAAGTTATGGTAATATTAATGATAAAAATTAAGAGAGCAGTAACAAAGTTCATACTACAATCAAAGTTCATGCCAGTAAAAACAGTAACTTTTCGTTTAAGATCAATGACCTTTTATACATTACTTGGGAAAAGTATAGCCGAGATTTTGTTTTAAGATGTCCACTCTACTTTGAAATGGAAACTCTCTGGCAAAAAGTTGAGTCAGCAGGTAATCATGATCCTCTAAATCCCAAAAATGCGAATTTACGATTACCGGGAATAACAATATTGGACCAAAACGAGATCTTGTTTCTCTTCCTGCCTGCACAACAATGGGCAGAAATGTTCCGTGTATTTCACATTGAAACTGGCAATGGATTGACCCTGTATTTTACTGAAAAGGCAATCCTAGAACAGATTATAATACCAAAAGGAACGATCCTGGAAAATTATATGCTGTTGCCCAACTTCAGGAATGACACTCTCATCAATTAATGTATATATCATAGTTTAGAGCTTTAAAAAGTAGAATAGTTTGATTTATTGAGTATCAGTTTTTACGTAAACAGCTCATACTTCGATTCTTTGTTATAAGATTGTTATAACTAGAAATAATCCCGTTCGAAGTCAAGAGCGACTGTATATAAATTTCATAAGCACCAACCATGACTCTTACGCAGCCCTGCTAGTTAAGACGCAGGTTGTGAATCAATTTATTATGGACAAGTTTGACAAAAACTGTATCGTTCCCTTTGTTTTTCTCTTAAATAAATAGCAAAATGGATTTTCTTTATGAATTTACCACCTCAATAATAGTATTAAATTTGATAGTAATGCCCCGTAAAAAGGTTACAGCAACTAAGATTGAAAGTAACCTTGACATGGTCCCCAGCTGTAGTTAAAATATCATACAATAAAAAAAGGAAGATCTATTGAATTATTAGATGTTTACTCGACTGCACTAATAAAGACGGTCCAATAGGGAAGTCCGTTAAGATTATCAAAAGAATTGTGTATGCGCAGACGAATAAGGACATTAACGAAGTCTTCTCTGGAAGACTTTGAAAAATAAAACATTGTCATCAGATCACGTTCGATTTGAACGATCAAAAATTTAGTAGAATTATCTGCGAATTCTTGGTATAGAGAATTCGAGAGGCCATCTTTAAAAATCATCCCACCCGAAGGGGACTGCCACTCAACCTGCATCAAAGATGTCAAATTAAAGATTATCAAATAAGGACAGGTTGTCAGTATGCAGACTACTTTTACTACAGCGAAACCTAAACTGGCCCGCATGCAGCCCGAGGGCCGCGAGTTGGACACAGCTGGACTAAACAAAAGAACAGAGAAACAAAGAGACTATGAGTATTGTTAAAGTTACAAGTACACTATAATTCGCTGCATTTTGGACTTAAATGAACTTCGCTGATGGAACTGTTCTGACAAGTTTCACTACTAGAGTCATTATAATTTGAGAAGTTCCACGTTAGTTCTTTTTGGAGTTACTCCAATGCATTCATTTTCAAAATACCGACTTCAGGCACAGATTTTCAAAATACCGACTTCTTACCGCCCTCTGCTAAATTAGCAGTAAAATACCGGCCATCTGGCAACCCTAGTTGGAATTTGTGTCAGGTCGGACCGTAAAGACGTTTTTCGGAGCTCTGTGAGCGAGCATCGCATAGTGTATGCTGTTTGTGTGTTGTGTGCTGATTGTGCTATGGACTGAACGATATGTAGTGGTGCAGTGTGGTGGTGTTGGTTTGTAGTGTGCGAATGACAGGTCATACGTTTTTAGGAAGCCAGGTTCTCTGAAACTGAATCACTGAGAGTAGCCTACAGTATAGACTAGTTCGCATTCATAGTACTGCAGTGTAGTGTATAATTCACCGTTTGGGTTGAGCGCGAGCCTATAAAACTACAGTCCAACCAGTACAAGTGCTGCAAAACCGACGAGACCCCGATTTTTTTATGTGTTTTGTTGCCAAGTATGTCTTTACTTGTTTTTAATTTCTACAGTAATTTATTTGATTACAGTCACAACAACATGTATATGCTTAATTTCATGAACACTCCGTCCGTAGCCTACTGTAGCAAAAATTAGTAGCAAGTGTTGATGGAAAAGATATTTGTCGTGCTACATGTCTTCATTCAGACTTTGTAAATGATCCACTACTTTGTGTACATAGAAGGCAAAATAGCCCCAGCAATGTCTATTTTATGGACCGGGTATGGGCCAGAATTTAGGAGGGGTTACGGGTGAAGCGTGTGCGGCCCGGGTGGCTCAGGGCGATGCAGCATTGTGGCTGCAACACGGGTACGGGTTGGGTTGCGGGTTTGTGATGGGTATGGGTCGGTCCGGGTCATAAAAATGCGAGTCCATGACATCTCCAGTCAGCGTACCTGATCTGTGCGCGAGAACACACGCGGAGAATCTCTCTTGGCGCTAATGAGAAGCTGACACAAACCATCCCGCACTTGCAGAAAACAATCACGAGTTAAAAAAAGCCAATTCGTAAAGCCGAAGGTTGCATCCACTAAATCTGTGAAAGTTCGAAGCAGACCGAACCATGCAGTCTATGAGTGAGAGGCTGCGAAGCACCGAGGGTCGTTTGGGCTGCAGAGATGGATGACCAAGCTACTTGTAGTGTAAAGGGAAAAGTACTTAATAGAAGTAAGCCTGTTGCTGCTACAGTGGATGTTTGTAACATTTCGCCTCACTTTTCTTGCTCTGCCTCTCCGGAATGACCTCTCCCGAGCTCAACGGATTTCGGCAGCACAACACTTTTCTCATTTACGCAATTGCACACCACTATTCTTCCCGCACCCTGGATCACCGTCCCTTGCTCTTTACGTGGTAGCTCAATCACCCCATTATCCGGCCATATCTTAAGTAGGCCGTGGGTAAACCATAGTGTTTTGATCAGGTTCGACTTAAAGCTGAAGCAGTATAGCTTCAGCCTCGTTAATTTGCAATGAAGTAGTATCGCTAATTTGCACTGAAGAACTTTTTGCCTTACACATCAAAAGTTTGATTAACCTGAAAATAGTTGGTGCAACTTTCGGAATTGGGGGGTGGAAAATTTCCCCATTGTCCCCCCTGGCTATGTGCCTGTTCGGAAGAACATACTTTCAATGTTTCTGGGCAATACTCCACTAAACATTTTGGTTGCGGTTAAAATGTTTTTGTGATCTGAAAGAATGACACAGTAAGACCACGAATTCCTAACTTACAATAAACAGGGAATAATTGATACTCGTTTCTGTAAATCTCCCCGTTAGGAAATTTACGCGCACGGAAAGAAAAATATATCATTGTTTTAAAAATTTTCGCTTGTACTCGATCACCAGCAAAAATTTCCAAGGCAACGTAAGCAATTCGAACAGCGACTTTTTAGGAGATCACAAACTTGTCCGGAACTGGCGAAACTCTGTCAGCACACTTAGCAAAGCGCGTTGGCATGATGATTGAATGCTCCAATGGAAAACCACGTCGAGGCAAAAATACAACTGAAGAGAAAAAACGGCTGAAAGAACCAGGAAGTTTTGCTTCCTGGTCGCCAGGCATCAATCTTCAGCGTCCACGGAAAAACTGAGAAGTAACATCGTAATAAGCAATACGGAGAATTATATTTTGACAGTATCGTTACTTCCACGTTTCAAAAAAGGAACAGTAATGACAACTTTATTGAAGTGTTCAACACGTTACGGAGAGCTGAAAACTCAAGAGATTTTTTGACTTCACGCTTTTCCCTTTACGTTCCGGGATTTGCCAATTTGGGCAAGTCACTCGGCAGCAGATTGAGCTAGAGAGCTGTTCAAACCCTCTAAATATGCGGAAAGTCTTGTAATTTCGATTTTTTTAAATTGGGAAGTTTTGGAATTGCACTTTTTTGTGGGTGACGATTTGGGGCAGGTTTTGGGTGATGTCATCGGGCCCACAGTCAATTTTTCGTTTTTTTAAAGAACTAGGCGAAAATCCGCATCTTTAGAGCCCTTGATCGACTTTCTAGCGTTTGTGGTCAGCAAGTTACGGCCTAAAACCAACAAAATGAATTAATTGATCTCCTGGGGGATAAATTATCGATTTTTTGTTTGGCTATTCCTTTAATTTAACAGGTCCTGAGTGCGATAGCGTGTTCTTCTAATAATTAATTGCACATGAAATCCGTAGATTTAGCAGGTAGAAATTGAAAGGGATTGGCTTATTTGCAATCTTGTTTACACTTCTAAGTGGTTCAACTTTTGCTTCAATCTCTTTCCTGCAAAAATGAAGCCAACTTGAAATAGAAGCTGACAAGAATATGACCACTAAAACTGTTTTTCCGAAATAAGCTCGAGATCCTTCTGCGGATTCCGTAATTAGTTTAATAACTAGTGCAATCTGATGAGTCTACGGCTATGCACACAAATTTTCTCACAATTTCAACAGCTGCAATTTTTTAACGTCTGAAGAAACTTTAAAATATGGCCATTAACCATTAGGCCTTGCAACGTTTTTAACATGTTTGGTACACCCATGTCCGTTGCCAGGCCAGGCGCGCAAGCAGGGGAGGGGCATTTTCCCTCCCCGAAATTTTCAAAACATTGCTAGCAATCTTGACATTTGTAGAAACTTTCAAAGAATAAAGATGAAATTTTATATTCTAATCATTTTTAAGAAATCTTATTGGAATTTTTCTTTGTCTTGCTCATTAATTATCTCCTTACAAGGTTTATCTTGAGACAGGTTATCTGATAGAAAATTTCATAAATGATTGGCATTCAACCACAAATATGCTGGAAGTGTCAACTTGGGAGATAGTGTAAAATGTTCGTATTTTCAAGGCATTTTCTTCTATTTGTTCGTGTACTATTTTGTCTTAGACAGGCCTCAATTTGCCCTCATGAAACTTTATAATATTAGGGTACTGTTGAACCGTGCAAATTCCTGAAACTTTCGAATTGATAAGAGAAATCTTGACATAGCAGTTAGTGCCTCGTCAAACCGCTTGTTCTTCTACGACCTTTTGATTATTATTTTGTTAGGCGCAAAGCTGATCACCATTATTAACATGGTACATTTCTTAAAAAAGCCTTGTTTAGCTGCATTTTCCGTTCGAAACCTGATAGTTTTTGACTAAATTTAGGTTGAGGAATGTTTCACGTGTTAGTGTCTTTCTGGGTTGATCCCAGTACCACGGCTTGGGAAAAAGGTTTAGTAAAGTGTCATGTGAGTGCTAGTCAAGTGTTGAACGCACCTACCTACTAGATCATTTTGACTCCAAATGACGCTTTACAAGACCCTAACTTTTGCAATCAGTGAAAGTCCTGAAAGCTCATAGCCATAAACGTGCTTCTAAAATCTTTCACACAACTCTTGGATGCCAGAAAAAGCCGTTTTGCCCCAAACACACCTGATCCGTTATGCGCCAAAGGCACAAGACACCTGATCCGTTTTTCCCGAAATGGTAGCATTCAAAGATCCCCTCACCCTTGACATAGGCTATCTTTCAAGTTTGGGATCTTCATTTGTGATAGAAATTCAAGCACATGCTAGAAAAATAGGGCTAGAATGAATTTGCTAAAAAAAGACGAAAATTAGGCAGGTTTACTACTGTAGTAGCCTATACATCTGTCACACTAAAGCCATGACTACACTTGTTGAGTACGGAACCAGGTGTTTGTATGAAAATACTAATTTTTACTCTGTCCTGATCGTTCGGTCTGCATCTTCATTGAAATTCAAAAGTTCTCATTTTCGGAAATTTTGCGAAGAGAACTTTTATCTGTGTGTCAGGCTTATGCAGAATCACATGGAAATATTTTCAACTACAGCAAAACTCTTTGCATGACGTTTAAGGCTAAGAGTGCAAAAAGCACAGTCACCCCATTACTGATACATGGGTGGTAAAAATCTAAAATCTGTTAACCAATACAAATATCTGGGAGCTCTACTAGATACTGAGCTCTCTCAGATGACTAAGACATTCAGAGACAACTGCGATAAAAATATTATGCAGCAAACAAGCTGCGAGCCTCTTCTCCCATTGTTCAAATGCAGTTAAAAGTGTAGGCCTACTTTTTCGTTCCTTTTGTACGCCCATGTATGCATCACAGTTATGGTGGAATTTCAGAAAGTCATTGCATGCAAAGATTGCGTGTGGCCTACAATTTTGGATGCAGAGCTCTATACAACCTGCTCTGGAGAGCGAGTGTTAGCAGTCATGACTCATCAGGTTCACTGTACCATTCCTACATTTGAGGCTGTATTAAGAAAAAATATGCACTTCTTTCTCGAAAGATGCAGGTTTAATAACGTAGGCTAATGGTTGCCCGCTTTGACGCAGTCAGATTGTTTATATTCTTCCTTATTCTTTGAACACTACAACCGCATTTTACTTTGTGACTGAGTGCTCGGACATTGCAGTGTTTGTTCGTTTTAGGGTGTGCATGTCACAATGCATTCGTACTTTACCTGGGCTTGACCAGTTTAGGAATTAGCGTCCCACTCTCCAGTAGTGTTGTACCAAGTGAACAAAGAGTGTTAAGAATGCGTCTGTAAACTTGACGCTCGGCCTCCAACGCCGTTACAAAACGTTTTGTTAAATAAGTTTCTGTAGCCCGGTGTCAAGCGAAATTTCTAACGTATTATTTTTTGTCAGTTATTTTGCTTCTCAGAGTAAAGGAATAAAGTTTGGCAATTACTTTTTTGATGTGATCCAGCCTCCAACGCTGGTTTTCAGCCTCCAACGCTGTTGTAAAACGTTCTGTTTTGTGTGCTTTTATTAACCAACGTTGTGCAGAATGTGTGCATTTGTGCTATGGACTTGGTGTCTGCGGGCAAAAATACATTATTATTATACGTGACCGTTTGCGAAAAAGTTGTACCACGGTTGAATAATCCCGATGACGTCATCGAATGAAATTTCATGAAAATCGCCTCCCCCCAAAATGAAGAGCTGGTTGCGCCCCTGTGCCAGGCAGCAGTAGGAAAGCGTGGGACACCCACAAACTCTCCAGCACATTACGCAGAGTCCTTCGGTAAAATCGAATTGACTTTGCGCAAAGCGCAACATTCCCGCCTTTCGAACACGACACTGCATTTCAGGTAATTTGATGCCGCACGACATCCATGAAATCGCAACCGGCGTACTACAGAGTTTTGCTCGAGTATGACGCCTTCTTTCGATCGTCAAACCGACCTTTTTTCGTGCCTCTTAGAAAGGTCTGAGGTTTTCCTAACGAGCCCTGGAGCATGCACTGTAAACGAGACTGAAGAAGAGCCAAGTATGGAAAAGCGACTTTGCTGCGATCGCTGTTGTGATGCCGCTTTGAACTCGCTTGACAAGTAATGCCATGTAATGAAGCGGTCGCACGCCGTGCAAAGTTCTGGAATAAAGCTTCGCGGCGAAACAGAACAAACGATATAAGATCGACGAGTAGACGAACACGACACGATCAGTTGGGAAAAAATCACTTTCTCTACAAAGCTCAGTAAAAGAAAGAAACAGGACCAAGCGCGTCTATTTTACAGTGAAGAAACGCCAGGAAAGCATCAGGAAAAAACGCGCAAACGGACTGTCACGAAGCATTACTGGGAAACAACGAACGAAAGCGTATAATAAAGAGAACCAGCAGACGAAACGCAAGGCCTTGCATGAGAACATTGGCACCTGGAAGTCGCGGCGTAGAAAACAACACCGCTTCGAATGGAGGCCAGAAAATAAAGAACTTCTTGATTCGCGAACACAAGTTAACGACTTCGCCGAAACGATTGACACAATAGAACAAGCATGCGGGGCCTGTTGTTTCACTTTACTGCGGCCTCGTAAGTCGTGACAGAAAACGAAATCTGTTTTTGTTACACAGGCGACGGTTACAACGGTTAAATTGCAGCGAAACAAGCCAAAAAACTTAACAGCAAACACACTGAAATTGCGTACATGTTGACAAAGCATTTGGCGATAATCAAAATAAATTTTTACGAGCCGGCTTCAAGGCCAGAAAACCCACCCGCACCTAGTGGGAGCACGGGGGGGACAATCAGTCGTGAAATTTTGTGGACAATATGGCGTTAGTTCTGTTTCAAGAATTCCAACAGTACTGTTTGACAAGATAAAACGTAGTCATTGATTAGCCTTGCTGTGTTTCAAATCGTCTAGCGACAATAAACAATGACAGCAGACGATAAGACTCTACACTGACTTATTTTGTAGTACTCATGATTGTTATTTGCAGCTTCGTACGTTTTGCACATTGCACATAGTAAAACGAAGCGTATACAAGAGATGCGACATTTGCTGTTAAATCTGTTTATGCTGTAAGTTTTGTCCTAGTTATATCGCAGCATGTTTTTCCATCTACTTCTATCGTCAACAGCAGCTTCACACGCCTGTTTGCTAAAACTTGCTTTCATTGTATCTAACAATTTTGTTGACCTTGCTGCTTAGCGCGCTTTAAAACAAGACGATTTTTAACACTTTCATGCAATGAAAAATATATTTTGCAAACGGCTTTTTATGCATCTTTCGGAGCGGGTCGCCACTCACCAACCACAAATGTCTCGGTAAAAAAATCCGCCTAGGGGTAAAATGGGTCCAATGGCTTTTTCTGGCAGTCGTAATTTTTTGCGCACCTATCTAAGCGCCCTGCTAAAAGGTTACACGCAAATTAAAAAACGAGCAATTGGCGCATACCGGGAAGTGCGCAAACGTAAAAGTCACGAAACTACGCAAAGAGGAATAACAAGCGTAAGCAGGTGTTCGTCGGGTTAAACAAAATAAAATTGTTCAGCGCACGACAAACAGGCTGATTTAGCAACCTACGCCAAAAGCGTCAATGGCATGATCCACGCCAAGTCAACCGAGAGCAGCTCGTCCGCGCGGGCTAACCACAGCGTCAGCATTACACGTCCACTCGCCTGGTGATTCTACCCACGAAATGTCACCGAGACTGCTGTCGAACTGTGCACCGACGGCTACTTCCACAACCAATTTGTTAAACTTTTCTTTCAAGCGAAGCGCGCGAGGGCGAAGTCAACAAAGGTCTTACTTCTTCGGTGAATACGAAACGCGTCAAAGTGTGATTTGTTGCTGCTTCTTTATTGACGAGTTCGCTGCGTCAAAGTCGAGCTATAGCGAACGGCAACGTCGTGGAAGACCGGCTGTCGTCGGTGGTGGGTGGCAAGTTGCGAGATGGACACAAGCTAAACAGCGTGGACGCGGCAAACAAATGACCAAGCTGATAAGAGGCAACGAGTGTTGACAAAGTGCATGCGTGGTGAGACGCGAGCATACCATCGATCACGATTATCTACACGTATCCTTCGCAAACAGCCAAATCGGTGTGCAATTGCCGCTGGGAGGTCGTTGGAGTGATCGGCGTTGAGGAAACAAAACAACAGAGCAACAAGTAAGCTCAGCCGCAGCGCTAAGTCAGCAAGGTTTCGCACGTAAACCAAAGCGCGAGCGCACCGCCGTAAGTCTGAGTCAGCATTGCTCGCCGACAGCAACTGGTTGCGTGAGAAAAAATAAGATGGGCAAGGTTGCGAGGCTGGCAACGACGGACGTGTCATTCGTTCTTTCTCAACTTTTCTCGCATTTTGACGAACTCGGGCACGGCTTTTTCTTCTTCGTCAACACGCTCGCTCTGCCGCACATAAACAAGGTGTTACTTCAAGCTTGCGTCGGAGCATGCGACGAGACAATGCGCACGAACGGTCAAATCACAGCGCTTCCGCGACCACAAGGCTATTCTTTACCTCTGAGCGATTAGTCTTTTCAAAACAAACCATATCACGTGCTTAGTTTCAGTAGCGACGGAATTGCGCAACAAACGCCGTCAGGACCGGGATTTCCATTTTTCCGATGCAAGCACTGCTACCAAGTTACCTATCAAGCAACTGAGTGCGAGCCCCTGGACTTCTAAGCAGGATGCGGTGTCACAGCTAATCAGCAGAAGGTGAACGCAAACGCCATAGCAGCGGAAAGAAAATGGAATTTTGTTTTTCTCACGTGAAGAAGCATACAACCTCTTACATGTAGATAACCTAACCTATGTAGACAACCTGTCACATATGTTTACAGGCAATGCGAACGGTATCAGCGCTCTCGTACCTCTTCGTAATCTTTTCTTCTCTTTTCGAGCATCAGGTCGAACTCAGACTTTAGCTCTGGAGCAGGTTTTGCTTGACTTTGGTAATTTTGTTCTCTCCGCTTTTCTTGAAAAACTTTGGACAATTCCGATTTCTGATTGAGGACGTCAATGCCCCTGCAAAAACACAAATTTACGATGGATACGATCGGCAACCTATCGTGTTTGCAGGCAAAAGGGTCAGACGCTGGTTCTTGTTTCGCTGAGACATTTCGATCATTTTCCAAGTAGCTTTCTGTCATCTTTCGTTTTCGAACATCTTTTGACCGAATAGACTTTATTTTTTTCGGTCATTTCAAACAAAATTCGATCAGTGACCAAAAAAAACACCTACCATCGACGTCACTGCAGTGGTATCACCTGAGTCGCGTTTCTTTGCTTTGAAACATCAAAACAACTAAATGCCGGCCAGCAACTCCAAATGGAAGCAACAAACAACAAAAAAACATAAAAAAACAACCGTTATTGCTTTCAGGCAAAACCAAGGAAACGGTTCCGACAAATCGAAACATCATACAGTTGCCAACCGTCACCACACAGCGAATAGTGTGAGAAAAAAGACGAAAAATGCAACAGGTCCCGCTTTTTTTCAACCAAGGTCTCCTGCATGTCGGGCTTCTCGTTCTTGGTCAGTTTGGTCAAGGCCTCCTGAAAGACATACTTAGGAGGCCTTGGTTTGGTTGCGATGAACAGACATGGCACAAACATATCATTTCGATGCTCTTCGCGTTCTCGTCCAATCAGCAAGTTTTGTAAGTTGGCACAAAGACGCGACAACTTATTTTAATGTTTGCGCCAATAAAATCAACTCAGCACAGGGCGGATCAATGAGCAACCTCTGTCAATAAACGCTGGACTTCGATGCCCACTGCCAAAACCGCGCACACGAGGGCCTACAACGCACCAAAAGCCACAGCAACATCAACATCGATCACACGTCGACCAGCCAAGTTACCAGTTCGTGACAATGAAGGAAATTCGAGGAGAAAGAATAAATACACGAACGAGCATTTCAGCGTGCATGCCGTCGGAACGTGTCCGGTTGTGGCATCCGGAATGCTTCCGTGGACCCCATTGCTTTATCGCGATGCGTGAGGTTAATTGCGAAGTTATCCTTAAAAGATTTGTGTTCTTATTTGGACCCTATATTCACCTGCACACCCACAAAAAGACGGAATGCACGACTTCACAGACATACCGGAAGCAGAAACTGGGCAGAGTGAAACCAACAACCGGAGTTACATGGCAACCAAGGACATTAATTTTTAATTTCCAATCAGTACAGCGAAAGTTACTTACATTTGACAGGCGAGTTGGTGACGCGGACTTGCGACCTAAGCGCCAATAACGCAAAAAAATAAGAAAAGGCACAAACCTTAAGAAAATTTTGACAAATCATGGAAAGACAACTTTTTAACAGAAAAACGTTAGACATTCTTGTCATTGCGGTTTTTTTTCTTGAATGACATCGATTCCTGCATTTGCACACGTTATTTCCATCAGTACGTACTATCTAGGTCAGGGGTTCCCAACCTTTCTCTGACCATGTACCCCTTGAGCATTGCGACAGACAAGCATGTGCCCCTAAAATTTCTTATGACAAAAAGGCTGAGTACAATAACAAAACTCCACTGAATTTGTGATAGAACTTTTATATTTTACAATATTTGAAAATAAATAATACTTTTCTCTTCTATTGCTAACCTTAAATGTACCCCATCAGATAGCCAAATGTACCCCTAGAAGTACTACGAGAGTTTCCGTCGAACGTTACTCATGGGCTGACAATAATCCACTCGGCTGAGAGTATTGAAAAAACTACAGATTTTGTTGTTTCTCAGGTAAAAGAAAAGCAATATACAGGTATCCAGCACTCCTAAGATTTTACACGTTTCTTGTAAATAGAACTAGAAGTATGAATTTCGTGTTTACTTGATGCGCAAAGTTACAGGCAAGAGTAAGAAAATAAAAATTGAGCGACAATGGGCGCGGACAATTTAAAATTGCATACAATTTGTGTAGATTGACAATAATCTTGGGTTCATTTTATACGGCACTATTTGGAATGGAGAAGAGATCGAAAAGCCAAAGGTCCGTCCCTCACAGTGAAACGACAGCTACAACACTGGTGCCTGGAAAGACTGGTATTTCCACACAAGGGATGACGACGAATCACAAAAAGCGCTTCCATCGGAGAGATAGAGAATTTTTATAGTTTAAGTATTTTTTTTGCTGTAGAAATTTATGCGGCGTGTGGGATTAGCTGTGAGCTAATCCCACACAACTTGATATGAGTTTTTTTAAGCTCTAGGTTTGGTGTGAGCTTTCGAGGAATCTGCCTGCTTTGCTC
>Ga0210059_1011564_pt1 | contig 13478 bp, 11 predicted proteins | sample Ectturendosymbi2_FD_188042 | JGI IMG/M metagenome (GOLD analysis project Ga0210059, IMG submission 188042) | Ecteinascidia turbinata endosymbiont from Florida, USA - Sample 2 (SPAdes) (version 2) | ecosystem: Host-associated > Tunicates > Ascidians > Unclassified | place: Key West, Florida...
AGGTTTTCCCAGTAGCGCGAGGCTGCAAAACGAGTGAGACGTTGAACGGTGCGCTTTGCAGTCTGTAACTCTCTGTGAGCGGAGCGGGTGTTTTTCACTGTTACCTTCAATCTGGCTGATCGTTTGGCTGCAGCCAACAGTGGTTCTCAACCATTTCGCCCCTACCATTTAATTCTGCTCTGCCCGCACTTTAAAACACCGCAGCGGGCAGAAAGCTCTTCATACCTCGGGCTTGGAATGGAGTGTTGCACCCTCGACCGCATGGGAGCATGCGTAAGCGACCGTGTGAACGGAGGCGAAGCCGACGCGGTCGGTATAATTTGTTGGTTAATAAAAGATGCCAGTTGATAAATTTGGTCGAACACCAAAAGCAAGTCAAAAAATAACAAACGTGAATGGAGTTTCACTCGGCTATGTGAACAACAACTTTTTACGAAAAGGCCAAGCAATTAACATGGCTGGAAAAAAATTTCGAATCTCGGCTCAGCACGTGAGCCAATCACGTAGTAAAAAAATATGTAAACAAAAGATTTCTTCGAAAAGATACCTTGATTGATATGAACCAAAAACTGATTAAAAAATTTGTCTCCAGTCGACGAAGGTGCTGCTCTAAATAAATCTTACGTAGATTCAAATAGTGTTGGTGGAAGTGATTTGAATATGAATGAACATTTAATCAAAAACGTGAGATGGCCAACAGAATCAAGTGACGTGGCGAATCGAGCATTTGAGCATTTTGTTGCAAACACGAAACTGTCGCTTGAAGGGGTGAAATGGAAGGGGATATTAATCTAAATGGAAACAAAATGAGAAATATAAATCCAAATCTGGTTCATGAAGATGAGGTGGTTCCAAAGCAATGGATTGAAAGATTGTTTAAGTAGAAATGGTGGCACACCAACCATAAACTCTGATTGAAATTTGGATTGAAAGCAAATCACATATTTGAAAGAACCAGAGCACGACCACAATGCAGCTACAAAAGGATATACTGATACAAAACTGTCACGTCATGGTGGAAATATTCAAGGTGGCATAGGGAGGGCTGGAAACAAGATATCACATTTAGGTCCGCCTGTGCAAGACAACGATGCTGTTCGCCTTAGTTTTGCTAATGAAAATTTCCTGAGACGTGATGGAACAAATTGGATACGAGGTAAATTATCCTTAGGCGGTTTCAGAGCACAAGGGATTGCAAATCCTAAGCAGACCAAGATGGTGTGAATTTGAGAACACTTCAAGCTTCGGAAACGCGTGTTTTAGAACAAGCAACCGCTGCTGTTGAAATCGCAGTAAATGATGCAATTCGCAATCATGGCATAGTGGTTGAAAACCCCGTTGCAGAGGCTGCTGGTATATTTAGAGGAGGGACCTCCGGTGATATTTCTTGGAACTAGCATAAACCCACTAATTTGGCAGACCCGAGTGATGCTGGAGACGAGGTGAATAAAAATATTTTCGACCGAAAAATCAGAACCAAAACGTTGAACATGGGTTTGAATGGTGCTACAAAAATTTTGAACGTGAATCATCACAAAACAATTAATGTGCCTGACCCTGAAGGTCAAAACGGTGCAGTTATTCTTCAAATGTTGAACAGAAAAATTTTGAAAGAAATTGAGGTTAATAACCAGTTGGAGTCACAAAGATATCTTAAGCTTAATGGCAGCAGCCAAATGGCAGGAAATCTTCAACTTAACAACAACAAGATTGTCAGACTATCTGACGCAACCGCGCCAAACAGATGGCGTGAACAAGAAAACTTTGGACGCTACAGTTAAATCGTTGGCAACCGAAAATTATGTTGACGGAGTGATACTCGCAACGAATGAAAATGTTGACAGCAATCACCAAAGTACTTCTTTTAGATAGAACAACCATGCCAACTGAAAATGTAAACATGAATTTTCACAAGATAAGAGGATTAAAAGATCCGACTGAAAACTTAGATGGAGTAAATAAACAATATTTGGTGTTGATGCTTGATTGAAAAACATTTGATTTTCTGAATGAAAGTGCACAAGAAGATTTAAATATGAACACGAGACAAATTGTTAACTTAGGTCAACCAACTGAACTAGAGCGTTGTGTTACAAAACAGTATGTTGACCGTTTGACTAATTGTTTGAGAAGTGAGTTGCTGGCTCGTGCCGCTACTTCAGCCCAGGCATTCATCCCTCAACCTGACGACTCAACACCAAGCACTACTGAATAAAAAAAGCTAAAGTTATGGTTAGACGTCCCATGCAATCTAAAAAAGTGAAAATTGTTTTCACTCTGAAGCCAAGATTTTTCGAAAAAGGTACTGGGGATTTTGAAGCACAATTTCAAAAGTTGCTGAAATGGTTGTCCGGTATGTCCAAACAAATTGAAGAGTTTTTTAGTGCAGTGGGAATAAGTGAGGTGTAAATAGGAAATAAATACGGAAGTAAAAAATACATAGCAAATAGAGAAAGACAGCTTCACAGACAAAATCTATTTTATGTTTTTGAGAGACACAGGGGACAAAATCTGAGAGAGATATTTCAGATATTGTAGAAATAAATGTGGAATTATTGTGAAGAGTTTTGGAATGATTTTGGAATGAATGAGTCGGTGTAAGGTTGTGTTATCCGTTGTTTATCAGATATTGATAAGTGATTGGCAGGACAACGTGAGGCAGGGGTTCGGGCCTTGCCCTCACCCTGCCCCGCAGGAGTAAGAGTTCTGATCGGTGTGGATGTGATTTTTTGGATAGGTGAAGCGTTGGTTTTCCAATATTTTGTTTTTTCTTGGGATTTGTCCTCCTGTGTCTCTCAAAGATGGAAAATAGTTTTTTGTCCGTCAACTCTCTTTCTCTACCCACTCGCGAAAGCCAAATTTACTGAGTGAGTCAAGATTTTCGCAACTGTGGGTTATCAAAAACGTGTAGCTGCAGGTACACGGTTTTATCACACCCAAAATAGCAACCACCTTGACCAAAAAATTGGCTTAAACAAGTATAAACGTAGCTTGTTAGTCAAGGATAATACTGCGGAAAATTATGTTTCTCAAGAAAAAAGAAACTATCACGAAAATATCCACGATGACGCTATAGGCATAAAAGAAACTATCTAGGATAGCACTATAGGCATGAAAAACTGGTTTGTAGGCCATCGTTTATTAAAACAAGCCAAAAATCGCGTTAGTGATTGTTCTTTTCGACGTAACTCCATCGCGTGCTAATTTCCTCACCACTGTCACCTTCTCAAAAAGAGTGTGAGACTAACCCGAGCAGAGAACAAAAGAACACAGCTGTGTTTGCAAATAGAATTAGCTGAAGAAAAATCACAATCACTTCAACCGCGGTGAGCACGACAAATGTACATCAGGAAAGAAAAAAATCCTTACTCTGAATGTTATCAAACAGTTTTGTATCCAGGTCCGAAATCGGCCCAAAACATTTTGACAAACTTAACACCGAACCCAGCCCGTCCTGAAAAGCCCAGCCCGACTTACTACTCTGCTTTAAACGTTGACCGGTCTCAGCACTGGGACTGCAATTACAAGTGATCTGACTCGTTCAGGACAGGGCAGGGTGCTTAAATCATTTCTGTTTCCTTGTCAAAACTTCTACAACAGGATTATATAAATTCTTAATTCGTCCACTGCAACTTGCTAAGCGTCTATGAACAGCCGTTTGTTAAGCACTGGAAGAAAAATGAACGACAGCATGTTTCTGCAACCGCACAAAAAATGCCAAACGCCACCGCACCTTCGATTATCTGGGCGCAAATCTCGGCGCCGACGCCGAACATTGGCCAACCGCCTTCAACCGTGACCAAATGGTTGGTCTTCATGACGCTTTTCTCGATGCACTCGATGTCCAGAGGCCTGATGCTCCGCATGTTTATCACCTGAGAAATACAAAGGTACTCGAACGAGTTGCGCCTGCACCCGGGTAAAGGTAACGCGGTCATAATAGAGGTAGTGATTTCGCTCAGCAATTCTAGAGTTGAATCCCGCGATTAAATGGATTCAGGGGCAAAGCTCAAGAAAGGTAGTCAAAGCAACTCATTGACTCTGAATTACAGATGTTTAAGAATCAGAATTCGGTTTAAACGTAAATTAAACAGCAGTTTTGGAATGGCGCAATAATCCGGACCATCTACCGGTGGCGTAGCAAGGGGGGCGGCACTTTGCTGATTAAAAATTGTTTTTGAAAGGAGTTCAAAAGTTCAAACTCTTCCTTCATAACTCTTTTCAGTTAATGTGTTTAGAAGCCCTAGATTGGTAGACTATAAGCCTAAAAAACACGATATGTGGCTGTGGAGTGAGCAAATTGATGAAATGTTTACTCAAAAGTCTGGGTCAAATCCAATGTTCTGAAGTGCCCCAGTGTCTTGACATCAGGGCTTTTTGACACACTTGCTTGGGGGGGGAATTGTCCCCCAGTCCCTACACCTACCGCTACCTCTCCATACAAAAACATTTCCGCCATCCCAGTCAAGAGCCCATTGAACAAAGGAAAGAGATGACATTCGACTGAGACTACCAAACATGGGCTTCGGTAGTTCGCGGTTTATAATACCCTTCCTCTCAAAATCTGATAAAAAAGGCTTTGCATGAAATCACTGTATATAATAGTCAAGGCTAGTACAATCCTTTTTCTCCTATTGTTGGTTCCTCAGTAACGCCCCAACGGCACATCATAACATTACCTATCACCTAGACATTGGCGGCGAACATTTCTCTGGGGCGGCGATAGTTCAGTAGTGAAGCGTTCGCCTCTCAATAGGAAGGTTAGGTGCTCGATCCACGGCCATTGAATGAATCGCTGTAGTCATGTTTGGGCAAGACCGTTCACCTCAACTGCACCGGGAAGAAGCATATTTCAGGCGTTGGCCTGCCACAAATTGCCGTCACCTAAATTATAAAAAAAACATTTCTTGGCACATCTCATGCTGATTTTTAATGTTCAGTGGGATATTTTCTATAAGTGCCATAAGCAAGACTCATAATCGACAATGAAACCCAGGCCCATTTCAGTTTGCTAGTGTTTGATTGTGATCTTCAAGATGCTTTATTAAATCCTTATGTTAAATAAGCACGAAACATGACCTTCTTTCATTTCAAATATTTGGAAGCAAATTTGAGAGGTGGAAAGGGCGGAACTTAGCCTCACTACGCCACTGCTCTCTACTAATATTTACCGACTGTAAAATCTGCACCATCTGTGAATTTTAATTTTTTTCATAGAGATGCTTCGCTCCCGTTCCAAGAGGATCTCGCGCTTGACGAGATATCGGTCAGACTTGAGACGACATCAAGAATGTGACGTACGATACACACGTTCAGATGATAATCATCAAGACTCATGACAGCCAGAATAAAAAGCACAAACATTCTTCTTTGAATACAATAATTAGGCCAGCTGTTTTAATAAGTGAATTTCGTCTTTACTGGAAGTTCGGGTGGGGTGGCTGCAGATTGAACAAGGAAAATCGAATCTTTCAAAAATTTTTGAAAACCACGCATCATAGATCCAAAATCGCATCTAAAATTGGAAGCGCTACCGATATTCTGGCGGGGCGATAGGGCGATCAAATCAACAGTTGCACTTGCTGTCGCAGCTAGTATACGGAAGAGTTTTCCAGCAGCACACAAAAACACATGTGTAACTGCGTGGTCAACAGCGACTGCTATATCACAATACGTGGCGGTTGAAAGACGCTGGGCAGCCCCCTTTTTACCTCGCACTGTATTCCCTCGGAAGCGAGTTGTTCCGCCGCTTGCAAGCAAAAGCCAACCGGCCGCGAGTGCGAGACGATCGTAATGTGCTTTCCTTCTCGCTCGATCTTCGCCTCGCCGATCTCGATCAGGAAGTCCTTCGACATCGCCTCGTCGCTGACAGGAAAAGCCTGGCCGTACATCAGCTCGTTCTCGAGAACTACGACTGCGAAAAGCGAGGTCGCACTGGGTCACGAAGCGTGCACGAAACAGCGAGGATACAGCGCAGTTCACGCGCAACAACAGTGAATGCGCGTCGCTTAGCTCAGAAGTTGTGCTAAGAAGTGTGCCGCGAGTGAAGCACACAGTTGCAACACACTAAGTTTTTAGGACGATGGTCTGCCTGTACCTGCAAAACATTAGATGCATTTATGGAAGACCAAAAATTCGGATTCGAATTACTTTTCAAATTTTCGTATAACTTGCTGCACAAAAGCGTCATCAGTTTAGCGGCGTGTGAATGCAGAAACTGTGGGTTGGAGCACTCAAAAGAATCAATTTATGGGAAATCCTTTTTTCGTAAAGCAATAAATGAAAACTTGAAAAAATCAATCAACAGATTTGAAGCCGATCCTAACACTGCATGCACATGCAACTCTTGCTGTTTGCTGACGACGACGACAAGACAAATATAACAAGTCCAAACTTGGGAATCAAAGCGGCCCAGATCGAGCATCACTTTTCATCTTCAGAGCGCAAGAAACTCCGATTAAGCGCTACAGCGTCGCAAGCAACATGTACCTGGGTTAGGATCTCTGATTGCTGCTTTCAGCAGCCCTCGGCAGTCTTCCGAGTTGAACGGAGAGACAACCTTCAGTCCCGGGCAATGCCCGTACCAAGCGGCGAAGCACTGCGAATGCTGGGCGGCGAGGCCTGGCGACCAACAACAAATGCTGGTATTAAATTTTCGGTTATCCGTTCGTTGGCGAACATAACGCAAGTCTACACTAAAAACACCTTCTTCAAAGTAGCATTTAAAACAAACTCCGGAACACCTTAAATGAACACTTCAAATCACCAATGCCAACCCAAGTTTTTAAAATTTGAATTTGGGTGACGGCAATTGCCGGTAAGTCGAAGACTGAAATTTGTTTCTTGCCGGGGTGGCTGAGGTGAACGCTCTTGCCCAACGAATGCTAAGGCGAGTCGCTCAGTGGCCGAGGATCGAACACCCAACCTTCCAATTGAGAGACGGACACCATACTACTGAACGCCGCCCCAGCAACTCAAGTTCAAGCATGTTATTCGCCAAAGGAAGACGGCTACCTTTCAGCCGAATGTACTTGCGAAAACCTTTTTTTTCTCTGGGAACATGATAAATATATCCAGCTACCGACAGTTCTACTTCGTCTTGATTCGATAACCAGGGAAAAGTGGTACCTGACGTGGCTCCGTTCGGTCCACGAAACACCATGGGCACTTTGACCGAACCCGCCGACATGTAAAAGCTCTTTGCGGCCGAGTTGATCACTTGATCGATTGCTTGCAGCGAAAAAGTGAAGGTCATGAACTCGCAAATGGGTCGCAGGCCCGCCTGAAGGCACAGAAAGAAAACGAACGCTGTGTGGTTGCAGAAAATCAGTGGTTCTCAAACTGTGGTACGCGTACCACTAGTGGTACGCGAGGGCTTTTCAGGAGGTACGCGAGCAGCTTTCCTGTCATATTCGGAAAGCATTGTTAGTTCGTTTCTGTGTTATAATTCGTTCGTGTGTAATGCTAATGTTGCTAATTCGTTTATTTGCTATATTAGTTATGTGCTCGATCCATATTAATCTTAAGTACATTTTAAGAAATTTACGTTCTTCTGAAACCAGGGGTGTACACTCCAACATTAAAAAAACATCAGGTGGTACGCGATCTCAAAAAGGTTTAGAACCACTGCAGTAAATGGTGGAGTTGCAACATACGACTTGTCGGAGTCAAGCTCTGCGCTGTATCGGTTCTAAAAAGCAGCTGGGTGCTACCCACAATTAAATATTTCGGTGGCGAGAGGCCAAGCAATTATACTGGAAGTTCATCACTTGTTCAAGAACACCGTTAAGTTCGTAATGATCACAGCAATAACGATACGCGTTCCCACACCTTTTTTTGGTGTGGGACCTTTTTGCACTAGTAACGTAACTTGAACAGGGCCGGTCCTAGCAGGTGCGGGGCCCAATGCAAGACTTGGTGTGGGACCCCTCTGAGCAGTGTTTTATGATGTCATCGTGCTCAGTCGACCGTCCTACGACCTTTTTGAGAAAATGGCCTATATGAATATCAAAAAACACGGAAATTTATTGGAATTGATCTGTATGTAGATGATATCACAAAGTATTCTTTTCATTTGGAGGGGTGTGGGCATAGCGAATGTGTCCTTTAACTACGTCCATGTTTATGACTAATATGATGCTGTGGTAGATATTAGACAGTGTGCCGCTACCACTCGTAATTGAGCCAAAAATTCTGAAGGAAGCTCTGCAACGGAGATCTGAGCGGCGAGCGCAAGTGGAAAGTTACGTAGTTACCTCAATCAAACCGAACAAGCGAATTGAACCTATAATGCAATATACTTCACTCTTGTAAAAGTGAACGCCACTTTCGTTCGAAGGACCAGGTCCCTAGCTAGCCCTGGTGTGGGACATTCGGAGGCAGGGCCCCCCAAGTTTCTTGTTTCATTCTTGTTTCACGCATTCTTTTATAATAGTAACGTCTGGGCGCACGATCAACTGTACTCTGTATGAAGCAATACACGAAAAAAACAGACTTCACCAGAGAGCAAACCATACATCTGCCCAAAGTTCCTCCAAAAGCCCAATTTTATAGTCATTCTTAATGCATGTAGTTGGATACCAACGCAGACTGTTCTTCATGAATTAGAAATATTTTCCAACCATCACGTCACAGAATGCAGAAAAAACGTACCAAACGCAATATATAATGCGCATGGTTGATTGATGAAATACAAGTATATAGCCGCCCAATATGATGAGCAGGAACGAGTGTGCTGGATGACATTCACAATTTTTGCCTTGCTTAGTTAAGCCGCACTGCAGTTTTCATTCAGTGGTGTAGGAGCTGGGGGTGACCTTAACATTGATGTACCTGATCTTTGAAGTAGTGTTATTTACCAGTTTACACTGGGAAATAGCCAAACACAATGAAAGTTTGGTTGAGCGGCAAATGATAAATGTGATGTATTGAACCCAAAGAGCAACCCTTCGTTGATCTTTGCTCAGCCTCAAACCATTGAACACCTGCCTGTAAGTGGCAACTGGACTTTTCATGCTCAGCTAAGCACACACTAGCACTGGACCAAAAATGTTTTTTTGGAGAAAAAAGTCAAATAACTCAATAGTAAACAAAGGTGTCGAAACCTCCGTACCGGAATTTTCAGGAACGCCCGAATTTTCGACAAATCAAAACTTTTGGGGGTAAACTTGTCCCCTCAGCTCTCCCCTCAGCTCTCCACTGAAGGGATAGCATGCCATAAACCTTGAAAAAAGTTTACAAAAAAGCAAAATGTCAAGTAGTAATAGGAGAGGTTTATGGTGGCCATTTTGCGGGTTTTGGGTGTGTTCAGGTTCGGGTAGCGAGGCTTTTTCCCAACCTCCTTACCCCGACCAATATTTTCAATATTTTTTGTTTTTTCAGTTTTTGCAATTTTTCATATTTTTTGTGTTATGGTAATAGTTTCATAATTTTGATATTTTTGACGTTTTTTCGTGTATCTGATATTTTTCGTGTTTTTCAATGTTTTTTCTTGTTTTTGATATTAGTTTCTTATTTTTGAGTCATGGTTACATTTTTGTATTTTCACTTTTGATAATATCTTCATGCTTTTGATTGATTTCATGTTTCAGAGATAACTTGTTGGAGGTTTTGTCTAAGCTGGCCACTTCATGTTCTAACCTGTCACTGATTGTCCAAGACCAAGGCGCCCAGGGCATGCCACGTTTTAATCCGATAAACAAATATTCAGGTAACCGGCTAAGATCGCTTCACTTGAACATCATGTGGACGTTAGTATCAAAACAAAACGTATCGACAACCTGCTAACTTCATCAGTTCTTTTGTGTAGCATTCCTCTCTGAACGTTTATCATGTTTTAACAAAAGCAAACAAGGAATTACTCATTACGATTGCTTTAACGTAAAGCACGAAGCACTTTACAGTTAATCAGTTTCACCCTGCTCTGTAACAAAATTAATATAACCGTATCATTTTTGCAGAGCAGCATTTTAACAAAATTTGTCTGCCTTTTAACGTCATTGTTAACATTTCATATCTTACGACTTCTTTTAACGAAAGTAGCAACCATTGGAAACTTCGAATGTTAGATACATATATCTCATTAGGAGTTTAAATTTCCTTTTCTTCCGAATGTTTTTGCTTTCTGTAAGTTTTGTTGTTCCTTTGTGTAGTGTTACTTCGCTCATTCACTAACTATTTCAACCATCGCATAGCCTATGATGATGTTGCACAAACGAACCATACCATTGCTTCAATCTGTAACCGATTGCGTTGTGAAAAGGCCCACTACCTCGGGTTTTAATCCGACAAGCAAATATTCACACTTGCTTCGTTTGAACATCAATTGATGACCGTGTGGATGCTAGTATCAAAGCAAAACATATTCACAGACGACAACCTGTTAACCCATTCTGTTCTTTTACGTAGCATACAGCCCCGAACATTTTCCCTGTTTCAACAAATCCAAACAAGAAATTAATCATTACGACTGCTTTAACCTAAAGCGCGAATCACTTTACATTAAGTAATCATCCGACTTACCCTGTTCTGAACAAAACTGTACGATCGTATGATTCTGCGGAACACAGTATTCACAAAACTTGTCTCTTTGTTTCATGTCATTGCCAACATTTCATTTTCTTTCGATTTATTACTCATTACGACTGCTTTAATCTAAAGCGCGAATCACTTGACAGTAAGTAATCATTCAATTTTCCCTGTTCTGAACAAACCTTGTACGATCGTATGATTCCGCGGAACACAGTATTCACAAAACTCGCCAGTTTGTTTCATATCATCGTCAACATTTCGTTTTACTACAATTTATTTATTCGAAAGCAGCAAGCGTTTAAAAATCAAATGCGAGAGGCGCATCATCTAATCAGCAGCTTAGTTTCGCCAGTCACTATTTCTCATTCGCGTAGCTGACCGAGGGTGCAACCGTCGCTTGAACATCTTGAACTGTCGTATCTTAAACTATTTTATTCAAAAACTGGGAATGCTTCAGCGTCAGATGGCATTGATTACTGCGCACGTCGATAACTAACCGCACCTCTCCGGCACCTGCTCGCTGTGTTGAAGCAATTTTTTTCAAAAACTGCATGCAATGTCACAGGTCTAGGACCTATAAAAAAACTTATGAAGAATATCGCCAATGCACTATGCATCATTTTGCGAAAACACAAACCAGCTATAACAGTTGCAGCAAGCATTCACTTCCCTTTTGCAAGTTTCCAGTAACAACAACTAACCCGCAGGAATTTTTCATTTGTTCAAAATAAACGAACCACGAAAGTTTCGTGGCGTTGCTTTTATACGAAAGTACAAAACATTTCAAAGTTAAAATGCTGCATGGGTGATACTTTTATCCAAACTGGCCACACCATTGCTTCAACCTGTAACTGACCGCGCGGTGGAAATGCAAACCGGGTTTTAATCCGATAAGCAAATATTCACGTCCGCTTCACTTGAACATCATTTGATGACCGTGCAAATCCTACTATCACAGAAAAACACATCCACAGATGACAACTTGCTAACTCATTCTGCTCTTCTGCGTACCATTCCCCTCTGACCGTTTATCCTGTTTTAACAAAACCAAACAAAAAATAAGTATTCCAGCAGGTGCGCTTCCTCCAGTGAATATCGTAACAAGACGAGTTGAAACCGATAACACGTGCTCTTGCAGGTAAGAGACGAATTGTCCTTTCACGGCCTGATGTTGATTGCTATTCAGCTCGAGTTGATCAGAAACGTACTGGAATTTTTCAAAATCTCAAAAGCAGCATCGGCAATTCTTTCGAGATACTGCATTTTGTCATGAACTTGGCGCTGTGAGCTGGCGTTCATAAAGCATTTCTGTTGTTCAAAGCTGGTCACGTGTGCATCGTTATGCAACGGTTGCAGTGAGCGTTCAGCTCTGTTTTGCTAGTTGTCGCTAACATCAACCACCCGCGATGTTAAGTCTTGCGGAAAGATTTATCTGTGCAACGTTTTTCTCCTATGCTCTGTTCAGAATTTTAACATCACCACTATCCAATCTTTTGAAAACTGCGTTTACAAAAAGCCACACTGAAGGTTTAGCAGTCACCTCTTTTGCATCACTTTGCCTTCGCACACACACACTTCTAACCTTCATCATGCGCTCGAAGTGGCGCTTCATTCTCTTTTGTTTTTTTCTAAAACCTGTTGGGTGAACAAAACGCACGATGGTCAAAAAGATGCGTTAGTTACGACCGGTAAGTTTTCCATCAGCCTTTGCTCCAACCAATCCAAATGTGCAAAACGTTCAACGATGTTTCTTTCACTCTCACTCACATGCCCAAGCAGATTCAATTTAACACAAACGAAGAAGTTTACTGTAAAATCTCTCAAAGACAGCTTTCACAGTTTTGATTCGTCAATTGCGTATCGGTGCAACTGCTATCTTGAAGATATTTGCAGTAGCGCGTGTTGACAACATAACTAAACCGCTCTGACTTTGTCTCGTCTTTTCAAAAACAACTGAACGCATTGTCACAGTTTTGGAGATAGTTGTACACACTCGCCACTAAAGGTCTGTGCATCACGACACCCTTTGCATCGCCTTGTTCGTCGTAATTTTCAACGTCATCGCACTGTCGTCAGTGGCGTTGATGATCAGTGGCAAGGTGATTTGATTGACTTGCCAAATCCGAAAATGTTCAATAACGGTCACACGTTCATGTTGAATGTCGTTGAAAAGTTTTAAAACTTTGCATGGTCTGAGCCGCTGAAGAACAAAACAGGCAACGCTTTTCTCAAAACCTTTGCAAAAATTCTGAGCAGAGGTGGGCTAAAGACGTTGTTTTTGCACACGGACCGTGGTCTCGAGTTCGCCAACAAGCTTTTTAACGCTACCTTAAGATGAAACAAATTCACTTTTCAACGGCACAAAATCAAGAAACGGAATCTTCCATCACCGAGCGACTGATCAGAACGCTTTGGTCTCGAATCTGGCGATACGTCACATTCAAAGACACCGAAAGACACGTCGACGTGTTTCCAGATTTTCACGATCCTACAATGCAACATTTCATCGCAGCATAAAACGAAGTCATCACCGACGGCTATCCCACAACCAACTCGCGATTGTGCAGCAAACCGGTCGTCTCTCAGCAACGGCGTAGTCCAGCTCACGTCTCGTTATAAACAAATTTTGTTGCCACCGCTAAATTTCTTTATCGCATCGCAAGTGCTTTAGTGTTCGTTTGTTTCTTGAAAGTGCTTTCAAGTCTGCCGTTACATCACCACAGACAAACTGCTGTTTCAAATCTGTGTGGTCGTACTCCATTTCGTTAAAGTGAACACGAGAAATTTTTTGTAGTTTACCTTGGTAATGAAATGTTGCTTACTGTGTATCTCAGCATCACTGACTCCCTTTTCTGATGAGGATCACAACGCAAGCAATTAATTTACGTAGACGCTATCTTTGGAAGCGTAGTCGCACCAATGTTATATACTTCGAGCCTCTTGACTCA
>Ga0210059_1011565_pt1 | contig 13477 bp, 10 predicted proteins | sample Ectturendosymbi2_FD_188042 | JGI IMG/M metagenome (GOLD analysis project Ga0210059, IMG submission 188042) | Ecteinascidia turbinata endosymbiont from Florida, USA - Sample 2 (SPAdes) (version 2) | ecosystem: Host-associated > Tunicates > Ascidians > Unclassified | place: Key West, Florida...
CGAGAGAACTTGTGTGAACTGTAAAAGATTCTAAATTGGTAAGTGTTCTTATTTAACAATGCGACAATGATATATTACACAATAAAACACATTTGAACAACCTTTATTTGTATTGAGTGATTATAACTTAAAGTAGGGAGGTGTCAGAAGCAATAGGGGAATCAAACAGGCATTGACCTGCGAATATTTCCCTTGACTTAACTGCTAGATCGAACCCACGCATTAGCAATAGTTAAGTCTAAAGCATGCGGATTGTAAAGTTTCATTAGAGACCTAACAACCACGTGTACAGCTTCAAGTCTGCCCACACATCTCCTGGAACATCACAGAACTTTGTAATGATTCAGGAGCAATTCTCTCCGGTGTTTCAGCCTTTTGCCCCGGAGGTCAAACATTTCTATCAGAACACCTTACAATGCTGTGTTGATTGTTCATACAAGTTGTTACTAATAGCTACAACTCTTCTCGTCACCAGCGCTTCATGCAAGAGAAGTTTTTCGAAAATAAAATAAGTGAAAACATTTCCCAGAAATTCCACGACTACTGAAAGATTGATATAAAGTAGAATTTGCCTAATTGTTACCTCAGAAGTTTTTCAAAAATGAAATGAGTGAAAACATTTCCCAGAAATTCCATGACCACTGAAAGATTGATATACAGTAGAATTTGCCTAATTGTTACCTCAAGGGGGTTAGAAAAAGTGACGATTTACGCGAAGTGACGAATTATGCAAACATGTAAAAACTCTATCAGAGCAGCTCGTTGTACTTTATCAAAGTAACTCGTAAACATAGTGGTTTTATTTGCAGTAAAATACAAGTTAATGATGTTGTTTGTTTACTAAATAAAACTCTTTGTTTTCCTCTATCCAGACCCCTCCATTTAATGTAAAACCTTTTAAATCTTTAATAAACTTTAAAGACTTCCACGTTCTTTCAATGGAGAGGCGGGTCGCGTTTCGCACCTCGTACATAAATTCGATATACAAATTGCGAGGTGCAACAATTCTCAGATAAAAATCCTTAATTTGTTGAATACCCACACGTGTTAAACTAGCTGCTTAAACATCGAAACCGAAACTGCAAATGACGTATTAGCCCAACAAAACGCTTCTCCGGGATAGAAAGAGGTGTCGAATTAGATGAACAGAAATGTACGTGAAAGAGGAATTCTGCCGGGACGGACAAAAAAGGAACGAATTGACGAGTTAGACAAATTCCAATGTACTTTCAGTTGAAATGGTGCGAGCTGAAAAATGGATTTAGATGATTTCTTTGATGAATTTGACATTCGACATGATAAATTGAAGGATTAATTACATTGAGTTGATGTTGATATGAAATTCTAACGTAGACTGTGCAGGGATTTGTGTAAGGATCATATTGCTCAGTGTCTACCTGCCTGAATCCTTTTTTTGTTTTGTTTGAGGTAGTGCAAGTTTCGCTTATGAAAAGAAAGTCATAAATTATCGCAGGGATTAAAAGTCAGTTTTTGAAGATTAGTCAGAGGAAAGTTTAGTGTGAATAATAAAATTAACGACTTTTCGAGAATATTCTGCAATGCAAGTTTTACGTTTGCTGTTACATCTTGCTGTCAGGGTACCCGGTAATCCGATGCACCCATATCTGCTGCACAGCTATGCTACTTCAGGTGCCACTGGTGCTGAAATCTTACTGTTAAGTGCAGTAGCGTACGGAGGGGGAGGCCACTGTGCCATGGCCACCTCTCAGACCCTAAAAATAAAAAAATTGTAAAAACAGTATTGTCTAAAACTCACTTCCAGAATGCACAAAAATGCGTATTTTTAGGTGTAATTTTGCAAAATTTTTGCGGGGGCATGCCCCCGGGCCCCTAGAATGGTTGTGCCTTCGGCACTTCCCCGAAAGTTGATTTGTGGCGTCACACGATTGTGACGAAACTTGCCCCCCACTAGTTAAGTGCATAGAGCATTGAATAGTCTTTGCCCTATCCACGCTGCAGATGGGTATTACACTCGTGATAGTAGTTGCATGACATTGTTATGGTTACACCACAATAAGGTGTGCGTAGATACCATACAACGGAAACTAGGTGGCTATCGCAATCCTACTCGTCTCTGTGTCAAGATGGAATTCGTGGTTGAAAACATTTAACATGAATTGTTTTCACTTTCGTGCAGCTGTTTGCGTTCGTGTGGGGCCAGCACAATTGTGTAAGGAAAATTCCAAGCTTATGTTGAGATTGGTTTAATCACAGCAGCATTTTCTTCAAAACAATGGAAAATTTCCACGCAGGAAAGACATTTATGTTGGACCCCGTACTTTTTTCCTTCGCCCCGCAGCGCCCCCCCAGTTTTTTAATCCTAGAATCGCCACTGCGGACGCCCATTTGTGTAAGTAGGAGCGAAAACGTTCGACACCAGTGCAGAGGTAGTTAAGCCGGACGCACGCTGTTCTTCTTGGCAGGGTCATTCCGGAAGAGTGGTTGCCGATGCCGGGGATAAAAGAACGGAGTCTCGTAGTGGTCCCCAACCACTCCGTATTCCATCGGTGATCCGGCCATAGCGCTGCACTGCTGTTGTCATCAGATGAATCGATGAGTTGCGTGCGGCGGGTACAAATGGGTGTCTCGATTTGAGATGCCGTACATTCCCATCCGGTGGACAGGTGAGCGCTGAGTGGAGCAGATGTTCAGGCTCCCTCCATGCAGTGGCGTAGTCAGCCTAAATTTTTGGGGGAGCAAAATGTTTGTTTAATTTTAGGAAAAAACACAATTTTGTATGGAATACCACATTTTGAAACACAAAATGACTACATGCGCTAAAATTTAGGGGCATGGCTCCCTGGGCCCCACTGGCTATGCCTATGGCTATGGCTTCATGGCACGGTGTGCCAGAGCCAGTGTGGCTCCAGTTTGAACGCCTGCGAGGACAGGAAGATTGTCCGCTGGTGTAGGATGCAGGCATCCAGTCGTGTTTGTTTGAGTCAGTCCTTCAAACCACTGCTTAGCCGCGCTAGATTTCGGTGCAGGTGTTGAGCAGCCATTCAACTGTCACAGCATCCAGAACTATCAGGCCGTGCAGTTCATGGGGAGCAGTGTTTTTTCGTCGAAATACCTCGGTCATATTTACTGAGACATTTTGATGACTGACACACTTCGATCATTTGTCTCACAGTAGTATCAAAACTCGCTGTAACTGTTCATTCGCCTATATTTTCAGACATTCTGACCGAAATGACGTAATTTTTTCGGTCATTTCAAAAATATTTCGGTCTATGACCACGCCCATAACCAGGGAGGGCTTCAAACCCCCTGCAAAATTTTTCTCCCCCCTGGAAAAATGTGTTGGATATAGGCTAGTTCAAAACTATTGATCATAGTTTAAAAATTTTGGGCCCTTCTCAGAAAACTCTTCGCCCCAGCTGGTTACGGGCCTGTCTATGACCAGTGCTGCATGAAGGTAGCGCGGGGCCCTAAGTTGAAAACACTTGAACAAAGCGAAAAACTGTTAAATCATTAATTCCTCTGGGCATCCAAGCAGAACCGTCGCCAGAAAGTTTTCAATAGGGGGGCTTTTTGGTCGTGCGGGTGGGCTTGACATTATAAAATTAAACAAAACTCCACGTATTCATAGTGCTTCACGTTTCAATTTGGGGATCTTGGAGCTTTGTTTGGGGGGCTAAGCCCACCAACCAACCCTCCACCCCGTGGCGACGGGACTGCATCCAAGTGACTGCTATTAGGCATACTGAATTTCACAAGTACGATAAACCTGGTCCTAAATAGTAACTGGTTAATGGCGGATCCAGGCCAAGCGTTTAGGGGGACAGTCAATTAGGGGGCGCCAAAAGGTATTCACTTGCTTAAGTACCAAAGGTTGTCTGCGACAATCCTTGGAAAGTGGCTATTTTTGTTGGTCGAATTATAAGATTTTTCAGGGAAAACCACAGTTTGAAAGCACTTTATATCATTAATTCAGAAAACGTTTAAAATGGGTCACAAACAATGGGCCTCATTTTTCGCAAGCTACACATATCTCGTATATCTACAAAATGTATTTAAAAGGTATAAAAGCAGGCCCGCAACCAGCTTGGGTTACCAGGGAGGGTAAAGCAGGCCAGCTTGGGTTACCAGGGAAAAATTTCCTGAGAGTGGCCCAAATATTTTGAACTATATCCAATACTTTCAAACTATGTCCTGCATATTTTTCCAAGGGGGGAGATTTCTAGAGGGACTTTGCCACCCTGGTTACGATCCTCTATAAAAGCATGTTGTGCGCTAGTGTTTGCCACTGTTTTGACCATCCGTAGCGAAATCAGTTAAGAACAGTGTCTGAAACGCATTCCCGACCTGGTTAGAAGTAGAGCGGTTCTTCTTAGACTTGGAAGTGACAACTCATGTGTCACGATCGGACTCAAATAAAAAGGTAAATGACGATCGTGTTTCCAAGCGAAGCTTGTGCATTTACATGTACATGAAAAACTATTTATTGCAGAAGCGACAATTCAGAAACAAAACGTGAATGAAAGGCATTTGCCATGGCACTATTCCCACTTTAGGTAGCTCTGCTGGCTATCGTGAAAAACAATCTCATAGTCGCATGATAGATTCACACTGGGCCTTTAAGCATATTGCTCTAAAATGCATTTAATGCCACTTATAAAGGTAGATTTTCAATCAAGTGTTTAATATCGTTTCACATTTTTCGAAATTGGATTGCTGATGTGAAGAAACAAACACCAATCCCAGTAGAGCAGGTTATTAAAAATAGTTGTGATACAGTTCAACAGAAGTGGAAGCAAGCGGGCTGAGTCCACCAAATTCACAATCAATGCCTCCGAAGTCAGGCTCTAGTCTCTCCACGAAGTCATTTTTCAATTCATTGTATACTATTACGAAGTTCCCGAACAAGCTCAAAGCCAACCCCAATGCTGTTGATTTGGCGATGGATCTGCTTCTATCTAGCCTGTAAGCGAAGTGATGTCCCGGTTTCCAATTACTAGCTTATAGCAAGATTGCTGTTTACGCGTGGCTTTCAAGTCTCCCAGAGTAGAAGCACTCTGCCTCCCTAGATACGTAGTAGTGGACGTAGCGCCTCTACTTGCGGATAGGTGATGGGGAGACCATCGCGAGTTTTTTGAATGGGTCTTTGATTTAAGGGCGGGAAGACCGATGCACGATGGTTTTGTTTATACGCATTTCAAGGTAGTAATTGCCCAAATTATACCGTCGGACAGACCTGTCGCGCCACTTTCATAGAAATTGCGATATCAAAAGGTATCACGGGAAGCCGTTGCTGCGGGCACATTAAACATTTTATGGTAACAATGGGTTGTAACTTTGGAATGCATTGACTTAGACATGAAAACGTATAGTGAGGCACTTGCCTAGTCCACAGTGCTAAGTTTAAAAGCGTAATTATTTTTTTGCGATCTTCGGTGTTTCGTTGAAATTTTTTCTTGGACCAGACATTGTAATGCATCTCTGCTTTTCATCTGTTATGCTGCTCCAATAAACTTAAGCCTCATGACATGAAGGTATTGGTCAGTAAGCGTAGTGCGCTCCGTGGTGTGTTATCTCCCTGGTTGAAAATTTCAATGTAAATCGTGGCGAGATGTCTGTTTTTAGCAACTTTTCTGATTGCCCCGACATATTTTTTGTTTTCATCAATGGGAGACTCGTAGGCAAAATAATTTCATAACTTGTTTTGGACTGAGGGAGCTACTGCATTTGAATAAGTTATTTCGATGGATAAGTCAAGTCGTCCATCGAAACAGGAGAGTTTTTTGTTTTGATCTTTCAGATGTTGTGCTTTCTGTTTCCTTTTTATATCAAAATATATCATTTCTCAGTCTTTGGAGAAGTTCAAAAGAATTTCTTATCATGCATGGTACAACATGGTTAAGCTACGTAAAAAAACAACAGAAACCTAAACTGTGATGCGGAGAAACCTAAATAACCATGCAGACTATCAGTCCAGGGGCGAAACGAGGTTAGATAACGTCCCGGGCAAGAAGCAAGTTCGGCGCCCCCATGTTCGAAACTGAGCTCTTTCGGAAGCAAATGTACTGTATTGAAGAAAGCACTAGTGACATTTTTATGACTTTTCGGCGCCCCCTTAATGATTTGGCGTCCTGGGAATTACGCCCCCCTTGTTACGCCCCTGTATCAGTCCATTGGTCAGATAATCATATCATGAAATAAAAAATTTTTTAGAGAAACACGTGAATGGTAAATAACAGACGTTATACTTCCATTAACAGGAGAACCAAAGAAATACCTGGACAATAAATCGTTTTTTTTGTTTTTTGAAAGCAAATTTTACTGAAGGAGTTGTCTCTTTATCTAATGTGACTACACTAATGTGGTAAAAACATGCAAAACCTTGCGTCTTTATAATATTGGTCTTAAAAAATTCGCGGCGTAGGTTGAAAGAAAAAAATCATACGAGACATCCAGGCTATAAATTTCTTGTTAGAAAGAATACGGTGTTTTGGTACGGTGAATATAAAAACCGACAGGCTGTAGTTTTGACTGCATAAAACTTCTTATTGCACAGTAAAAAATTGTCCTTGCCGACATAATGCATCGTCGATAAAATTACTCACAGTACGTTCTATGCCATGGGGAGGGACTTGATCAATCCAGTTGAACTCTATTCTAAAATATCGTCCTGAGTTTGACCTTTGCCTTTACATCATCGTAGTGGCCAAGTAGACTTGAGGAGTCGCAAAACCTACAAGTGCACTCCAGACATAAGCGTATGGCATGAGGATGCGGTCGCATCCCCAACTCTGAAAAATTGGCCATTATTCGGGAAAAAAATTCAAAATTTGGGCAAAGTATACAGCTACCTTCACATGTGAGTGAGGTAGTGTCTATTTTCCAAGCTGAGGCAAAATAATCACCAAATCAACGGCAAAATAATCAGACTATTTTGCCATTATTTTTTGCCCCTGATGGCAAAATAAACACTGCCTTGAGTGAACTGGAATCATGTGGTAATTCCAACAGCTTTCATCAAGTTTGGGCCAACTAAAAAACTTTAATAACACTTTGGGTAAAATTAGAAACATTTGAGTAAAATAGGAACATTTGGGTAAGGTCCAACTGCCTCAATTAAATCTGGGCAAATGAGAAAAGCATCAATCAAACTTGGGTGAAAACAAAAACATTTAGATTTTTTGGAAACACTTTGGTGAAGTCCATCAGTCAAATCAAATTTTGCCAATTTGCAACAGGTTCATTCAATTGTGGGCAACTTCAAACATTCTTGTTCAAAGATGGGCTATTTAGAAAAGCTCCATTAAAATTTTAGTTCGTTCAGAAATGTCTGGGTGACTTATAAGAGTTTTAGTCAAATTTGGATAAAATCAAAATTATTTGGGTATATTTTAACAACCTTAATGAAATTTGTGCAAATTGGGACTACTTCATTCAAATTTGGGTGAAGTTAAAAATGTTTCCATAAATTGGAAAAATTTGGGTAAATTCCAACAGACTAAATCAACTTGGGCCAAACAATAGCTCCATTCAAATTCGAGCCAAGTGGAACATCTTTATTCAATTTTGGGTAACTTCAAACAGCGTTATTCGTTTTGGGGAACTTCAAACAGCTTTTTCAATTTTAGAGAACTTCAAACAGCTTCATTCCAATTTAAATAATATGCAACCACTTCATTTAAATTAGCATACATTTAGACAAATTCCAAGAGCCTCAATCATATGTGGTAATTGAAACAGCTTCATTCAAGCTTGGGTACAATTAGAAACATCTGGTCAAATTGGAAGAGTGTTATTCAGATTTGCATCTATTATAAATATTTTAGCAAATTACCACAGCCCAAATCAAAATTGGGCCAACTGAAACAACTTCATTCAAATTTGGGTAGAGTTAGAAACATTTTAAAAGTAGGAACATGAAGTGGTAACTCACCATTCCAACCCTAATTTTTGTAAACCTCTAATTATTGATGCTGTAAACTAAAATGTAGCTTTGCGGTAGTAATATGGTGTGGTCAACAAGTAATGTGGTCAACAAAATGAATATTAGGCCAACCATTCTTCACATGTAGCTTTGCAGAATATTGATTGCTTGTTGAGGGCGTGCGGCTTTGAACCCCGGTAATTGATAGGCCTAATTAGGCATGCAGAAACCTTGATTAGTTTACATTGGTGCGTTTTAGTCTTAATCTTAAGGCTTGTATTTGGGAAAGCAAGATCAAATTTGGGCAAAAATTTTTTGCATCCCCAAAAATATGCACTCCCGTACACTTATGACTCCAGATAAGCTAGCTAGAGTAAAGCCGATTTTGATCGAAATATCAATACTTTCCTTCATGTTCGATGTTATTTTGAGTCGACAGGACCACATTGCATTCAACCAAACCGGTGACGCCCAATCACGTAAGCAGTAGTTCAACCACGTTTTGCTTGAAATAATCGCTGGAATGGGTCTGCGCTGATGTCTGCTGAGCGTAAAAACAGGTACTGCATTTCTTTCCCATATTCATATTTCATAAACCATAACGCATGTTTCACGATAGTATGCTTTCTATTACTAAATGAGAAAAAATCTTCTTACACTAACACCTCAGCCCAGCCAATAGGTTATTATTATTACTTGTTGAGTTCATTGGGTTTTATATTCGAAATAAGTTGACCACGACCATTGCTCTTACAACCTGTGTGAACCAGACATGAAGTTTGCTACGTTGTTTTCAACCTGTTTAGTAATTTTTTCCCGTATAAATGCCGTACATCATGATCTAGTTTCTTAAAACCTAGCGCTTTATTCTGTGATCAATAGGCGTTCAGTCAGAGCGCAAGTCCAAGTATCAATACGTACAACTTCGGGCAAAGTTACTTCGCACGAGCATTTAACATCGATTTTCGGTTACAAAGGCGCACGCCAAAAATACAACCGTACATTTTTCAGTCTACAGAAAGCAAGTATCAATTTTTATCCTGTAACACACACTGGCGGTTTGAAAATCTTCCAAAACGTCTACAAGCATAAAGTAATCGTTAACGTGGGTGCCGGAAGACCTTTTCTGGATTTTCAAATTTGTTACTTGTGCTAAGTTTTTAGTGGAAATTTTTTTCGCATGTTTCCGGGGTTGGTAAATTGCCCACCCCTGGAAATAATCTTTCCGACGCCAATGCCCGTGAAACCCAAATGCTGACATCATTTTCATGTATGAGCTCGACTACCGAAGCAGCGAGTAAATATAAAAAGCAAAAATGGTGCGCCAAAAGAAGCACTTTTTGTGAAGTCGCTTCAATTATTTCGATAGATATAATTCTTGTCGTCGCCAATTCTACGATCACACGAGTTACACCAAGATGTTGCCGGTAATTTAAACGTGGATGCCTAATTTCAAATAACGATTTTTTCTCATACTGAACCACCGCCAATATACGAATGAGAAACATCCTGCGATGCCACTGTTCAAAATTATTCCTCTCTCGGTATGATGAAGTCAATATACTCGGTAAAGCAACTAATCGAGGCTTTTTCAACATAGTCATCTGGAACTTTGTGGTGAATTTTGCCAAAAGTTTCAATCATGTGCAGGATATTTGCCGACAGCTCTTCAGTAGGTTGTTTGACCTGCAGGGAACAAACAGCGAAAACGTTAATATTAGTTCTGTTAAGTCCAAAGTCCACCTTTCTCGGTACAACTGGGGATGTTGTGGGGCGGGAACGGCGTTCCCACATTTATTTTGGGTGTGTGAACGCGTTCCGACACTTTTTCGTTTGTAGTGTAAGGAAACTGAGTGAATACTGATTTTAAATGAATTTGAACTTGTCTGGATATTCCTCGTTTTTTTGGGTGCGTTCCCACACGTCTTTTTTTAGCACTGAACCCCTGGGCACAACCGATATTGTGATAACAGGCCAATGATAAAATTTTTGCTAGCAGACCGTGCAATAGCATCAAACCAGTTTGCTAGAATAAAGTCCCATTGAGTGAAGTTGCCCATGACGAAAAAATATCAGTCAAGAGCTTTGTTGTAGTTGGCAGTAGTTGCTTTGATAAATTAAAAACAATAAACATAAATGACCTTTTCAATCTTCTTTAATTACGGTTTTCCCGCTTAAAACATAGTGATCTCCCTGCACACTGTTGTGATTACTCTCTGACTAACCACAAGAATGCCCACAATCGTACAAAGCAGGGGATCCCAACCTTCCTCTTACGATATACCCCTTTAGCATTCTGACAGATGAGCATGTATCCTTCAGCATTTCAACAAATTACCATGTACCCCTTTAGCATTTCCATAGATGAACACGTACCCCTAATATTGCTCATGACAAAATATTTTGTCATGATTATTCATAGATGTACTGTATTTGACAATAAGCATATAAGGATTTCTGAATGTATCATTCACTGATATATGTATAAATATTTGGAAAGAAATGGTATGTAAATATATTTTTCTCTTCTATTGCTAACCTTAAATGTACCCCTTTCAGATGGGCAAATGCACCCATGGGGGTACATGTACCCCAGGTAGGGAACCCCTGGTATAAAGCTTTCTTTCTACTTCTATCACAGTTTTCAACTAACTAACTTGACAATCACACGCTCACGACATCGTGTTCACACTTATGAGCCCAACCAGGATTTCCAGAGTTGCGGCATCTTTGCTTTTAAGTAGATTTCTCGCGACGGCAAAATTTTTCGCAAGCTTACCGAGACATGTTTATGCAAAGGGTGCATCCGAGTCGGCAGGTCTAGCGAGTAAAACCTCACCGTTTTTACTCGCCTGCTCCTACACCTATGGGTATAAGTTATACCCATCTATAAGTTATATGGGTATAACTGATACCCATAGATGTAGGAGCAGGCAAATTTTTGGGGATGCGAAGGATTTTTGCCTGAATTTCCCCAAACTTGCCCGAAAAGTTTTCGTTCAACTTTTGCGTACAAATTTTCTCACACAAAGATCACGAAGACCTATTTTTAGTATGACCTCCAAAAAAGGTCTTCATGTGTTTTCTGCAAACTTTGGGCGCCATTTTTGACCGGATTTTGAGAGATTTTGCCCAGATTTTTAGGAATTTTAACCAGATTTTCGACAAATCATAACTTTTGGTGGTGCGCTTGCACCCCTCTCCACCTGCACCACTGCTTATACCCTCACTATTTCATGGCAGGCAGCGTATGCATACGCTCCTGAAGCTTAAAATGGTGTTAGCACACCACACCAGTTTTGAAACACATAGGACTTGAGTTAAGCCTTGCCAATCACAGAAAAGATTTACGCCCCTGGTCGTGGATGACGCTTTCAAACCGAAAAAAAACTTCACAAAGACGGTGGTAGTCGGTCGGTAGTAAATCGTTTGGTTTAGTTTTCACAAAAGCCCTCACAATTCGTTTGACTACCTTGTTCTTAGTCAATACGTGAATGCAGCCAGTTCATATCACGCTCAATATTTTCCCTCACTGCTTTCCTAGTACAGTACCACACTCTGCAAACCAGAGACGTCCGAAGTCTGAAAGCTTTAACAACGACTCGACTCCTGCCGATCAGGATCAGAGGGTTATATCCAGAGATGTAGTGCTAACAAACAAGGTGTGGGAACGTACCCAAAAAAACTAACCTTTTTAAAACAGTTTCGAACTCATTCTAAAGCAAAACATGAAAAAGGTGTGGGAACGCAGTTCCCACGCGTTCCCGCTCCACTACACCCCTGGTTATATCATATTTAATACACCGATTCCTGTATGAATCACAATTTGCTTTGAGAAAAATTTTAATCCAAAGTGTTAAAAAGCCCCAAGATATTAGTAAAAGTTTACAAAATATTTTAAATCAAAGGCTAACCTACCTGCAATAGAAGCTGAATTGAACCTAGCGAATAACATTGTAGCTGAGTAAAAAGAACTACAAGTCTACAACATAGCACTGTCTTTAACTTATAGGCTGGTGATACTACTATAAAGTACCTTTGTTTGGGAACAAACCAAGCCTCAAGCATCATGGTTTTCACAGCGGTCAAACGCATATAAAAGCTTATCAAAAATACTTGATAACTGAAGGTTTTAAGCTTGATTTTCACAAAAGGGTTAAGATTAACATGAAATACACTGAACGTAGCCAGTGTGCTCCTCTTTGTATCTGTGAATAAGTAATTATTAAAACTTTCTAAACCTCATTTTTGCTTCTGTATTAATTTGGGTTCTTGCAACAGGCCTAAACATTCATGTTGAAATCATTTAACCAGGGGTCTCCACACAAGGGCCCGCGGGCCGCATTTGGCCCGAGAAGCCATTTTGTCAATGATAAAAAATAATGTTGAAAAAAACTGTGAAATGTGTTTACGAAAAATTTGTTGATTTGGTAGAATATAACATATCCCGAAACAACCACATTACGTAAAACGTCCGGCCCTCGACATTTTTTATTAGCTTATGTGGCCCTCGGACGAAGAAGTTTGGAGACCCCTGATTTAAGCCAATGACGTTAACCAGTAGTAATGCGCAATGTTAAACAGTCAGCAGTCTGTTCGTAAAAAGAAAAGACGACAGCAAGACCCATTTCAAAGTGCTGCCCTGAACGAGCGGACGGTACTACTCTTGATAGCTCCGTGCTTGGCTGTCTATCAACATTTAGCTAAAGCGCCTGCCACCAAGCGACCACAGTCGTAATAGATCGAAGTCGCCAGCAAGCAACTCGTGACCATCAATGAGGCAGTTGCTTTGGTAGTTGCTCCACTTGTAGTTAGTAAATTAAACGTGGAGAGACCAACTGCAGCTAGCAAGACACAATAAAATTTAAAATTGCTTGATTTATTTATTGGGCTCCGGAACCACTACGGATCCATTTTTTATTGCAAAACCTGACTCCAGCTCCAATCTGCTTTCAAGAAAAACACAACTCCTGAACGCCGGATCCTGCACCTCTCTGCTACGAACATGTCACCATCAGCAATTTGCAATCAACCAAACCTAAGTGTCTTAGAACTGCGTCTCCACCACAGCCCACAAACCTCACTGCCTGACGACGTCACTGAAGCATTGGATCTATTTTAATTTAACACATGAGCTGTTGCTTAGTTTTCAACGCGGAACCCGGTTAAGCGATCCAACGTTGCAACGGTATAGCGGCTTGTATTTGTAAAAAAATACACTAATATCAGGATCCGCATCTGGAGCTTCTGAGAAAACGGCGAGATACACTATTGCGTACTATTCCTTCAGAAGTTATATGGCTTAACAGATAATGCAGACTCAAAGCGTAACAAATCAATGAGTTAAGATTTGTCAAAATTTTAGCATTAAAAATGCATGGTGTCGACGTCACCACTCAAAGTCGAAGATTTTAAACCATTCACACTTCAAAAGTTCACCGATATGTTGATTGTAATACAGGGTGACCCAAAAAGATGCGTACCCATATTTTGTTCGATAAAAAACCCATTTTTTAACGAATGTCTTTTCTGTTGCAGGACGTGATAGGTGAATCTATGGATGATCGTTTG
>Ga0210059_1011566_pt1 | contig 13476 bp, 10 predicted proteins | sample Ectturendosymbi2_FD_188042 | JGI IMG/M metagenome (GOLD analysis project Ga0210059, IMG submission 188042) | Ecteinascidia turbinata endosymbiont from Florida, USA - Sample 2 (SPAdes) (version 2) | ecosystem: Host-associated > Tunicates > Ascidians > Unclassified | place: Key West, Florida...
AAAAGTTGCACGCAAAAATCGAAAATGTTGCAAAAAGTTGCAATATAACAACCCTGGAAACAGCTCAAAACATTGAACTGCATGTATTTTGAGTATTTAGGAAGCTGTTGGAAGCTGTAAAAAAAAGTTGCAAAAGTTGCAAAAACTTGCCCTAGTGATCAGCGTTAGCACTGATCGCATTGGCTACATTACCGATTTCTGTAGCATAATAGAACTGTTGCACGAGCTCAAAATCAGCAGTTTTTAACAGAAGCATTCAGGCATTTGATAATGTCTCAGTAGGAAAAAGGAAAACTAAAAGTTTGCTGGACTTCTATACATAACAAAAAATGGAAAGTTTTCTTGCGTATTTTATGCGCATTGTCAATTCTTGTGTAGTTTAGCAAGGTTCGATCTTGCAAACCGGGGTGTGCGCCAGTCCAGCCGCACACTTTCTATGCTTGATTGCTTGTATTCGACGAGATATTATTGCAGCCTGATTTTGCAGTTGTTCCTGACGTAGTGATGAGTGTATTTTATTCCTCTGTTTTAACGCGCAGCCTGGTATTTTTGCAGTTATGAACTGCTGTGTCGCAGCGTTGCGTATATTTTCCTCCGATATCCTAACTTGGAGCGCTGATAGTGCAGTGACACATAAAATAAGGGGAATGCGTGTCTTAGAAGAGCGTGCATATTATGTCAACAAACTTCGCCAAAACGTGGGCTTGGAAAATGAATATAACTTCAAATTGTGACGTCACAAACAGCGCACACCAAAAACAAATGACCACCATAAGCCACTGAATGAACACCCCCCCCATGAACATTTTCTGCGTACGCCACTGATGGACCTCACCAGCTGTGGGTAGCATTTCTACAGGTTTTTTTAAGGCGTTTTGGGGACCCGATTCAGGTCCCTAGAATTTCAAATCGGGTCCATAGAATCAGAGAAATTATCATCGGGTCCCTAGAATCAGAGGAAATCGGGTCCCTAGAATTAGAGAAATCGGGTCCCTACAAATCCAAACTGGGTTCCTAACATTTTCCTTTAAAAAAACCTGATTTATAGTTAACTACCACACCATGTTTCTGTGACGTACGAAGCAAGCATCATGGGCTAATCTTGGGCTAATGATAGTTTGTAATAAAAATGTAGGTAGGCTATTAATGTAAGGTTAGGCTAACCCTAAAAGTGCAACAGTAGACGTGTTATTTGCTAAGTAAAATAAGTCTTTTGAAGAAAATTTGCATTTCCACTACATTTCATGTTCTTGATTGCAGAAATGCAAAATATTGTTTTTCTTTTTCATGACAAATAACCAAGTTTCCTTTCTCATTGTAAGCAAACAAAGATTTGATTGTCCTGTGTAATTATTGTCATGAAATTACCTGAAAAAACAACGTGACCCAAAGGTCCCTCAACCATGGCCATTGGTCCCTTAAGGCAGGGACCTTTGGGACACTTTTTCAACAATTTTTAACGTGCAATCATTCAAACGTTATAATATATTTTGTTTTTTTTTGGTACGAAAATATTGGGGAGCAATTGCACTTTTCGGAAACCAACTTTGAGCCACTTGTGGCAAGCAGCAGGGATTGCCTCAAACAAAATGTAAATTTTGGCCCAAAGGTCCCTAATCCTACTTACACATTACAAAAATCAGCATCAACATATGATTTTCGTTGCCATCAGCAAACAAATTAAACCATTATCGACATTTTCAAATAAATGCAAATACTTCAAACTCGTAATTACAATTCAGATTTAATCGCAATCATGACTCTTCAAATGGGAGTTGGTATAACACCAGCTAGCGTGACATTTCGCCTGCCTATATAATCAAACAAATGCAATCAGTGTTTTATGTACAGAAATCTAGTGACCGAAATGTCCCCAGACCGAAACGGCTCATACCAAAACGGCTCAGACCAAAACGGCCAGACCGAATCGGCCAAACCAGTGGCGTACGCAGAAAATTTTCATGGGGGGGATTTCATTCAGTGGCGTATGGTGTCATTTGTATTTGGTGTCCGTTGTTTGTGACGTTATAATTTGACGTCGTATTCATTTTTTACAAGCCAACGTTTTGGCAAAGTTTGCGCAGTTCAGCCATAGCAGACAAAATAAGACAATTGTTTTGGATAAAGTGAACTATCGCAGAACACAATCTCAAACATGCATAGTGGACGAAAGGTCTGCAAAAAGTGGTGAGTTGGTTTCTGGAGGCAGACAATAATCCACATTCCCACCAAAACCTAACTATTACTTTTTCGCCCATTTGCAATATTCCTTGAAATTTGCATGTAAATTCATTCCGTGGTATTTGCATTTTAAGTCGACAAATTAACAAGCCAAAGTATGCGAAAACAATTAATCCACTTTGCGCAGGTAATAAAGCTTTTGTAAAATATCAAGCTCAAGGGGGGATTAACCTCAACCCCCCCCCCCCCCTTGCGTACGCTCTTGGGTCAGACCGAAAAGTCCTGTTCCGAGCAGTAACAACTCACAACTGTAACTGTTGGGCAGCTCCTATCATCGTACTTACTATGATCGACTGTAGCAGGCAGTATTAGTTTCTCAGCAATGGTGTGAGGGTTTTCAGATTTAACAATTCTGTGCGCAACGTGGTTTGGTGCTAATAAAACCGTTGTTGTGAGTTGCGTGATTTCTGATATGGTGGACACACACTTGCCTCTTTAGATCATTTACGTTCCGAAAAATAAACTACCTGGGTTTATTCACAAATTTCGGATGTTATGATGTCAAACGACGTTAAAGCTTATTTGGTAACATGCTTTCGCTGGCCGATACCATGCTGCAAACAACACACTGATACCGTTACGTATCATAAAAATTACAGGCGTAAAAGATATTTTACAAGTAAGTATAAGAACAGGTATTTAGATTTTGGGTTTACACAGAGGGGGGGCAACCGCTACTTTATGAATAGCGTCGCTACCGCTACCGCTATTTGTTAAATTTATTAACGGCGCTACCGCAGCCGTTCCTGAACAAAAATAGTAGCGAGCTATCGCAAATAGTAGCGAGCTATCGCTAATAAAAATAGTAGCGAGCTATCGCTACCGCTATTCGCTACCGTTCCTTTTGCTGCACTTAAAAAATTTTTGGTCTTGTTTTACGGACGTAGGATCTATTTTGAAAAACCTAACCTTGAAATGTTTTTTTGTAAAAATTTGTTAAAGAAAATACGTGATCTGAAAAAAATAGTCATTGAACAGCTATGATATAGGGAAAATTTTTTACAGTGCACGCACATATAAATGAAACATAGACTGCAGAAACGCCCATATAGAGTGCATTTAGCTTTGTGAGTCGATTGTTGCAGGCTAGCAACCGCCTTTATCAAGGCACGTTTCGCGCTGTGTGTACAGTACTCAAGAGAATGATCAAGCAATAAATGATCAAAACTGTTTTTCACAGAGTTTAATGCGCGTGTAAATTGAATTGGGCCCGCAACCAGGGTGGGGGACAAACCGGGCAATCAAAGCCTACCACGAAATTTTTATGCACCATTGTAGATTTTCAAAAAAATGTTATGTTGATCTATTTTTCATGTGAAACCCCTGAACAAATTGCCGACTACTTATATTTTAAACCGAGGTCCTTTTTCTGCATGGTTCAGTTTGTTCGCGGTAGTACTTTTGTGTAGAACGTAGTTTATATAGTCTGCGTGCAAAGAATGGTTATTTAGATATTCGAGAGCGAATTGAACAACCACACTTTCCTTAACATTCCAGCTTTTGAAAGTGCAGCCTAAGTGTTGAATGCTTTAGTTTCAAAGGTGTGCAATGCGCATTAAACAACCGGCATCAGCTCTAAAAAAATAAACCTAACATCAACAATTGAAATCTCTCGATTTACTGTAAAAGCTTTCGAGGAATCTGCCGGCGGGTCTGCTTTTATCTTTTTGCGATGATTTAAACTTGCACATATCTGTAGGCCTATTCAAGTTACGGGTTCCCACAAAGGTGACAAGCAAGCGAACCAGTCAAGCTAATTATTTTTATAGGACATCGATTTCATGTACCACTACGCGTCGACAGGACTGAAATCTTATTCATATAAAATATCCTATCACAAATTTATTTTATTCCATTATGAAATTAAGTTTCCCTGTCAGTACATTCAATGCCCATCAGGCGCAAAACCAGGGGAGGGGCATTTGGGGCATTTACCCCCCCAAAAAAATTCAAAACATTGCATAGCAATTTTGACATTTGCAGAGACTTTCAAAGAATAAAGATTAAACTTTACATTTTAATAATTTTCAACAGAAGACCTATTTGAATTTTTCTTTGTCCTACTGGTTAATTATCTCCTTGCAAGATTTATGTTGAGACAGGCCATCTGATCGAAAATTTCGTAAACGAGTGACAGTTTGGTAGTTAACCACAAATGTGCTGGAATTGTCAAAACTTGGAAGATAGTTGAAAATTTTGCTATTTCCAAAGCATTTTTGTAATCCTTTTGTTCGTATACCACTTTTTTCTGAGACAGGCCTCAATTTGGCCTGATGAAACTTTAGAAAAGTGGTTCCCAAAGTGCGGCTAAATTTCTCCCCGGGGGTAATATGCAATTCTTCGCGGGGTAACGCGGAACCAAAACCACAATGTTGTTCTGTATTATGAGTGATCACTGCGAAATATTGAGGGTAATAAGACATAATGGCTACCTTGATTTGGGTAACGGGTCGCACAAGTTTGGTAACCACTGCTTTAGAAAATGAGGGTATTGTTGAACCGTGCAAACTGCTGAAACTTTCAAAGTGATAAGAGAAATCTTGACATGTTGTTTGTTATTAAAAAAGTTTGTGGCCACGTCAAACCGCTTGTTCTCCTACGACCTTTTGATTATTTTTGTTGGGGGCAAAACGGATCACCACTACTATCAACGTAGTGCATTTCTTCAAAAAACGTTGTTTAGTTGCATTTTCGGTTCGAATTAACTAAATTCAGTTTGAGAACTGTTTCACTTTTTAATGTCTTCGTAGGTTGGTACCAGATGGGAAGTGTCATATGAGTGCCAGTCAAGTGTTGAACGCACCTACCTACTACACCACTTTGGCTTCAAATGACGCTTTACCAGACCTTAACTTTTGCAACCAGTGGAAGCCCTGAAAGCTCAGCCTTAAACTTGCTTCTAAAAACCTTTACACAACTCGTGGATGCCAGAAAAAGCTATTTTACCCCAAACGCCTCTGATCCGCAACACACCAAATAAGCAAGACATCTGATCTGTTTTGCCCGAAATGATAGCATTCAAAGATCCCCTCAACCTTGACATAGGTTATCCCTCAAGTTTGGAACGTTCATTTTTATTAGAAATTCAAACACATGGTAGAAGAACAGGGCTAGAACAGGGGTGGGAAATTAGCGGCCCGCGGAAGCATTCAGGAAATATCTTCAAAACTTGAAATTTCATCAATCTTATGACAGTAACCCAAGAACTGCTTCCATTTCCATTGCCTTGCTTCTACCTCCATTAGAAGGTACGGCCTCTTCTAAATGTGGCCTTCTCAGAGAGGCTCCTAACCCAAATTATTTGCCCACCCCTGGGCTAGAACGTTAAAATGCATGCTATTTCTGAATTAGTGTTTTCCTTGAACTTCTCATTTTCGCGCAATTTTGACATTGTTTGGGATGTGTTTCTCTCAAAGTTTCATCGAAGTAAATATTCTTCATTGTGTTCGGACAAAACCCGACCCCAGATCTATGAAAAACTATGCAGACAAATGTTTTCTTTGTTTTTTAACTTTAGCAGTATATTAAACAAACTTGAAGCACAGCAAATTTTTCACTGTAGCGAATTAACAACTCGCCGTCATTCAATACATGTGAACTGAGCTGGCAGCACTGAATTAGCCGTAAGCTGTCATGTCAGTGCTATAGACTGCATGAGCGACAAGTATTACTTTTACCTGATCGGCGAAGTAACGCAGTTATTAATTTAGATTGACAGACATGGCAAGTAACCAGCCTTCTTTGTTGAGTTTTTTGACAAAACGAAGAAATATCGATCGTTCAGAAAATGAAACTGAAGAAAATAGGGACCTCGGGAAAGATGAAACTAATAAGGATCTCGAGAAAGATGGGACTAAAACTGTGTATACTCGTAAATTGAAGTGAGAGAAGATACTGCTGTTTCTCACTCTGAGCTTTCACAATGGGATATAGGATATTTATTATGGGCTGAAAAAGCGGAGTTGAACCGACGAAGGTTACTACACATTGCAAGCTTTACGTTTGCCTGGGGTTACTGTAGGCTACTATTTAAGAATTTTTGCATTTTATGTTCAGTGCTTAACCATTGGTGAGGTTTCATAGCCAAGCTCTAACTTTGCAAGGGAAATTTTTACTCTGTCCTGATCGTTCAGTCTACATCTTGAAAAGTTCTCATTTTCGGAATGCGAAGAGAACGTTATCTGTTACCGTTTGGGAAAAAGTTGTACCACGGTTGAATAAGCACGATGACGTCATCGAATGAAATTTCAAGAAAATTGTCCCCTCCGAAATGAAGAGCTGCTTGCGCCCCTGATGCACATACGTACGTTTTCGCAATATCTGAAAAACGTTTGCATGAAAATATGCAAAAAACGCTAAGAACCACACAGAATGTATTTAATAACTGAGGAAAATCAAAGCCAAGCGGTCAGAAAACAGTTCTTTTTCTTATGCGAAGTTGTAGCATCCAAGTTTGGTGTTACATTCGGACAAAGATCACATGCAAAAATCGACATCATGTGATTTGCGGCTTAGCACATGGAGGTGGATAAAATTTTAGCAAGATCGTGATGATAAAAAAAATCAATCACTTAACGTTGTGCGGCTGTGTCAGGTAAGAATGTTACTCAAAGAAAATTTTTTTCAATACCAACTCTGCTTGTTTAGCCCAGGCGATGGCCACTTGCAAAAAATGGCATCATGTAATTTTTACCTAAACACATGGAGGCAAATAAAATTTCAGCGAAATTGCAATGATAAAAAAGCCCAACTACCTGACGTTTGGTAGGGCTATGTCAGGTTTAAACGTAGATGAACCAAAACTTTCGTCAATGTTAACTTTGCGTGTAGAGCAGCTATGTCCAATCCAAATGGCTTACTGAGCCAAAAATTATGTCACTGTCTTGGCCAGGGACGCACATTGAATGACATATTGCTGAGGGCCGCACATTGAATGACATATTGCTGAGGGCCGCACATTGAATGACATATTGCTGAGGGCCGCACATTGAATGTCTTACTTTGATCTTAGCAAACTAAGTTTGGTTTAAGCTAATATACTGAAAGGATTCGAATCCTAACTGCAATGGTAACAGACGTGATAAAGTGGCACTGAGGACCACCTGCATTAAAACATCAAATTCAAAATTATCAAATTAAGGACAGGTTGTCAAATAAGGACAGGTTTTCAGGATACTTTTACCACAGCGAACACCAAAACTGGGCAGTACAACACCTTCGACTGGGCCGCATGCGACCCGTGGGCCGTGGGTTGGACATAGCTGGTGTAGAGTTAAAAGAACGAAAATGTGAGATCCGTTGTTTCAAACAGGGTTTTTTAAGGTGTTTTAGGGACCCGATTCGGGTCCCTAGAATTTCAAATCGGGTCCCTAGAATCAGAGAAAATTATCATTAGGTTCCTAGAATCAGAGAAAATCGGGTCCCTAGAATCAGAGAAATTGGGTCCCTACAGGTCCATACCGGGTACCTAACATTTTCCTTAAAAAAACCCTGATTTAAATTATGTTCAAGCAAACTCACGATAACAAGTTTAACGCGAAGTGATTTATCCGTCATCTCAAAGAGAACACTTTCCTGTAGTTTCCCCAGAACGTTTGGTTTTCAAACGGGGTGGTAGGAGACTGAGTGGACGCGCTGTAACATGCTCGGAAACTTAAACCCTCAAGTGAACAGGGAATTGTGATTTGGCAACGTCCACAGATTATGCGAACTTTCTCAGCAGTTATCACTGATGTTGAAAACTGAAAAATTATTGTGAACCAATAAACACAGCGTTTGTACGCACAATGTGAGTTTTACAGTAGAAAAAGTTTTGGTGTTTGGCAGAGTAGCCGTATGTGATTTTTGCTGAACAGCAGAACTTTGAATGAGTAGCAGAAAACAAAAATAATGCGCTTTCGGTGCCTCGTTTGGTGAAAGTATAAAACTGTTCAACGAAAATGGTTTCACACAGGAGACAGATGTTTTTAGGGAGTAGGGAAAATTACTGATTTGGAGTACTACAGTAGTACTAGGGAATATCTCAAATTAAGTCCGATGTCTAGCAGTATTCCTTTTACAATACAAAGTAACGCAGATGTTTCGAAATGTTTCAAGTGAAGAAAGAGGGGAGCAAACAAAACATTTTGGTGAGTGATTTCAGGAAAATGTTTGCAAGACAAATATCAAAAGTACAACTTCATCGGCGAAGATTGCAAAGCAAAGTACGCAAAAACTTGAAACTTGGTGCACAATGTCAAAAGCATGACAACTTCAACATTTGAATGCAAACTTGTTCTGCGCATTGGATTCATTGTAAAAGCTTACTGCTCGATGTCCAGTGTTGGTTTGATACACTGTAATTAATATGACGAGATGTTTCGGTACAAAAAATACCGCAACCATTTAGTAGGTTTGCTTACAAGCAGTGCAACTCATGCAATACAAAGAAGCTTTGCTTTCTATGCGCGTTTATGCTAAGCCGTAAAAAATTTGCATTTTCAACTTCGTCGGCTTTGAAGAGTGTTTCCCAAGATGTTTAGGTATATAACAGCTTCGTTACAAATAGGAGGGTAGCCCAGCGAGACGGTTGAATTGTAACATTGTATCAAAAACATTTCGATTTGGGAAAAACACGTAGCGCAACAACTGATTATGTTACTTGAAAAGCAACAGTGGATGTCTGTAATCGCATAGTTTGGGGAAACGCTATTTTTGTGAGCGTGATCGTAGGGGTCTTCACTTTGAGCTTCGTGCCTCGAATTGTGCTAACCAAACTCAACAACTACATAATTCCCTTTTTTCTAATCTGACGACTTTAGTCTTATGTAAAAAAATATCGTTTTTCAGAACCGTGAATGACATTGTTATTACTCCACCTTAACTGCAATGTGAAAGAAAGGCTGTGACGCCTGTTAGAAAAAGAACGTGCGATGTAACAGAAAAGCGACATTTCATTACAAAGGTAAGTTACAAGAAATATTTCGTGTTGGTTTGAACGAAATTAAATACGACTACGTAAATTCCAAACAGCATTTTTATCTACAGTATCATGTTGCAGCAACAGACATGAAAGCACTTTCCAAAAAACAAACCACACTTCAAGCAGTGGCGTACCTCGGGTTTACCGCGCCTGTGGACAAGCTCAGTTTAAGCGATCCCACACAGCCCATTCGTGGCAGCATAAAATAAAGAAACACTGCAATCTGATGCTTTGCTTGCAATTATCTAATTCCAAGGACAAAGTCTTCTTGCTTTTGGTTCTGAAAATTTATTTTGTCAAAAAGCTGATAAGATTTAAATGTGTCACATATCTTAACCTCAAAAATATCTAACGCCAGTGACTCTCTGTAAGAAGTCTTGAGCAATTTTGTGATCTGAATTTCGATAATCATGTCTGTGGAGATGCTCAGTTTATAGGTGAAATTACATAAAACACAGGTAGCAGCCGAAGCAGCGGTAGGGCAGGGGTCAGTAAAAGTATTGAGGGAAATGCAAACTTAAAAAAATAAAAAAAATTCTTCACCAATATGCAGAAGCGAATTTTCATTTTCGGGACCCTAGGCTATTTTAAATTGGGGGCCCTTCTGGAAGGTTTGCGACTACTGATGTGATACAAATTAGCACTACAAGTGCTCGTTACGTTCACTGAATAAGTTGTTCCTATTCAAAAACATATTACTTTATTCTGAATTCCCTCCATATCAAGAACAAAAGCAGTCACAATGAAACGAAAAAGGCAGCAGTGAAGTTATCTGATCACACTCACATTACATATTTATTGAGTACCTCACTGGCCTCGTGTAATCTGAAAAATGGATTCAGGCGTTTTTTTCAACACATTATACGTAACAATAACCAATTCTGAACGCTATAAAATGAGAATGCTCATAGTCATTCACTTCAATCTTTGACGCTCATTCCTGTATAGAGATCTTTTTTGCCGCATCATAGTAAAAAAACGTACGTTTAACCAAAACAAAAATACAAATGCAATTGCTTACAGAAACGATGGAAATTGTCCTTACTCCCAAAATTTTGGGGCCCTGGGCTTAAGCCTTTTTAGCCTAATGGTAAATCCCCGCCTGCCAATTTGTTTGTTTCTGTTCAGCATCAATGTTGACCTCAAAAATAACAATAGAGAGTGTAGAAAACCATTCTGAATGTTGTGGGTGCGTGAATAGCTGCAATAAATTTGTTTCAACTAGATCTTGTTAACCATGAAATTCCCTATGATACTGTGATGAAAAGTTAGCTCCGCCCCCATTGCCTCCCTTTTGAAAGAATAGGGAAAGCAATGCCCCCGCTCTCCGCGCGTCCCTGAGAGTAACTGAAAAGTACACAATTATAACTAATATACTCAACGCTGTTGCCCATTTGTAATTAGATGTTTGCAAAAGTAGTCAGGATTTATTTAAACATCCCACAAATAAAAATCATAATTGCCTTCAGAACCACATCAAATCCATTTCAACATGAAGTTTGTCAAACCACCAAAGATCAAGTAATTTCCTAAACATCAGATATGTTGTCGTAGCAACATACTATTAACGTTTATCGCTGCTCTGAAAGCATGCGCAGCAGGGCTCTCACAAATGCAACTCTAAAAATCCCTAGAACAGTACCAAAAAATCCCTAAATCTGTCGTGGTCCAGCATAACATCGGAGTGCCAATGATAAATGTTAAAAATAGAATCAAATATAATTTGCAAAATAAACTGAAGTACTTCATTTCATGTATTTTCATACTTTTCCGAAAATCCCTAAAAAATCCCTAAACCCCCAAAAAATCCCTAAAAAGGGTCAAAAGTTCCAATCTACGGACAAAATCCCTAAAAGTGAAAGCACTGATGCGCAAGCAAGTTGCATGCACTGTGAATGCTGGATTCCAGTTCATTGTGACGCAACTAGAGAATGAGAACGAAGTGGGAAAGTTCGCAAACCTGGCTATCTGAAAGCATTGTGACGCAACCGTCAGTCAAACCACATGCGGGCGCTGGTTGCTGAAGACACAAGCGACACCTTGAAACGTCACTAATGTTCGTAATTGCTCCCTTTGCGAACCTTGGTGATCTTGATGAGATTTTGCAACTGGGTATCCGCGACTGGCATTCGACATTTTGTAAATCGTAATTACTAGCATCCGCTGACATTTCGTAATTGTTACGTGACATTCCAACCTCAAGTTCCGCCCTCAAAAGGCTGCGCCCGGGGCCAGAGCCGGATTAAAGGTTAGGGGGGCCCGAGACAATTTTTACTGGAGGGCCCCTATGACGTAATTCACGACGTAATCGTTTGTAAGAATTATGTTTTCGCTTATTCGCAAGGTTCACGTTTGTTTTTTCCGGTAGTCGAGAATGTGCTTACTCCAAGGGCGTACGCAAGGGGGTGGTTTTGGGGTTATCCTCCCCTTGAGCTTATTTTGCAAAAACTTTATTATAAGGCGAGTGTATAGGACTTGATTTTTTACAAAAATAAGGGGAGTGTGTGTAGAAGAATATGCATATTATGTCAACAAACTTCGCTTGAAAACATGAATATGACGTCAGATTGTGACGTCACAAACAACGCACCCCAAATACAAATGACCACCATCTGCCACTGAATGAAACCCCCCATGAAAATTTTCTGCGTACGCCACTGGCTTACTCCAATGCACATACAGTTAGCTGCGAGAAGAGAATTTATGATATGAATGCTAGAGTGTATTTTTTTACTAAGAAAAAATATTCCACATGCTAGAGAGTGACTCGGCAAGAAACAACATTCATCCGATTAATAGGCACAAACCAGAGATTACCAACAAAGACACCGGAAAAATAACATGTCAATATAACCAGCCAGGCTGAGTGTGAAAGTTGTTTCCAAGCTAATGCCTTGATTTTCACCTTCATTTTCAGGTGCTGTGGTTACCGCCACTGCTTTAACGTTGCTGCTTGAAAGTTTTGCTAGAAAAAGCGATTCAGTCGCGGCGTTGTAAATAAGCCTTCCAGATTCTTGCGCTTTTTCTTAGAACCTTTGCGCTTTTGATTGATGACATTGCAGGTTTCGGCATTGTGCTAGCTAAACACTGCAATCTCGTTCTCTGTTCTGCGAATCGACTGATCAAAACCGTTTCTGATGGATCACGCAATAACATGTGGCGTAAATGGCTAGAACAGCTTCATATGTTTATGATGTAACACAACGATAGTAACCAGCGCATCGGAAGAAAAGCGCGTTGCCACAACACATGACCCTTATGACGAAACAAAGGTTCAGTTCGGCTGCGGCAACCTCGAGACTGCACCAGAAGTTCGGGAACATTGACGTCAGTGTTGTCACTTCTGATATTATAACATGACATTAGATGTGATGTTCTCAGATAAATTCGGATGTCTGATGTTTTGGCGACAAATCTGATGTTGACTGGGTTGGCTTTTTTTCCACATTTCCTCTCATTTTAGGATGACAATAAGTTAGTCTCATGACTTTCAAGTTCTTTTCATCAATCTCTTACCCTAATGTGTGTTTGGTTATCGTTTCAAACTAAAGAAGCTCTCTTAGCTGCGTTGAGAATAACATTTTACGTAAATTATAAACGACTTCTCCATTTAATGGCGATATTTCGCTCTGTTTCGGATTCAACGAGGGTGATCGCTCTTTGTTAGGTTTGTTAATAGAAGCATTTACCTCAGTGTGGTCCAACTACTTTTGACTTACGGACCATTTTACAAAAACGTGACAACTTGCGGACCACTTCCGATAAAATGAAGCATGAAATAACAGCTTCACAAGATTTGAAAGTGAAAAAGGGAATATAAGTGAGTGCTTCATTGAAATTATTGCACAATAACGAACAGCAATTTATTACAAATCTGTATCAGTAAGATGCCTGTGGTTGAGGCAGGGGCGGATCCAGAGGGGGGCGACCTTCCCCCCTTAAAACCTGCGAAAGTAACTTTATTCGCAATGATTTTGTACAATTCGGAAAACAACATTCGCGATATAAGGCCATTTTGTCATCCATTGTTTGATCACAGCATTGTTGTGAAGTATGCTTCATCTCTCTTACAGTACGGAAGTCGTTATGAGAGTTCACCACCAAATATTTCTCAACTCGCCCCCCCTAACCTTGCTGGCTGGATCCGCCCCTGGGTCGAGGCTTCTCTGACACCATCGTCCTTTATCAATAGGCTTACCAGTATTAGCAAGTCGGCGACTATCGTCCAGTGTTTCGTCTGCCATTCGATTTCTGTTTTTAGATTTGACTTGCTT
>Ga0210059_1011567_pt1 | contig 13476 bp, 14 predicted proteins | sample Ectturendosymbi2_FD_188042 | JGI IMG/M metagenome (GOLD analysis project Ga0210059, IMG submission 188042) | Ecteinascidia turbinata endosymbiont from Florida, USA - Sample 2 (SPAdes) (version 2) | ecosystem: Host-associated > Tunicates > Ascidians > Unclassified | place: Key West, Florida...
GTCAATGGTCGTTTTCTCGTTCAGTTGTGGGGAAAATACAAATATTTTTTAGTAAAAACCTCCGGAGTCCCACAATTGTTTTCATAATAAACTATCAGCTATGTGTGCAACGCAGATAGGTAACCACGCAAGTCATTTCTCAAACTCTCGAGTGTGCCTAGTCAGCCACATGCTGGGAAATCAAGGCTTGGTTCAACCATAAGCGGAAGTGTCTGATCGAGACAGAAAGGAATGACGCACAAAGAACAAAAGCGCCCCGTTGAATTTCAACATTGTCCCGCGGACGTACAACTGTTATCTTTTTTGTTGCATACGTAGATCACGGCGGAGCCGTCACGCTCAAGTACAAATTCACGACACCTTGGTAACTGCTCGGTTTCTAACCTCGTCGGGCGAATCAGGCACTTGGGGAGGAATGTGCAGAGCGCTGCTGCAAATCGCAGAGCGCCGGATGTAGGTGGGAGTCAAACAGCTTTTTTTGTCAAAATAGAAGGTGTTTTTCATTCGCAGCGGAAAAAAAACAATTTCAAACGACATGAATACTTCAAGAATTGCTCTGGGTGTTAGAAAAAGTATGAAGTATAAGCCGTAGACAATTAAAACAACTGGATTCGTGCAATCGCCTTGCTGCTAAGCTGTTGACAGACGTGTTTTGAGTATCTGAACCAACAGGACACCTTCAAACGTGCCAGACTGACAAAGTCGCATCACTATACTTAGAAATCTGCCGGCGGAAGCCAGATGGCGATTTGCATCTCGATCAATTCATGAACGTGCCTTCAGCATAACGCTGAGGTCTACTTGAGAAAAAACGCGGCATTACGGCCAACGGACGAGTATCTAACATTCCAAACCGCCAAGTACCCAAGAAAATGGTTAACAGTGATATTTTTGGGCATGACCAACAGAGTTCTGTGATCGTCGATTCGTAGACCCCTGGTCGCCAGCAAGCCTCCCCGTAGGAGAACCCCTGCTCTGCTAGCCGATATCTGTAAAATACACGTGAAATCGCAAACAAGTGCGATAATTTCAGGGAATAATTGCATGTTGAAGCCGACAACTCCAGGCAAAGGAGCGTATTTTTAACGGCCAGGCGATGCGAAAAGACATAAAATAAACACCACGCAGAGCTTATCGCACTGTAGCTTGTTTAAAAAATAAGTCGGGGAACTATGTTTTCACCACGCAAACAGGTCAAGAGCCCGTAGTAACCTGTCGTTAGCCACGTTGCAACGCGGGAATCATACGACACATTAATCTCACCCGGTGGTTGCCAACCTTTTTTGGCCATGCCTCCGTTATCACCTCTGAAATCCTGATTTCCCCCATGTGGTGATGAATAAATCATGATTTAAAAAGGGAGCTCCGTTTTTTGTTAGGAAGCTTAGAACGTCAGCACCTTGGCTTAAACAAGCTTCCAAAAAACAGAGCATTCAAAAATTGAATTCGAAAATTTGGACCCAGACCTTTCCAATCGATCTTAACGTCCCTCTTAAAATTCAAATTGCCCCACGTTGGAAACCACTGATCTAACCTCATCGGATAACAAACAGTGGTGTTTGTAGGATTGCCGCACTCTATAAACAGCCACCAAAATGAATTAGCGCAACAAAAAATGTTTTTGACTTTTTTTTGTTATATGAGATTCGGCAACTTAAGATGCCACCGGAACGGGCGTGCTGTTCCCAAACAGCAAGAATACATTTGTGCAACAACGAAAAGATTGCCCCTTCGTGTCAGCTTTTGTCACAATGGAAAACAAGACATACAGAAGGCAGAAGTTAGCGGATTTTGATTTTTCACCAAAAACGTTACGAGCTCTACAAAATTATGACAATTTCTTTCAATCAAAATATCCTTCTCCTACAAAAGTACACTTCCACAACAACCTACTTTGGGGCAGTTGTGAAGTTTTTCGTTTGCTCATTTTTTTCAAACAAATGTCGAACTCAGACCGCATCAGCAATATGTTGACGTCGCTTAGATTAGCACACCTCAATACGCTTCCACGACCCCATTCTTTCAAAGACCACGTATATCATCTTGCAGTTAATCACATTGGACAATAAGTGGACCAGGCGCAATTTGTGTAAATAATATGCAGCAAACGGACTGGAATCGTCGTCTGACCAAAAATTAAAAAAAACATAACCACAATTCCCAGACTTAAGACAATTCACGTCGGATTTCAACTTCAACGAAAATTTAGCTCCAAACCTGACGCATAATATTAGCAATGGGGGTGATTGACGCGAATGGCGCTAAGATTTTTTTCGCAGAATTCTGGGTAGGGCAAAAAACGCCGTCACTGTCAGTCGCGATCATCTTGAAAGGACCCTTATTCCATGGGTTGGGAAGAAGGGACAAACCTGGAAGTACAACACAGCAGCCCCCTGTCTCGTGCAGTAATGACGAAAAAGCATCACGCACAGGCCATGAGGCACAATACGCTCAGGAAAAGCTGGCGAGTCTTGGAATAAACAAGGACTGAGTGAACTGATGACGGGACACATGAAACAACTCCTTGACCACGCCCTAGAGACAGCGCCTAGTGGAAGTTTGTCGCAGCAGTGGACGACGTGCTGACGGTAGTGGAATGGCTTTTGAGGAGCAAAATCGAAGCGACCAGAAGAGGCCAAATGCTTAGATAAAACGTGCACTTTCTCAATAGAGCTTTTTCAGCAAGTTTCTGTGGATGAGGAATTTGTGTTTGTTTTGGCGACTGATGCTTTCGCAAAATTCACAGCTCGCCTTAATTAAGCTTGGCAAATATTTTTCGCTACAAAAGTTCATTTATCATCCGTAGCCACAGGCCAACATGGCCACGATGCATCGTCACCTTGGTCACACAAAACGAACGGCATTAACAGGTCAAATGTTTGACGATGAATACGTCAAACAAAAATTTCGGGTATTTTGGGTCGAAGACCCAAAGTAACCCTGCTGGGACAATATCACGTGACGCTTCCAAAACTGTTAGACGTGGAGATTGTCAAGACTGTCAGCTCATACGCAAACGAGCTGTTGGTTCAGCGCAGTGCGAACGGTCCTTTTGTTAAATGAACTGCAATCCACAAAAAATTTCCTCTAGTTTTAAGCCAGTTGTTGACTAAGATAGCCTGCCAACAGTGTACTGTTGTGAAGTTGCAGTCAACATTTCGGAAGAAGCGCATTGCAGTGATATAAGGATCTCAGTGCTAAAAACTATGTGAAACCTTCGGAATTGATATTCTGCAAAGACATGATTTGGACACATGAGTTTTTCTATTCCACAAGTCTGTACGCTGGCTATCGAAAGAAAACATTCTAAACCGCATTTTGGTGATGAAAGATGAAATAAAGTTATTCTCAGAACTGAAAGCAAACGAGTTGTTGTCTTACATTAGTGATAAGATTTGGTTGAAAAGTCTTGCTTATTTGGCTGAAATTTTTGAAAGGTTTAAAGCTAAAAGGAAAGCTTACAAACATCATCCAGCTTCGCGACGAATCTGCAAGAATTTTATTCGAAGTTGCGAAACTGACTTCGTAAAGTAGTGCAAGGAACGTTGCTATGCTTGAGAAATTGTCAAATGTTGTTGAAAAAAGTGACGAACTTGCTAAGAATTTGAAGACATCTATAATAGACCACCTTCAATCTCTTGAAATAGAGTGCCAGTGATATTTCTCTGAGCTCAAGAAGATGCATTTTCACGAAATAGTTCTCTACCTCTCTGGTTATAGCCAATATTTTGATGAAGTAAAGGACCAATTTTGTGATCTTCGGAATAATTCATCAGCACATGATATTTTTCATGAAATGCAATTTTCTCGGTTCTGGTGAGTTGTGCGCGAATTATATCCGCAACTGTCTGAACTGGCTTTCCGAATATTGCTTTCGTTGCCACAGTATATCTCTGCGACAGTGGTTTCTCAACTTTGGCTCACATCAAAACGGAGGCACGAACCCAAACTAAGGTCGAGCATGATAAAAGGTTAGCACTGTCAAGCACTTAACCACGAATTTCGAAGTTGGCCATGCGGTCAATTTGTGGTAAAAATGTTATGGTAGTTTGTTCCATTTTTCTAGAACAGCATTTTGCTGTAATCATAATGGTTATAATGTCACATGTACCGGTATTAAAAACAGCGTAGGAAGGGATCACAATTAAGGTAAGCAAAAGTACAAAAGGTGTCACGAACCGAAAAAGGTTGAGAGACACTGCAATAGAAGGAAGGTATGGCCCTCCGCTAAGTACGGCCTTCTCAAAGTGGCCCCCGAGTCAAATTAATTGCCCACCCCTGATCTAAGGTAACCTTCTGCGGTGAATACGCTGCTCGCGGTGCAGTAATGACCACTAGTCGACTTGTTCCCAGCTTGTGCTGACAAGATCGCGCTGCATTGTACTGATCCTGAACATCCTGAACAAGTAGAAAACGAAATACAGCAAGCTGTTGATGACAAAGGTTGTAAACCATATGCCGTCGTCAAGACCGTAAAAGGCATCTCCGCAGAAGACAGTGAGGCAAAGCTGTCCCTTTCATTCTTGCGATAAACACGTACTGTGTTTCCAGATTAACGTTTCTTTTCAATGAATAAAGAAAATACTCTGAAAGGCTTACGCTTTGGGCCCATCGCTTTCTACATTACAATTTATACGTGAAGCTTTGAAATAATTCTGTGTTGATTGGTTTGTACAGCTTTGCGACGTATCTAGGTTAAGCTTTTTTTTATTTTTCATGCTTTACGGCATCAGCACAGTACACGCACAGCGCGACATTGTCAGCACGAGTCAACTGCTGCACAGCGAGCAGCGTTTTCATCGCAGAAGGTTACTTTAGGTCGAATGCCGCAAATCGGGATCCCATTGCATCATCTCCCCATAACTGGACGGGCTGCAAAGGAAACACACGAAGAGCGCATCCGACGAAAGCATTAGAGGCGGTCAAGTGTCATTCGGCGCCGAAACAACCCGGCCATTGTAGACAGCAGTACAAATTTTCATTGGCAGCTCTGATACCGGCGACAACGTGCAATTACAGGCACTTACTTAAAATTTCCCGACGTCTTCTGCGTGAACGGCTTCTCGGTGTTCGCCTCGACGCAGACGACGTCGAAGCCGATGCTGTACTTGCGCGGCGCACGCAACTCGACCAACAGTTGGCATTTATCGGCGGTCGTTCCCTGCAGGCGAGAAGATCAACAATGTGAGCGCAGTGCATGGCGCGGTCAGCCCTGAATTTCGGGAGCGGCCAAATATTTTGGCTTTAAGCGTGCAACAGTATTATTTGGTTTTGGGACAACGCCTCTCGAAGCACAAAACGACAGGATATGCTAGAAATTTGGGGGAGACCATTGCCCCTTTGACCCCCCCTGGCTACGCGTATGTTCGAGAAACTGTCCGTTCAGCAGAAGCGTCAGCTGGCAGTCAGGCTCATTTGAAAGCAAAGTACTACTGCCAAGTCATCACGACAACTTTTATCAAGTCTGACTGAAACATTAACATTTCCACATTGTCGAAGGTTTTCTACGCACACGGCGTTTGTCAGTGCAACTTACGCATTCGTTTGAGCCTGATCTGTCGATGAATCATACCGCTGTCGATTAACACCTTGTTCACTGCTGTTACAATGGCATCTAAATCTTTGTTAGGGCGCATGCTTCAGTTTCACCAGTGGAGGGCAGGGTACACCAGTCCAGGAGAAACACTTTGTGGGACGGCCTTCGTAGTGCGCCGGCACCCTTTTAGTCCCGCGTGCGCCAAAATTCTCGCGGATTTTAAACGCATTAAAAGCTATAACTCGCCAGCTACTATAGCTACAGATCTGTTCAAACCATCCATGGATTCAGCAAGTCTTCTAGTTTCAATTAAAAAATACGCTGTTTGATTTGGGTGGGGGGTTTCTCTTGGTGACGTCACAAAGAAGGCAGGTTTTTGAATCTTTGACCCACTTTAACTGGCCCTGGGCGCTAATCCAATGAGCCATTTTTATGGCTCAAAATTTTTTTGGAAACTAGATGGATCATCCGCGTCTATAGAGGTCTTGATTGACCTTCTAGCATGTCTCGAACAAAAGTTATGGCCCAAAAACCCCGTTGTACTCAAAATTCCAAAAAGTGCAGAAAAAGCATGAGTCTCCCACTGACGGCATTCTTGCCTGAGAAAAACTGCCGCGAGCTATCGATCGAGAGCTATTTGATGCGACTTTTATATTTTGACACGCTGCCCAAAATAAATACCAGTGCGTGCGTATCCACCACAAAATCGATCAAACAAATCCCATTAAGATCGATGTAAGGGTCGATAATCATCATCTGAGTTCGAACGAAGTCGAGCTGCGATAATGTCAAAGGCAGGCCGGAGATCTGCGACCTTAACACGCATCTTTTTGGTTAAGCCGCACGATAGTATCGGACGAGCGGAAGAGAATCATCTGCTTTTTATCGGAAATAGTTTTGCTCGGGTAAACACTGCTTGGAATGCATTACCCATGACTGGCTAGCACAAAAGCAAACCAATAATAATAATGTCTTCGCGCGCAGAAAGTCATGATACTTTTACATTTTAAAATCGGCAGACAGGCTTTTCTCACGACAGCGACACCATGCGTCGCGGGAAACGTTTCAAAGTGGGGCAGTTCGGGGGATTAGTTCGTGTGGCTGCAGATGAAAGTCGGCATGTTGAAGCTGTGATCGCGTTAAAAAATGCTCGAATCAAAACAGCATTGGCCGAACTTACACATTACGACATGCCGAGATTCGATCCGGAGACCACGGCCACGCTCCGGCGGCAATCAGATTAATGTAAGAACCCTTAAAAGTCAAGCACACGCAGGTGGACCTCACACGCAGCTGACACATGCTATTCTCAGGAGAAAAACGAAGTAACCTGCTCCACAACTAACTCAAGGAGGTCAGTCAAATGCCAACAGGGAGCAGAAACGCGTGGTTTGACAACGAGTGATTCACCCTCAAAGTAGACATCTAGCGGTTATAATCTGAGCGTAAAACAAGCGCACGGTGTCCAGCAATAAGGTATGTCACAACATCTGTTTAATAACTTTGACTGAGACCTACGACTTAACTACACAAAACAAATAATGCAAATTTTACAAAAACAAAGCATATAATGGAAATTTTACACTGAATTCGGCCGCCACATCAACTTCAACTTTTGCTTCAAATTCTTTGCAAGCAAAGTCTGAAAATATGTTATGATTTGCTTTTGCCAGCATGTTCTTCTTTCTACTGCAATCTAAACAATCGAGCTGACTGAGAGGTTCACTCAGAACCGTGAAAATTACGGGAAGAAATATTAAGGCAAAGAGAGAAAAACATAAAGGAATCACCGGTGGTACATTCAACGCATCAAAGGTAGTAGGTTAGCAAGTTTGCTTGCGAGAATTCTTGTTTTAAGTTCGATTTCTGCTGAAGATTAACAAGGTTTCCGTTTCGAGTTTGCCTTTCCGTCTTTTGTGAAAGTTTTCAAACTTTTTCCAATCGCATAATAATCTGTCTGGCATTTGGAACGGCGGACATCCGGGTAACTTTCCGCACAGTTACTTTTCGACTCGATCAAATGCGAGAAACGTGGCAACGGGTCGGGCCGTTTCATCCAATCACGTGCGTCGCAGCCGAAACCGACAGCGCCCTCAACCGGCCAAACTTTCCGCAATGACTAATACTAAAGCAAGTGCAGGATTCGCGGGTGAATGACAGCGTTTAATTAAGTCTTAACAGGTGACATCAGCTGCGACGCTGTGTCAGCGCCCACGCGGGCCTTTTAAGGCAACAAGGAAAAACTTAATTACCTTCAAACTTTAAACTAGTTACCGGATTGTTGCAAGTTTTCCACCGAGTGCGCGCTGGGTCCGGCCGCTTACAAAACAACCGAAATTGCTTTCAAAACAATCGACTTGAACGCAATTTGACTCACAAGAGAAAACGCAACCTCGTATTTTGTACACCCGGGAATTGCGCACATGCAGCCGGCGCCGCAAACGTACCGCTTTCTATTTCAACATTTCGAGGCCGGATACGATAACAATCACGAGGAATGTGTGTGTTGGGGATAGGTCGCGGGCCTACATGAGGCCAAAGCTTAAATTGTTCGAGCCCGCTTTAAGGGTCAGCACCCTCAGAAGTCGTCGCGTACGTACACACCGTTCGTTTGTTTATTGTCGACCGGGCAGAACGTACGTAATCGGCCGGTATGAACAAACAAATACAAGTTTACGTATGAGACGAGCAAATGCAATCAATCAACTCTTTCTGAACAGCAGGAGCGGCAAGGGACTTCAAAACGAAGCTTGTAAACGGGACGTGGTATTTTCGATGGCAACACAATCCGCGCGCGCTTTACCAGGACGAGCAGCCGGACCCGCGGAAGCGTCCGCAAAAAATGCGGACTGTCCGCGTCGCGCGCTACTGCGAGCAACAAACACAACGGAGCCGAGTCGCAACAAACAAACAGAGCGAGTCGGTCACGCTTGTTACCTCGAGGTCGACTTGATAGATGGGATTCTGGCCGTACGTTGCTCGATTGTTGGCGCAGCCTCCGGCCGTGTCCTTCGTCCATTCTCCTTGGAGCTGGAAAAAAAAGAGATGTAATCGTGCGAAGGTAGATGATGATATCGGCAGCAAATCGGCTTTGGCACCATTTTCGACACACCGATCGGTGCCGCTTGGACGGTGGGTCTGACCACAGACATGGGCGTCGGAAGGGGAGGGCAGGGGGGCCAAGGCCCGCCTAGATTTTGAGAACTTCACCAAAAAAGGTTGTTTTCTTAATTTCGAGTGGGAAAAAACAAATTTCACCACTTTTGGCCTACCCCCTGGAAAAACTTTGGAAAAATCCCCTAATGTCGTCGTCCCCCGGAAAAAATCCTTCCGACGCCCATGCCCACAGGGCGAATTTCGGATTGGAAGGTAGCGAAGGATCAACAAGACTGCGTTGCCTCTGACAAGGGAATGCCATGTACCAACCATATTTGTAGACGAACCCGAGTTGCATATTCATAAACGTATGGCCAAACAGGTGGACAAACCAAATATCTGCATAAATCTCTGCACCTAAGGGAAAGTGCGCTTTGAAACAAATCTAAGATATATTGGCAAACCATTTTTTTGCCAGATTCCCTTTGTATATTACATTGGTGGCAACATCTGCCGAGAGTATTTAAAAAGTAGCGATGGCATGCACGTCACGCGGTGTGAACAGCTTCATTGTTGCGTCAAGAAAGAGCAAATTACAAGGCCAAGCGTAGAAACCACAAGCATTCGCGTTTATCTGCTTTAAAATGATGAATGGTAGGTTTAAAGAAAGAAGTTAATCAGAAGGCCAATTACTTAAAAATTCAATTAGGTGAGAGCTAACGCCAAAGGACTTACTTCTCTAGATGCTGACATTCACAATGAGTTCAATTTCATTTTATTACGGGTAGAATTATTGTTTCTAAATACTAAAGCCAAAAAATCGACGTAACTAGACTCAGACTAAAATGATACACATGACAAATGCGCAATTTACCGTTCATCGTTGTCTCCGCCGCAATGGCCACCAAGCATCTGACGCCTCAAAATTTTACAAAAACATTCAAACTAATAATTCAGAACGGGAATAAACTTTGTCACATGTTCGTTAAACTGTGTCCAATTGACAGAAGATGTTCATCTGCCAACTTATCGCTTCACAACGGACCGCAAGCAGAAAAACAAAAACACACGTTGTCGAACAAAGGCACTTTTCCACTGGGGCATCCAATTTTTCCCTCTATGCAGGAAGCCTCAGAATGTACGATAAACACAAAAACCGGAACCATCAAAAGCATGAGACGATAGCATGGGACAACATACTGCACAGTACCAGAAACGACACACAGTGTTTAACCGTGTCGACGCGCTAAAATTGTTTACTCTTTGCAAAGCATCAACTGAAACCAGGTCACTCTGCTATACGCCAAAGCAAACCTTCATGGAAACTGAACTCAAGCGCCCCTATGCGCTAGAAGGCGCGACTAACATCGCCGTCGTGAAACAAATTGCGCGTGAGGAATAATGGTTCAAAATCGTCCGGATGCTGGTAAAAAATCGCATATTTCGTGTGTGGGCAACCGCTTTCATAAAATATTCAAATTTGTTGCCGTACGCTATTTGCCCAAGGTGTTGAAGTAATCTTGCTTGGCAAAATTCTGGATAATTTTGCTTTAAACGCGGAGGCGTTGACGGTTTGACGTTTTGACTGCATGCGTTTGAACAATCAGCGCGTCGCAGACGTAGCAAAGCGAAGTCCCGCTAAGAACAAAACTTCGCAGAGCAAGGCAGGAGTTGCTCACCCGTCTCTTCCACTTGTAAGGGTCGGCGATTTTGGAAAACTTGAACTCGGTGTGCGCGAAAACGCGCAGCGTGTAGCAGATGTTCTTGTGCTTCTCGTATTGGGACACGACGAGCGTGTAGCGATTCGGACCTGGGTCGGGGACCTGGATCCGGGTCAGGTAATGCGGACTGTTTATTCGCACGCCGTCGATGAACGGGGGAGGATCGTCTGTGAGGCAACAATCGAAGCGAAAGGTCAAGAAAAGCGCGATCCTTTTAGAGTTTAGACTCATGTTTTTCAAACGTTTTTATCTCGCGGACCCGCAAGTCATATATTTATTTCTTGCAGACCGCCGATTGCTCTAAAGCAACATTTCTTAAACATTTGTGGGTCACAGACCCTTACTACATCCTAATATAAGTTGCAGACCCCTTAAGAAGAAACGTTGCGTTAAATAGACGAAATAAGGTTTTTAGCATCGTGGTAGTTATCTAAATCATTGCAAACCTACTAACCCTCTTTAAACCACATTCACGGACCCCAGGTAAGCACCCCTGCTTTAGACATTCCGCGCGCGGAAAAGCTTTGCGTGCTGCTGGGATTCCGAGCGAGCCACCAATGAGACAGTGTGTTGTCCACTGAACGATTCTCACGTGCTGCTTTCCAGGAAAAGCACCCGGAGAAAAGCCGTACGCTGAAAACACAGTTTACCGAAGTGAGTTTTGTGCAGAAACAGAAGATAAGAGCTCGTGACGTTCGCGAACGTTAAACATCGCCATCGCGCTCTGCCTTCTGCTCGTCTGGAAACCGCATTGAACATTTTCAGCGCCATTTGCAACGATCCAGCTTTTGACGAAACCCTTGTTAGCACTGCTGGCTGATTGTTATCGCAGGGAATGCACGTGGCTGCGTGACGTCAGTCACGGAAAGAACAATGTGAATGGAACAAGTCCCGTCAATACAGCACGATGTTGCGGTTCTCCTGGGCCGAGAAGCAACTTCAAGGGGAAGTTTACATTTCGGTAAAGGCAAAATCCAGTGGTTCAATTAATTAACTGATGAGAGTGAGAGCTGCATGACCTCGTCGCAGCCCACTGTGACGTACGGCTGATGAGGGGATCTCCCGAGAGTGCGCGAACGACATATTCTGTGGTCACTGTGCGCGGTAAGCACTGAACGCGGAGGATTCTAGTGTGGGGGCGAGCGCGTTCATTGAGGAAGCGAAAATGCGTGGGAAGCGGGCAACGCACATCGACTACTTGTGGAGTTTCGCGGCACACGTCGCAAGAAGCATGGCCATCGAAACTTCACTGCTACTTCTGACCTGAAGCACGAACAGAAAACCTGTTAAAAGACAAATTAACTGCGCTTATGACAAGTTCGCTGAGGGCTATGCAGACACTTGTATTTTTGTTTCATTTACAACCAAGCTGTCCTTGATTTTAGCATCAAAGACAATTTAATCTCGCTACTAGCGCTGCGGAGTCGGAGTCGAGTTTTTTGGGTGGAGTCGGATTCCTAACAACACTAGGAGTCTGAGTCGGAGTTTCTTGTCCAACTCCGACTCTGGAAGACCAATTGAATCATTTTTACATCACACTCCTACGTTGGGAATTCCTGTTGATATGGTACAATTTCTTTTGAAAACTTTTGTTAAAACAGATTTCTTGCTGTGCACCACGATTTCCACTGATTGCTAATTGCTACAAAATTGTTAACAGCCCAACTTCATCCCCTTTATGTTATGGAGTTGGAAATTTTGGAAAGGTTGGAGTCGGGAGTCGGAAATTTTGGGAAAGGTCGGAAGACGCCATATTTGGAAAAGGTCGAAGTTGGAGTCGGATATTTTACCTCCGACACCGCAACCCTGCTCGCTGCTACGCTCATCGTTGGAAATCTTGGATGTTTTGGAGCTTTTATCGAGAACAGCGTCCTGCACGACTTTTTTCTGAGATAACAAGCGACCAGGCGCTGCAGTGTCAGAGCAGTACACCGTTCACTTCTTACGTATGAAACTTTTGCCTTCATGCTCACTCTGGGTTTCGTGCCGTACAACGTCAAGACGAGATGTTGCGTCGAAATTTCGAAACACCTGTTTCAGCCTGTGTTTTAACAACTCAGCCGCTCTTATTGCTTCGGCAGCACGTATCATAAAATTTATAAAAAATTCGACCTCAGCAACAGCAATCCGCACTGCCACGAACTTTGCACAGTTTCCACAACAGACAAATAAGACGGACAAACCACAAACACGAAGCAGGTCCTTCCAACCCTGGGTAACGTCGTTTATGCAAAGGATGAACCGAACGGTCTGCTTCACTGAATTACCGAGTGCGCACAGCACTTTTCACGGGTATATCACGGAGCTGTAATAAACTACAGCGACCAGTCTCAGTCGATGGACGGTGTAAGGTGAGAAGGGTCTTAACGCGAAAATGGTTTGTTTTTCTGTTTACGAAATTTTGCACGTCAACACAAAATGCTGTATTCCTACAACATGCTTACAGTTTGTTCTACAGCACAAGATGTGTTCTAAACACGCGCTTGATACAGTGAAGTTGGTGCGTGATGATACAAAAAAGATCTAATACATCACAATGTGCTTTAGCAAGACGGTTTTGAACAAAGCAGAGCTTGACTCACGCTCGGTCGTTTGTGGCAAAAGTGCGGCGATTTTCAGCAATTTTGGAAACATTCAACTATCATATCCCATTGTCATCAGGATGATTTGACTTTTATCTTTCCTGAGAGATTAACATATGGCACAACATGGTGACACAGTCGGAGTTTTCGGCAGCTAAGTCAACGCACCTAAGTATATATAATTCGTTGAATGAAAGGCCTGCACGAGTCTCGTTCATAATAGCGCACGCAGGGATGGGCCCGTTGAGTAGACATCTGGAACCCCGTTGAACAGGCCTTCACCACGTGCAACAGTCGAGAACAAGTTGGGTGTCAAACGCAGAAAACAATGCAAGTTTGAAAAACGCTGTTGCGGAAGTTGCTCAACGCCTTGTGACGACGCTGCATTCACACGAAACTTAACTCCTGCACCTCGCTCCGTCATCAGAGCGTCTTCGACTCGATCTTTGCAAAATTAATGCAAATGAAACGAAAAATGTAATACTGTGCTAATAAGGAAAGTTGCAGTAGAACTAAAGGAATACTTGAATATGGGACCAGG
>Ga0210059_1011568_pt1 | contig 13475 bp, 9 predicted proteins | sample Ectturendosymbi2_FD_188042 | JGI IMG/M metagenome (GOLD analysis project Ga0210059, IMG submission 188042) | Ecteinascidia turbinata endosymbiont from Florida, USA - Sample 2 (SPAdes) (version 2) | ecosystem: Host-associated > Tunicates > Ascidians > Unclassified | place: Key West, Florida...
GCAATTGTAATTTTTAAGTACCTTGCTTTCAAAGGGGCCCCGAGAAGCAACATTAATCTGCAAGTGCCTTGTTTTCAGAGTGGCCACCAACAGCAACTGTGATGTGTAAGCTGTCAAAGGGGCCCCCAACAGCAGCTGCAATGTGTAAGTAGGCTACTTTCCTTTCAAAGCGGCCCACCACCATCTCCAATGAGCAAATAAAGAAAAGCTGCAAACCAACTTCTATACTTAAAAGATTGTGGGTTAAAATTTCTTCCAAAAAGTTCTGAAAAGACCCATCAAACAAGAGCAAATAGCCCTACTTATACCAAATGATAACTTTTTATACCAAATGATAATTTTTTTATACCAAATAATGGTATAAAAAATGATAACTTTTTTTCCAAATGATGATTTTTAGCGATTGAAGTATGTGCTATGTTGGTAATTTTATGAAAATGCCACAGATGAACAAAAGTAGTCTTGTTTAGGCTATGTCACTGAGTTGAAAAGGTTAGACAAGTTTCTCATTTCTTGTGATGTTGCACCTTAGTGAACATTTCCATCAGAAAATAAGACAACATGCAATAGTTATAGCAGGCACCACGCTACATCTTTTAATTTATAGGACATTTTCTTCTCAGCTTACAAAGTAAGTTTGTATTATTGCTGTAGCACTGAAAAGACTGTTAATAAGCAAGGCTACATTCATGCTTCTTATCACGTAGCAGAAACGGCAATTTTTGAGTATTATGAATACTCATTTTTTCTGCAGATATTTCAGGTATTTGAGGTGGTATGATTTAGCCTATGCTTGAGGTCACAAGTTATTTGAAGCTTGACTAGTAAATGCTTGGTTTAAGGTAGACTTAGTAGGTGGTGTTTAAGCTCTTTTCGCAGCTCTTAGCCAGTATAACTTGAACCGTTTTTTCATAGCACAGATTTAATCAATTGTGTAGGCTACTTGCTGGAGTAGAAATATTTTTGATAAAGTACATGATGGATTATTTCCTACTATTGCACATTTTTCAAACAACTAGTATGAATGCAAGATGAGGGCAGCCTTGACTTATCCAGCCTCAAAGCTTGCCAAAACAAGTCTGTAATTAGGTGCTTTAGTATTGTTTGTTTTTGCAGTTAAAAGGATGAAATTTAAAACACATTTAGTGGTTTAAATCCTCTTGGTTGTTGTTTATAGTTTCATGTATTCCCATAAAGGCATGAATGTGAACAAATTCAGGATACCAACTGCCAAGCATTTTTTCAAAGTGGGAAAGTGTGAAACTTTCAAAGGGCAAACTGTGCAGTTTATTGATGGTGAATGCAGAAAAAAGGGACGCTAAAATAAAGTGGTGGGCGATGCCAACTTGCTATTGCCTAACTTTTAGCCTTGTCTTTCCAGCTTTCAGTGTTTTCAAAGTTTTGTATCATCAACATCCTTTTGCATTTCCTCCTGCTATGTCAGTTTTGCCGTAGTCTGAGGAACGTGTCCTTAGGTGGTCGTATCTTAGGCAAATCAAAAGTGATTATCACGGTTGGCTGATTATGATGACGTCATCAGAGAGCCCCCTTCAGTCTTGCCTAGAGGCCCCCAACTCTAAACCCACCACTGGTTAAACCCCAGTTGTTATACGAAAGTAACAGTGAATGCACCATTTAAGGTGGTTCATTTACTACGCCATGGACTGTTGAATAGTGCCGTGGTAAGGCCATGTGGTCTTTGTGATCCTATAACCAGGTTTCTTACAATTACTGCGGTGCGACAACCATGTCGTGGAAAATTCATTAATAGTTTGGCCAACTTACGTTCATGGCATGATATCACAGAGGTAGTTACACAGACGTCATGGTTTGTGCGTCAAGTTTTGGTTCAGTGGGAAAGTTTTTTTTATAATTATTTGTGAAACATGAGGTACCATGGATTTCTTGTGTTTCCATAGCAACCACAAAGTACACAGTGCTTGCAAGGCCTTGACACACACCTTAGGTTTGCTTTCTGTGTTGCTCAAACGAAGGTGCTTGTAGTTCGTATTGCCCAATTGTGTTTGGTCTTATGTAGGTAATCATTGCCTTCGGATTTAAGCCTTATTCTTTTTCTGTTAGAGTTAGCAGGTGGGATGGAGGTGCAGGTAGGAGGGAGGTGCAGGTGGGAGGGAGGTGCAGCTCAAACCCATGGGTCATCTTTCTTGTCATATTCTGGGGAGTGTCTTTCTTCCAAATTTGATGCCATTGCTATCATGTCTTTAGTCATGTTCAAAGGAAAGTTTGAACGATTCGCTTTGTCTTTGAGTTGGTTTAAGCTGCTGAGGCAGTCTTCTTTCCTTTGGTTCAGACGTCTCAATGTTATTACATCTCCAAATAAGATTGACTTGAATATCGTTTTCACCGTTGTGCAAATAAATAGAAACAATGCGTTTTTTCAATGGAAAATCCTATTCCTTGTGATGGTGTGTCGTTATGAGGTAAGAATTGGCATTATGATGTCTGCCAGATTTATCAGTTGGCTCAGGCAATCATTGTGTCAGCCGCTATTACATCAGATTTGAGAAATGACACTCAGGAAATGTCTAGGGGAAATGCCCAAGGGGATTAATTAATGAATTGTTGCTAAATGGCCAATCAAGAACTTTGAGGATGAGGATTTTTGCCTATTTCATTTTTTGAAAAGAAAAACGGTTAAATTGACACTTGAACGTATTTTGCAGGCCCTGATTACATCATCCAAGAATCCCCTAACCTCCGCAGCTGTGTCATCACACAATAAAAAATTTGAAACACAAAAGTGACCGGATTTTGTAAATCGAACAAAGGAGACTTTCTGCTTCTTTAGAGAGTTGGGACAGCTCTCTAGCTCTATCTGTCGGCAAGTTGTGACTAGGCAAAATTCTAGTCACATATGTGATTCTGAGGTCCTTACAGGATTAACCATATTGCAGTCATAAACTACTGTATTAAACTCGCAGATCTATAAAACCATGAATAACATCCGAATTGTATTGTTTTGCAACGTTCTTCAATTAAAGGTAATGTTTTTTTCAACTCTGTGTTTTTCATGTTTTTAGAATCGTGATACGTCGCAAACCTGCCAGGCACCATCGAGCGACGCAGGAAAATACTACGTTGAATTCCGATTTCATTTCTACAGAATTTGCTCAGCAGCTTCTCAAACACCTCCTTCTCAAATAGAGAATAGTCAATTTGGAAATTACGACTCAGGGCTGCAGAGTTAATAGAAAGAGGGACCACCTGTGGAGTCGTATTTCACTAAAAAGTCAACCATCTTCTATTCAAACTCTAATAGATTTCGAAAATGTTTATTTCTTTTGCACTTTTTCTTAAGTTTTTGTGCAACGAGACATCACGTCACAAAGATCTTTATAGCTTTGTTGCACAGGACGCGATGAACTCTACTGCTGCTCTTTTTGTTACAGTTTCAAGACAAACTAATTAAAAAAATAGACAACGTTCAGTGGAACTTACTAACAACAAAGAAATTATTTTGAGAATTACAAAAATTTGTTCTGTTTTACTTTCATTTAAGCGGTATATAGTGCAATAAACGATAGCGCAGCCATAGCTTATTATATTGCAGAGCCATAATCGCTGGTAAAACATGTATGTGCCAACCTTTTTTATTTTGTCCAAGTTTCTTTCATGATGTTGTTCAAGCTTTACTTTGTTTGCCGGATATTTGCACTTTTTCCACGGTAAATGAGAGCTTTCATTTCAGTAGAAGGATCTCAGATTACCACCCGTAAGTTCCTGTATATTTTACTGAGTATGATTTGTTTCGATTGAACGCGGACGCTTTCTGCCACCAAGTAAATTTATGTACTGTACAGCGAAAATGTAGCATTGTAACATTGTAAATGGAAGGTTTAATACAGCAGTGTGACAAACTGTGAAACCGGTATTATGTCACTCGTAGATGTCACTTGCAAGGATAGGTGAAGGCACAAGTCATATCCATTATTTCGAGTTTAAAAGCTGCTTCAAAGTTTGGATTTCTAACAATGCTGCCAAGTGTTGCTTAGTTTATTTGAGCGCAACCAGCAAGATCAAACATTCTTACAAAATATTGATTCCAAACTTTGGATGAAACCTCTTATGATTACAAGGAATCGATGCAAGAAAAAAAATCCGGAAGATGGTACTAAGATTAAATGTTCTGTCGGAAAACAGTGATACGTTCTTCACATTTCAATACCAACTTAGGAATCTGGCTAAAAACGCTAGAACATGCTTTGTTTATAATCTGTTGTAATATTTGCAAAATCAGGCGTACTGTAGATATGATGAAGGACATGTCATTGTACAACGCCAAGGTTGTTTGCAATTGTCAATGACTTCGCCGTATTTGTGGTGAAAATAATTCTACTCATGTTGTGGCTGTCGTGGTTTGCGATTTGGAAGAAACGCCACGAGTTTTATTAGAGTTCTGTCGTAAACGTTCCTTCTGCAAGCAGCACATTTGACTGTTAGTTTCGACACAAGACGATCGATTTGCATATCTTGCATTCGAGCGTTGAGTTTCTCAAGAGCGTCACCAACATTCTTGTGCGTCTTCTGTGATTGCGATTGTAAAAACAGTTTAGGAAATGAACCATCACCGGAATTCTGGTGATACATGACGAGTTTTCGTGAATCCTGCAGGAAAGCATCGGTAGCCGCAACTAACTCTGGTAAGTCTACATCATGCAATCCATACTTGTGGCTAAGGGGCTTGAAAAATGTGATAACCACACGTGCAAGAATCTACAACACATTGACATATGGAAAATTTATAAAATAACATAATTATATCACTCAAACTGACACCATGTTAAGCCTCTCCGATAATACAACATCCCAGAACCAAATCCTTAGGTGGAAAATGTCTGCGATGAAAAACATTGTGTTGCCAGAAATCCTTACCTTACCTTAAAAGCAAGGTGACCACCTGCTTTCAAAAATTTGAAAGAAAGGTCAAAAGCAATAAAGAATGCATTGAAAAACCTGTCGTTTATAGAGGAAAAAGACCAGCAATAATGCAATTTCGATCGTAACCTTTGATATCGAGATTAGATTAAAACTGTGAGACCTAAATAGCAACTGAGACTTGGTCAAAAAAGTCAATACCAAGGCCGTGATTTGGTCAAACCTTCGAGACCCAGACTCGAGGCTTCGTAATGTTTCAGCTTCGCCAAAGGTTTTCGTGACTTTTTCAAATAAATAGTTATCTACTAGAGTCCTGCGCGGGGCAGGTTTACCCGCGCGGGTTGCGGGTACCCGCATTTGCGGGGCGAGTGCTGGAACCCGCACTGCTTTGCGTGCGGGTGCGGGTTGGACTTGTTGCGGGGCGGGCGCGTGATGGGAAATTATTCTTGCGGTAAATGAGTCTTCAGCCCAGTAGCGGACACAGGCTAACTTGGTGGGGGTGATGCGATATCGATTTACAATGAACCCAATGATTCACAGGACCATATTGCTTAAATCAATCACTTTCGCATACGTTCATTTACTAGGAAACAAATCTAAGCTTGGTTTAGATTCTAAAGTGGTCATCAAAGTGGGCGGAATCTCCCCTTGGGGCGATTTTGAGAGGCAAGGGGGCGAAAATACCAAAAGGGGCGATTGGGGGACAAAGCAACACAAATGGAACGAAAATGCTCAACAACTAATCAATTATTGAGTTAACTTCAGTAGCCTACTAGTATGACCTGTTAGTTTCTTGCAAAATTTAGTTTATTGTGATATTCGTAGGAAGTTGTTGCTAAAGCAATTTATCCATTAAATTTTTACTCTGGATCGTCCATGTGCCCGGCTGCAATGTGGATTATTTTCACAAGAATTCTGAACGTAATTTTGAAATATAGTTGCTTAGTTCAGATGTTCAATGCCTTGGTTCAAGTATTTAATACTTCTTGAATAAAAATCTTTAAGTTTACTACCTTATATTTGCTTTATCAGGCTTGTGGGACGAAAACGACGTGTCGAGGGTGATAAGGTGGCGATGGAATAAAAAAGTGTGAGAAACGCTGGTTCAGAAGAAGCTTGAGTGATAAAACTAGTCAAACTTTAACACTGCACCGCTACGGAACCAACAAGCAATGTGGCACATAACAGCGATCTGACGTAGCCAGCGTAGTGCTCTTTGACTTGTATGTTGCAGCAAGTCAGCGTAGTCACCTGGATGCAGTTTAGGTTAGTGCTCTTCAAATTGGGAACCTTACAGTTTTTAATTGTCGTTTGGAATAGTCTGCAACACCCATAGTAATTTGTGTATAACATTTGTTATTGCAGGTAATTTTGATGACATAATAACAAGAAGACGGAAAGAAGCAAACAATTCGTAATGCGTGAAAGCACGAATGTAACGAAAAAACGAAAGCGAGAAAGAACGATCATTCATGGACGTGCGCATAAATTTTTACGGGGTGGGGACAATGCCGGAATTTTGTTTATCATTTTCAACTTGCTGACTATCAGTGTTCCCGCTAAGATAATTTTGCACTGAGCAAATATTTGTTTTTGTGAGCATTATTATTTTAGGGCTGAGTAAGTGGGATTTTCAATCACTTATAAACCTTGTGAATTAGAGTATATAATAAATATACAATCTTATCAAAATACGAACAAAATAACATTTATAGCTTATTGTTTGCGTGCTTTTCCATTGCTTTGGAATGTTGCAAGTGCGCGAGAATGAGATTTCACTGCTTGCGCACTCAGAGAGAACATTGCTGACGATGCAATGCAAATGGACGTTCGCAAAACGCTTTATCCTTTCTGCACTACGAAGGAAATGCCCCGTGGTATGGTAGCAATCACCGAAAAACGTTTTGTTGACAACAATAGTCAGGTATTAGTATTACGACAATCCACACAGTAGGCTATCTGCAGATTTTCAACGCAGCGAATTTCTTTTCATGACTATTTTACTTAGAAAGTAGGGCCGAACCGAGCTGATATATTCAACTGAACGTGTTTTTGAAAATTTCGGGGGGATTGCCCGGTTGCTCTCCTCCTAATTGCGGGATCAGTTGACAAGACTTGTCAGCATCACTAAGAAACAGGGACTGTAAACGTTTGGGATCTCGTCCAAAGCGATCAATGAAACCTTGCTACACAAATCGGACAATTAAGTAGACCTGTATGTTGACGCGACTACGGACAAACTTACTAAAATCAGAACACCACGCAATTTTTGCAAAATTGACCAGATGAATTATGAAAACTCGCCACGGCGAATATAGCTTTGCCCTCCGTATTCACTCAGATGTCAGAGCTAAACCTCAACGATTAAGACGTATTCCCACAAGCCTGCGTAGGTGTATTCTAACAAACCACGTAATTTTATACTGCATGAAAAGAAGCCTGCAAAAGTGTAGTTTGACACTCAGGCACATTGGTCACACTCGCACTACTAATGGATGTTTCAAACTTGTTGAGGCATTGTTATAGACTCGCGCATGTTTCTTTTCACAAAGTATAAATGTACGTGGCTTACCGCTACCAGCAGCCGGTGTCTTGCTGCATTACCTGCCAAGACATCTGCGTTCAACAAAACCGTGTGCGTGGGCGTACGCAGGGGGGCAAAACGGGCATTTGCCTCCCCCTGGAAATTGGGCCTAAGAACCACATTTTCTAGGAAGCATGAAGTCAGCAGCTCAATTTCGATTAAATTGATTTAATTCTTGCAGTGACAGTTTATTTGCAGGTAAGACACACAGCACATGAGTCAGGATCACGGTCCTGGCGTCATTGCAGTAGTGAGCTCGCAGTTCACTTATGCTCCATTGCGTGGCCGAACTTGGGAGCGGATTCTTCTGCTGTTGGTTTTTATTGCGTAACAATAATAGTGTTCACTTCAAGTTCCGATAGTAGGCGTTTTGCCGCATGTTGCTGCTTGCTATTTAACCAGGCCCGTCGCCAGGATTTCGCCGCAGGGGGAACCAAAAGTCACAAGGGGAGGGGGTATATTTTTTAAACACAATATTGGATGTATGCAGAAACCGGGGAGCCAAACATAAAATGGGAGGACACAGATTTCAAATGTGAGGGCCGGGCACCACTGCCTTCCCCCCCTGGCGACGGCCCTTTATTGAACGCAGATATCTTGGCCAATAATGCAGTGAGACAGTGACTGCTGATGGCGGTCAGGCACATAGTTTTATGCTGTGTCAAAAGAGGCCAGAGTGAATATACAGCAATGCAACCAAAAGTTTGAAATATCCATTGCAAGTGTGAGACTGAGTGGACCAATGTGCCTGAGTGAACAGCCAGCGTGGGCCAACTACTTTTTACCTACGGGCCATTTTAGAAAAAACGTGACAGTTTGCGGGCCACTTCCAACAAAATTATGCATAAAACAATATATTCATAACATTTAAAACTAAAAAAGGGAAGATACGTGAGTGCGTCATTGAAATTATTACACAATAGCAAATAGAAATTTATTACAAATCTCTATCACTGGGATGCCTGTAGTCAGTCCCGTCGCCACGGGGCTTTTGTGGGTTTACCTCCCAAGCAAAGACCAACCCCTTAAAACTGAAATATGAAACACAGCAAATCAATGGGGTTTTGATCAAATTTTGAGTATCAACCCCACTACTGAAAACTTTCTGGCGACGGTTCTGCCTGTAGTTGAGGCTTCTCTCACACTATCGTTCCTTTAGCAATACCAGTGTTAGTGGCAGCAAGTCGGAGAATATCGTCCAGTGTTTGGTCTGCCGCTCGAGTTCTGTTTTTACTATAGATTTAACATGCTTCATCGCATAAAATGTACGCCTACTCGTACACATGTATGTGTTTCCAAACCTCCAGCGCATTTTTAGTGCGAAATCTTTCAGTTTGGCAAATCTACTTTCGCTGATTTATTTCCACAAGCTCTTTACAGTCTCTAATACCGACAGTATTGCAGCCTGTATTTTTAACAAAATATGTTATGCTTGTTCTTTTTTCTACTGTACAGTAATTGAAATTGCCGATTGCAGGGATGGGCAATTAATTTGCCTCGATGGCTACTTTGAGAAGGTCGCGTTTAGCTGATAGATACAGATGGATTTATTTGTTGGTACTGAGTTCATTGCGCCAGATGGACTACTCAAGACAACGAACGCCGGGGCACCGAAAATCTGAGAGGTTGTACAGTCAGGTGCCCCAGCGGAAGGTTAGGGGAGGGCCGTACCTTCTAATTTGATCGTAAAACAAATAAAACAAAAACAATAATGGTACACAGAAAAGGTGGTATTCATTGTTCCTGTGCAGATGCGCTTTATACAGCGCAAGCAATTCAATGAAACAAATGTAACCTCACAAGCTTTTGAACAAATCTCAAATTTGAAGTTTTTTCTGAATGCTTCCGCAGGCCACTGAAAACGCTGTGGCGGGCCACAAGCAGCCCGGCGGCCTGTAGTTGGACCACACTGACTTCATCAAGCTACGCTTATGGAGTCTTCTTTTAACACACTGCGTGGTATGTTATGTATGCGGGCTTGTGGAAATATACTTTCGTGTCTTTAACCGTTACTGACGTTCTGACCATTGATTATTCTGAAATTATGACTTATTTTTAGAAAGTGCTCGAAAAATAGATATTAAGTAGTTTATGAAAAGAAAGCATTCCTGATAGCCAAGGTATAGAAAACATTTCAGACTAAATTTTGAGAAGTGAGGTTCAACCCGTACAGACTAATGTGAGCACCACAAATGCAGTTACGGATAGTTCAAGTCCAGTTCAGACTCAGTTGTTGCCTCACAGGTTTCTTATGTTACAATTGCCTGCTGTTCACAATAATAATGATATTGGATGATACCTCAATTCAGCAAAACTGTAAAGAATGACAAAAAGTACAACTTTTTCGCAAACTCGAATACAACACGACCTGAATACAATTTCAAAATAATGCGAATGGAGCGCGTGCTTTCGTGGGGAATTTTTTTGGTGGTGCAGAAAGGGTAAAGCATTTTGTGAAGGTCCATTTGCATTGCATCGTTCGCAGCCTGAAAAAGGATAAGCACAATGCCGACGTTTCCCCCCTCTGGAAAAATTTCAGCTGACGCCCATGACATGTGGCAAAACGCTTGCTACCGTAATATAAAGTGAACCTTTGCAGATTTGTTGCAATAAAATTGTTACGCAATAAAGACCAACAGTAGAACAATCCGCTCGCGACTTTCACAACCCGCCTATGTAGGCAAAGGAGGGGATATGAGTGAACTGCAAGCTCATCACTGCAATGACACTGTAACTGTGAACCTGACTCTTGTGAAGTGTGAGTTTTATACTGGCAAAAAAAACTGTCATTGCAAGAATCAAATCAATTAATCGGAATTTTGGATGCCAACTTCAGATTTTTCCAGAAATATTTGATTCTTAATCCCAATTTCCATTGGGGGCAAATGCTCGTTTTTCTTTCACTGCGAACGCCCATGCGATCATTGACTATTTTATATCAGGTTCCACAAACAAGGCCAGCTCATCTAACGAAACGAAGAAGCGTTTTTGACTAATTGTTTGCAAAAGTTTATTTTTAGCATCTTTGCCGATTAAGTAATGTGCAGTACAAAAATACATGTGGTGATGATTTTCAATGAAATCAAATGTCATGTCAACAACTTTTTAGGTCTGGTGAGGGGGATGCATCCCCTGCATCCCCCACCAGTGTCCACGCCTGCTTCAGCCAAAGCACATGAACTAAATCAGCTCAAAAATCGCAAAACACGTGGATGTACTAAAGCTGTTTGCCAGCATTGCACTGTTTGCCAGCATGAAAGACAGTAGGCCCGCAGCACTTACAATACTATGATGTAACAACCCATTGTTGCGAAACATTAGCTCAGGCTCTTGCCATGTGGTGGGCACGTGACCATTTTCCAATGCTACAGTCGTACTTGATGAGGAATACTTCAGTCTAGCACAGTAGTTCTTAACCTTTTCTCCACCGCGCCTCCCTTCAGTAATTTTCGTTTGTTTCACGCCCCCCTGACTTTAATATGTGGTACAAACAAATGTACAGGGTGTCCATAAAGTCCTGCACACATTAAAAATTTTTATATCGCAAAAACCACATAACGTAGAAACTTTACATTTTCGACAGTGAATTATACTACCATAAAGTTTGTTTGTTATTTTTTACAGGTTATTTTATTGTTCAGATAAGCAAGAATAAGTCATTTTTAATAAAGGCGTAATTTTGCAACAAAGTATGAAACATGTTGATCATACAACAAAAAGCACAAGGTCTTCTTTGGTACCATGAATTGAAATCACCAACTGCAGTACAACGTAAATTTAGAAGTGAGTTTGGAGAAGACCCTCCTCACGTTAACAGCATCAAGAGATGGTTTAAAAAAATTATGGAAACCGGAAGAACACTTGGCGCAAAATGGAGTATCGCTTTGACATATTGAGAGCAACAAATGGAGCACATGTTGAAGTCTATCAATAGCGTGAAAAAGCAAATTCTTGAAATATGGCTATTACTTAAACTACTCCAAATTTTTTAATTTTAAACTTTAATAAACAAACTTCACTTTGCAAAAAACTGTATGATTTTATCTACTTTAGTTACTTCGCAATTACATTTTGAAATGTGTGCAGAACTTTATGGACACCCTGTATTATTGTTTAATTTATTCACGTTTTAATTTTAAGGTTTTGTAACAGACACGAAGTCCATAGAGTACAAACACAGAGTCTGCACAACAGACACAACAGAACAGACACAACAGAACGAGGAAAATGCGGTTGTAGTGTTCAAAGAATAAGGACGAGTATAAACAATCTGACTGCATCAAAACGCGTAATCAAACATTGTTAGACTTTCTGCATCGTTCAAGAAAGAGGCACATATTTCTTAAGTATAAGGCCTCAAGGGTATAGGCATGTTGCATTGAACCTGATTACTACTAACACTCGCTCGCCACGGCTTGTTTTTTAGAGCCATGCACCTAAAATTATAGGCCACTGATTACTTGACAATTTTTGGCCAATATATGGTGCAACATTGATTTGCAGCATTAGATGGAAGACGCTTTCTTTTAAGCGATATGCGCAAGTTTGCCGGTACTCACAGATGTGCGTGTTCCCACTCTAGCCTGCATGCTTAATGTGCTGCAATTGCTTGTATCAGACCAGTTATATTCCAACCGAAATTGCTTACTGAGACCAAAATTATGTTACAATCTTAACCAGGGCCGCACATTGAATGACATATTATTTAGGATCACACATTGAATGAATTTGATCTTAGCACACTAAATTTATTGCACTGAAAGCGTTTGAATTCTAACTGCAATGGTATCGACTGTTTGGCACCTTCAACCACTCCATAATGGGCAAGTTTAGTGTAAATAGAACAAGGGTAGAAATCATAAAACTAGTAAAAAGTACTGCACCAAGAAGTCAGTGGACATATGGAAATCACCCAGCACGCGGTAAAGACGTGGTAAAGTGGCACTGAGGATCACCTGCATCAAAATGTCAAATTTAGGATTATCAAAATAAGGAGAGGTTGTAAGTATGTAGGCCAGGGGTCAGCAACCTTTGTAAAACTGAGTGCTACTTCTTGGGTGACGATTCGCTCAGGGCTACTAATTTGATACACAATTCTGAAAAAAAACTTTGCTCAATTTACCTTTATGTGATTATCAATGATGTTAATCTATGTGACGATACCCATCATCTTAATGCTACTTTCAAAACAGGCCCCAACGTGGGCGACTAACGTGGTCCTCGCGGGCGACCTGATGTTGGCGACCCATAATGTAGGCTATACTTATACTACAGCGAAAACCTAAATGGGCCCCACGAAATCTTCAACTGGGCCGCATGCATCCCGCGGGCTGGACATATCTGTTTTAACTTATGCGAACTTTTGTAAATTCTTTGTTTTATCCACTCAACACTTACTCCTCGTCGTTTAGTGTGAATGAATGACACGGTTCCGAGATTAAGCAGATGAGTGTCGCCATGGAGATGGGCAGAAAGCCAAGTTACTATCTATTTTTTGCCGACAAGTCGACATCGTATGGTGGCCAGTAGCTGCCAAGACGCATTTGAAAACTTAGTCTGACATTCTACAATAATGTGGCTCAAGTGCAGTTGAATCGTCGCAAATATACATCTTCGCATCCAGGGGTGGATCCAGCCAGCATGGTTTTGGGGGCAATTTCAGTATTATTTGGTTGTCAAATCAGGGGGCGTAACGAGGCGGGCAAGGGGGGCGCAGTTTCCCGGGCACCAAGTCACTATGGGGGCGCCAAATCACTGCAGGAGCGCCCAATGGCTGCGAAAGTGCAGAAAAGTCCCAACAATGTGACAAATACTTTCTTCAATGCAAAACATTTGCTTCCAAAAGACATCAGTTTTGAATATTGGGGCGCCAAACTTGCTTCTTACCCTGGGTGCCATCTAACCTCGTTACACCCCGGGGTCAAATCTCATAACAACCTCGCTGCTGCAAGAGAGGTGAAGTATATTTCACAGCACTGCTGTGACAAATAATGGA
>Ga0210059_1011569_pt1 | contig 13475 bp, 7 predicted proteins | sample Ectturendosymbi2_FD_188042 | JGI IMG/M metagenome (GOLD analysis project Ga0210059, IMG submission 188042) | Ecteinascidia turbinata endosymbiont from Florida, USA - Sample 2 (SPAdes) (version 2) | ecosystem: Host-associated > Tunicates > Ascidians > Unclassified | place: Key West, Florida...
AACATGCGTAGTGGATGGAGGGTCTGCAAAAAGTGGTGAGGTGGTTTCTGGACGATAGAGCGAATTCCTACCAAAACATAATTATTACTTTTTGGCCCATTTATAATGCTCCTTGAAATTTGCATGCAAATTTATTCCGTGGTATTTGCATTAAGTCGACAAATTAACAAGCAAAAAGTATGCGAAAACAATTAATCTCCTTTGCGCAGGTAATGAAGTTTTGCAAAATATCATGCTCAAGTGGGGGTTTTAACCCCACTCCTCCTTGCGTACGCCCTTTTCCACATTTAGGGGAGATTACGGACCTATGGCCATGCAGGACCTTTGGACCATGGTGCCTTTCTCACAAATGACAGACGGTTACGCTTCGTTAATCATGCGAAAAAATACTTAGCAGACGTCAATTTGTCATATGTAATGCAGAGGACCTTGGTCCAGTCATCAAGCAGTTATGGTTGAAAATGCATTTTTATGGAGGAAAAGCAAATGGTCTGAACTGTTTTTTATATCCAAAGATGGAAAGCAGATTTCCGTCAGTTGTTTGGTTTGCAAGTAGAAGCTACATTTATGTCTGGAATGACAGCAGAGTTTTTAAATTAAGCAAGTAACAATGTTTCAATAGCATCAACATGAAAATGGCCGGATGAAAGACCTTCGGACCACTTTACATAAAGGACCTTTGGACACAGTGGCATAGCCAGCCTAAAAATTTGGGGGGAGCCAAAAATTATTTTTGAGCCAAAATGTTTGATTTAGGCGAATAACGCTATTTTGTTTGGAAAAACGCCTCTCAAAACACAAAATGACTATATTTTCAAAAAATTGGGGGGGACATGGCCCCTTTAGCGCCCCCCTGGCTACTCCCATGTTTGGACCATGACCAAAGGTCCTTTGTATGATTGCCCATTTTATAATAATGAAAAAAGATTTCTTAATTTATCCATTCATTACGTTTTATTCTTTGTCTCGTGTGTTTTGCAGACGTAGACCAGGTCCAAAGCACTTTCATTGATATGGCCAGATTTAAAAAATGTAAGAACGTCAAAGGAAAGTTTTTTAATGAAACCACTTTGAGAAAAGCCGTTAAGATGTGTTGAAAACTTGAAATATAGTAATAGCATTCGTGAGGCTGATCTAGGTTACAATATTCCCCAAACAACTCCTCAGAGATATATCATTGACACTAAAAAACAGAAACCTTGAATCTGAATGTATCCAGAAAATCAATGGCCACAAAGCAGATAGGTTTTATATCTATGGTGTGTGGCTAATGAGATTCATTTGTTTTCCAACGGTGAACTATAATTAGGCCTACGCGTTTCCTCGATAGATTTCCAACCAGCAGAAAACCAAGTATTGCCATCCTACATAGACTGTCGTATTTATTCTGTTGTAAGCCGCGCCTTATAAATATTTTTTTCATCAATTCATGCGGCTCATAATCAAGGGCGGCTCAGCCTACATTTTATTTCTTTGCTTCATTGAAAGTAGGCCTATAGATGACGCTCAGTTTTTCCTTTGCTGCGTTTTGTTGGCCAAAGTCTCTTTTCGTGTTCCCTTTCTATTTATTATCACATGCACACCCGTCAAAGGAGGAATCATGGGCTAATAATTTTTGTCTAATGATTGTTTGTAATAAAAATGCAGGTATTCATGCAGGGTTAGGATAACGCTAAAATACAGCAGTAGACGTGCTCTTTGCTGTGTAAAGGAAGTGTTATAAAGAAAACTTACATTTCCACTGCATTTCATGTTCTTTATTGCAGAAGGGCAAACTATTGTTTATATCTTTTTTACGGTAAATAAGCAAAACATTTATTTCCCATTGTAAATAAACGAAAATTTGATTGTCCTCTGTAATTTTTGCCATGATATTACGTGACAAACAGCCTGATCCAAAGGTCCCTTAGCCATGGGCCATTGACCCCTCAGGATAGGGAACTTTGGGCCACTTTTTCAACAATGTTTAAAGTGCAATCATTCAGACGTTATAATACATTTTGGTTCTTTTTTGGTACTAAAATAATGGGAACGCTTTGCACTTTTCGGAAACCAACTTTGAGCCACTTGCGGCAAGCAGCAGGGATTGCATCAAACAAAATGTAAATTGTGGCCCAAAGGTCCCTAATCTCCCGTACTTAGTGTGCTCCACCATGGTGTGCTCCGTTGCACATTTACTGCATAATGACTTGGGAACTCTTGAAAAATAGAACGAAACAATCACACAAGCGTAGCTAAATCACCCTCAAGAACCATACTGTCTGTGGATTATGAGATAGGTTTGCTGTTGAATGTCTCTTCTAAAGCAACGATCATTTCAAAGTAACTACATTTTGATTGTGTAAAACCAATAAATACCAGTAGGCTAATACTTTTCATATGATATATACCACAATATAAAATGATTTCCCAAAACTGACGTAATATTAGGCTCTAGTTTTCACTGGAGTATGATTAGGGTCTACTTTTGACGAACTTTTTCATGGTGGTAATTCCAGGTAGGTCAAACGCTTCCCTAACAAGGAAGATATAATGTATAACTTTCATGCAATTTGTGCACTGATTCTTTTTCCTGTAACTGACAGTAAACCACAACCTGATTTTCACATCAGATAGAAACGTGTGACCACAAATTTTCCCACATCCCAAAAAATGCCATTTCCCTAAAAAATCCCTAGATTCCTCAAATCCCCAGATTTTCCCCAAAAGATGTTGAAATTCCCAATCTAGGGACAAATTCCCAAAAAGTAGGAACCCTGTTTACTGGCTGAATACACTGTAATGAAATTTTTTCACCTTGATCTGGAAAACAGAGTTTGCCCTGAAATTTTCCACTGTATTGAATATATTTTTTTCCATTCAGGATTTCTGAGCAACTTGCGCTTGCCCTGAAAAACAGAGTGTGCCCTGAATTCACTGCATTGAATATATATTTTTTATCATTCAGGATTTTTGAGCAACTTGTGCTTGCCTTGAAAAACAGAGTTGCCCTGAAATTTTTCACTGTATTGAAATATTTTTTATCATTCAGGATTTTTGAGCAACTTGCGCTTGCCCTGAAAACAGCGTTTACCCTGAATTCACTGTATTGAATATATATTTTTTATCATTCAGGATTTTTGAGCAACTTGCACTAGCCCTGAAAACAGAGGTTGCCCTGAAATTTTTCAAGACAGGGGGCGGCCGCCCCTCCCCCCTCCCCCCGACCCCCCGCCTCGTACGCCTATGTTTGAGAACATCATATGTATGACGTATCCTTGTTGTCCAGACAGATATATTTGTTTATTTACTTTTATGTTTGAAGGCCTTCAGCGTAAACTGCAAAGAATCATGCCGATCTGTTAGAGATATTTTAATTCTTGAACATTATTACTGTAGGCTGTCTGTAGTTTGCCAAATTTTTTTGCTGGTTTGGCTAGATTTTCTGTGCATGTTATGAAATTTGTTTGGATCATAATGCCCTTTAGTGACTACTGAATGGTGGCATGCAGTCCAAAGTTGATAGAAATTGTTTGTTTGCCGGGGTCGTAGTCAGTGGCGTGGCTCCAACTCCCGACTCCGACTCCTCAACATAATGTGAATGAAATTTGGCTGTCAAAAATTTTGTAGCAACTACAGTAACAATCATTGGAAGTCGTGGTGCACAGCAAGAATTCTCTGTTTCAATGAAAGTTTCGAAAGAAATTGTACCATTTCAACAGGCACGAGTTAGGATTCCTAACTTAGGAGTGCGATTAAAAAAATGATTCAGTTGGACTTCCTGAGTCGAAGTCGGATAAAAACGTCCGACTCCGACACTGACTCCTAGTGTTCTTCGGAATCTGACTCCGACTCCACCCAGCAACCTCCGACTTCTTGCGACTCTGATATCTTGGAGTCTTGTGACTCCGCAACCTTGCTAAATCGCATACCTTTTCAGCAAACAAGGTTTTTAAATCTGGTTTCTCACCCTTCACCACTCAACATACCGCAAACAACGTAGCCTATCTAACGTTCCCTCTCCCGTCTATTCCCCGAATGCCAAGTTCAGATCAACTGATATCTTTGTTTTTGGGTATGTTCGAGCACAGCTTGGCCAAAGTGTAAATCCAACTTTACAACTTCTTGTTCGCTTTTTTAAGAAACACCAATAAGTGAAACCAACTGCACCAACAAAAAACAAATAAAATAAAGCAATTCCAGAAAACGATAAACCTGTTCTGGACCTACACATCCTCAAGTAGTTGCTGAGACGAAACGCTGGCCTGCAAATTAAGTCAGATGGCGGCCTGACTACCTACAGGTCTCTGTTGAGCACAAAGATGCTTTTTGGTCCATAAACTTTATGGTCAATTTATTTTCGCACAGATAAATCACTCTTCAGTGTTGTCATCACAAACGTATAAGATGAATTTTAAATAATTTTAAGGACTCTGATGAAACTTGATTTACAGTACTTATGCCTTTTAACTATTGTAGAGGGAAGACGTTGCACAATTCTGGAAGTAAAAAAATGGCTGAATTCTCTAAAATCCCTAATCTTGTGATTAGGTTTGAACGGACACATTGAAAATATAAATTGACCAAAATTAGAAACTTAGAAGTCTTCGCAATAAACTTTCCTGTACTTGGTCAATTTCAATAATTCAGAGTAATCTTGCAAGCGAGCATATTACGAAATTTGTGTATTTTAAAGAAAGTTATGTCAAAATGATATATATATTTGGATCTATGGTTGGTGGGAGTACTGTCACAAGGCTGATGCAAACTTATGATGTCTAGGTCAAACAAGAAAAGTATCTTTCACTCAACTTAGGTCTGCGACCAGTCAGCGCCACCCGCATACGTAGTCACGTTATGAGAAAAGCGAACTGCTGGCCAAAAGCTTCCTCGCGTGGACGCATCAGGTCATCATTGTTTTTGTCTGTCCGCGATGTACGATTGTACGTCCGACTTGAGAAGGAAGAACAACACAAATGCTTAGGAGTGTTTGTTTCTGTTTGACTGGCTGTTTACTATCAGACGTTCGCAAAGTGGACCGGCGAGGAGTACAAAACATAAACGTGAGAATCTTTTTGCAGCAGTAAAAAATTATTTTCAATTCACCCTGCGATAACCGCGACCCGGCATTCCGTCGTTGATCGTATGTTGTGAGCGAGAAGCGTGTTTTGTGCAATGCTCAATGAGTAATCAAGGCAGAATGCCAAAAGCGGGTTTGACATAAACAGCCGATATAAGTATGAAAATAGCGCTTGCTCATCCATGCCAGTGTACAACAGTAGGCGTGGTTGAGACACCAGGTACATCCATTGTTTCGGAGCAGACAATGGAAAAGAACCTTTCTTCCTCCGGTTGGGATGTAATTAAGAGGCTTTTCCTCGAAAATCAAGTAACCTTGAACAGGACAAGTCGCGGGAAGCGAAATCTACCCACTGTACCAGTTCGTCTGTGACATCGAACAGAGAGTTCTGTTCAATTCGCGGTTGAATAATAGTAAACAAAAGAAAACGTTGCATTAGTCAGAAAAGCTTATGCATCATCAGGTAACTGATGACAAATCACCCCCACAGAAATACGTATCGACTTAATTAGTTTCCCCTAAAATCAAAAACCTTTAGGTGACTCTTCTTTTATTGCAAACTTTTAACATGTTTGCTGCATAGCGCAATAGAGTAGATAATTTCTTAAAACTTTTTGCGATTTCTACAACTTCGCTTAGATTGCAAATGAGGGGCGTGGCAAGGGCAGGTCATGTTTCTCTTCTTGCTTTCCAAAGGGGCGAGAGGATCAGGCGATGCTGCAAACCTATGGCAAACCAACGTTCCCTGTTCTTCGTAGTTTACAGATGTTTTTTATTTGTTTTTTCAACTGGTTCCTGCGTCCGCGGCGATAGCAAAACGTTTGTGACGTCCGGAGGAAACCAAATTGTTTGTTGGGGAGAGGGAAAAAACTGGGGCCAGCAGACACGTTCAGCGAAAGACTGAAAAACGATCACTATCAACCGCATGTCCAGGCTGTGACTGGGGGTACCAGCCACAAATGGGAGGACGATCTTCCTGTCAGTACGTTTTTCAGTTCACTTTCTTTATCGCACTGCTGCAGGTGAAAAGCGTGCAATGAGTGAATAAAGTTTTATCTTTTCTTGTTAACCAGTATTTACAGGAGGTATAAGCTATTTACAATCTCGCCATGCCATTTTGTCGGTAGAAGCCATAAGTCACAATTCAAAGATTAACGACAAGAGCTTGTTGAGAAACAAGATGACAGGATGTACAAAAACAAGCAGCAGAACAAATACAGTTATGCTGTTCTTTCCCGCTGCACATGTTTTAGGTATCAGATAAATTTAATTGGAATAAAGTGTACACTTTTCGTTGTAACTTTTCATTTTTGGTGCAAGAATTACAATTTTTGTTCTAACATTCCATTTTTGGTGCAGGTTACTGAGACCCGAGGCGGATCCGTTGTGTCCACAACCAATGCGCCGGCACGACCAACCTGGATTGGAATTGTCATTTGAAAGCGAACACGTGAAAGTAAATTAAAAAATCATAGAGTGTGAAGCAAAAAACAGGAAGTGCTTTTCATTGCATTTGTTTCATTTCGGCAGTACATCACTCAATCCTGAGTTCATTCCTACTGTGTAATCGTTTTCACGCAGATGCTCTAGCAATGGGCTTGAAGTGAACTAACACCTAAAATGTAAATCCACTTTTTTGCCTTGATCACCTCTAAGTCCTCTAAGCGTGGTTTAAAAGACTCTCAAGACCTAGGCTTCTCGGGAACTTCACTGTTTGGAAGAAATGATGCTCAACGATGCATTACACAGATCATTTCTTAAACTTAAGTCAAATTGCATGTTAGGTTTGTTTAATCATGTATTGTACAGAGGCAAATTTCTCAGCATTCACTTTCAAAAATTTTCACAAAAGCAGACTTTTATACTTGTGTTGTTTTCTTGAAGTTGGCTGATTTTCTCGGAAAAAAGTCAATAATATGGTTTGTCAACATTTTCGTCACACCGCTTGGTCGAGGTCATTTACAAGGTCTTCATCAGTGTGAAGACCAGTGGTGCTGGGTTACCCCCTAGCGACCAGTGTTTCCGGGTTCACCTTTCGCAGTTGGTGTCATTCCCATTCGCAGGTAGTGACGATTTTTTTACTCTTTTGCTGAATGTGGCCACCAGGTTCTTTGTTTGATCCCTTCCAACAACAAAAACCTGGCGACACGTCTGGTTATTTATCAGAATGATGACGAAACACGAGCCTCTTAACGAAGGAAATGTGGATGAAAGTCATGGACATTGAAACTATGCAAAATTACTCTCAGGACTGAGGCGTTATGTTGAGAATTGAAAAGAAAAAGAATGAGAGAATTGAAAAGAAAAAAGAGAAAAAATGAAAAGAAAAAATAAGAGCATGCCCTTGAAGTTAATAAATTAATAGCTAGGCTAGTTGTACAGTAAGTTCATAAGAGGTTTTTCTTTTGCCGGAGTTGGCTATCGTTCTTAAACCACTTCCCTTTTTTCCACTTTGAAAATGTTAGCGGGACCTAGAAACAAAAATGCTTAAATTTTTCTTTTTTACTTCCGCAGGCACGTGTGAAAAAGACATGTTGATATTACTTTGAAGCTTGGAAACAGTTGAAAATTTTTCAACAGTCGTATCATACCACAAAGAATTTTCAATCAGAAACAAATTTTACGCTCGCAGATATAGTCAGGCACAGCGCAATGGGACAGAGGCGCAGGCCCGTAACCAGCTTGGGACAACAGGTGGGGCGAAGAGTTTTTCTGAGAAGGTCCGAAATATTTTTAACTATGAACAATAGTTTTAAATTATGTCCAACACATATTTCCAGGAGGGTGGAAAAAAATTTTAGGGGGGCTTCGCCCCCCTGCGCTACCCTGGTTACGGGCCTGCAGACGTCTTCTGTCGTTTTCTACTGATTAGTCGTCTGCGAGACGTTATAATTGTTGTCGTAAGATTGAATGGATCACATATTTTTCTAGGAAAACACATCAGGCGATTGTGAGTCAGTGTATGATTCAATTAAATTTGGTGTCAGTGGATAACTTTAGGATTAGCGACGGCACGTGGTTGCTGCAACGTTTTTACACGCGCTTACCGATGTTGTGTCAAACGTGCCATAACTATTGGCTGTAGTTATTATGATATCCTCAAATCATTCTGTCGATGCGCTGAAAAGTGCTGCGGGTGATTGCTCATATACTTTCTTCTTCTTCGCTATCAGCAGGGCCCCTGAGAGTAATTTTACCAGAGGTACGATCAACCCTATGTTTTGCAGCCCTCTGTTAAAAACGTGAGCAAATTTTCATTAAAAGTATCATTTGGGACAGTGTGGTCCAACTACAAGCCCGCGTGCCACATGTGGCCCGCAGACAGAATTTTTAAGGCCCGCGAGCTTTCTCAATGTTGAATGTTGTGCGTGTGTTACAAGCATAACATCTGTTCATGAAAATGTACAGTATTAACGGCGTTAGTCTATAAGACTGTACAGAGCTTCTAGAAATCTATCAGCAAAGGTAGGTTTCCCAAAATGAAAGATTTCGCGCTAATAACGCGCTTGATCTTTGGAACCACATACGTGTGTGAGAATACCTTTTCTACTACGAAGCAAATCAAATCTTAAAACAGAAATCGAATGGGAAACGAAACAAAGGACCACGATCTCTGACTGCTATTACCACTAACATGTTGGTATTGTTTCTAGATATCTCTGGTATTGTTAAAGGAACGATAGTGTCAGAGAAGCCTCAACCATAGGCTTCGCACTGATAGAGATTTGTGATAAATTGTTTATTGTTATTGTGTCATAGCTTCAATGACACACTCACTTAACTCATCTATTTTCCTTTTTTAATTTTAAATCTTGTGAATCTGTTGTTTTATACATGATTTTGTTGGAAGTGGCCCGCGAGTTGTCACGTTTTTGTAAAACGGCTCGTGGGTCAGAAGTAGTTGGACCGCGCTGATTTGGGAATTTCAGAATTTGTCATGATCTTAGAGAAAACACCGGTTAGCTACCAGCGCTGCAGTTGGAGAAACGATCATTCATTTTGGGCTTGATCACATAAAAACTTAGCATGCATACTTTCATCGTCCGGGGCCCCAGTACCTACCAGGCCCGGGTACGTTGCACCTCTTTGGGCCCCTCTTTCGTAGGCCCTGGCTATCAGACGTTTATCAGCTGTGAGATGAAAAAAAAGGCACTTTTCTCTGACCTCTCAGAGGAGGAGCAAAGGGAGGAGAGTCCGGTCCATTTGACGTTTTAAGGTCTGGGGGAGAAATAAATTTTTAGGGGAGGAAGATTTTTGTTTTTTTATATGTTTGAAACAAATTTTACTGGGCACAACAAAATTTGGTGGGCACAAAAAAAAGTTTTGGGGATCACTACCCCCGGTCGTCCCCTTGGCTACAGGCCTAAGGAGAATGCGTTTCAAGACAATTGCTCATTTTAATGCTCGATCAATATCGACTTCATACGAATATATCCCGTCGTGTCACACATCACGTAAATTTTTATAGATTTCAAATATTGATCCCAATGAGTACGGACTTCAAAACTTTAATCCTTAAAAGTTTCAACCGGTTTAAGATTGAATGTGGCACTAAAGAACGTAACAGACTACATTGTCACCATAAATTACTAAAACATCTCAGTCGCTTTGCTCCTTGCAAGTGATGCTCCGACCTTTCATGGGCCCCTATCCCGCAGCGTCTTCTCCCTCCGGCCTTCTTCACTCAGCGCGGCCTTCTGCGGAATTGCTAACGTTAGTGTCAATGCACACTGCAACTGGGCTGTACATGCTGCTGTGCAGCCTCAATGCAACGCTTATGAAAGCAGTCGCTGATCGAAACGTAGTTTTGTAACAGTTGACGTTAAGTCAGGACTCGAGTTACATTGACATCAGTTACGGTCAATTATTCGTCACAATGACGCAAAAGGGTGAGAAGGGAAGATATTTTTTTAAAGAATTCAAACAATTTTCAAAAAATTAAAACAAAATCAAACTTAGAGCATGAGAACCCAGTCTAAGGTTGAGACACTTCATTTTCTGTACAAACAGTCAATTAAGAGAACAGTAGAACACACAGTACAAATTAACAAATGATATCCAACCGAAACGGTGAAATACATTCAAAACCACGAGCTGTCGTCGCTCTAATGCCAAACTTTGAACATAATAATTAATCCATACTTTACTACATGCAAAAACTCCTCCTGGCATTCGCTGTGTAAACACGTGCTACGTTTTGCGCTGCCATGAACCAATCGCGTGCAAACACATAAAGGGACAGGGGTCGGCAAACTTAGCTAGCATTCCACTTCTGTCCAACGCTCTTCTTATTGTTTATTACTGCTTGTGGCATAATTGTTCTTCTGGCGTTACAGTTGTTGTTCCTCCGTCTTGTGGAAAGTCAAGCCGGCTATAAAATTGTCTTCCTTGTCGGAATTTAGTCAAACAACGCGGATACATTACTTAACGTTTTAGTTCGTAATCATTGACAAACAGCAAACACAGGGTCAGTAAGTCATTTTCTATCGAACAACGCTCATCGTGACAGATAGCAGTTTGTTCGAGTTAACTGTTGAGATTGATTGTGTTAATTAATGCGTAACAACACGGGTCTGTTAAACAAGGTTTATTTTGATTGTTTCATGTAACAACTGCAAGCACATGGCCACTTGCGGAGGTGTAAGAAACACAGTGTTTATGTTGGCGATCAGTACAACTTTTTATTAGCGTTAGCTGGGCTGCTGAATGTACTGTACTACGTTGTTTACGTTGTTGTACAAATTGCCAATATACCGCCGTTTCCTATACTTTTATTAAAAGTAGATTTTGGATAATCTTTGCGAAGGGCAAGACATTTGAAAAAGTTGAGGATTCGTAGCGGCAGTAAGTCAACACAATGCGTGTAATCTTGCACAGCGCAGGATATCAATATATAAAGCAAAGGAAGCAATAACAACTTTCAGTGGAAGAAAAAAAGCGACAATTTTAGTTAAGTTAAAACCCTGTTATGACTGCTGGAAGCAGTGGCGTAGCCAGCCATGGCCCCTTTGCCCCCCCCCTGGCTACGCCTATGGCTGGAAGTACTGGGTCAACTTCAAAATTAAAGATGCAGACCTGTTGAGCTGCGGACCTTTCTTACAAATTCTTGGCTGAAACGAGTGTTTTGTATCAATTGAGGTTCACAGTTTTTAGCTTTAGTTCGATATAACTTGACTTCAGACAAGAAGCTTACGAAAACAAAATTTTCAAGAAAAATTGTTTGAATATAAAATACTGCACCGTTTGGTACTGTGACATCTTCCTACTAATTTTTTTTAAATGTAACGACTATTGTTTCCACTCCTTGCTTCTTTTGGCTTATAGTGTGTCTTCTTGAACCTCAGAATTAGCTTAGCAAGCCAAGTTTGCGGATTTCTGCTGCCGCTGTTAACGCGATGATTGACTGATAAGGCACCTTGTTTCCTCACAAAGACCTATCGCTTTGAATTGCACTGACGTTCCCTGTGTCAGCACACCAATCCGTGCTGATCGCAGCTGCCCCTGCCAATAATACAGCACCTGGTTCAGCAATGTCCAGGTGTCAGTGAAGTAAGTCGCTAGTACAGTGCATCCTCGATTATCCGGCCATGTTGGGCAACCTTTTTCCAAAATCTTGGCCGGATAAGAAAAGTATCTATCGTAGGGTGCCCACCGTCCACCACCTACACCACACTTAAAAGAACCTAAAGAAAAAAGAACGAAAAAACGAAACTAGTATGAGAACAAGCTTAGCCACAAAACAATTTAAATGCTAAACATTGTTTGTTGGCTTTCTAATTTTTTTTCACTGTAAAACGTGTAGATTTTAGACTAAATAATTGAATGTACCTCCCTGTTGAACCCGGCCGGTTAATCGGGGATGCACTGTACTGTAAATGTGCAGCCAATGAGTTGCAGTTAGATGTTATTGCATCAGAAGGAAAAAGCACGTAATTAGTAGCTCGTTTGACGAACAGCAGTGAAGTTTTAAGTACAAGAGACCCCACGCCAGTCGCGTTATGTAGTGTTATGGCAACAGTTAAAAGGATTTGGAAAAAGTGCTTCAAACTGTAGTCACACAGGAAGCAAGACAACCGTGTCAGAAACTTTCGGACATTTTGAGTTGATTGAAAGGTACTTACTCTTAGTTAAAATAGCCAGTGGATAAAGCAGTGAGTGCAACAACAGTGGTAAGTATCATGGAGCTAAAAGCTAGTTAAAGGCTGCATATAAAATACTCGTGTGCTGGACTGGAACACCACTTTAGTCTTTTATGTTTGCAGAACAGAAAAGAAATCGAATAACTTTTAACGCCAGCGATTTAAGAATTTGTGTAGTTGTAGACGGTAGCATGCAACAATTTGGCGCTGGTTTTGGACGCAACACTTTGCGGCTTGCAACTGAAATGCAATTTGTTAAAGCTCTGGATCGAAGAGCTCAGAATCAGTTCTTTGCATTTGTATAGTATTCTGCTGTGTTCCGGTGTTCCCACATGCGAAAACCCATGATTCTCTCTGAGTGCAGTTAATTTGTCACGCAAAAACATGCAGTGCCTAAAATCACGCAAAAATCTGCAGTGGCGGTGAACGGTCAACAGATCTGCAACGTGATCACACGTGTTGTAACTACTTACAAAAGGTCGAAAACAAAATCAGCGAGAACACACCCAACGAAATAAGCTACAATGCGCCTGGGTTAGGTAATGCATCCAAGCTCGAGATACGCCCACAAGCACGAACGATCTGCTTGTATGCACCATCTCTCGCGAGCGTTTCCTTGTCACCATTGCCGGTGAGCATTTTTGCAAAACCTTTCGGGGAAAGTTCAAGGGACGTCGTGCTACGGAAATAGTTGAGGGGCCACATATATGTTTTTGGAAGTGAAGAGCAAGAAAAAACGGACATTGAGTTTTAAGTATCGCAATTTTTTAAAAATCGTCCATCGCACACTCCCCGCCTCGTTTGCTCACCACCCGCGATAACCGGGTGTCGCAGAACAACGTGAAAAAAATGTTTTATCCATTATTCGGCATCGAGCAAACGATTTTTTCGTAAAGTGACCATACTTGCGACCTTCAAGACCGGCATTTTGCGTACCAGGTTGTATAAAACGTTCAAATAGCGGTCATGCAAGTCTTAACGTCGATTACAATTCCGGAATGGCTAGACTTGACCTCTGATACAAGCGACTAACAGATGACATGCATAGCAAGACCACTGAGAGAGAAATGATGACTGCTTTCGCTGGCATTACCCAGACGCTGAAGGAACTTGTCTGGTCTCACGGTGGCCTCGTGCACATAGCGTGGGTGTAGCTCAGTGGTTCTTAACCGGGGGTGCACGTACCCCTTGGGGGTACCAAACACCGCAACAGAGGGTACGAAGCACCAACATTTTTAGGCATACACACCCTGAAAATTTTAAAGATGTGTTGTCGA
>Ga0210059_1011570_pt1 | contig 13474 bp, 13 predicted proteins | sample Ectturendosymbi2_FD_188042 | JGI IMG/M metagenome (GOLD analysis project Ga0210059, IMG submission 188042) | Ecteinascidia turbinata endosymbiont from Florida, USA - Sample 2 (SPAdes) (version 2) | ecosystem: Host-associated > Tunicates > Ascidians > Unclassified | place: Key West, Florida...
TGGAAAAAATAAAGCATTTAGAAAAGTTCGCAATGCTGGACACACACCAATTTGCAAAAACAGCTCAGCGACGCATTTGGGTCCGCTTAGTAAGCGCAAAAGCCGAAGCAGAAATGTTTTATTTGCAATTTTCAACAAGACTGAAATGAACGCTGCAAAAATCCAGAGCGCTCGATAAAACTGCTAAGTTTTACCAGTGAGCGTAACTAGGCAACCCCCGGGTCGCTTTTGATCTCAGTGCCGTGTTAGTGAAAGTATAACTACTTCGATCAATCTTCACTTTTCACGACAATATAGTCAATCTGACAAAAACATCAAAGCGCTAAACTGACATTACACATTAAAAAAATTATTCTTAAAGAAACAAAATCTGATGCAAATGCTTGATCATGATTTAAGTCAGTTTGAAACAAAAAAGCTGTTCATGTTCAAGTCAGTCTCGGTTTCCTGAAACAAGATTGCTGGAATAACAAATTACTGTTATAAGAAAACTGATAAATGCAAGTAACGCCAAAAAAACTAGTACCAGAGTCAATCCAGTCTAGCATCAGGACAAGACCTGAATATTATGTAACAGTTGCGCGCATGGAAACATTGCGCCAGTAAAACTCCACCGTTTCAAAAATAACAGAACAGCAATGTTTCTGGAAAATTCGTTTAGGCCCCAAGACAGATGTGGTTGTGACTGCTACAGCTGTTGGCAAAGGGTATAGCAGACATATTAAATGCGAGAAATATGCCACTGACAGATATACCAATTCCTAACTTCTCTCTCCGATTATATCAAAAACGTCAAAAAGCCACGGAAACCTTCATAAAAACTCTAGCTATAAACAGATTTTCTAACAAGATTCAAGCATCCGATGAAATTTGCTCATGGCGTCTCAATGATACTACCCCTAGACCTTAACACGCACTGTAAAGCAAGAAGGAAAAATTAACGTTAGCTTTTTTTCTGACATTAGTGAAGTTTGCAACGTTGGCTTGTACAAAACTAACGGTCTTATTACGGTTTCGTGGGGCGAGCGCAGACCGGAGATATTGCTTCAACCTGAAGCAATTTAACAGGTAACGTGTAAGAAATGCACCTACACCACGAGGTACGCAAAATGTCGAAAGATCGTAAAAGAGTGGTCGCACATGTCACACAGTGATCATCGGCACAACATAAATACTTCTTCAGGTAGCAAAAAAACGCGTTGACGTCATCGTAAGCGGACCAGTGAGTTTGACGTTGCGCAACGGGACGGACGTCGCAAAAAAATTTTCTCTGAGCAATGAGATTTGTCATCAGCGCCCGCGTGTACATCGGTGGCAAGTAAGTGCAAGTGACCGCCTCCTAGTCTTTCGAGCGTCGAAGGTGTAGGACTTCAAGTCACGCATCGACACACGGTTTGAAAACAGAGAGGTATTTTGGACACGAACGACGGCAAAGAAAGGACAAACTTCCCGATTTTTAGTTTCTGCAATGTCTCCTGCAAAATCCTGACTTGTTTGCGAATCTTTCGCCATCTCAAATCTTCGCAGGACTTCGCACATCAGTCCTTTACCGCATGGCAGACGCAATCCGGCGCTGCATCACTCCGCTCTCGTAGCTCTGCTTCACAATGCTGCAGGGGACGTACCGCTGGCCGTGTATCACCTGGTAACGTCACCGTCGCTAAGCCACCAATGCAAGAAAGTCAACATCGTCATCGCAAAGCACATTCGTGACGTCATGTGCGGTGACGTCGCGGCAGACCCCCGGTCTGAGGTGGACAGCGTCGAAGCGGTGAGTGGCGACAATATGAGATATGATGTGAGGGTTGGGTTCCTTGTGTTGATGAGCTTCGACAAACGTTCCGCCTCTCGTGAGCACGCTTCAACCTGCACGACAAATCGGGGACCTTGTCACAGAGGTTAATGGAACGGGTCTTGCAAGATCATTTGTCACAGTAAAATGAGCAGACACTAGTCTAATTTCTTAAATCACTGCGTACATTTTCAAGCACTGCACCGGTCGCCATTTAATGACGTCTAAAGCCAGTGTTTTTTTAAGGTGTTTTGAGAAACCGAAACGGTCTCTTAAATTTCTTTACGATCTCTCAAAATACACTAAAACCTTGCTTGACGACCATCTCGCGGTTTCTCAAATGTCTTAGCGGTCACCAAAGTCAAACCTTAAAAACACCCTATCTAAGGCTACACAAACGCTGACAAAGTAGCAGTATCCTTCATAAAAGAAACAGCAATGATTTGCTTCAATTACAAATCGCTGATCTGCATAAGCCTTGCCGTCGTATTAGTGTGCTGGCTGAAAAACTAGTCTAAGACCACTACCATGCAATGTACCATTAAAGTTTCCGGGAGAAATAAAACATGGACAGAATCATTCGCTGCTCACCTGTATAGGTGAAGGATTCTTTAAAGTGGAAACGACCAAGATCGCTAAGTCCCCCTCAACAGTCAGCTGACCATACAGTTTGCATTCCAGCACATTCAAGCGACTTCGAAGCAGCCACACGATGTCGCGCACAGACACTGGACCTGAAAAAATAGTCCAAGTTTCCAACTCAATAAAACGATCCAAAGAAGTCGTTGTGCCGCAGAACTTATAGCAAAAGCGATTTTCACATGTTTTTATAATGAAGTATGAAACGATTGTACAGTATAAAGAAGCCTAAACCTATAGAAACATTCAAAATCTCAAGACAGCCCTCACCTTTCCAGACGCTATCCACCACCGCATTTAGATGCGTTTTGCTTAATATCACACGAATCATTCCCCCGCACAACGGACAGCACGATCCTGGGGGCAGGATGGCTTTACATTTTTTACTGGCCAGTGCCGGGCACGTAACTCCTTTGCACGCTGTGCCGTCTTTAGTTTCTGTACAAAGCAGGGCTTTTGCAGTCAAAAACATTCCTGGATGTAAGTTATCGCTGAGTGCAAACCTACACATTTAAAGCTAAACACTGCAACGGCACTTGATGAAAATGGCGACATATTAAGTCTAACTGCAGTCTGCACACTGTCCAGAGCGATCAGGTCGCTGTTCTGTGCATTCATGTCCATTAACATAACATTACAAACTCGAAATCAAAGCATAAACCCACAAGCACGGAAAAAATGTCGAAGTCTAGGAACATTATTTCCCCTTAGAACTTTATGATTTCGCAAAAAATATCTTGCCAGTTTTGTTCAACTTATGCAGTCGCTTGGGCACTTCCGTCAGAAAAACCGAACTGCAATTAAAAGGCAAAAATTAACTCGATAGAAAAGTCAACTACAAATGAACATTTCCCTGAAATGAATCTTACTGTGTTTTCCAAGTTCTGGAAAATTTACCCTTAGTGGTAATCTTTCTGCCGGCACCCATGAATAAAAGGTCAAGAAGTGGAAAAAAAAGGACATGAGAAAACTCTTCCCACACCGTTGAGTGCTTACCTGCAGCTATTCCCACGCTCTCGCACGCCCCGTAGTGATCAACGAGAACTCCTATAGCTTCGGCAATGCAGGAATTGTTGTACGTCACGCGGTCGTGGCCACATACGGGCCGTGACGTTTCCTTCGAACACTCGCTCTGCAAGAAAATCAAGGTCACGGCTAAGCTTCACCAATAGCGCAAGTTGTCGTTAGAGGCCCTAGACTAACGTCTTTCACGAAGTGATCAGTAAGTTGTTCAGGTGATTGTCTCACCCAATTGCTGCATCTTAGCCTTTCTTTAGCAGCGCACGCTTGGATGAATGCTAAAAATCACAGCTTCCGGAAAACCACAGCAGCCACATCAAAGGGGACAATGATTAACCCGCGGGAAACGCTTGATCACATTCTTTTTAACGCAGCTGCGCGCGTCGAACAAAAGAAGCTTTTTCGCGTTTTGGCGAAGAAAGCAGCGGACCGAGAAAACGACCCCGGGTGAACAACTGCTACCAAGCAACAACCCGAGAAGCTTGCCTCACCTTGCATGAACCTTTGTGTGCAAACGTCCTCTGCTTCGATCGCAGCAACTTGCACACGTTGTCGAACTGGCGATTGTTTTCGTCACAAACGAGGTCGTTTTTCTCCAAGAACGCGCCATGGGAAAAGAAGTAAGAAGAAGCCAAAACTTCCTGCAACAAAATTTTAGTGTCACCGTCAGGGTTTTTTCTATGTTTTTTCTTCTAGAAGTCTTTATATAACAAAGCTTTTCTCTGAACTGCGAAGAAGTGTCGTAGTGTTAGCAGCGATCTACATTTTTCCACTCACTGTTTCAGTTTTGCATATATCGTCTTTTATGACCTTGATAAAAATCGCAAAGCGATCAACTTTCATTTAATGCTTCCGTTCGTGACTCAACCTTACCTTAACCACTTCGCTTTGTTTTCCGTATCTCCGGTGGACGTGACGCGGGTGCTTCGACCTTCTGCTCAGCCTGGTCAAAGGATTTTGCAGAATGCGCGAGCAAGGTCGGTACCGGGGCAAGCACTCGTACTGCTGGCAGTCCTCGAACCGCGTGAGGCAAACGCGGGGCGTGGGAACGCACCTGAAACAGCGGGACACCAGGCAAGGTCAGCAAGGGCAAAAAAAGAACCGCTACTCAAAAACCCAGCGTCTATTCACGGGTTTCCACGGGAGGCTCCGTCGTGCAGGTTCTAAGCGTGCGGAAAAGTGAGCGACCGCAAATAAATCTTGTTTTTTTGAGACGAGGGACACTATTTTGCTGTTGTTTCTCTGCTTCGTTTGTACTTGGCGATTACTTTCTTCTAGATTGTCTGAATGAATTACTTATCCAAAAACGGTTTTCTGTTCCCCCTTTGCCTACTCTTCGACGAGGTTCTCAATCGAAACAAAAAATAAACAAATGAATGAACGTAAACAACACCTGTGCTTTTCTCCGCACGGGTTGGGATGGCAAGGATTCTTTTTGCTGCAAGGACCACTGCGCGTTGAGTTGAGATAGGACCCGAGACATTCGGCAACGCATCGATTCGGGAAGGTTCGACCGTTGCTGCCGCAAACGGGTATGTACGTCGGAGAGCAGTTGCATGGCATTCCTGAGGGAAACATGAGTTTGTAAAGGAATCGAAACGAAGCGTTCAGATCTTCTTGGTCGTTTAGGTTTTTTTGAAGATAAAACCACGACACAGAGCTCAAGGCTTAATGTTTATCTCATATGAGCACTGACCTGATGGCGCTGCTTTTCTCTTGTCTGGCACTTTAACGGACGAGCACTGACGTTTTGTACACGTCACAATGCCGCTGTAACAGCTGCAGAAATTGCAGTCAACGAAGAAGTTGTCTCCGTGATCTAAAAATACGTCAAAAATTTTTTTTCGCACCAGGACAAAAAATATCAAATAAGTCCCACGAACCATGGAGAACTAGATCATGCTCGAAGCGACGTTCTTCAACAACAGCATAAAAACAGCATAAGACGCTCGTTAACACAAGATTCCAACAAAATTGTGAAATGCAGCGCAAGAACGCAATAAGTTTTGTTACACAGTCAAAGCAAACTTCAGTAACAAAGCAAAAACTTGACGTTATCATTGTTTGCTGAACTCAACTCAGCTCAGCGTTTTCTGTGGTAAATCACTGCTATACTGTGGTCGTGGTTATGAATTATTTAGACCGTACGCCCAAAAGCGTCATCGCTTTTTAAACAAAAATTGCCTTTATGACATTTCAAGAAACGGATTAACATTTGAAAAAAACATGCGACCCAGAATCGCATTTTGTCCAAAAAGACGCGTTTTGCTTGTTTCATTTCGGCGCTGCCTGAATCGTCACTGCTTTTCACCCGAAATTAGTTGCGCTGAGTTTTCAAAACTTACGTTTGAGCTGTCCAGCAACTTCGCAATCCTCGTGCTTGTCGGTGCAGGGCAGAGCGGTGCAGTCGCGTAGCGCGCCCGACAGGGCACAAGTGCATGCTTTGAAGCAGCCTGAGTCGCGAGACGGGTCCGGGACCCTGACCAGTGAACCGTAGGGAACGACGAAGCTCGAACCATGGCCCATCTTGCAACCTGGACACAACATTCTCCGTTCACACCCGCTGCAACCTCTACTAGATCGCCCACAAGCGACGAGGCAAGATGCAGTCAAAACATAACCCGATGGTATATCGCAGGTTCCATTTTTTTTTAATCCGAATATATTTCTTACATTCCACTAGGTAGAGACACTAGGTAGAGTTACAAGCTTGTTTGCGGATTGTATCGATGGCCTCAACAAAAAGATTCTTCATAATTATGGTTACATTTGCAAATTTCGAAATTTATACCTTGAAGGCAAGAATGCTTCGCACAACTTCCGTCTTCGGGGCACGGGCGTCTGTTGACAACACAAACTTTCCCTTCAGGACATGGGTTCGATAAACAGGGTTGGGTGACGTCAGCTCTCAGAGCCTGCGCTGGTTCTAAAAAAATCGCTTGAATTAGTTTCATACCAAAAGAAACCAAAGGCTGCTAAAACAACAAAAAACTCAACCAATGGTTTATAGCAGCCAACTTTAACCCAACAACCCCCATCTAAAACTAAAACAAAGCAAATTTATTACAACTGGGTACATAAAATATCAACTCGCGACTCCTCCAAAATGGTTCACGACTTCCCCAGGGGTCTCGATCCCAGGTTGAAAACCATTGATCTAAACAGCGGGAATTACCCCAGCAAGTATGTTGACAGTGCATGCTTCAACAAAACAATGAAAAATTTTCGTGTTAATCATTCTTTCCTGACCCTTGTTTCGAATGCCGTGCGCTACAAGTGAAGCATAAGGCGCTTAAAAATCTGATAGAACTTGAACTTCCATGTCTCAGATTAGCCGGCAGCATAGAAATGTTAGATTTGAATGCCAACAAGAGACGCAAGTGCAACTCTACATTCAACTCTACATTCAATGAGTAAAGCAAAGCCGCGCAACATTTGCTTACTGGTATACGCAGACAGGGTTATGCAGTTTGACTGAAGGTCGGGCGGAGAGAAAAGGTCGCACATTTCCTCGACGTTCGCGTTCGGGAACATTCGCTCTTTGTCAGCGCATTTATTGAGGAGGCTGACGCAGTCCGACCTGTGAAGAGAAAACGCTGGTTTTCGCAAATGACGTCGAACACGCATTTCTACGACTTCGCAATAGAACGTTTCATGTTTTCCTTTCATCTGATAGTTGCTGGTTTTCCAAACATTTGACGCAAGAAATTCAGTTTGTTTTCGACGGCAGCTTTAAACCTTCTGTTTAAGTTCAAAAGAAACCTTGCTTTTCATGCCACACTGATTTCCGTTGGACAGCACTCCACAGTCGTAAAACGTATAGAAAGCAGAACGAGAACATTCAACGCGTTCTGATGTTTTTGGAACATTGGCGCCATTTCCTGTCCTCAATTTTGATAATACCACCAGCTGACCTATCTGCTCTATAATCTACAACAAAGTCATCTGCCAGCAATTCAGTTAGTGCAGATTTTCACAAAACTAAGTTATTCCGAGTAAATCACATCGAAGTTACGGAGCATAGGAACGCGTTTGCAAGAGCAGGTCAGTTTCATGGTTGCGATGGTTGTGGTAGAGTTGTTTGGCGTGCTGGCTGCACATTTCCAGCCATACGAAGTGCAACCTTTTGCCACAGGGATCGATTTCGCGCAAAATGAACTCGGTTGGGACTTATTCTACTGAAAGTCTTATTAAAAAGTTTGTCTGATCAAAAGTACAGCAGACAGTCAAGTACCACTTAAATTTAGATTCATAGCATTCATTTGATAACACCTCGAGTTCAACAAATGCATCGCTCAACGTGATCCAGCGTAGATCCCACGACCTTAAAAGCTGAAGGGCTCTCTCCTGCGTCGACTTACTAACTTTCTGCCTCACCTGCAGATGATTGATTCGCCACTTCGCGAACCACAAGGCTTGATCTGCAAAGCGCAAGCGACGGCCTTCCATTTTTCAGGCTCGCATTGCTGAATGTCCTTCACCGGCAGTTCAACGTTCAGCAACCGGATCCTCCCGTAAGTCCAATCTCTGCAAATGGCACGAATCGCACAATGCGTTTTTTTGCTTTTTAAGAAACTGAAGTCATTTAACTTGAGCAGAGAGCACGCACTTATGACTACCTCCATCGATTGCAGATGTTATTACTTGGCAAAATTTTCGATTAACGTTGAATTCACGAATTCCGCCAAAGCAACTAACAAGTTTCAAGGAATGGCTAAACAGGAATTAGAGCCATCCATTTGTGAATATACTCATAAAAATAGGCCGACATGGATTTCGAAATAAGTTGTTCACGAACCAACATCAAAGTGCAATACGATAACCAGGTGTTATTCCTGGCAAGAAGGGCGATGCCCAAAGGTAAGCACTGCTCTTATTTTCTCGAAAATAAACTGACCACCAGTCGTGTACAGGAGCTGGAGTGTAAGAGTGGACTCCGGCCGGAGCCGTAATGAATTTCCAAAATAGGGCTGGAGCCGGAGTTGATTTTTTCACGAAAAGCCAGAGCCGGAGTCGTTTTTTTAATAGCTTATAGCATTCAATTTGGAGTTTAAGCAGGAGTGGGGGTGCAAAACTTGCAAACGTTTCGGAGTCGGAGTATAATCATCCAAAGCAGGAGTGGAGTCGGAGTCAAAAATTTAGACTCCGTACACCACTGCTGGCCACACATATGGAAACGCTGGATTTGCTGAAGTTGTAGCAGTAACAGAAAACGCAATACCTTCTTATTTGTCAAGAAAGGGCCGGGACGGACCTGCATGCGGTGCGGAAGTTGTTTACTGATGAAACGTTTATCTTTGGTGAAAGCTTGAGTGAGTTCAAACACGCCATTTACTACTACAAATGTATAGCACCGAAATACGACCTTGCCACATGTTGGTACCACAGACAACACACCAATTCAACCCTCAGGAAAGGTCAAACGTTGCGAATAATCTATACAGACATCAGCAGCTTGCGATTGTTCCTCACAATCTGAAAAATGCTTGCAAGTAAAATCCAGCAACTGTCAGCTGAGTACCACGACTTACTTAAAGGATTCCCGCGCGATCTCGTCTCCTTCTACGTCGCAACTGCGGAACAGGTCTGTCGGTCTGTTATTAAAGTTGGAACAGAAAGCCATCCCGCTGCAACCCATCTTGCACGGAGAGTCCACTGCAAAATATAAATGGTGGTAAAATGTTGGTAGGCGTTGCTCAACTGCCATTAACCGTCCACGAGAAAACGTGTTAACTGTGTTGGAAGCGAAGTGCCCTGAAAAAGCGAGGCATGCATCTCGAATCTAGATCAGTGGTTCTCGGTCTGGGGTAGTATTTACAGAACCATAAATTGTAGCCAGTGTAAACTTTTATAAATCATTCTAAGCTGTAGGCGTTTGTCAATTTCATATTTTCAATAAATGAGCACCATTTGAGAGTATTGGGGATAAATCTGGTAATCTTGTTCGAAAAAAGGTAAGATATGTAAAAAAAGTTAAGAACCACTGATCTAGATTCAGGTAAATCCAAAATTGCATGAATATATGTAGTATGAGATATCACACGAAACATAAGGAGATCAAGAAAACAACTACTACAGTAGAACGTAACCGATCTCAGCAAATAGTAAAGGCCTGGGCTCACCTTCCTGCAAGCACCGCGTCATTTCAATCTCTGCTGTATTGTATTCGCACTGGTTTTGGAAATGCTTCCAAATTCCCGCTTGGGGCCACGGATTCGCGTGCACCTAAAAATATGAGTTGAAACGTCAAATTACTGAGCACAATTTCTTCCGAGCAAACCGTTAGCTTTGCATGTAAACTGTACAAACGCAAATTGTGATGCTTTATGCAGAAAACAACCATATAGGTCAGCAAAGCAAAAATTAGCTCAAACGGCGTTAACAAAAGAATGTTAAAGCAAAATGTTTTAGGTTGGTATGAAAATTTTTTATCGAGGCTTGTTCAGACGATGACTGAGGGAAGCGCAAACTACAGCAACAACGAGCGTATGAGACGTCTGTTGTTCCTCACCTGCTTGCACAGCTTCATGCACGTTTCCGATAACGCTTTATCGCAGCACATCAGTTTCGGCAGCGAAGGCGGAGACGGCGATGGTGTGGTTGGGTCCCGGTCGTCTTTCAGGAAGCACTTCCACAACGGTTTGTGCGGCATGACGTCACCGCAGGCGTCGACCAAGCGATCGACAATGCTTCGGTCGGAGGTGCCCGAGCGCAGGATCTCCTTGCAAGAACGTCTGCACGCTTGATCTGACGCTCTGTCGCAGCACGGCAGTCCTAGTAATGATGCGAACAAAAGCAGGTCTGAACGGCGTCGCGAAAATCCACTTACAGGAAAGCTCTTTGAAGGTGCAGCTTTGTTAATGCCGCTTACATTCGCGGTTAAGCGGAAATAAGCGGCTTGTGAGCGCAACTAGGCCCGCAGCCAGGTCTAAGTATTTTTGGAAAAATACATTTTTAGGGAGGGGGCAATATTTTTGTTTTTGTTATACGTTTTTACTAAATAAATATAATTAAAAAAGTTTTGAGCACAACAAACTTTGAGGAGAAACAAAAAATTGGGCGAGGCACTACCCCCCGAATGCCCCCAGTGGCTACGGGCCTGAACATAACCGGTATGTTATGCCAAGTTTTTGCACTTTTGACAGGGAACAACTCGGAAAAATTACTTCTACTTTTGTTTTAACAAGCTATCACAACAGCACAACGATGGACAAATTCAAAGATTGTTCCAAACTATCAGATCGTTCACATTAGGATCGTCCAAAAGAATATCTTTACGGGTTTGTCGTCCATCAACAACGTTAAACAATTTCCAAATTCCCCGTCGCACTTTTCTCGTTACTTAATTTTATTTGTAGCTAAATTTTAAAAGCCCGACGAGATGTTTCGAATAACCAAGTAAGTGCTTCGGTTTGCTTCTCTACATTAAAAAATTGAGGAACGCGTCAGATGGTTTCAACACTGCCATTGTTCCCCATACATCTAAACTTCACCCTGACCAATTTCTTTTGCTCAAAGTTCAGGGTGGTGAAAAAATGGTCGGTAGCACTCATCACCCAAAAACCTGCCAATGAACCTTTCAAAAAGTAAACAATAAGTCAGGTTGGTTGCCGCTTGGGGCACTAAAGACGAAGGTGATGAAGGCGAATTAAAGGAAAGGACAATATTAACCTGCTTTGCGACTACACATTTTAACGAACCGATGTATGATTGATTGGAAACAAAATGGAGATTCGAATTCTTGTTCTAATGAAAAGTAACTTCGTTTCGCTCTGTGTATGATGCTCAATTTGCGTTGGTAAGAGTCGTTTTGATCTATTGGTGCGATTTTGGCGGCCTAAAGTTTGTGTTGGCGGTGAAAGCTGCGTGCTAAGTTCCAGAAAGGCACAGACATGAATTGCAAAGGCAAAAGGTGACTCATGATCTCACCAAGAGATCAAAGCCGTGTTTATTTTAACAACCGGCAATTGCTTGAACCAAAGATGTTCATGAAATAGTTGCGTGCTTTTTAATATGACTTATTTCGCAATGTGAAAAATTGTTTTTGATAGCACAGCCGTGTGTATTGAAATCAAACCACTCACTGCGTTATGACAAACAATGAGATCACTCGCTGACCCCGCAATCGGTATTACAAGATTTTTTCAAGGACTCTGACTGCTGTTCACGCCCAACGCAAAAACATTAAGCACCAACAGTCGCCCAATAGGCCTGGGTAGAACGAAGTACGCATCTCATTGTAAGATAAACATACAAGCTTGTTTCACATCTTGACAAATCTACGCTAAACTTTTTTCGTGGCGATAGCGAAAATCATCGAGGTGTATAAGGAAAAGTTTAGCTGCTCCTGTCATCTAATTTGTTTCCAAAGCTCTTCGTATCTCTAGCACCCCAAGCGGAAACCAGGCAAAATGTCATTGCAGTGGAACGCAATGCACCAGCCTTAGCATACCGTTCGTACACTCTAATATTTCACTATTTACGCAACCTCTATAAAGTATTGGAAGATTTCTACATTTAGGCATAAAACGTATTCCAGATAAATGCAACGCCGTTTCTCCACCAAAAGATCAAATTTGCTATTTTAAGGGTTCAATTTCATTATACAGGAAACTGGAGAGGTGCTGCTTGTTTTATTGTCTCGGGCTTGTAGGTTTAATCTCACGTAAACTTACGGACTATTGAGGTTTGCTTAGTGGCGTTTCGATACTCCTGCATGCATTGTCCCATCGTTTTGCCGCATGCATTGGTCACTTTAGCGATATCTTCAGATGTCGGCCCTGTTTCCCGGCCGAAGGAAACTTCGCAGTGGTGTCGGCAAGAACTAGGCATGCCAGTGCGCTTTCCACAGCAGCTGAAAAGATACGTCACAATCACGAAAGTTGAAACGTGCGGAAGAGATACAAGCGCCTCTGCGACAGCAAGTGACTTGATAGCAACTTAAGTATGACGATCATGGGCCAGGACGCTGGTGGCTTCGGTAAAACCTTTCAGGACGTAGTGTGATCAGGTTTGACAGAGGATGTGGTCAGAGCCCTGTATGCTACGTCTGGTGGTACAGTTACAAACAAAAGCATCGAAGCAAGAAATTACTAAAGAAGAATCTATGCATTTGCCCTTATTTTCCATCAGCGCCTTTGTCCGCGCATCGCTGCAGCAAACATGTAAGTTTTGATTTGCGTGAGCGATGACTTAGTTTGGCTTAATGATACAAAGGTACCGTACTCGAAATAACATTGTCATCTGCACTAGCAACATTGTTTACAAAAGATGTTTTCGACAATGCAACCAAGGACTTTCTTCATTATCCCAGCACACGGGAACACTAAACTAGTTTCTTGCTTTTTCATAACGAAGTCCACAACGAACACACTTTACGCAAACAAACTTCCACGTGACGAAGCTGTTGCAAAGCGCGATGGGAGATACCTTTGCCGGCTTTCTTCCCTGAAGATGCATTTGTACATGGAATCTTCATAATCGTCTCGGCAACGGGCAACTAGATCATCTTTGGAATGACTCTGGTATGAAAAAAGAGTTATGAGAAAAAATAGCGGCTCGCGAACTCTTTCAAATAAGCGTGATATACAAAGCAAACACTGCTTGACTATGAGACAGAGACGCGTTAATTTTTTCGTAAGAAGAGAACGGCCATACTTGTTTGTTGAAACAACGCGCCTTTCGGTTCAGATGTGTGTGGCACACAACCAAAACAAATACTCAGCGGGGATTGAGCGAACCGCACATTTGTATTGCCCCGTCAAGGGAAGTTACATAGCACGCGTCACTGCATTGCAGCAGAATTAGCGATCTCGAACGAGGCGGTAACCTCTGTGCAAATCAATTACCACTTACAACCAGTGGCAATTGAGACCACTGGTGTGTATGGCAAGTCCACTTCTCCTTTTTTGAGTTGTCTTTCGAAGAAACTTGTTGATGTGTCTGGTGACCCCAGGGAGCGCCAGTGGCTCCACCAGCGTCTGTCCCTGGCTGTGGCCAGGGGAAATGCTGCCAGCATATTGG
>Ga0210059_1011571_pt1 | contig 13472 bp, 9 predicted proteins | sample Ectturendosymbi2_FD_188042 | JGI IMG/M metagenome (GOLD analysis project Ga0210059, IMG submission 188042) | Ecteinascidia turbinata endosymbiont from Florida, USA - Sample 2 (SPAdes) (version 2) | ecosystem: Host-associated > Tunicates > Ascidians > Unclassified | place: Key West, Florida...
CTGCCTCGTTGGTAGCGTTTGGGGAAACCAGCATCTCTGCATGCAACGACAGCATTCCTCGCAAGCAACGTCTACGCTGGGCAACACCCCAAACCTCAACATTGGGTTCCTACACCAAAAGGAAAACCCTACATTGGTCCCCAGACCGGGACTACTATACTGCCACAGTGCAAAGCTTTGCGCACATGCCGTTCAGGCTTTTCCATTTATTTAATTGCTAGTTACGATTTTTTTGTCAACAGACGTAATAAATGAATAACAATTGCAATGAGCAGCACACGAGAGTAGCTAGCACATACCACAGATAGTATAGCTCTGCGAGGCTCCTGACTACATTAGCGCACGCCGAATCAAACACGAGTACAACTTCTATATTTTCTATTCGTGTCTAGTGGATTAAGCATGTGTGACAGATTAAACTCCCTCATATGTAATGACAGATTAAACTCTCAATGGTGACTCAGGCACCCAGGCGACTCTGGCACTCAGGAGTTATTGGGAAAGAGTTGAATACAGTTTGTCTTATCCAAGTTTTGCTTCATTATATGCGCCTTGTAATCTGGTGCGCTTTATGTATGAAAAACGAACAGCTAGCATACAATTTTTGATACCACACCTTATAATCCGGTGCGCCTTATGGTCCCGAAAACACGGTAACTACAGTTAGATCTCATTTATCCAGACTACTTTGTTTCGTCAAATAATGTCGGTTTAGCGAGGTATCCAGAAAATCGAAATCAAAACTACAGCTACGAGGAGCATTCGGGGACAATCTCTCCTAAATTTCTTTGTGCTCCTCCAAATTTTGTTTTGCTAAGAAAATTTTTTATGAAAAAATATAATAAAAACAGAAGTCCTGACTCCCTAAAAATGTTTTGTGCCCCATCAAACCTTTAGATGTAGGCTACTGGTCAGCCCTAAGCAAACGTTTAAAGGGGAAACAGAAACAAACTGTAGTCTTAGACAGACTGTCCACTTAAGCAAATATGTGGACTGCATGTGAAACATGACTAAATGAAAAACTCATAGTTGTTTTTGTTTATTAGCAGATCCGTATACATAAGCAAGTATGCAATCAGAATGAGATTTAAACGCGAAAAAAACTGTACAAGAGACCTATAACTGTGTCCTGCAGGGTCTGCCACTGTTACATTCATTGTGTGTAGAAAATTGACTTTCACCCTTCCATTGTGATTTAATAAACAATTAAGTAACAGTTGGCATAATCCGGTTTAGCATTTTTTTTCTATTGATATGACATATCCGTTCCTAAATTTCCAAGTCGGTGTCGAACAGCGAGGTTTCTGGATTAAAGGGGTGAAATGCATTGGGAGAAATCTATTCCTAGCTATTTGTTTCGGATAGCGGGGATTCCGGTTGATCGGAGTTCGGACAAACAGGCCTGACTGTATTTGTAAGTGATATTGATCTCATTGTCAAAACACATAAGAAAAAATTTCCAAGTTATCATTGCTTTCAGACACAGCGCATTTATTACATCACAACCGCTGTTTGTTCCTACAAAAATGGTGCTGAAAAGATACTTAGCTTGTCGAACATTCAGCAAATGTCAATCGTACAGCAATGAGAGCTCTTTATCCAAACATACATACACTTATAAAATCGATGCTGACAACCAGCTGCACAACTGCGTCTGTGGAACACGCTGTCTGTCAAGATGGCGGTGTTATAAATATACTTGGAAAATCACTGCGGAGAAGAAAGATTTAATTGCAATTGCTCTGATTAGCCTACTTTGAATTGTAATGTAAAAGTGAATTACTCAAAATCAATGTAAGACTACTTGCACAGCAAACAACATCGTCAACTGCTTAATTCTAAAAAGTATATTTTCGAAATACTACGCTTGACTGATATTTTCTTCAGATAATGCAGCCACAATTTGAGGTTAGCTGTCGCGCCTTTCAATATGAGAAGTTGCTTATAAAAATATAGTTTCAGTGGAAACAAACCCACGTTACTTGGCGTGACGCAAACTTACTTAACTTTGTCATAACCTATTAGATGTAAACAGCAGATAAAATTAGCCCAAAACTGAAAAACGAAACAATCGCGATTGGAGACTGTCCTCTCGTCATGAAGCGAACTATTACAAAACAGCTCCTGCGTGTGTGTGGCAGTGTATGTGATTCTGACAGCATTAGAGCTGGCACTGCCAGAGGAGGAAATTCAGAAATATGTGCGTTCGACGCAATATCAATTTTGAGCGTTCAAAAACGTGGATTGTTTCATGTCACTGCGCAGGCGCTATTTAGACCAGTCAGTAACGTTGTTGTTTTGTAATAGTACTATGCAACGTTAGAAGGGAAATGTAAGCTGGTGCCTGTTCTAAAACACCCGCATGAGAGACCTGCAATGACAGCGTTTGATATTTTCAGCTTTAATGCTGAGTACCTGCGGTGCAAAGGGGTCTCTCATGACAGCCAAACAGACCCTCCAGATGCGCTCCTGACTGAACGTCACATAAAGGAAGTGACTACGAATACGCCTGTCTTGACGCAATTCAAATAAAATGGTCAGTTTGTCAGGCAAACTGCGTACTGCTCATAGCGTAACAGTAATACGTTACGGCTGCTATACCAATGGTTCTTGATTCGACTCTCACCTTGCCGACTTTAGTTTTGTTTGTTTTTTTACTTTTTTTCAGGCTTAGGTGTTATGTTTAGGTGTTGTTAGGTTAGGGCTACGGTTAGGGTTTATCTTTTGGCAGTGGCTATAGAGTGAAAACTTATTCATACGCCACCTGTGACATAACAGTAATGCACAATGAGAGTGCACTAGAGTAGGCTTAGTGGAAACAAAGTAAAAGGGGTCATTCCATGTCAAATCACTTAAAGACAATTCTAAACCCTACCCTTTCAGATTTTAATGAAATTTGGCATACACGTTCACTTCAGCCCCCAAACATCAAATCTAAAATTTTTTGTTGATCGGATGATATGTTTCCAAGATATAAGGGGTTAAATTTTTGAAAATTTTCAGAAAATTACAGGGGTGCCCAACTTTGAAACACCATATCTTTTGAACTAGTGGTCCAACCTGGAAAAGTAAGGTATCAATAAAAAGCGGGAAAAGCCAGAAATTCAAATCTGATATCATTTTTGTGATTTGGGTACATTTTGGGGTGATGACCTTTTGACCTATATTTTGACCTTGAAATTGACCCCATGGATCAAATTATAAAATGCTGATGACCATGGGATATCGTAGCCCTATTTGTTACCTACAATATAGCAAAAGATGGAATACGTAAAATTTTTCATTTTTGGGTAATAATATATTGAAATTATCATATGCAGACAGTGTTGGTTAATTTCACGCAAATCAAATGCAAAACAAGTCTTCTAAATGCCATCATTTCACCATGCATAACCTCAATGCCAGTTGGGGTTATAGTTTGTTTTCAGGTCATCCTAGAAAGTCAAATTAACATGGCAAAAGTATATTTCCATGGTGAAATGACAATGTTGAAAGGTTATGTGCCCAATTCAATGTATGTAACTGATACTATATGTTGTGTTTTTTAAAGTACAAAAGGTTGTTAATATGTCAGTATCTGTTAGTTAAGTTTTTGCACTGATGTCAACCCCTGTGACCAGAAAAAAGCATACTGTTACAACCTCTCCGGTGGTGTTGCGTTGATTGTGTGATTCACCACGAACGGGATGTGCGCGAAAAACAAAAATACATGTATGTGGCACGAACAAGCAATAACAGAGTGATCTTGGTGAGTGACCTCTAACAATGCCTGTGAATCTGGTGAACAGTTGATTGTGCTTGCTAACAGTGACAACGAGAGTGATCTCGACGGGTGATCTCTATTGTTGCTTGCTGCCATGGTGTGAAGCTTTGCACACATGCCACTCGGGATTTCCGATAGCAACAACATCCCCTCCTTTTTACGATGAACTGTACCGATCACTAAGCAGAATATTTTACTGGTAAGAAAGGAAGATATCAAAATTATGGCATTGCGAAGTAAGATTAAGTACACTATATCAATACAATTTGTTTCCATCATGAGCAAGAATTGCTTAAGTTTTCACTGCAACGAAGAAATTTGAGTAATCCATTTAATATTCATCCAATCAAGCAAAGGACAAAATAATTGCAGGTCATTTGTAGCTATGAGAAACTGAAAAATCCACCTCCAAATGTTATTCCTAGTGAAAAACATTGCAGCACATTTGCAATTAGACAGAAAAAAGAAATTAAGATATGCCTAGTTCTGAACAAATTAAAAGGCCTACTGAATCAAATGCTAGTGTACTCAAGCATGAAAAGGAATGAATGCAAGTTCACCACAACAGGATATCAATCTCAGTGATGTTGGTAGTGTCACTGTTAATTCAAAAAAGGACATTTTGCTTGTATAATTAAATGGAAGAAGTCGATGGGGAAACAGAAGTTTCTAAAACCGGCACACAAATTAAGAGATTGTATTGAGAAGACCCACGAAGTTGAATTGCAGTCATCTGACTCAGAATTATATGAGAACAGCAAAGAAGATATATGTTTGATTGATGCCATGTTAGAAGAACTCAAAGAAATAATCAAAAGATTCAATTTTTATATAGAACTTATTCAAATTTTAACCCAGTCTCCCTTCAGAAAGAAAAATAAAAGAATTCGGTGCCTCGAACCACTTCGTAATGAAGAGCAGAGCCTGAAGAAGAGGTCATTCTAGAAGAGTGCACCACAAACAAGGGCAAAGCAATGTCACCTGAGCTGAAAAAGAACTTGTTGAATTCTATCGAAAAAATGAAAACAGTTGAATATTTCCTGGGAAAAAAGAAAAGGGATTGTGCATGGCAAGGATGGTGAAAAAATCCTAGAGTACTCTCCTAGATTACCCTTTACTTGCTTCAATGCTCGACTCTTTTTCACAAGGTGGTTTGTGACACCAAATTTTTTCATTCTTCTTGATATGGTGGTGAAGGGGGGGTTGGCTTAAAATTTGAACATGATCTATATATACAAGAACAAGGATCTTATGTATATTTCTTGCAGTTCTTCCAACATGGCACAGAACAAGCATAAATCTTTGTCGTTCCCATCTAATGCTGAGGCAGATGACTTCACTTCAACTTTGTAGGTCTTCTCAATACAATATTTTAATTAGAGATCGACCGATATGGCTTTTTTGAGGCCGATACCAATATTTCCAAAATTTTTAAATCTTGTGAAGTCAGGATTTATAAGCTAGAATTTTTGAAATTGCAGCAATTTCAATACTTGATTAGCCTAACTTGTCAGCATAGTATACACTGTTTACAATGAATAAACACAGTGCCATGCATAAAAAATAATGTTAAAATAACAAAGCAATAAGAACAAAACACTGAATGTAAGAGAACTGCCTACGGTGTTTAAACCTGAAAAAGCAAAAACAGTGCTTGAAATTTGAAAGATGCTGAACAATGAAAATGAAGTACGAAATGGAGCATCAAGTTAAGGAGGTTAAAATAGTACAACACTGTATCCAATCAACCATTGCTAAAAATGAAAATATTTCCAAAACAGCAGTAACTTTTTTGTTGTTTGATAGTATGTTTGTTAACAGTTACTGTACTACATAAATCTTGTAAAATTTTGTTTTTGTATATATCTCACAAATCAACCTTTCAGACTCTTCTGCAACTCAGTGGGTTTTCAATTTGAAAAGTCAATTCCAAGTCGTAAAGAACCAAATTTAGAATTTTGATGTAATGTAACATTAACTAACTGCATGTCCTTAAAGAAAAACTAGTTCCATTAGTTACTGCAACTGAAGTACTGGCATTGGTATGAAATGAAATACCTCAACTGATTTGTCAATTCTCAGTACTGTAGTTCCATATCAACAGTTTAAGCACCAAGTAGCCTACAGTGAGCTAGCCGATCATCTACAACCTAGCCTAAACAAAAGCAGCACTAGGCTATAACTGATTACCACCCTCCGCCAGAAGTAAATACCGTAAGAACAAGTCGCCATAACAATAGCTAAGATGCACATGTGCGCATTATCCATCCGATGATTGTGTAATAATGCCGCGGTAGTTCTGATCCAGTTACAAACAATGCGCTTTTAAGTTGCATTGTTGCAAACACTGCTTTTGTTAGTCATGTTTAACAAACGGACAACAGCAATTGTGATGCAACAATGAACGCTGACTACCGCGCTGCTATCGAACCGAACGACAAATCATCGCTTCAAAGTATTTGTGAAATGTTGGAGCAGCACTCCCGTAGCTTGTGTGCCTCATCCACAAACTCTGGTTTCACATTTGCAACAGCTTGGATTGTGAGATCACAATTATCAATATGCCTCGTGGACATTGTCGATTAAGTTAACCCGCGAACACGATGTTTCAGCTTGCGTACAGTATAAACCTGCGCGCTTATGACCTAATGCATGAAGTTAAGAAAAGCATATCCTTTTAAGATGTTATGTGCAACTGCTTCATAGCGACAGTTGTTGTCACTAATGAGTAACGATTGCATTTGTAATCATATTCATAACGCCATAAATGTTGCTAACATAACGCAATTCATTTTTCATGCAAGCATTTTCAAATTAATCTGCTCTAAACTAGGCATCAATTGGACTTTTGCATCTCAAGTACCAGTCAAATTTTTCGTGCTGCCAAAACTTCCGAAAGTACAACGGGAGTTTATTCGTACACAACACCTGCACGTGGTGGCTTCAAGCATTGCGAAACTTCCCGATGATGCTTTTGTTTCGGCTGCGACAGCCGGCGCGTGCTCCATGGTTAATCTTGTCCGTTTGTTTATGAAACCGCACCTGCTAGCATTGTTGTAAAATAACTGTCTTGACTTGCTTCGTTGTGCTTTTTTGCACAAGTTGTCTGGATGCGTGAGGAATATAACAGCGTTTTGTCAACTCCTATTAAGGCCGATAATATTGGCTGTTTTGGCCGATACCGATATATCGGTAAAACCCAAATATCGGCCGATATATCGGCCAGGCCGATGCTGGCCGATATATCAGTCGATCTCTAATTTTAATTTCTGTGCCACCTTTTTAAACCTTAATTTCCTTGTTGACTTCTTTGTTGATGGAGCCAAGTGCCCATGTTTCACTATTGTTTCATGCAATATTGACAATGCATAATTTACATCTACAAGCAAAGTGTCCTTTTCTAACAGTGACAGTATCAACATCAGATATCTTGTTGTGGTGAACTTGTATCCATTAGTTCTTCCTTTTCATGCTTTAGTACACCAGCATCTTGTTCAGCAGACCTAGTTTGTGCAGTATTTGACATACTCCTCATTTCCTTATTCTGTCTAATCACACATGTGCTGCAGTGCTTTTCACTAGGAATTAGATTTGGAGGTGGCTTTTGCAGTTTCTCATAATTACAAATGACCTGCAATTATTTTGTCCTTTTCTTGTTTGGATGAATGTCAAATGGATCACTGCAATTCTTTTTTGCAACAAAAACTTCAAGCAATTATTGCTCATCATGGAACAAATCGTTTTAATACGGTGTACTTAAATTTTATTTCGCAGTGCCAACATTTTGATATTAATATTGCTGATATTGTTATCTTTCTCTCTTACCAGTGAAATGTTCTGCTTAGTGGTGTTTTTTTGGTAACAGGGGTTGACATCAGTGTAAAAACTTAACTTACTCACTGATGCTGACATGTTAACAACCTTCTTTACCTTAAAATACACATTTCATTTTGTGATATAGTATAGGTAGCATACATTGAATTGGGCACATAAACTTTTAACATTGTCATTTCACCATGGGAATATACTTTTGCCATGTTAATTTGGCCTTCTGTGATGACCTGAAATCAAACTATAACCCTAACCCTGGCTTTAAGTTGTGCATGGTGAAATCATGGCATTTAGAAGAATTGTTTTGCATTTGGTTTGCTTGAACTTAACCAGTACTGTCTACACATGCTAATTTCAATTTATTATTACTTAAAAACGAAAAATTTTACGTATTCCATCTTTTGCTATATTGTAGGTAACAAATAGGGCTATGATATTCGATGGTCATCAGCATTTTATAATTTGATCCACGGGGTCAATTTCAAGGTCAAAAGGTCATCATCCCAAAATTTACCCAAATTACAAAAATGATATCAGATTTGAATTTCTGGCTTTTTCCCCTCTTTACTGATACTTTACTTTTTCAGATTGGACTACTAGTTCATAAGATATGGTGTTTGGAAGTTGGGCACCACCCCTAATTTTCTCAAATTTTTCAAAAAATTACCTCCCATATCTTGGAAACCGATCATCCAATCAATGAAAAACTTTAGATTTGAGATTTGGGGGCCGAAATCAACATGTGTGCCAAATTTCATTAAATTTTGAAAGGGTAGGGTTTAGCCCATTGGCTGACTTGACATGCAATGACCCAAAGATACCGTAGCCCTAATCGAATGCTAACCCTAAGCTAAGGTTAACCTAACCCTAACTTAACGCTAAGCTAATCTAACCCTAGCGTAACACTAAGCTAACCTAACCCTAAGATAATGCTAACCTAGTACTAACCTGTGGCGAAGGTAACACGTAAACCTGAAAAAAAGTAAACAAAAAAAATAAAGTCGGCATGGTGAGGGTCGAACCGAAAACCATTGGCATAGCAGTCGTGACGTATAACCACTAAACTACTAGACCCATGCCGTTTCAATGACAAATTGACCCTTTTATTGGAATTGCATCAGGCGTATCCATAGTCACTTCCTTTCCTTTTACCTTTACTTCGGTTTTACCAAGCCTACTGCACTCTCGTCGTGTGTTACTGTTACATCATAGGTGGCGTATATGAATAAGTTTTCAAATTTCAAGATCCACAGGCGTATCCGTAGCCACTGCCTAACAAAAAAGATCTACGACAACATAATAAAAACTACAAATTCAAGTTTAACTGGCGAATACTTAATACAGCATGACACTTAGGTTATGCAATATCACAGCAAAGCTACCTAGTACAATGCAATAGAGGTAACATTTCCAAACAAAAGCAATTGCAAAAACAATTTTTATCCACAAAAAAAATCATAAGATTTGATACATTTGCCCATAGACCATTCTGTACCACAGTTGCATGTACTTAGGTCCCAGCAAGCACAGATGTACGCCTTAAAATTTTATACACCATAGAATTACACTTTCAAATCTTTCAATAGCCTACTGTATGACTTGAAGTGCAACACCTTTGCACATGGTAACTTACATACACTATACAGTAGCGGGAAAAGACCAACAACACATCCAGGATCCACGCCATTGCTCTTGAGAAATTCCTTGTGCTCTGAAATGCGAAGCTAAAGACAAATGAGAAATTGGTACCTGTGTTTCAAGACTCTCAACATCACATGGCTACAAACACCATTTCAAGAACTTAACCTACGATGATTTGAATTTCCCAATCACCTTCCATGCACTCTCCTTCCAGATATATACCTTGAAAAAATTTGTTTGGTTGGGCACTGTGCTACCTACGGTAATAAATCCTTCTCATCTTGATGTTGGCAATGCATTTCACACTTTTTTCAACTTTTCAGAAGACATGACATGTTTATCATGATCATCAACTAATGAATGTGGTAAGGACTTTAATCAAAGTTCTTCACCAATTTGAGTACCATAATTGGATGACTGCAAGTGTCATGACAGTGTATCATTTGACATCAGAATTCACACAGCTTGTATTTGTTTGTACAGATCATTGAAACTTTTAACAGATGACCATAACATAGTCAGTGACTTTGCAGCGGTTTAACTCAAAACAGATTATATGCTCTTTTGTAGAGTAATTTAAAGATGTAAGCCTAATAAGCAGAATTTTCATCAAATTACAATTACACAAAATCAAAGTCTTAATTATTCAAAATTATATAATCAACTACATTCAGCACACTCATAAAAAACAATACTGTAGATAACTATGAGAAACCATCAGAACACAAGATGAAATACAAAAACACCAGATCTAGTGGAAAACAATAGGAGTGGCATCACCACTGCACCTAATCCAAGTTTGCCCAACTTTTTCCAACACAACTTTTTCAGCGAAAGCAAGGAACGTATTCTTTTGAGTTACAAAAACAAAACAAACAACATTTTCGAGGACTGGTTGGCCGCAGTGCTGCCACAGGCTTCTTGGTAAAAATCACTAGATTAAAAAAAAAATTCACTAGAACTGAAAAACAATCACTAGATTTGAAATTTTTGCGTCAAATAGCAGTTTTGCTTGAAATGATGTATTTATTTACTTTGTTGCCCAAAAACCTTTATATCATTTGAACGTTTGCTAAAATAGACCATGTTGAAACCTGGAAAATATCATACTAACAATATCTTCACGCTTTTCTCAAGAGCTGAAAATGACACCACTAGCAAGTATTCAGAGCAATGAATGAAACTACACGTAATTAATTTCTACTGTACGTAGTGTTCCTGCTAAAAATTGAAAATACTGTCACGGCCAGTGTTGCCACTGGGGTCAGTCTCTTGAGTTTGGTCAACATCAGATTGTCACCTTTTTCAACATCAGATAACATCAGATTTTTACATTACGGATTCATATAAGCGAAATCAGTGGTCCTTAAAGTTTCAACGCCTCAATACCCCTAAGTCATATTTTCGTCAATCTAGGTACCCCTTTTCAACAGTTCAATAACAAAAAAATGTAAGAAACAAACCAGAACTAGTGAAGAAATACTCCATCACTGGAGTGGTGAGGAAAAAGGTCAATGCAAAGACTCAACTGCATCACATTCATCAACACTAATTTTCTACTTCAGTTCATATGGGTACAGTGTTGCTAGATTGCTAGAACGAATGTAATGATTGGGTGTTAATTACATTGCTGAACACCCCTGTTGAATACTCCCATCGTCTTATGTCAATACCCACTGGGGATATTGAGGCAATACTTTGAGAACCCCTGAGCTAAATACTTCCATTCACCAATACCTAACAAAGCGCGATGAACCTCATTTTCCCAATGCAGTGGTTCTTAACCAGAGGGAACGCCTCCCCGGGGCGGCGTCTACAAATTTCCAGCGGAGCGCGAGCTTTTACGCGCTCGACAACATACAAAGTTTGATCAATAAACTTATCAACAAATGAAATACACTTGTTTTTACAACTTTTTTAATGCAAGGGGGCTTGGAACAAAAAAAAGGACAATTACTTTGAGGGAGGTGTGGTATACAAACGGTTAAGAACCTGTCTTAAAGTGTCGTCACTAAATGGAGAGATCCTTCGTGCGTAACATAAAACATTATTCTCAAACCAGCGTTTGGAGCATCTTCAGTTGGGAACAACAACCAAACACAAATAGGTTGACACTTGAGAAATTGATGATAGGAACTTAAAAATTATGTATGAATCTAACTTATTTTCACCCTAGAAAGAGAAGAATGTGGAAAACAACAACAATTGCCCAATCAACATCAGATTTGTCGCCAAACCATCAGACATCAGAAAATTCTATCAAAACATCAGATCTAATGTTAAAAAATCAGAAGTGGCAACACTGGTCATGGCCAATATTGCAGCAATTGATATAAAACAGCAAGGAGGTGCAAAAAACGAAAAATTCAAACTAGAAACTCTTGTTCGCTCTGTTGGTGCAAATCTTCAAGCAACAATTCGCATCAGAGATGAGCACGGCCCAGGACTTGATCGGACTGGATCAGGACTGAACCCAATTTTGGCCGGATCAGGTCTGGATCGGACTGCAATTTTTTTGAAAATTGGCGGATCAGGACTGGATCGGACTGAGAAAATATTTTTTGTTCTAATGTGATTATTCCGAACGTATCAAAAATTTTAGTTGTTTTACAGATTTGCTGAATGGCAGTGTAATGTCACCATCAATGACAAAAGCTCTGCTGAGACTATTTTGCCATTCGAACTGTATCCACCTTTGCCCACATATAACGTTGAGTTCTAGTAGTAACGTGAACATAGTTGAGTGGTAAGTGTCTATGCCTGTTGTGCGAGTGTTCATTGTGTTGCAACCTCTCCGGTGGTGTTGAGTTAAATGTGTGATTTACCACGAACGGGATGTGCGTGAAGAACAACACCATACATATATGTGTCGCGAACAAGCAATCATAGAGTGATCATGGCATGTGAACTCTATTGTTACTTGCTGCCACAGTGTGAAGCTTTGCGCTCATGCCGCTCGGGATTTCCGATCGCAGCAAAATGGTGCTGTGACCAGGATGTGGAGGTCGTGCCAAGTTCAGGCCTTCACACAAAGAACGTGCGATCGGTGTGGTTCGTTGTAAAAAGGAGGGGATTTTTTTGCAACCTCTCAGGTGGTGTTGCGTTGATTGTGTGATTCACCACGAACGGGTATGCGTGAAGAATAACACCATAATATATGAAGCGCGAGCAAGCAATAGTAAGAGAGATTGCGAGCATGATCTCTATTGTTGCTTGCTGCCACAGTGCGAAGCTTTGCGCACATGCCCCTCGGGATTTACGATCGCGACAAAATGGTGCTTTGACCAGGATGTGAAGGTCCTGCCAGGGTCAGCCTTCACACAAAGAACGTGCGATCGGTGCGGTTCGTTGTAAAAAGGAAGGGATGTTGTTGCAACCTCTCCAGTGGTGTTGAGTTAAATGTGTGATTTACCACGAACGGGGTGTGCGTGAAGAACAACACCATACATATATGTGTCGCGAACAAGCAATAAAAGAGTGATCATGGACTGTGAACTCTATTGTTGCTTACTGCCACAGTGCGAAGCTTTGCGCTCATGCCGCTCAGGATTTCCGATCGCAACAGTTGGTTCTTCTGCTCCCACCATTTCCTTCAGCTTAGCATGAAGAGATTACTCCTTTGATGTGAATGTTTTTTATGTAGGCTACATTTTCAAAAAGTTTGGGGTTTAGGGCAGTGGTTATCAACCAGGGAGTTTCTTGCTTTTTTCTAGGGTCTCGAGAGCTTCTTATAAATATATTCATATATACTTCAGCATTTTAAATTTCGTGCATAATTTGTTTGTTTATAGCAGACACGAAGTCCATAGTATGAACACACACACTCTGCAACGCAGGTTGATAAAACAGACAATACAGAACGTAGTACAAGACATTGAAGCCGGCGAAATCACAGGGTTACAGACACTTTTTGCAACTGCATTGAAGACAGAACCATAGGCTTACAGACACATTCTTAACACTATTATTAGATAACACGTAACCCTTGTTACAGCACTACTGCGGAATAGGGCGCTAATTCCTAACTTGGTCTAGTCTAGATAAAATGCGAAAGCATTGTGGCTTGCCATGCCATCGATCAAGCGGACACTGCAAAGTTCGATCACTCATTCACAGAGTAAAATGCGATTATAGTGTTCAAAGAATAGTGACGAGTACAAACAATCTGACTGCATCAAAGCACGTAACCATACGTTGTTAGATTTTCTGCATCTTTCGAGAAACAGGTACTTGTATT
>Ga0210059_1011572_pt1 | contig 13472 bp, 6 predicted proteins | sample Ectturendosymbi2_FD_188042 | JGI IMG/M metagenome (GOLD analysis project Ga0210059, IMG submission 188042) | Ecteinascidia turbinata endosymbiont from Florida, USA - Sample 2 (SPAdes) (version 2) | ecosystem: Host-associated > Tunicates > Ascidians > Unclassified | place: Key West, Florida...
TTTTTATAATTTTTCCACGGATATGAGCGCAATATTCGTTTGATTGAAGCCATGTTTGACTAGCATTGAGCGTTGACAACCGGCGGAAAAGTCAGAAGTTCAGCACTGTATTAGGAGTCTTTCTAGATCAGAGCGCAAGTTTTAATCAAGCAAAATGTAATGTTGGACATATAAATGACCTATTTCCGTTGAAATGTTTTCGATTTTTCCACGGATATGAGCGCGATATTCGTTTGATTGAAGCCATCTTTTAGTGGCATTGAACGTTTAGTGCTGAGTAAAGGGTGGAGAGTTTAACGCTCTGAAACAAGCTGTTCGAGATCTGAGCGCAAGTTTTAATCAAGCAAAATAGATTTTTGGACATGTAAATTACCCATTTCGGTTGAAATATTAAATATTTTTCCACGGTAATGATCGCTAATATTGGTTCAATCAGTTCAATGTGGCCACGCTCTCGTAACGCGTTTACGTTTCGCCGACGTACGTATTGGAGCGGACTGGCGGCTGGAGCAACTGGCGGCTGAGTTGACCTAGGTTGAGTTGACCGAGGTATCCAATTTAGCTAAAGGCTAAATAGTTCAAGCAGTTATTTTACCTCATGTGGCAAAAAAATAGACTCTGCTTTCAAGCTTTTGGAGTGTAAACAGGAGTCGGAGTGTAAATTTCCAATGAACTCCAGAGGAGGAGCTGGAGTCACTTTTTTAGGAACAGGAACAAGAGTCAAAAAAAGTGACTCCGATCACCTCTGGCTGGTAGTGGTTGGTTAATAGTTGGGACATCTGCAACTAGTGTAGCCACTTCTGATGCTTTACGATCAGATCTGATGTTTTAAGAGAAATTTCTGATCATGTCTGATGTTTTGACAACAAATCTGATGTTGACTGAGCTGTAGTTTTTGTTTCCTAAATATTCTATTCTTTTAGGATGAAGATGAGTTAGATACACAATTTTTAAGTTTCTTTCATCAATTTCTCACCCCCATGTGTGTTTGGTAATCGTTCCAAACTGAAGAATCTCTTCATAGCGTTCAGAATAACACATATATCTATGCTTCACAGTTTGCATTGTAGCCCAAAAACCATCCATACATTATACAATCATTAGAATAGCAACCAAACCTGTGTGTCAACCAATCAACCTGTAATAGAATATATCAATCAAACAAGAAAAGTATGAAATAAAATAACACATGGCATTATAAAACGAAGTCGTTTAAAGTGCCAGTTGTCGTCATCGTTGTTGTCAACCAATGACAATTATTGTTAAAATAGCTTGTGTTGCTTGTGAGAGGTGTTCACCTAACACAGATTTGGTTTGCATTCAGAAACGATTGGGAACCACTGATCTAAGCAATGTCTATAAAATAAAATGCATATTGTGAATGTTGCTTTTACTACAATTAATTGAACTAATTGCCACAGGGCATCTAAGAGATGCTAAAGACCACTGCTTTACCCTGACTCAAAAACTCTTCTTTTTTAAGATGTTCGGTTTCAAGTTGTGGTCTAGCCTAACTTTGTCTTTTCTATATTCTTAGGTTTCTGTTTTTGAAAGGCTAGGCATTACTGTACATGGCGGTACAGTATGTCATTGTACTTACAAGTAAAATGCATTAATTGATTAATAATTTGGTAATAGTAAATAGCCTAGATTCCAAAAAGATTTGTCATGAAGATTTCTACAAATATTGTTAAACCTCTTTCGTCAAAGATTGACTGGTGTGAACCAAATTACGCATTTTCAGCCCTGATTGCAGAATTTTGGAATACGGTAAGTTGATTTTCTAACTACACGTGTATAAGCCAATACAAGTACGACTCAAGGTTTTTGACACAGGAAAATAAAAAAAACAATATAATTGTATCCAATCGGCAGTGATTATTTCAGAAAATTAAAATATTTGGTTTGTATTTAAAGCATAAGCTGGTATTGAAAAACGTTGGCTGTATTTTTTACAAATCTGTTGTGTGTTTTTAACAACTAGTTAATTAATCCCCTTAAAAAATCTCTTAAAACAAAAATTGAAAACAACAAATTAATTAATCTTCTAATTATCAATTTTTTGACCATAACTTTCGAACCAGAAACAGTAGATAACCAATCAAAGGCTCTAAATACTTGGTATTATAGCTTAGTTCCTACTAAAAACTTGTCTCAAAAAATTGAGTATTGGTGTTGACATTGACGCCCAGGTTGCGATAACCTGAGAAAAAATGCCTAAACCTACAGTTATTATGACATCACCCAAAAAAACCCTAAACTTTACAATATTTAAAAAAATCCAAACTAGATGACTTCCCGCATCTTCAGAGGTTTTGAATAGGTCTCTAACTGAATTGGCTGGCAAGTTATGGTGGTGCAAAGTGATGCAAAAAAGTGGGTCTTAAAGGTAAATCGACTGGCGCTGAAGGTGTTAACAAACTACATGAAAAGCGTTTCCATTGATTAATGGTTGTGAAAACAAAATCTGATGTTATAACATGAATGGTTGCATATCTGCTAACAAAGCCAAATATGATGAGAGCCAAACTGACAACCCTTCGCACAGGAGAAATTGAGACTTTCAGCTCAACCAGTTCCACTGCACTGCCACCGTCATGAACTCAGCATTATATGTGGCACACTATGATTTTTTTATTTGTGGAGGAAGTGAAAAACAGAAACTGCGTATGTTTGTTCAGGCACTGCCTTTTGTAATAACTTAAATAAGCAAGTTTATTCACATGCTGCTAACTAATATCAGAAACCGGTTGCGGAGCAACTAAGTTGCCTACCGCTGTTTGTGCAGTCTAATTTGATGACTTTTGCAATTGTCTAAACATGGTGTGGGACTAGATTATATGAAAAACTTTGGCATGCATCCTCATTCGAGTTAACATCTCTGTATGAGAGATTTCCAGCTTTGTTGGGTACGGTATTCAATATTAATTATGAAGTGTTTGAAGCGCTGACCTTACACCACTGAAGTGGGTATATTTATGCTCACGATGTAGCGTAATAGATTTCTCAAAGATGTTCTTCAGTTGTGGTGATTACTTTAACTAAGCACCAACTGTAATAGAACTAACAGATGTTGCATAATATTATCAAGCAGCACAATGCTGAAATCCACTTTTATGCCTATATTGGTAATGAGAGTTGGTGCTCCATTTGTTAAAACCTGTAATTTAGCTACATATTGCTGTTTGTGATGTGCATCCACTGTATTAAAGTGAGTTGGAGTTGATAAAAATTTTTGTTAAGATGGTCAACTTCGGCAATGTTGAATTAATAAAGGTAGATTACCATGTCTTTGTTCCAGATAAGCAACTTGCCAATGATCATTTTACCAATATTTCTCATGCGATTGTACAAAGAATACTCATTTGTTGTTCCAAAATCCCGTTTTGCTAATATTGTCTGGGTTTTGCTGATGTTCACAGGTAGAGTATGTGTGCATTGTGGATGTTTTGTAGTAGATAACTTACTCATTTTTGTAGGGATGCTTAATTGAAAATGGCATGTGGCCATTTGTGATAGTGAACTGCAATTGTTGCAGAGATATTTTGTTTTAGTGTCTTTTTTGGCCTTGAAGGATTTCACTTTAGGTTTGAAAACCTGAAGCTATTTTTTTTCACTTAGCCATTTTGGTCATTTTTCCCATAATAGTATTAAAACTCGCTGTAATGGTATTCACTAGTCTGCCTTTTCAAACATTATGACTGAATTAACTCATTTTTTTCAGTAATTAAAAAAAAAAATCCAGTCTTTCCGAAAAAATAAACCCAGGCCTAAAGATAACATGAATAAGGTTGTTGAAAGTTCAAGTTGACTGGTTTCATTGCATATTGTGACTATTCATGTTAATCAGGAGTGTGCAACCTGTGGTCCACAGAAAGGTCCAGATTTCAAAAGGCTATTGCCAATCTTCTGTGGGTGGCCAACAAGTTGTCTAACCTGCAGAGCTTGAAACATACAGCTGTGGCCAGTAGACCAATCTGGTTATGTGCGTTTGGCAGTGTTACATGGTTGCACACCCCTGATGTAAATAAAACGCGAATATAAAATTAATATATCATTGTCATAAATAATGGTTGGATACTTGGAATGTCTAGTTCTAGATATATAAAGGCAGAAAATAGGTTTTAATATTTTTGTGGGTAATCCTGAGCCCATGTTGTTTTTGACTTGAATAGTAAAGTAGATGGCCTTGGAAGTGACTTGGGCACCATGAAAACTTACACGTTTTTGCAAAGCTGTTACTTTGTGGGCAAAAAAAATTGGTTAAACCTTACCTGTTACTAGGTGTTGGATCTGCATATTTTCACTCAACTTTGAGCATGCTTGGTCAGTTTCTAGATGAAATGGGTATTTTGTGGGTGTGCTGTGCAGTTGCAGCTGTTTGGTTGCCTGACTTGTATTTACCCAAACTTTTTGTGGGAAAAAGGTAAGTTTATATTTGTTTCATTGCAACTAATATTGTATCCTACTATATTGTATGTATTTTATAGCATCTTCACTCCCACATGCAACACAGTATACTTGACATACATGGCAGTAACAAGGAACACACAATTACATGAAAGCATGCAAGTGCATTAATATGTGGTGGTGATAAAAACTCATGTACTTGATGGTACGAACCGATTACTTCGATGAATTACAAGCAGAGATATATAACACTAGGAAAGAGCACACATGTGGATGGTGCCAATATGGTTGCTATTATGTTTAGCGCCAATGCATAGAGTGCTGCAAATTAATGGAAGCAAAACTGTGATGCTCGTAATCTTAAGTTCAAGCTGCCAGAAGAAATTGGTTTCCTTCATCCTTCTCCACATAAACGTTTTGTGGTTTTCACATGTATTGGAAATACTTGCGACAGCTAAAGAGAAACTATGCCACAGTCGTTATGGGCTAGTGCAGCACTACAATGGTGGTGGGCTCAAAAACAAGACATGCAATCATGTGTTTGGGAAATGCATTTTCAATGTATATGATGAATCATGCATGGGAATCGCAATTTGTTTACTGCTTGGTAGATAAATGATTCACAATGTGATTGGATACTAAAAGCATTCCACTACTTCATATGAGAGTCCAATATGACCCATGTTAATGAACTCATCAAAAAAACAAACTAGGCAAGATATAACTAAAATACTTTATGAAAGCATTTTCGTAAGGTATTTAATCAATTCACTTGGTTAACGTATAACAGCAAAAAAGGGAAGACCAACAACATTTCTGGTACCCAAGTAACATATTTTTTAAATACTGAGCTGTAAAGGGTCAGACACTTATTTCTTTTTTCTGATGAAATTTCTGACCAGATTTCTATTGCACTGTACATTTGGTAATTTGAATGGCTGGGTTTTGATTTGCCCCATAGTACATGGAATTGTTGAATGTAGCTGGTAGGTAGGATTTATATTATATTTATACATGAATTTGCTCACCTCAAGACTGTAAATATTTTTGTTTGCTACTGTCACAATCAGTTTGTATTGCCCTAGAGCAGAGGTGCACAACCTGCGGTCGATGCAATTTATTTAAAATATAAATTATGGTGGCTGTGCATTAATAAAAACTCTTTGTCTACTGCATGAGGATACTTTGTAGACAGACCGCCAAACAGACATGTGAAAGCAGGCTGACTCAGTGTGTGGAAGCAGAACATAAACAATGCAAAAAATATATCTGAAACTCACTGGTGTTCATAAAAATAAACATAATGTGGCCGGCAATAGTGAAAAGGTTGTGCACCCATGCCCTAGAGGCTCAAGTTTTGAAGTCAAATTCCTAGCACATTAAGCCTTTTAAAGAAACCAAATAAAAATAGAGTTCATCTGCTGAGATCACTGGCTTTGTTCTCATATGGTTATATAGGGGTGGTTCTCAACCTGCGTTCTGTTTGTGATCCCAATCTTCATTAGACATCTACAGTAGTTTGAACTTAACCTGTTGCATGCTATGCAGTTGTTATGTTATGCATAGCATGTGATGTTATGCAGTTCCTCCATCAGTACAATCCATGTCGCAAAGCAAAAAAAATGGTTTTGCTATTCATTGAAATGATATTTACCTCTGAATCAACCATTTGGAAGCAATCTTCGTTTGTCCTTGACTGAAATCTAAGTGGCCATTTGTTGTGATCGTGTAATCCAGTTACTGTAATCATGTAATTCATTCAAGGTAATCATCTAATTGGTGTACTTCGTTGTGGAATGAGCGTGCCTTACCTAATCTATCTTCTTTCGAGTCCGCTGATTGGCAATGCTACACAGTACATTAGTTAGTGTGCTGTCTCTCCTACTTCATTCTATGATTGAGTTCGAACCTTCTACTGTTTGATTGCTACTTGCTCCTCAGTACCGTTCGTGTTTGTGCTGTATTTAACGAAAATACAACACCATTCATAACTGTCAGCATTATGATTTTACACAGAACACACTGTTTCATAAGCCCTTCCCTACTGAAAATGTTTAATAAATAATGTTGAATGTGAATTCCTGCTCTGCAGTCACAATAACATCATGCCAGTTTTTCACAGTTTGTTGAAAGGAAGCAATAAGGCAACAGCAAAATTAAAAAGCAGAGTACTGCGCTCTTGTCTTGTGTCGCATTGCTCACACCTGCCTCACTGATGCTGTCATCAATACTGCCTTGTGAATTGTGACTGGATGCCTGTGCCCTACATCAGCAGACCACCTACCTATCATCGCAGGCATCCAATCTGCTGAGCTTTGTCGCAAAGGAGCCACACTATCTCTAGCACACCGTGCCATGGAGCCTAGACATCTGCTCCATTCAGTGCTCACCTGTCCACCAAGTGCAAATGCACAGTGCCTCAAATCGAGACACGCATTCGTACTCGCCGCACAACAACTCATCAGTTCATCTGACCACAACAGAAGTGTGGCAATCTGGGTGGATTACTGATGAAATGCGGAGTGGTTGGAGAATCCTATAAGACTCTGTACCTTCATCCCCAACATTGGCACCCACCCACCTGGAATGACCAGGCTACCAAGAACAGCGTGGGTCCGGCTTAACCGCCTCTGCACCGGTATCGGATGTTTCCGCTCTTGCTTACACAAATGGGGTATGGCCCCTTGTGCGGCCTATGAGTGTGGCACAGAAGAATAAGCGTTGACCATGTTGTCCTCCAATGTCCAATCCATCGACCTCCCCATGGACTGCACAGCCTGACAGTTTTTGATGATGAGACAATTGATTGGCTCCTCAACACCTGCCCCAAGATCTTGTGTGGCCAAGCAGCAGTTTGTAACAAATCGCCCAAACGATGAAGAAGCAAATTGAAAAATCACACCAATAAGCTGTCTGCAATCATGTTTGGAGTGCTTTTCTCTGTCTCCCATTAATGCAAACATCAATATGTGCTACAATATAAATTTGAAAATCATTTTTCATTGTTTAAAATAGTGTTTGTGGTTATTCAACCCTTCCCAACATGCATCTGTATACTTGTGAAAATGTTAGCAAATGTGAAGAATAACAAAATAGTATTTTGACTTAAAAACTGCAATTTTTGGCAGATTTATCTGCGATAGATTTGTGCTAATGCTTATTAGAAGTTGAGCATATTTACTTGATTTTTCATTTTTCATAGTTGTTCTAGACCTGCAAGGAACACTTCTGTATAACATGATTTTTTTTATCAAACTATGTTGAAAGTTTAGCTGATAGTGACTGTGATGGAATTATCCAGTGGTAGCCAACTACTATATGTTTGTCCCAGCAATTCTTTACTCGCCTTTTCATGTGAAGTTAAACTTTTGTTGTTTTTTATACCTCTGCAAACATTTTATGTTTCTGGGACATATGTTCTTTATATGCAACCCTGCATTAAAGGGTGGTTTGAACAGCCCCAACTGTCTGTAGGTGAATGTACAAATCCAAACATGGCACCAATAAATAACAAGCACGTCATGCTATGCAAGAAATAGTTCTTGTAGACTTAACACACGGAATGCATATTTGCAAAAGGATTATAATTTATGATGCATTGCATAATGTATGGGTCAAAATATTTCAAAAACACAATTCTTCAGAAGAACTACCTATTTTTAACTACATGTTTCATATAAGAAAATCTGATGCATAAATGCAGATGTTGTGTTTCAGTGTTTCACAAAACATTTAAATCAGTTCAACCTAACACTGAAAGAAGTATGTTGGGAGCAAATATAATTGTTTTTTTATCTTTTCAAGGATCGTGGCAGAGTTATAAGCAACCTTTTCTCCTTCATGTGGGCGAAATATTTTGAAATTTGTGCAAGCTTAGGTGTCTTTTCTTATTTTCTATCAGGTCAGCATATTGTGTGTTTCACCCAAAGTTGTGTTTTGTACCCTGGGTTTTTTTGTCACTGAGACATTTCGGTCATTTTTTGTGGAGGCATATTGGTCACGGAAACATTTCAGTCATTTGTCCCATAATAGTATTGAAACTCACCATAACAGTATTCATTAGTCTATATTTTCAGAGATGGTGACTGAATTGACTTATTTTTTTGGTAGTTAAAAAAAATCGGTCTATAACTGAAAAAAGCTAGTTTGTACTAAGCAACCAGCAAGCCCTCTGTTCAAGTCTTGTGAAATGTGGCTTATTTTCAGGTTGCATTTTCAACTGGCTGTTTTTAGTGGAGCTGTTGTGGCTACAGGATTATCATTCATCAAACCTGAAATCAATCACTGGTTTCTGTTTTTGTTTGCAATACCTGCTGTCTACATCTTGACTATTCAGATGAAAATGTAAGTGATTCAGTGTATTGTTAATAGTAATATACATGCTCCAGGGTTCCTGCACAGTATTAAAAGTATTGAAAAAGTACTGGTATAGAATTGAGAAATCCATTTTCAAGACCTTGAAAAAGTATTTAATTTTGCCAAAGTGCACAAAAAGTATTGAAAAACTATGGAAATTTCAAATCCAGCCACACATTTATTCAGATTTTGTTCTTTACCATTGATGATAATTTTGCAGATTTTTGCATTATGTTCCATGAATAAAATTTTGGAAAAATGAAGATAGTGAGGTTATTAATTTTTTTCGTTTAGTATTAAAAAGTTACTGAAAAAGTATGGAAAATGGTTTTTGAAAATGTGTCAGAACACTGATGCGCACTTCTACTCCAGTGCTCTTAGTTGCTTTGTAAGGAAGTTATTTTATTTGTGTTTTTTCCACTGATGGTATAATATGTGGCGGCAGCATGTAGTATATACACAAAAGAATTGCAATCAGTAAATAGGAGTGAAAAATTGACTCATAAAGCTTTGACACTAATGAACCAGTTTGTTAACACTTGCAGTACTAGGGCTTTTCTCAGGGAAAATGGGCAGGACACTGAGCAGTTTTTGAGAGTTTACCATATATATGTCAGTTCCCTAAAGTACCTTGCACCTTGTAATTGAAGCCCTAACAAGTGTTTCTTTTGATAAATCTTCTATTTTGCTTCATAGTTTTCATAATGTAAATGTATGAACATTCAAGAGAAAAGGATCACAGCTTGTACCACCACCATTGAAAGCTCTACCTGGTTTGCTGTAAACTTTTGAGGGATCAAGCTGAGTGGGCTCTGCTTTGGTGATTCAACCTTGCACCTATCTGTGTTCAAGTAACTAGTCTCCACAAAGGTGGGAGGTTTAAATCCATTAGAAAATTTAAAAAATAAGAAATCAAACAGATAAATTAGATCTTCTGGTGAATTTTATTATTAGCAGATGTTTCACTCACCAACTCAAGTGGGCTTCCTCAGGGCAATGTTTTTTAATCACGTATAACATGCAACTTAGTAATAACAACAGACAATGAGCAGTATGCCGTACAAAGACAAAAAACGCAAAACTGCCCACCACGTTATAAGAAGTTTTACGCTTTATTTTTACTCCATACTTTCACACTATATAACCATTTTTTGTGCATCTCTATATAGGTTTTACTCTATTTATTGTGCTGTTATACTACCTTATCTCCCAGTGGTTTTCGTTATACACCTCTACGTTTTTCTGTGACATGCTGTCAACCATTTCCTTAACGTGATGGGCGGTTTTGTTTTTTTGTCATAACGTAAATAATTATCATACAGGCATCTTTATATTTTAATTTAAAAACTAACACTGTGAACGGTAAAAGTGCAAACTTCCTGGCCTTCTATTACAAGGTTTTAAAACATGAACGAAGCTTATCTGTTGCCAAACCTTCTTGAGTGTGCCTTCCTTATTAACTGCCTTTGTGTCTGTAAATTTGCGAACTCTCACCACACAAGTTTTACACTTGTTCTCTATTTTATCCCATTTCTTCATGCTATTTAACCATCTTTGTGCATTTTTATGTAGGTTTACGCTGTTTATTGTGTTGTTATACTTCATCATCTCCCAGCAGTTTTCATTTTACACTTTTACGATTTTTCTGTGGCATGCTGTCAGCCATTCTTATAACGTGATAGTCAGTTTTGCGTTTTTTATCTTTGTACGTCATACTGCTCATTGGTTGTTGTTATTACTAAGTTGCATGCTATACGTGGTTAAAAAAATATTGCCCTGAGGATGCCCACTTGAATAGGTGGGCGAAACGTTGGCTAATAATAAAAATCACCAGAAGATCTAATTTATCTGTTTGGTTTTAAACCTGGTAGCAAACGCTACAAAATAATAACATGGGTAGCAAAAAGAACATAAGAAATCAATTTTATGCAACACTATGCATCTTTAGTCCTGTAGTAGAAACAAGGCCCATATTGGCACATTGCTTGGTATTTGTTCTGTAAAAACCTATCCCATATAGGCATGTATACCAGTGGCAAAAGTGTTAAGTGAGTTTTCCCAGGTCTCTAGCTGATTTAGATTTGATGTGCAGGCATGTTTTAGATCCAACTTTGTGGTAACCTCTTTTCAGACAGTTCAAAGCAGTGGTTCCCAACCTGGGGTTCATGGGAAGATTCCCAGGAGTACTTGGATGGCAGTTGAGTTTTCATGTATTGCAATTTTTCAGATCCAGAGGAAAATGCATGCCGATTGTAAACTCCGTGTAGATTTTGCCTGATCTTGCATTGTTATGATGCAACAATGTTAAATCCACGGCTTTGCCAGCTAACCTTGGTGTTTGGGTTGATTGTTTTATGACTCAGGGGTACTTTACAGGAAAAAGGTTGAGAACCCCTGGTTTAAAGTGTTTTTCGTAAATATGTGGGCACAAGCCCAGGTAGATTCTTTGGTTTTAGCAGATCTGGATTGCAAACACAGTAAGAATTTGACAATCAGAAATATTTGCTCTCGTTTATAGAACAGTGTAAGAAAGTGAGGCTTCCTTGAAGTTAGCTTTGCTGTGAAAATTGACAGTTTGCCTAGTATATGCTAACAAAAAGTTTAGATAATCGGTGACTAGTTTTTCATTGTGGATGTTTTTTTTCATATGAAATATGCTTTGAACAGATCCTTCTGGTTTGCATTGAAAGCTGAATAAAGCAAAGACTCACATGCAAGGAACTATTGCACAAGATGTTTTGAGATGTTATATGAAAAAGACGCAGCAATTAGAAAATGTAACCCTAGCATTTTTCCAAAAATATCTCACAAACCATTGCTTGCTTTCACTTGAAGATTGATGCGGATTTTGCATGGACATACACAAAATGTTGAAAATTAAAGGTGACACTACAAAGGATAGTGCAACGATTCTCTAACAAGAAGTTCAAACCTAGAACATAACAAGCAAACAGGTGTCTCATACAAATGTTTCTGCATTTGAAATGAAGCAAATGATACCATTGCTTTGCTGTTGTCTAGCCTGGAAACATAATTTTCACAATCAACAGATCAAGAAAATGGTATGTCTTAGGTGTGGCTTCATGTTATGTGGAAGCAATCAGTAAAAAAGAACCCTTTAATGACCGCGCCGGCCTGTATATAGGCCAGTACTCTTTTGGCCATAACTCGCCAGCTGCTACAGCTAGACAGGTGTTCAAACCCTCTACGGATTCAGCAAGCTTCTAGTTCCAAGTCAAAAAAAAGTTTCAGTTTTGGGTTTGGGGTTCTCTTCGGGGGACTTCACAAGTGGGAGTGTTTTAGCATTTTTATGGCCTATTTTACCCGGCCCTGGACGCCCATTGAGTGGGCCAACATTTTTGTCCCAGTTTTTTTAGAAACTAGGCTATCCTACGAGTCTTTAGAGCCCTTGATTGGCTTTCTAACATATCTGGATCCAAAATTATGCCACAAAAACCAAAAAGTGGTCAAAATTTCTAACCCTACAAACACTAACCTGGTGTGTGAAACTCCCCGTTTGTATATGGCCATAGCTCGCCGTTAGAATAGGCGAGAGAGCTGTTCAACTTGTAGTTTAGACTGGAAAAAAAATTTTCAGCTTGAGATCTGTTTTTTTGTTGATGTTTACATAATGATAGGATGTTTATGCATATTTGTTTACATTTGGATGATGACGTCATATCCTGGGAGTTGAACAATCCATCATATTTTGTGGCTGAATGTTTTTTTGTATTCTAGGCTTCAATACAAATCTTTAGAGGGTTTGATGGACTTTCTAGTATTTCTGGTTCAAAAGTTAGGGTAAAATAAGCAGAAATTAATTAGGCAAATCCCCTGAAATTACTCAGCCGTATCCTCAAAGATTTGGGGTCTTCTGGTCGTAACTTGGGCACCAACAGCGCCAGGAGGTCAATCTAGGGCTGTACAGATTCGTATTCCAGCCTAGAATACAACCAAAGTTTGAGCCACAATTTTGGCGCATTGTCTGGGTGATGACATCATAAAAGAATAACCAAAAAAAGCAAAACCTATCCTTTTTCTAACGACACCCACCGAAACCCCAAACCCAAATCACATAAGGTTGTTTTTTCAGTGCAAACTACAAGACTTCACAAGTCTTTCAAGGGTTCGAATAGCTCGCTATCATATTCTAGCGGCAAGTTATTGCTAGCTGAAATGCCACCAGTGGGAGACTCAATGCATTTTCTGATTTTGGCGTAAAATGTTTTTTTTGGGGCCATAACTTTGGTTCTAGACATGCTAGAAGGTCAATCAAAGGCTCTGTAGATGTGGCTGATCGTCTAGTTTCCAAAAAATGTTGAGCCATAAAAATGGCTCATTGGATTGGCACCCAGGCCCATCAAAGTTAGTCAAACATTAAAAAACATGTCCTCTTTGTGACGTCACCAAGAGAAAACCCCACACTCAAATCAAATAACTATTTTTTAATCGAAACTACAAGACTTGCCGAATCTGTAGAGGGTTTGAGCAGCTCTCTAGCTATAGAGGCTGGTGAGTTATTAACACTTTGAGAGCCGGCGTACGATATATTCGTACTTCGATTTCGGCCTAAAAAACAGCAGTTTTTGGTTGCCTTACCAACGCCCTAGCTCCTCCGCCGATTGCGCTAGAGAGCTGTTCAATGGCTCAAAAGAATCGGCCAGTCTAGTAGATTACACTCGAAAAAAATTTTTTGGTTGGGGGGG
>Ga0210059_1011573_pt1 | contig 13472 bp, 5 predicted proteins | sample Ectturendosymbi2_FD_188042 | JGI IMG/M metagenome (GOLD analysis project Ga0210059, IMG submission 188042) | Ecteinascidia turbinata endosymbiont from Florida, USA - Sample 2 (SPAdes) (version 2) | ecosystem: Host-associated > Tunicates > Ascidians > Unclassified | place: Key West, Florida...
AAGTAAGAAGTATTGAGTATCATGGTTATAACACGTTCGAAATCTACCTCCCAGATCTCGCCACCAGCTGGCTCACACGCCAGTAGGGGCGAGGGAGGATTAGATAACAGTACCAAGTGATTCTTTGTTGTCTGTTAGGATTTTGATTAAACAAACTGACATGCCAAGTTGCGTTTTCATAAAAACTTGTTGAAGTTTATCTAAAGCATATTGCATCCCAGGAAAATTATGTCATTTCCAAGTTCAGGAATTTTCAAATTACAGAAAAATGGCTGACACTACGAAAAAACTAACGTCATTTTCGGACTCAGCGCACCAAAAAAACATCAAGGAACACCAAAAAATAAAAATAAAAAGAACAAGACCAAAAATTTGTTTAATAATTGTTAAAAACTTATTTCACTACGCCGCTTAACATGTTTGCTGCCAGTGTACCAGATATTCATAGTTTGAAACTAGGTTTCTTTTTGCGCTGAGACATTTCGGTCATTTGTCCCATAAAATGTATTAAAACTCACCATAACTGTATTCACTAGCCTACGTTTTCAAACATTACAACCGAATTAACTTATTTTTTTGGTCATTTCAAAAAAATCTCGGCCTATGCTGGAAAATGACCGAAAAAATAAACCCAGCTTTGAAATCACACATTGAGCCACTATTTCTGTGCTACTTTGCAATTCCATTAAGGATCAGATAAGAATAAGATGCTCACCTTGGATTTGCATCAAATTTGCAAATTATACTCTTCATATTCTTGGCTTTGTATCACACAAACAATGTGTTCATTAACTTCCTCTATATCTTATTAACAGAGGTGCAATAACTAACCTTGACTCACCCAGCCACCCTACTTGAAACTGTAGTTAATTGCAAACCAACGCTTGCTAGCCAAAGTATTTTCTAATAATTTCTAAATACATGCAATATGTGTGTTTTGACAATACACTTAAGAAAAGGTTTGAAAAGTCACAAGCATCAACTTATTTACCAGTGATCAAACTTAGACTTGGCTTTTTTGTTGGGGGTAGACTACAGTTATTCTGGTCGAAGGTTCACTAACTTTTTATATAGAATGGGAAAAACATGAACATGAAAGCATTTTTTCAAATCACTCGCATGAAAAACACTCTGAACACTGTAACATCTGCAAACTTTTAGGTACATTAATAAGAAATGAAAACATGTTTTCTTTAAAATTAAAACACCAACTGAACATTATTACAATAGCATGTATATATATTTTATATTATAAACAACCTAATATGTACTATAAACAATGAACCACAAATAAACAACAATAAACATTGACTTGCTTGACTGTATCCTAATACTGGCTTCCATACAGCTGGGAAATCCAAAAGATCAGAAGAATGTTTTGCAGGCACATCGACATATAGCAATGTATTTTCTCTCTGACCAGGAAGGACCCCAAGAAATAATACTCTTGTTCCACATGCTTTTTTATCCAATAAAGAATGTTGGCTGTGGCATGTAGTCTCAAGTGGAACAAAAACAAAATTATGTGGAATTCTGTTGGCAAACTTGGCATGCATCTTACGTGACAAGCGTACAGAGTTACGTATTTCTTGCCATGAAGGCATTTTAGCACTTTCATTAATTTGTGTTGCTCCGTCAGTCACAATTGGTGTATCCATTACATCTCTTGTATCAGCAAATGATTGGACTTCACCAACAACCTGATGTGAAGAAGCCATTTTAAGGAAAAAACTAAAAAAACTGCAAACACAAGAGACATTCTTTCACATAGACAAGCAATCAAGAAACAGATTTACAACAATCGTAGCAAGAACATTTTGCAGAAGTGTTAACCCTTCAACGACCGCACGCGCCAACATATTGGCGTGCTCTTTTTTGGCCATAAATCGCCAGCCGCTAGAGAGCTGTTCAAACCCTCTATGGATTCAGCAAGTCTTCTAGTTGACATCGAAAAAAAAACGTTTTTCATTTTCGGTGGGGGTTTTCTGGAGGTGACGTCACAATGAGGGCATGTTTTGGAAATTTTGATCACCTTTGGCCGGCCCTGGGCCCCAACCCATTGACCCATTCTATTGGCTCAAAGTTTTGTTGAAAACTAGGTCAAAATCAGAAAATGCTGATAACTGGGGTTTTTGGGCAATAACTTTGGTTCCAGACATGCTAGAAGCTCAAGCAAGAGCTCTATCAACGCGGGAAATCATCTAGTTTTCAAAAAACATTTGAGCCAAAATTTTGGCCATTGGATTTGCGTCCAGGGCCCGTCAAAGTTGGTCAAAAACCAAAAACACCCCCACTTTACGAGCCTCTCCCAGGCGAACCCCTCACCCAAATCAAAAATAATTTTTTTTAATAGAACCAAGAAGACTTGCCGCATCCGTACAGGGTTTGAACAAGTCTCTAGCTATAGTGGCTGGCGAGTTATAACAAAAAAACTTGCGCGCAGTCATTTTGACTCAAACTTTTTTTGGAAACTAGATGATCTCCAGCGTCGATAAAGCCCTTGCTTGACCTTCTAGCATGTCTGGAACCAAAGTTATGACCCAAAAATCCCATTTTACCCCCAAAATCAGAAAATGCATGAGTCTCTCACTGGCAACTACTGTAGCTCAAGTAAACCCGCGATAACTCCCCGCTAGAAGATGCTAGCAAGCTATATGAGCCCTCACAAGACTCATGAAGTCTTTTAGTTTGCACTGAAAAAAAACATTTTAGATTTGGGTTCGGGGTTTTCGGTGGGTGGGGCTAGAAAAAGGGTAGTTTTGGCTTTTTTTGGCTGTTTCATTATGATGTCATCACCTCCACAAAGGACCAAAATTTTGGCTCAAAGTTTGGTTGTATTCTAGGCTGGAATATGAAGTTTTAGAGGCCTAGATCGACTTCCTAGCGTTTCTGGTGCCCAAGTAGGGGCCAAAAGACCCAAATCGTTGAAGACATGGCTGAGTAATTTCAGGGGATCTCCCTAATTAAAATCCGGAAGTTTGGCCATAAATTTTGAACCAGAAATGCTAGAAAGTCCATCAAACCCTTTAAAGACTCATATTGAAGCCTAGAATCCAAAAAAGCTTCGAATCACCAAATCTAATGGATGGTTCGACTCCCCGGAAGTGACGTCATTGTCCAAATGTACACAAATATGCATAAACATCCTCTCATTTCATAAACATCAACAAAAAACCCGTGATCTCAAGCTGAAAATTTTTTTTTCTAGTCTAAGCTATTAGTCATCGCGAATCTTTAGAGAATTTGAACAACTCACTAGCCTATTCTAACGACGATTATGGCCATATACAAACAGGGTGTTATTCAACCCATGGTTACCTTTTCAAGGGTAGAAATTTTGACCACTTTTTGGTTTTTGTGGCATAAGTTTTGTTCCAGATATGCTAGAAAGCCAATTAAGGGCTCTAAAGACTCATAAGATAGCCTAGTTTCGTAAAAATATTTGCGCCGAAATGTGGGCCCATTCGATGGGCGTCCAGCCAGGTAAAGTAGGCCATAACAACACAAAAACACCCCCAAGAGAACCCCAAACCCAAAACTGAAAATATTATTTTTGACTCGGAACTACTAGACTTGCTGAATCCGTAGAGGGTTTGAACACCTCTCTAGCTGCAGCAGCTGGTGAGTTATAACCATAAATGTACGAGCCAATCTATTCGCTTTTTTGGTCGTGAACGGGTTAAAGGGCTAATACTGTACAGTAAAACTCATGCAACAATTTGCCTCCATTGCTGTTTAACACTTTGAGAGCCGGCCTACGATATATTCGTACTTCAATTTCGGTCTAAAAACAGCAGTTTTTGGTTGCCTTACCAATGCCCTAGCTCCTCTGCCGATTGCGCTAGAGAGCTGTTCAATGGCTCAAACGGATTGGCCAGTCTAGTAGATTACACTCGAAAAAATATTTTTTGGTTGGGGGTTGCAGATTTTTTGTGAGTGACGTCATAAGTGAAGTAGTTTTAGGGTCATTTTGGCTCATGTTGCCTGGCCTAGGGCCCAACCGTTAGGCCAAAGTGTTTCGCTGAAGTTTTCATTGGAAACTAGGCTCAAGTCCGAGTCTTTTGAGCCTTTGATCAACTTTCTAGCGTTTCTCGTTCAAAAGTTTTGATCTAAAATAAACAAATTAATTAATTATCTAACTAGTCAAATATTTTTATTAACTTACATCACAAATTTTGAACCCGAAACCCCAGCAGGTCATCTAAAGTATCAAAAGACTTGGATTGTAGCCTAGTTTCCAGTAAAAACTTCAGCGAAATACTACCACCTAACGCCCAGGGCCAGGCAAAGAGGGCCAAGGTGGTCTAAAAGTCTTCCACTTATGACGTCACTCACAGACAACCCGAACCCACCAAGCAAAAAATTTTTTTTTCGAGTACAGACTAGAAGACTTGCCGCGTCCTTTGAGACTTTTACCTGGTCTGTAGAGCATACCGGACCAAAGAAATTCCCGCGCAAAGCCACATGTGTTTAGGCGTTTTTTTTCTCCGAAAATCCCTGAAACCTAGCGGACGCCAAAGACTTAATGGCACAATCCTTGATGCCATTCTCACGTCAAACTTGTCACAGCTCAACGATTGGAAGCTTAACTGCATTCTTATTCGCTCATAAAAGATTTGTGTGGTAACTCCACATAGACAAACTCACTCTTCAAATTTTAGAGAAAACTTGCAACGGTTGTTATAAACAAAAAATTATTCTATGGGGACCGACAAAATGTGTCTCTGTAGTTGAAGTAACGATATAGCTAAAGCCGTTATCACCTAACTAGAATACATGCAAAACATGGGAATCCTACCAAGACAGAAAAAAATTGTTGTAAGGAAACTGTCATCGTAGCTGAAGCCGTATAGACAAATTCTACAGTAACAGCCACACTGCTTTGGCTTCAGGCTAGTCATGATATAATCACACATTATGTTTAACACCTTTGCTGCTGGTAGTTTTGAGTAAAATCCCAGCTTATAGCATGCCTCAGCAACTGCGCAACTTGCCAGGTGACTGTGCTAGAGAGTAGAGATAGACCGATATATCAGCCTGGGTGATATATCAGGCTGATATTTGGATTTCATCGACATATCGGTATTGGCGTGAGTGGGTGTTGACAAACACTGTTCTATTCCTCATGCATCCAAACAACTTGTGCAAGAAAGAACAACGAACCAAGTCAAGACAGCTATCTTGCACCAATGCTAACATGTGCGTTTTCGAAAACAAGCAGGCAAGATGAACCACATGTTGGCCATCACAGCCAAAACAAAAGCATCATCATTAATAAGATTAAAAATCATGGCACAATATTGAAATAGCTGCTATTTGAAAAATTTTAGCCCATAAATCCTGATTTTTTAAGTTTTTGAAAAACGGCAAGGCATAGAATACACTGTATTTTTGACATTGAAGCAGAAGATAAGATTTAAAAATTTGGGAAATTATCGGTTATCGGTCCATGAACGGCTGATATATCGGTATTGGCCCCAAAAAGGCCATGTTGATCGATCTCTACTAGAGAGCTGTTCAAATCCTTAAGAGATGCAATGAGTCTTCTAGTTTGCAATGAAAAAAATATTTCTGGTCTTGGGTTTCAGATTTTTTGTGAGTAACATCATAACTGGGATAGGATTTTGGCTATTTTGGCTCAGGTTGCTTGGCCTAAGGCCCAACCCCACATGGAAGTATTTTGCTCAAGTTTGGAGCTAGAATCGGGGTCTTTTGAGTCTTCAGTTGACTTTCTAGGATTCTTGGTTCAAAAGTTATTACTTAAAAAAAACAAAATAATTCATTAATCCCTTAATTAGATAAGTTATAATCAATTTGTTGCTTTTAGGCCATAACTTTTGAACAAAAAACACTAGAAAGTCAATCAGAGGCTTAAAAGACTCAGATAGTAGCCTAGTTTCCAATAAAGCTTGAGCAAAATACTTTCCTCTTGTGGTTGGGTCCAAAGCCAGGTAACCTGAGCCAAAATGGCCAAAAACCTACCCTACTTATGACGTCACTCACGAAAAAAAACAAAACCCCAAAATATTTTTTCATTGCAGACTTGCCACATCTTTTGAGGGTTTGAACAGTTCTCTAGCACAATCACTTGGTGAGTTATGCGGTTGGTAAAACAACCGAAAATGCTTGATTTAGGCTGATTTTTAGGTATGATATATTTGTACACTAGCAGCGAACGTGTTAATTAAACAAAGTGTGATTCAATGCTAATGTGAGATATACGGCGAGTGGTCTAGTGCCAAATTGCACTGTTTGAAAAAATACATGTTTTGCTACAGCCAAGATAATTGGGAATTTTCCATGGAAAATTTTACTAAATAACATGACATAGCATTAATATGTTGGTGCAACTAGGGAATGTCATTTCCCTTGAAGAGAATAGGGGCAGTAGTGATCTCTCAAACTACAACAGCACATATCAACTTTCAAAAATATATACCAAAGAAATGTAACATCATCAACACTTATACTGTATTGCTGTCAACTAGTACAAGTGCAAAGCTCATGAAGGTCAACCAAGTCATTGCAACTGCTACGACAACTTTTTAAAAGTTGGTAATCAGCACAAGATAGCAATTAATAAGCTACAGTAGAAACAAAAAATAAACTACAGTAGGAACTGACAAAGTAGAGACAAAAATTACCATAACAAAGCAAAAGTTCAATGAAGCAATTGAATTTTAGCTTGAAATCTTGATCAAAATGAAAAATCATGCAATCTAAAAATGGATAAACACAAGCTGGACAAAAACAGTCTCAGAATAAATTTTTACCGATTGTGAAGTTTGATTAATCTATCTTTGTTAATTCCCCCAAAAAATTCTGAAATGCTTCTACTGCAAGCTCAATTAAAATTGTGTAATTGTTCCACCTCACTACATGTGCATTTTACATATGGCAATTTTTAATTTACAGCCTGAAAAGCATTACAACAGAATTATTATTTTTAGTGAAAGCACGTTTTTTTTAACACTTTCGGTACTGGCCCATGTACATATACGTGACAAATAATGCACAAGTTACCAGGCCACATATATATGTTCTTAACGAAAATCCTACTTTTATGGCCCTGTGAGCCAAAACAACGTGCCATTTTTATGGCTCAAGTGTTTTTGGAAACTAGGCTATCATCTGAGTCTTTGGATCGCGTGATCGGCTTTCTAACTTATCTGGAGCCAAAATTATGGTTCACAGACCAAAAATTGGATATAAATTCAAATCCCACAAAAGGTAACCTTGGTCATTTTGGCTAAAAGCCACAACAACTCATCAGTTGATTGAGCTAGAGAGACTGTTCAAACCCTCTAGACTCAGAAAGTCTTGTAGTTTAGAATAAAATTTGTTTTTAGTTTTGGGCATGGGGTTTTTGGTTGATGACGTCAGGATGGGGGTAGGATTTGCGTTTTTTTGGAAGACGTCATTGGTTGATCCAATGAGCCAATTTTTTGGTTCGAACCTTCTTTGGATTTTAGGCTCTAATACAAGTCTCTAGAGCCCCTGATCGACAAAAAATTCCAAATATTTCAGGAATGCTGTAGGGGATTAGCAGAGATTTCCCTAATTAATTTGTGGCATTTTTGCCATAATTTTGGAACCAGAAATGTTAGAAAGTCCATCAAACCCTCTAAAGACTCATATTACAGCCTAGTTTCCAACAAAAACTCGAGTCAAAAAAATGGCTCTTGACGTTGGTGTCCAGGGCCCGATGATGTCATCCTAATATAAATGAAATATGCATAAACATACTCCCATCATGCAAACAGCAACAAAAAAACGACATCCAAATCTAAACTAATTTTTTTCATTGCGAACTACAAGACTTTCCCCATGTTCAGGGTTTGAACAACTCTCTGGCTCAGTCGGCTGGCGAGTTATGGCCTGGAATGGAATACACACCAGGTTAGCACTTGCGGGGTAGAATTTTTACCAATTTTTGTTTTTTCAGCCATAATTTTGGCTCCAGATATGATAGCAAGCCAGTCAATGGCTCCAAAAATTTGGGTGACAGCCTAGATTCCAAAAAAATATTGAGCGAAAAAATCATAAGTAGAGGACTTTCAGGCCACCTTGGCCCACTTCACCTGGCCCTGGGCGCCAACCATTAGATGGTAATATTTCACTGGAGTTTTTATTGGAAACTAGGCTACAATCCGAGTCTTTTGATACTTTGGATGACCTGCTGGGGTTTCAGGTTTAAAAGTTACGATCTAAAGTGATAAAAATATTTGATTAATTAGCTAATTAATTAATTTGTTTATTTTAGATCATAACTTTTGACCCAGACACACTAGAAAGTCAATCAAAGGCTCGAAAGACTAAGACTCGAGCCTAATTTCCGATAAAAACTTCAGCGAAACACTTTGGCCTTGCGTTTGGGCCCTAGGCCAGGAAACATGAGCCAAAATGGCCTCAAAACTACTTCACTTGTGACGTCACTCACAAAAAATCTGCAACCCCCAACCAAAAAATTTTTTTCCAGTACAAACTAGAAGAATGGCCGATCGATTTGAGCCTTTGAACAGCTCTCTAGCGTAATCAGCAGAGGAGCTATGGCATTGGTAAGGCAACCGAAAACTGCTGCTTTTAGGCCGAAATTTAGGTATGAATATATCGTACGCTGGCTCTCAAAGTGTAATGGTAAAACACCTGGTACCCAAGGATATCGCCGTAGGGAATCCACCCGGTGCCGAAAGTTTTAAGGAAAATGTTAGGTACTTGGCATGGATTTGCAGGGACCCGATTTCTCTGATTCTAGGGACCTGATGTTCAATTCTAGGGACCCAAAACGAGTTATTAAAATACCTTAACAAAACGCTGGTGAAAGGCAAGTTGAACTTGTACATGCTTTTTTGCAGTGTCTAATGTGCAAGAAACCCTTTGCAGTTTAAAGCACTTTTTAATAAGTCATTAACAGCAGTGTATTACTTTTTTGTGATGAAATAATAATGGTTCACATAGTCAATAGATCATACAGTATTGCATTATGCTGTACAGGAGCTATTTTTCCTTGAGTCGAATATGATTTAAGCTAGTTTTCTTTAGTCATAGATCGACCAAAAAATTAAGTTAATTCATCAGAAATACTGAGTAATGAATAGTGTTACAGCGAGTTCCATTGCTACTGTGGTACAAATGACCTTAATGTTTCAATGACTAAAATATGTCAGTGAAAAAATGACATAAATGTATCAGCAAAAAAAGGGTTGAAGTGGTCAAGTGACAAGTACGATATGCAAAAAGACAATGGGTTAAGTATAGGGGTTTAGTGCAGTTACATCCAATCTGCAGCCTAGTTGAAGGTTTCATTACTAGGTGTGTATAATATTGATGAGTATTAATGAAAACCTATCCTTATTCTGATCTCAAATTTGGTGTTTTTGATACAATATTCCTCAGTGCCACTCTGTCATATTTGGATTGTGTATGGGCTGATTTTCATGTGTCCACTTAGGTGCAAAACTCATTTCTAGTTTTCCGATTTATAGCCTTTTTGGTCCATTTGCACTAAATTGAATTCTATTTTGCTGTTTTACTAGCACTTTAAACTCACCTATGACATCATAGTTAATAGTAATAAAGTGATTAGAGGTGCTAAAAAGTCGTTATCATTGCTCACAGGATTCAAACTCTTTCAGTAGCTTGAACAAAATTTTAGTTTGCTGAGAATAACACAAGTTATAAATGTGGCCCTCATTATGAGAGTGGCTTAAATTTTGGACCAGCAATGCATTTCAGTTAGAGTGTTAGGGTTAGAGTTTAGGGTTCAAGGTTAGAGTTTAAGCTAAGGCTACGTTTAGCCCACAGTTCATGCAATGCAGACAAGAAGTTGCTATCAGCTTGCCAGCACTGAAACCATAACAATACTTGTCCATTTAAATGCATGTTGGAGTGAGCCATTACACATGCCACGATGATCAAATAAGCAGGTCACATGCATTCTGAATTTGTCATGTGACCATTTCCACCAATTCTGTTCAGCTAAAGGCAAAATAGCTTTAGCAGTGCTTTTGCCTCATGAAGCAAAATAGACAATTAAATAGCTCATTTAAGAGCAAAGTTCTATACAAGCAACATTTACTGGTTCCTTTGTTTGTCACAAAGGATTGGTGAAGACCATGAGGTAATCTACTCTAGTCTACAATGGTACGTTTATAAAGAGATTTATAATTGGTCAGTCTCAGCATCAGTTACTACATTGCCTAGTTTAGTCAAGTGGCACTGACTGAATACATACATACTACTATAGTGGTTGGACTTGGAGCAAAGGTGTCCACATGTTGCGTGTCCCATGGTGTACGAGGCTACTGTGTTGTGTATAAACATCGCCTCAGTGCTTTCAAGCAATGTGGAACATAACACCATGCTGACGCTCGCTGTAGTCTCATCATTCATAGCCTGTGCGATTGCCAAGATAGCATACAGTGGACTAGTTAAGCAATGCGCAAAGAAACACTGCACAACTGAACTTACAGAATCAGAAAGAATGAGGATTTTGAAGGCAATAGCTATATCACTGACACAGGGGCAAGTGGTGGGCAGCGATGCTGGTCAGCACATTAAAAGCAACTAAAAAAAGAACAGATAATATCAGATCAAACTTGCACACAGGCCAGTTTGATTTATAAACTGTACTGTAGCCTACAATGATAATAATAATAATACATAGCCTACAGTGTATCCACGAGGAACTGCGTCTCCACTCTCCACAGGCACAAACGCGACGGGAAGGGTTTGAAAAAAAGTTACTAAATCGGCAAACCAGAGTTGTAATGTGGGTAACTAACTGCCAGCGATGTAGGCCAAAGTTACTATAGAGACTTTATACTAACTTTGACGTTGGGCGAGACGTTAACCTCGAGACCGAACCGAAATCAGAGATACCAAGACGTGGCTAAATTTTGGTGGAGACTGAGACTTCATCAAATCAAAACATCTACGGAGCCTTGGTTGAAAGCAGAGGTGACCGGAGTCACTTTTTCAGACTACGACTCCGTTTCTGTTCCAAGTTTAAATCCAGATGCGGGTCCGGATAATTTTCAAGTTTGAGAATCCGATTTCTGCTCAGAAAGACCCGGCTTCCGTCGATCCTACCGAAAGTCACCAATGTTTTTACTCAAGAAATGACCACGAAGAGTCATGTTGTTCCCAAAAACGAAAAGCAACCTCAGTGCGTTTTTCTCACATATTTTTTACTGCAGCTCCGGTGTCAAGCGAAATTTCTGACCTCTGCGAAATTTCTGACCTGTTATCGTTTTTCAGTTATTTTGCTTCTCAAAATAAAGAAATAAAGTCTGGCAATAACTTCTTTGATGTGTGTTGTGTAAATTAAAACAATTTGGAAAGATGTCAGGCACTCACAACAAGCTATACCACGGTAATAACATTAACCATTGAAAATTTTCGGACTTTGTGATTGACCACAATTATTTTTCTTTTTCTCAACCTTACCCAAACCCTAACCCGACACACTTACCTAAACAAGATTTCCCAAGCCCTAATAATCAGTTTTATCAGCGTATTTGGTATGTAGAATATTACTCTGGGCATGGGTACATGGTGTGAAGTCAGAAATTTTGCAAGTCAGAAATTTCGCTTGACGCCAGATCCCAGCCGGAAGGAAAAATCAACAGTCTTGCCAGAGTCCACTTCGGCACTCCAATTTAATGGTCAACTCTTCTTGAAAGTTCAAGACCGAGACGGTAAAGCAGTGCCACAGGCTTTCCTGAAAAAATCACCAGATACACAAAACATTCACTAGATCTGTAAAAAATCACTAGATTTTCAATCTAAGCGTCGAGTTAGCAGTTTTGCTTGAAGTCATTTATTTATGTACTTTATCGTCTAAACCACATTCTTGGCTCCCAAACAGATGTTTGGTGCTACCAACCAGTTCAGATAATGAGCAAAAATGGAAGGGATATTAAATAATCTCAGTCTGGCCACTTACAGCTGCCGGGGTTTTAAGTCTTCCATGCCTGATGTGCAAAAATTGTTAAATGATTACCAGATTATTTTTCTTCAAGAGACCTAGCTGGCACAACAGCAATTTGATAATTGATCCTGTTTAGGCGTGTCACATTTTGCATTTTGGAGGGCAGACTATGACTTTAATGATGGTCTAGTTCATGGTCGAGGTCATGGTGGAACTGCCATATATTGGTCTAAAAATCTTAAAGCTTCACCTTTTTCAAATTGTGATGGCTCGATAATAGGCTTAAGAGTGTTTTTAAAAAAATCAGAGTTGTGTTTAATTAATGTGTATCTACCATACTGTAGTAGAGCTAATACTGATGAATTTTTAGCATACCTGGGTAAATTGAGTCAATTATGTGAGGAGCTGCAATGCCCAAATATTTGTTTTGTGGGGACTTCAACGCTGGAACCACAAATATATTTGGTGATTTGTTGGCAGACTTTTGTATGGAAAATGATTTTATCATTTCTGATTATGCACTACTACCCCAGGACACATTCACATACATTAGTGATGCACAGAACACAACTTCTTGGTTAGACCATTTTGTCTCATCCTTTTCAGTGCATCAAGCAATGCTCAATATGGATGTGCTAACCGAGTGCATAATTTCTGATCATCGGGCTGTGGCAGTCAGCATTCAGTGCTCCCACCTCCCTGAATTTGATGACGAGGTGATGGAGCCCCAGCCAAGTCGAATTGACTGGCTTAAGGTTACGACCCAGGAAAGAGAGAACTACTACCAAAAAAGCAACAACCTACTTGATCAACTGCAAGTGCCCACAGAGGTTAGGCAGTGTCAAAACTATAATTGTACAGATGAGAAACATCTGGAAGAAATAGAAAATTTTTATGCAGAGCTGACCAGTGCTCTGCTTGATGCTGCATCCTCTGCAATTAAAACAACAGGTAAAAAGAATGAAGGTAAATTTAACATTCCTGGCTGGAACTCGGTGGTCAAATCAAAACACCAAATTACAAAGGCAGCCTTCCGGCAATGGGTAAACTGCAATAGACCCAAGACTGGTGACATGTACAGAAACATGACTAAAACAAAAAAAGATTTCAAATATTCATTGCGGCAATGCCGCAAAAATGCTGAAATGCATAAGGCAAATGGCCTAGCAGCCGCACAACAGGCTGATAAAACCAAGAAGTCATTTTGGCAAAAGGTCAATAACAAAAACAGATCCCCATCACTACCAACATTGATGGGAGGGGCAAATGGTGGTTCAGAGATTTTTAAAATGTGGAAAGACTATTTTAAAGGAATATTAAACTCTGAAAGCTCTGCCAATGAGTCTGCAGAGTCTGTGGATCACAGCATAGACTGCAAGGAGAACTATCTGGGTCTTGAAATGGACATGTGTTCTTTTGTCTCCTTGGCATCACTTCTTCAAAAACTGCCCTTGAACAAAGCTCCAGGGCCTGATTGTATTTCTGCAGAGCACCTGCTGTATGCAGATGAATCTCTGCGTTTTTTTCTCAGTGCACTGTT